>Ga0307512_10003453_pt1 | contig 18369 bp, 20 predicted proteins | sample 14_EM_MG_FD_200267 | JGI IMG/M metagenome (GOLD analysis project Ga0307512, IMG submission 200267) | Populus trichocarpa ectomycorrhiza microbial communities from riparian zone in the Pacific Northwest, United States - 14_EM | ecosystem: Host-associated > Plants > Roots > Unclassified | place...
GGGCAAAATCTGGCCGGGCAAGAACATCCTTGGACCAACTGGATGTGATGGAGTCAACCATCTGGTGGATCAATGCAGTAACGTCTTGTCCGTCCGTAGACTTGATGGTCACTGTGGATAATGGTTTGTTCGTGATCTTGTTCCACCACGCGGGAGCACTACCAGCGCCGGTCTTTGAAACCGACTTGCCCAATTCGAGAGCCTCCTTGGCGTCACCTTCGACGATACCGATCCTCTCCTCGAAGGCCTTCCACTTCGCCTTGACCTCTTCTTGCTGCTTCTCCAGGAGTTTCTCCAACTCTCTCACACTCCCTTCGTCCTTTCCGCTCTTCTGTCCAGGGAGAGTGCCGTCCTGGATCTTCTTCTGCAGATCCTCGAATGACTTCTTTATGGCAGCAATGCCCTTATTCGTCGTTTGGAGGTTCTGGCTGTCAGCTTCGTTAATCTTGGATACGTCAGATGACAATCGTTTGTCCAGTGCGGAGAGTTTATCCAAAAAGTCGGAAACGCTCTTGGTAAGGTCATTTTCGATACGTCGTTGAGAGTGCCGTGAATCCGCGCCAAACTCATACAACGCACGCTCGAGTGTTTGTAGACGGGTAGAAAGTTCGGAGACATCTGTAGCGGGGGTGCTTGGAGGTGTGTAATCGGCAGGTTTGGAGGGAGCTGTCCAGGAAACTGCCATGCCGCCTTGTCGGAAGAGATAAACAGCAAGCATCAGAACCACAAGGGCAACCAAAGCCCCACTGTTGTTCTTCCACAAATTCTTCGGTCCATCCAAAATAGTTCCTAGCGCTTGGGTTGAAGCCCAGGAAATATACCCTAGTACCGAGAATATGGAGGAGATGGTGCCCATAATTGAGCGAAGGATGACGTTAACAAGTTTCCCAAGGAAACCACCAATAGAGAAGGTGGGTGCAGATGTTTTGGGGTAGGGGACGTCGGGTTCCACGTCTGTTTCGAGAGGTTCTTCGATTTCTGGGATGGAAGCAAGACCGCTCTCAGCCATTTCCAGTGATGGTTCGGAGTAGGATGGGGGTTCGGGTGGATGGGAAGGACGGGTTGGAGGGGGTACTGAGTTTCTAGCAACGGATGCTGCTCGCTGGGGATCGATCTTACTCAGTGTCAAAAAGACCCCTTCAGTATCATGTAGATACGTACATGTTCGCTGACCTTGGACTGTTCGTCCGTTTCACTGCCTTCTTCTTCTTCATCCTCCTCCTCAACATATTCACCCTTGGCATTCTTCTTCCGCCGCCTTTTCTTGTCATAACCAGCGACAGGCAGAGTCGTAAGGGGACCACCAACGGAATCGTTCCTCTTCTTCTTCCGCCTCCTCTTACGATCGCCGTCGACGAAGTCCTCGTCCGAATCTTCCAGGTCCGAGGCGGTGGGTTTGTACGCTTTGTTGTCGCTGGAAATACGGTTCCGCTTTGAAGCGGGTGCCTTCTTCTGGGGTTGTTGGGGTGTGGATGGCCCATTGCGATATTCGCGTTCTTCAGAGGCGTAATCGTAACTTGCCATCGATTGTTCTCGTTCAGGAGAGCGGGGTTTCATGTGGATACTAACAGGTTTGACGAACGACCGAACCGTGTCGGCGACATGTTCGAAGGGACTCTTGCCGCGGGTGTATGTCGGGGGAGGAGCTTCGTCTTCGGAGTCAGGAACCAGATTCGTCGAACCTGTCTTGCTTATTGGACGACGAGGCGGAAGACGGTTGGTGGGAGGTGGGTTAAGACGTCGTGTGGCCGTTGACTGAGTTTCCTTCTCATACTCTACCGACGTGCTTCGGGGTAAATTCGTCCTGCGAGTGGCCCCGGTGGCCCAGGCGTCGTTTGGGTTGATTGGTACAGGTGGTGGCATGGGTTTTTCAGTGGTGGCAGCCTGATGGAAGGCGTTCGCGATTTGAACAGAGGTGTCCTTGACGTTCCAACGCTGGGGGTCGACGGGTCGCGTGGCTGATTGTTGTTTGCGCTTTGCAAAACGAACGAGGGCGGGTTCGTCTGGGTCCTCGAGTTCGTGGGGGATTACTTTCGGTGGAGAACGCGTCTCAACAGATGGGGCGCTACGCGTGATCACTGTTGTCAGCGCCGACGAGAACGCGAAGAGGGGTAAAAGTACTCACCCAAATGAGTATGAGGCTGGTACTAAACGTGCCTGTTGGTTCTGGGCTTGTTTGTTGAAAAACGTGTTTCGGTCGACTCGTCGGTTCTGATCCAGCGGGGTTGCTGTAAAAGACATACGTGTGTTCTCGCTAACGATCGCGGTTGATGTTCTCCAGCTCGTCGATGACGACAGAGACTGCAGCAAGGTCGCAACGAGGATGGGTGACGGTAACGGTGAGAGAGATGAAGTCGGGACGGAAAACGGCTGTAGGCAATGCGGCTTGTCTATTGTCTAAGCGCCCGTGCATTATTCCCGCGGCCCCTTTGTTCGACAAATCCACCAACTCCCATTTAGCCACGGCCACCTAAAAAAAAGAATATTTTTCTGCCATGGGACGCTGCCGCACAACGTGGTGTCAATGCAGTTATCGCGGTTATTTTCTCGTTGCGCACGCAAGGTTTTCCAGCTCGCGGAGGTTGCCTGTTTTTGGCACGCATCCTCATGGCTATACTCTTCACAATACCGAGTTGAATGCTTGATGAAGTGCCTACCCATGACCCTCTCTGGCTGCCTGCCATGGGAAGGATCCCGTCATGGCAGCCGTGTGTCGGCCGGTTGAGATCTGGGAGGGGAGAGTGACTTGTGAAAGTGAACACGCACGGCTTGACCTCAACCATACCTACTTCAGCAAAGGGGCCAGCCATGACGCCCTCGGCACTCATTTCCGCTGTGACCTTCCTCATCACCGTACCTACTGCGCTAATCATTCGTCTACTCACACTCCTCAACCTCAATGCGGTCGTGTTGTACTATCCTTCGGGACTCTCATCGCACGAAAGCGGGCCGGTGACCTCCATTCACAACAACTCGACTCTGGTGTCCGGTTCGAATGATCAGACCACCGATTTGCTGCCCTTATGGCTCACCCACATACTCCAAAACCATAACATATCACAATCGGTGCCACAGTGGAAGGGACAGGAAGCATCCGTTGTCGTCAGCATTCACTTGACAGTCGACTTCGCCCAACATCCCGCCAACCATTCGTTCGATCAGATGGTCACTATCGATATGGCGAAACTGGAACTCCACAATGGAATCCCACAGGCTGTCTCACCCTCTAATACAACTGTACATCTTCACGACAAAGCAGGCTTTCATAATCATGGAGATCACGAGCCTCACGCGGTAAGGCACTTCCTGCCTGCTGTCGTCTTCAACCTTTTCATCTACGTACTCGGGTTGATCTTAATTTGCCCTGCCGCATGGCGTCAAGCCTCCCACTTGGGATCATCTTATCGTTTGCTTCTTCACGTGGTAAAAAACTCAAGGGTCGCCGTGCCTTTCCGAGGACATAATGAGTACGCGAAGGACCAGAAGGACCCTCAGGTGCCCTCCTACGGAGACATCATATCGGAAGGCGGGTGCTTCAATAAATTCTCACCCGCATCTGAGTTTGACATGACCTACAGAAAGTGGCACACGTGACTGCCCTCCTACCCACGTAGAGTCTTCTATTCGGGAGTGGACACCCGAGGATGACTGCGAGACAGACGTAACCAATATCACCGAACCAGACATCATCGCTCTACTTCTCCGAGACCTTGTGGCTGGATTTGGGGAACCTCATCTGCTTGGGATCGCACCGGACTCTTCACTCTGTTCTGAGGCTCTGTCCAATCTTGGTTTTATTCCCTGTGACGACTCGGGCTGCACCTTTGTCGATGCGGAAGTGACAACTTGTCGTCCCGAACGTGAGATCTCGCTATCATACTGCAAACCCGATACCTGTCACCCGTGTCCCCAATCATGTCACTCCTCGTTTGGGTTCCACCACTCATCACTTCCTGCTGAAGACTCCGAACTTGGAACCTCGAGAACTCTAGATTTCCACTCCATCGGTGACGCTCAACGCACTTTCTTTGAGATTTCTGAGTCTGGATATTTCACGAACACCGAGTTCTCGCTCGTGTATAAGCAGCCTGATCCTCCTTGTCACACTCAGGAGACCTCATTAACCCACATCCCGAGGCAACCCACTCCTCAACGGGACCCTTCGACAGACACTTCCCGCGAACTGGTCCTCTACTTGCGACACCCAAGGGCCTGGGAAGCCGACGACCTTATGGCCGCTTGGAGGTGCTTCGTCCGGTCGCGCGGAGGGAAGAGGTGGGTGGCATATGGGATGGTCGGCATCGCCGTACTACTGCAGGCAGTCTTGGTGAACTTTCTGGCGTCCGGCTTGTGAGAACCCAGTCAAATTGTCGACCCCCTTCCCTGCGTTGCAGTTACACACGACTGCGTCTCACCTATTGGTTTTCATCTATTATTTCTCAGCAATGTATTCGTTTTGTTTCCCTTGGAAAAAGGCACGACGACTCTGACATAGTGAATGTATTAAATAAGAAATTTACGCCAACGACAGAATCCACCGAGTACACAACTGCTACGCAACAGCACCGACAAATCGATCACCTGGCACATTCCTAGGCGTTGGGCCCCGCCTGGCGCCTGGCCCACACCTTCGCCATTTTGGCGAAATGATTAAGGTAAGCATTAATACGTGCGTCATTAACATAACCAGGAGGAGCGGGCCGCCACCAATTAGGATGTGGCCCTCCGGTAAGTTCCTTCTGGCTGCACAACATCTCCAGGACCTCCTCCCACCTCCAATGGCGCCTCACTGTTGGGTGAGGTCCGATGAACTTACTCGTACAGACGGAATCCATGGGGATGAACCATGGAAGCTCACACGAGAAGTAGTATGTGGCAAATGCTGGGTTGGCTTGGCTGTGGGGTGTCGTGACGTATTCGAATAGCTTCTTGCCGAAGAACGGGAATATGTAGTAGGGAGTAGAGCAGAAATCCGTCAATCCTTCAAAGCTTGCGTCGCAGTCGAAAAAATACTCTGGGACGACCAGTGGATGATGGTGATCCGTGTGGCTTTCAATAAAGAAGAGGGGGTGACGGAACAGAGTGTCCAGTGTTTTCGGGTAGAGGGGTCGATCGGGGGAAATCACGTGACGAGACATGAAAAACCAAAAATGTACCGGAGACACCAAGAATTTTCTATCTGTGCCCCCGAATTTCTTCTTCAGACTTTGAGCACAGTCTTCCGGAAATACCTGAGTCCATGCTGTCGGTAAGCAGGCCAGAAGAAAGTAACAAGGGAACGTCTCACCCAATCAACGTAGGCATCGATATCTCCTTGGGAAGCATCTTTCAAACATTTCTTGTGTGCGTCGGTAGGTTCGGTAATCCTGCACCCCTGCAGCCGTAGGCCCTTCTTAACCACAGGTATTCCAAGCCTCGCGTACATGAGCCATAGCTTGTAGGCGTCGGGGGCGCCCGTGGCAAAACTACACGGATCGATGCCTGTAGTTACTATTCCCTTATTGTGGCCGAAGAGCTAAGGGGTTGAACCGTGAGCAGAACCGTCGAGGGATTATAGAAATAGAGGCTTGACCGACTTGTTCAATGTAGAGATCCAGGATCTCCCGATGGGCACTGAGAATCCCATAGATGTCATCGTCGAACGTCATTTTTGTTCAGGTTGGGGATGCTTCGAGATGAATGCGAATCCATCCTCTTTTATAGGCTGGGTCTGACACAGGAAGAATCGGGGGGTGGCAAAGATCCATGTTTCACATCCCACGAAAGAAAGACGAATTCGGATATGGTAGGCCATGGCCAGTAGCAGGGCCCTTTCTGTCAGAATGGAACAAAGTACACGGAGGGCGAACGTCAAAGCCCGTCTCCAATTCTCATAGCCGAGGGGCCGTCCGGTTCAAACGCCGGTATCAATCTAACCGTGCAAGAAAGGCCGTTCCGTTGCATTCCAGCCACAAGAAAGGGGTCACGACAAAACGCTGGGGCTTTGTCATCGGGAGAAGGGAAGCCTAGGAATGTATGTGGCCGGGAGATATCTCGTGGACTCCCTGAGGCCCATTATACCAGATATGATGTGGCCTTGGGTAACAGAGAGTCTGTTTCAGTTCGAGCTTCGATCGAAGCATCCCTATGACCGACTCCAAGTATGCTCGGAACCATCCAACCCGTTCATTCCTTCGATTGTTGGCTCGCATGGCGCCGGTGCAGGCCAGCCAAAATTAAGGACGCGCCACTCGCCATGCCATGGTACATGTACTCCGGTTTTGTGGGTTATGGCGAGGGTCACGGCACAAACCGCACCAAACGGACCCCGTGTACCCATCCCTATGCTATTTTTGGCCATCGTTCTTCCGTAGGCGGGGGTTACGCTGTGGTCTGCAAGTAAGCAGAGGCGGTTGGTAGCGTTCAGTATAACGCCGATGTCGACTCACCGACACATAGACTACCCAGAGCCAGCGACGTTAGTGGTTACATCCCCGGGGGAACTACTAGTAGGAGCTGCCCGGCATAATGACCCATCAGGCCAAGTGATAAATCTCTTGCCGTTGTTTGGGGAGGGTTTACTGCACCAACGAAACTAGTGCCTGGCCGACTATCTCGCAGTAACCTCAAGAACCTCACATTCGTCACTCGCCTCAATGACGAACTCCCCGATTTAACCGGACCCGAAACCTGAAGAATTTTATACAGGGAATCCGGAGGTCCAACGTGCTCTGCAGTCACATCAACTCGCGATAGACCCAATCCATAATCGGCTTCCGCTTTAGAAAAGACCATCGCGTCGTACGAAGCATGATCCAAAGCAGCTCAGCCACTGTAACAGGTTTCAGCGGTGTGGCATGCAAGGGACATACCAAAGTGCTTGACAGGTTATTTTGGTTCATCGTAGACTACTATCCAGGTTGGCTTGGTGAAAATCTGGCGCAGAGGATGTAATCCCTTCGGTTTGTTCAGTCTCCACCGGCCCTTGGTGGAAACCATGGGAGTAGGTCGTCGGTTACTCATCGAGCGAGGCGCTCTGTGTAGCTCCGTGTGTCGGTCTGGTTGTACTGCTAATTATACTTGTACCGCATGGAGTCGTCGAGAGAGGCACGCAGACTCTGACACGCACCCATGCCCGTGGTCGTTGGGCATTGGCCTAATCGCGGGCGAGCCAGATATTGTGCCGGTCGCCACAGCGGGAGTAGCGCAGAGGGGTGGGGTGCAAAATGCGAACGCCGCGTCATGTCAGTATCTTGGGGGCAGAAAATAGCCGAAATGAACCATGCATTGAGGACAGGACGGTGCACAAGGATCCTTGGAGAACGGTTCGGTGGCGTAGTTGGTTATCGCATCTGTCTAACACACAGAAGGTCCCCGGTTCGAGCCCGGGCCGAATCATTTTTTCCCCGTCGTTTGATCATGACTGGCGCCCTGATCGATGGTGAAGATTGGCTCCGGGTCACAGATGCATTGACTCGGCCAAAAACATGTCTCAGATACCGACCTCATCAACCGTTGTCGATACTGTGACCTCTACGCTCGCGGCGGCTACCCTTGACACGTAGGCTCGCTTCATTTCGCAGTTCATTCCCGGGATTGATCTGTATGTGACCGTCTACAGAAGAGAAACCAACCCCGGAACCTCACAGCCTGCTACTCATGAGCAAGTCGTCACACCTTGGGACGTGCAAGGCTCCGTAACCGAGGATGGCAAACAGTCCGCGATTGACTACGATAAGCTTATCGTTCAGTTCGGTACGAGAAGGGTCGACGACGCGCTGCTGGAGAGGTTTGAAAAAGTGACTGGGCGTAAGGCTCATCCGTTGATGCGTCGAGGGATGTTCTTCTCTCATCGGTGAGTAATACCCTGGCTTTATTCCAGTATTTCTAACAGTGCCTGTCATCAGCGAGTTCAATATCATCCTCGACCGGTATGAGCAGGGGAAGCCGTTCTTTCTCTACACAGGGCGCGGGCCGAGCAGCGACAGCATGCATCTTGGACATCTTATACCCTTCATGTTCACAAAGTTCGTCTTATTCTTTCTGAACCAGCGATCGACGTTCACACGAGTCACTGCCTAGATGGTTGCAGGACGTCTTTGACGTTCCTCTTGTCATCCAGCTAACGGGTATGCGAAGAACTCTTCTCCGTGCTCGATCACCAGACTAATAACCTCTAGATGACGAGAAATTCCTTTTCAAACACCAACTTAAAGTCGATCAAACCTACGCTTTCGCGAAGCAGAACGCCAAAGATATTATCGCCGTCGGTTTCAAGTTGGAGAAGACCTTTATCTTCAGCAACTACGATTACGTCGGGGGAGAGTTCTACAAGAACATCTCCAAGATCTCACGCCAAATAACTATCTCACAAGCCAAGGCGACGTTTGGTTTTAATGACTCGTGAGTGGAGGCACCCCAGCACTTGAAATCAACGAAACCTTACTTACCTATCCCCTCAGCGATAACATTGGGAAGATCCACTTCGCTGCTATTCAAGCTGCTCCGTCGTTCTCCAACTCTTTCCCCCAAATATTCGGTTCCGTCTCAAACATACCCTGTCTCATCCCATGTGCGATCGACCAGGACCCGTATTTCCGTCTGACCAGAGACGTAGCCGCAAAGCTCAAATATCCCAAACCGGCTTTGCTCCACTCCAAGTTCTTCCCCGCCCTCCAAGGTCCCCAAACGAAAATGAGTGCTTCGGATCCAAATTCGAGTATCTATATGACGGATACCCTGAACCAAATCAAAAATAAGATTAACAGACACGGTTTCAGTGGTGGACAGGAGACGGAGGAGGAACATAGAAGGTTGGGTGGTAACCCGGATGTGGATGTCAGTTATCAGTATCTGACGTTCATGTTGGATGACGATGAGGAGCTGACGAAGTTGTACAATGTAAGTGTCAATATCAATGCCGGTTCCAACTCACAGTTTATCGGTTGTATCGACCGCTACAGGAGTATAAGGCTGGAACGCTGTTGACCGGCCAGCTCAAGGCTCGTTGCATCCAGATCTTGCAGGAGCTCGTCAAGGGATTCCAAGAGGTTTGTACCTGTATACTATGGGTGAAGATATCTTACTGAGTTTTCTATAGCGGAGGTCCAAAGTCACTGATGCAGAGGTCACGATGTTCATGGATGCCTCTAGAAAGATCGATCCTAGAGTTCCGAAACCTTCTCAGCCTCCCCCTGCAGCTGAGTGAACGGCTTCCGTAGAACGTTACTGTATCTATTCTCTTCGCGCACAATGTGGCTGTGTTGGATACAGGTGATGACGATTATCTGGTCGACACTCATAATTCCATGACTGCCTCCAGCAACGCCGCCCATCTTCAACGTTCAGTGGATCTGCAAGAATACGGACTACCGTGAAGTCACAAACCGACAGATTCTTGCTCGGCCATTACCGTTCACCAAGCCAGAGTGTGAGTTTATGAAGAATTCAAAGAGGAATGGGTTCCGTGCAAAATTAAATCTCGCTAAAAACAGGCGCCTAGCGTAGCGTCCGCGAAAGTTGTCAGGCTCGATGTTTAGGCCAGGGCTAGTTATCGTGAGCTGGCTCCCTGGTATCAGTCCCTCCACAGCGGAGGAGCCTCCGCCAAACTATCTCAGGTTGGTTGCCAGTCTCGCATCCTCACCTTCCTCATACACAAAATCTACCCTCGTGATGCCTTTGGCACCTTTTTCTTCTGGCTCTGCTATCGGCCCCGACTTTTCCATCTTGATATTTTCTTTGCATTCCAGGCGACGTGAAATAAATAATATCCACCACTGGGACCTGAGGAAGGCGCAGTATAGATGAGGACGCACTCGTGGGCCACGGACTATCGATCATAACTCACTTTTCTTCACGGTCACTAAGGATCCAGTTTACTGACTCGGCTTGGTCCCGTTGTCGAGCATAACTGAGACTAATCGACGGTGGACATGGTTGAGATGGGTGTGGACGCACTTGGTGGTGGCTGAGGAGATAGCATCGGACCTCTCGGCACGACCATGTCAACCCCTCCTTCGACCCCAGTCATCCCCACCGCCTGAGTCGATATCATACCAATATCAATGCCCAGTCATGTGTTCATTAGTATCAAGAGTACCCTATGAGAGATATTTTCAAGTACCGATAATAATGGGGCATTACACGAGGCGAGTCGAGGATGGATCGATGTCTAATGCATCAAGGTCAAGGATGAATGGTACGCGGAACTCAAGACAGAGGTGCTCAAGACGAAGCAGAAGAGAATTCCAACATACTCAAATACTCGTCCACCTTGGACTTCGATTCCGCGACGCCTCCCTTACCCCCGGATCCACCCGCTTTCCTCGAAGAAGCAGGAGTGGCAACCTCTGGTTCCGAAACAAGTAGAAGGAAGACATAGTTCGACAGATCAGCGAGTTGCACGAACTGCAACGTCACACGTCCTGGGTGTATGACAGAAGATATATCCAACGGTTTACCTTGGATCTGCGACGCGTAACAAATTTTAACACAGACCGAATGGATGATAGCGAAAACGAACGAACCAGTTGGTGGGAGAACCAGGTCTTGGTCCGTTCCGGTTCCCCAGCCTTGACCTGGATCATCAACTTCCCTCCTGTGGGCCAAGTACACCTCAACGCCTTGAGAGCGGTGAAGAACTCTTCCACAGGTCTAGCACCATCCTCAAACGAAGCATAAAGTTCTTGCATGACGGGTGTCTGCAAACACATCAGATTCATAACCACGGGTCCGCGCCCAGGTTTACTGTTCGGAGAATTCGCCCAGGTCAAAAAAAGTCGAAAGGAACCAAACGAAAGCGCTTACTTTCCAGATCCCCCGTTCTTCTTCGTCCACTTCTTGACCCTTGCTGCAAGAACCTCGCTAACCTCAATGTGTTCTTGTATAGTATCCGTTCGATCTTTCCCAGTGCGCACACACCATACACCCGGGATCTCCGGGCCTGGCTCCTCAGGATCGCCCTCGTCAACGGGTTCGGTGTCGCCGGCGTGATCAACACGTTCAACGTTTCCGTTGGTGGGATCAATATCGGGTTTCTGACCACCCGCAGGTTCATCGTTGGGTTTGGCTCTATGTTCTTCAGAGTCCGGGTGAGGAACCGCCAGTGGTACAGAAGCAATTTCTACGTCGGAATCGACGGGCTGGGTGTCTTCCTCACATGGCGGAGGCTCTTCGTTATCCTCGGTGCCGTCGCTAGGAGGCAGATATTCCAGGTAACCATTCTCAGCCGTGTCAGGAAGAATGCTTTCAGCCATCAGCTGATTCGGTTCGACATCTGGAACTTCAGTGCTCTCACGCAGTTCCGTCATCGAATCCATCCTCCTGGCCAACTTCATCGCCAACCTCAGGAAATCTCTCGCATGGTCGTCCACTTCTTGGTTGACTGCACGTCGCAAATCATCACTGTTCTCCCAACCCTCTTTCGCGCCGAAGTTGTGATTGAGTTTCAAGCTGTAGACGATAAGATCGCCAAGGGCTTGTTTGGTGATCTGATCGACATCCGGGTCAACTTCAAGCAATGTGTCGTTGAAACCGGGGTCGCTTGTGGGGAAAGACGTGGATCGAGCAATTGAGGCGGGGAGGTTTTCGGCGGTTGATCTTGGGGTATGAGTGGAGATGGACAAAGCATCGAAAGTTAAGTCGTGATGATCAATATCGGAGAAAGGAGAGATGAAACGGGTCCCAACCAAAGGGGATATTCCATCCAGCATGGGAGTGGGATAGACGCAAAGTGGCTCAGCATGATCATGGAGAGACACGGATGCGCCGCCTCCGGTCGAGAGTCCGGGAATGATTCCTGCAAGTTCGGTAGATGGGGACGAGATCCGAGCCTCGGTTTTGGAAAGGAATTCCTTCTGGATATCCTGGAGGAGATCCTCCGCGTACTGTTCCATACTTTTGATCTCTTCTTCTGCTACCCCCGCCTGAGGAGGCGTCCTAGAATCGGATGGTGTAGGTGACCTCGAAGAAGCGACAGATTCAGACTGAACAACAGATCCCTCTGGACCTTCGCGGTTCGGAGTACGAGGAAATACGCGAAGTGGAGGAGGGGAATCCATACGTAGGTCCTCTGACTGGGGAGGAAGAACGGGTGGGGGAGCGGGAGGAATGAGCATGGCGCCTTCAGCCATTTCTTCATCCTCGTGCCGGGCCTCGTGGTCGGAATCATGATCTGCACCGCCTCCGACCGGGACTTCTAATTCAGGATTGAAGGTCGGCCTGTAACATCCAATTCGACGGAGTGACAACGTACCCCAAAAAAACCCGCCTTCCTCTGTGGATGGTTCGCAAATCTGGTCATTCTGATCCTGAGCGACCGCGGAGATAAGGGGCAGACTGGGTTCGCATACGTTGTCTTGTGGAGGTTCTGAGGCGGGGACAGCTTCAATGCGATCCTGTAAAATCGCATCTCCGGCCATATTCACCTCAGCACTGGTGTCGTATCCAAACCCGGCGAAACCGAACGTCAAGCCGGATCGTTTCCCAAACAAAGATCCGCCTCCGCTGAAAGACCCAGAACTCCAATCAACCCCTAATTGAGAGGCGAGAGGCTGCTTCTTGGAGGGAGGAGCAGTGTTAGATTGTGGGGGTGGAGGTGAGTGGGATTGCGAGCGATTATGTTCAGACTTTTGATTCGGTTTGGTTTGCGCCGGTGAGGGCTGTTGGGCGAGGTCGTTCGTAGGCTGGTTGGGATGAACCAGCTTACGCTTCTTCACTGGGCTCGAGTCCTGAGACTCGTGAAGTTCACCATCTTGATCCTGACGCTCGTCCATCCCGAAATCCCTCTGATAAACCAATTCCTTGTTGTTATCCAACACCCGTATGACTTGCTCCTCCTCCTCCTCGTCCATGCGGGAGTCCAAACAACCGCCAAGCACGGAAGATGACGGGGACAATTCCCTTCCGGGTCCGGACTGCGGTGAATACCCCTTGGGAGATATCCTGTTAAGCAAGCTCGATTTGAGTAAAGTGGATGACTCGAACGTGGGAGAAGTGGGGGCAGATCTTCGGTTGTATGTGGCAGAGGGAGGAGAACGCGAAGAACGGGTCGACGGAGGGGGAGGAGTTTTTGAGATCCGCTGGAGCAAACGGAGCTTTTCACCGCCGAAGGCATAATATCGGTCTGCAGAGGAATGCCATGACCTTGCATCCATCTCTGACTATCTTGACCACGAAGGCCAGTGGATTGGGATAAAATGCGGAGGATGGACCAAACGGAAGACGGAAGTGGAAGTCAAGGTCGCTCAGTATACTCGTACTCAGTACTCAGTCACCGATCACATCATCCGCACCCGGCTGGAGATGATACCAGATACACACTCTGGAATGTAACAAACTATCCTCATCTAAATCTAACATTCTAGTCAGAGTCAGGATCTGGTTCTGGCACCAAAAATCCGACCATGCAACCGTCTAACATGAACTCGGCATTCACCCATCCGTGCGTCGCAGCTAGAAGGCAAGGCGAGTCATCAGCAAGGCGTATCTTAAATGAATGTTCCAAGATCACGGACCAAATAGCTTTGTCCCGTCACGTCCTGCAGCTCTCATTAACTCTTTCTCGCCTCCAGGATGGTATGGCATATACGCGGTGACGTTGTAAACTTTCCCATACAAAGCCATCCAAATATCGTCCCGTTTGTTGTGCTGCTTAAGAACCGACGGTGGTATCCTCATCAGGGTATCTACCCCCTGTTGACCGTAACCAGTAGATCACGGTGAGGAGATGAGAAACGAGGAAGATTGTCAAAACATACCCTCAGATCCTTTCCAGAACTCTTCAGATTCGCCCAATCCAGCGCTCCGTGTCCAGGCGCAAGCTGCACCTTCCTTGAAACCTTCGGCCGCTTTGTCGTACTCGTCGGCAGTGCCAGGGTATTTGGTGTCGACGGTATAAATAGGGAAGTAGTGGCGGGAACTCCAGGAGTCCTCTTCGTCAATCCTGGGACTGGAGGCGGTGGCATCAACCCTGCCGCTTTGTCCGACAAGATTCTCGGTGGCTCATTCGAACGGGACGAAGTAGCAACTCGTTGTGCGCTGTTGAGCGCAGGAAAGGCAGGAGGGGTGTCGTCGTAGTTATCGTCGTCGTCTGCTTTGATAGTTATCGCATCTGTGTCGTCGTCTGGCTCTGGCTCATGCTCTTCGATACTAGGTACGGGAGGCGGAGCAGCGGGGACGGATGTAAACCAACTTCTGAGGTAGGAAGACATCCCGGATGGTCGGAGGAATGAGAGTGAGGTGGCTAGTTCTTGAGAGGTATATGGTCGTCGTGGTCGTCGTTACAAAGGGAAGGAGGGCGGAGTTGAGTCACACCAAAATCAACTATTTCTCAAAGGGCGGAAGAACTGCGCATGGTGTCGGTGACCAGAGGGAGGAGAGAGAGGGGTTCCCACTGGCCCAATGATCACATCACCACGCTCGACTCACAACAGCGTCGTTTACGACAACCACCACCATCTGCTTGTAAGGGAACGTGCTGACTTTTTAACAAGTTTTTTACGGGATTTTGTAGACTCCATCTCACTGCTTGCGACGTCATTCTTCGGTCAACTCGTCCATCGTACTTGATCTAATCCACCAGATCTCCTTTGAGAAATCATGGCACCGAAGAAAGGAAACCAGGGCACTTCCTCGAGCAAGGTCAAGGAAGACAAGGTATGGTTCGCGCCCACCCGAACGTTAAACTTTATTTCAATATTTATCCCATGACAGACGTTCGGTTTGAAAAACGTGAGCCACCTTTCTCGCGGACCTCACCCTTCAGAGGCTCACTACCGATGGAGCAATAGAAAAATCGGTCCACCAAAGTCCAGAGAGAAGTGGCCAACATCCAGAAACAGCAAGAAGCGGCCGGTAAATCTCGCGCAGCCCTCGAGAAAGAGCGGGAGAGGGCCCTTCGCGAGAAACAGAAGGCCGAGGAAGAGAAACGTCGAAAGGAGGAAGCTGCTCTCCTGAGACCCGTGCAGGTGCAGAAGATACCGTTTGGGGTGGATCCGAAAACTGTGCTTTGCGCGTTTTACAAGGCTGGGACCTGTGATAAAGGCAACAAGTGCAAGTTCAGTCACAATCCGGATGTGGAGAGGAAGGTTGAGAAGAGGAATGTATACGATGATGCAAGGGAGCAGGACAAGTCTGGTGCGTCGCACGCTTGACATCCCCATGTACAGGAGACTCATGGATAATCTTCAGCGGATACAATGGAGAACTGGGACGAAGAGAAGCTTCGAAAGGTTGTGCTTTCTAAGCAAGGAAACCCGCGCACTACTACAGACGTTCGTCTTATCCTCATCACCCCGTGACCCTTCTATCTGATGATACCTGCAGATCGTATGCAAACACTTCATCGACGCTATTGAAACGCAGAAGTGTGCACACTGGCTACCTTCACAGTTCCCCCCACTTACGTGTTTACGCCAGGTTTGGGTGGTTTTGGGAGTGCCCGAATGGGGGTGAAAAGTGTCAATATCGGCACGCTCTCCCACCGGGATTTGTTCTCAGATCTCAACGTAAAGCGATAGAAGAGGCCGAGAAGGCCAACACAATTAGTCTGGAAGAGTTCCTGGAAGTCGAGGTACGCATTGAATCATTTCCCCTACATTCAGTAGCTTTTGATACCAAGAGCACTCGTTGGATTTTCCAGCGTCATAAACTGGGATCAAATCTAACACCTGTGACGCCCGAGACATTCGCCAAGTGGAAACAAACAAGGATGAACAAGAAGCAGGCAGAAGAGGACGCGATCAAGAAAGCCAAGGAGACAGCCCACGCGGCAGGAAAGAACACGGGAATGAGTGGACGAGATCTCGTACGTCTAGCTCTCTCTGTCCCTCTAGCCTTTCACTCCCATCTCCGCCTCTGGTGCCTGCGCTCGATCGTGAACCTAATCTAATCGCTCTTATCCCACAGTTTACGTTCAACCCCGAGTGGTTCGACGATCCAGAAGAAGAGGAGGAGGAAGATTGGGATTTGGACAGATATCGTAAACAGAAGGAAGACGAAGACGAAGCTGCAGAGGTGGAACGGATCCGGCAGCTTCAGATACAGGATGACGGTGGAGAGTAAACTTGGGCTTCGAAGCTCTCTTTCGCCTCGTCCCTCATGCAGAATGGGCTCTGGTCTAATCGCCTCCGCCCTTAGAAGGACGTTCGTTCGTATGTATCACCCGCGAGCCGTTCGTCGCACCATGTGAATATTGATGCGCTTATGATCCACCTCTCGATCTGGAGGTTTGAAATCAAACCTCGCCCTGGTCACCCTGCAATGACGAAGAGACTCGGACAAAAAACGGTGCGTCTGCCTATACAGTGGGAAGTAAGGGTAAAGTATCGACGGATTGTCTATATAAAATACAGAATATGGGTACAAGTTGTTGCTATCGTTCCGACGTTTTGGTGGGCTGAATTCATACCTCACCTCGATCCGATTTCACCTGAAAAGCAATGGGTCGCCATTATGTTGAGCTCTGCAAGGAACTCTAGTGATAGACATACCGCTTCTTCACTGGGGGTAGCGTCTTTGAGGAGCTCGTAAATCTGGGTCTTGATTTTGACCCGGGACTAGCTTCATTGATAATTGGATTCCTTAGCCCCAAAATGTTTGTGCGAATAAGGAAGGTAGCTCACAAGTCTCAGGGGTGCCTGACCCAAGCGGTCCTTCGACAGAGTCCCGCTCGTATTGAGCTTCACGGCTCCCCACTCTGTCCTCGGGGGAATGGCGAGACTGGACGTACTCGACCGTCTTTGAGACGAGAGTAGCCATTGTATCTTTGGACTGATCGGCCTGGAATACACACGGTTGGCAGTTGAGCATGTTGGGCAATTGGACTAAACATCACTTTCACATAGGCCTCGGAAGAGGTAGCAAGGTTTTCGTTCCAGCCCGGTGCTTCGGAGATGGGAGTAGAGGTCGCATGTTGCTTATTGGCCAGATTCCTCTGCTTTTCGACCTCGAGCACTTCGGGGTCGTTACCATGGATGGTGCTGGTGCTGTTTCGTTACATCCCTCCCTCTCCAATCTCGTGAATGAACACGGGAATAGGAACGTACCTGGAGTAGAACCTTGCAGCAGCACGATGATTAGCGAAAGGACGTTTGAGAATCGAACGGGTAGAGAGGGAGAACATATGGAAGAGAGATAAGGAGAGAGAGAGATTCTTATAGGAGTAACTTGAGTTTTGAAGCCACAGGACCACATGAGTGATGTCATCTGGTGCGGATACACTCTAGCAGCGCTCGTAATCTTGCCGAGGTCAAGCACGCGTCGAAAAACACGCGAGGGCCACGAGGCGGGAAGAGCATCGAGTCTGTCGGCCACAGTAGGAGTGCGGGTGAGTGTCTTTTGAGCGTTGGCGGCGATTAAAGGCTCATGTGTGATAACTATAGGGTTTGTCTGCTTGGGCTAATGTCCCTCTAGATCTATTAAAACAATTCTTTTTTTCATTTTCACACCTCGCTCCGTACACGAGCCATGTCGCCCTTGAGGCTTTTCCTTGATTACCTCTGGCCCCCTCCTCTGTTCTCTCTCCCCATGGTCGTCTCCCAGCAGCGCGATAACCCGGACAACCTCCCTTTCTTCATGAACCGCCACGACCTCATCCAGTACGCAACCCAGCCCCTCCAGGTCCCCACTGTGGTCAGGCATCGCACCCTCCGTCGGAAACGCGCAGAGAGCGTTGATTATGTCCAACAGCAGCCTCCATCCGCAGTCTCGGACCCCCTCTCTTCTCCACAGCGACGGAGCCCAGACCCAGCGGATCCACCTCAGCCCACCCTTCGGGAACTTCGGGACCGTCGGCGCGCCGAAGAAGATCCCGCCTCCGCGAAAGGGTTCGGCAAACGAATCCACGATCTGGAGATCTCCTACAACGAACAGCGCAGGATAGCAGACGATAGACAACACCGAATATCCTTGTTAGAGAAGGAGAACGTCGATCTCCGGGCCAAGCTAGATTCCACCCAGAAACGCCTTCAAGTTCTCCAGAGTGCAAACACTTCCTTTGCTGCGAACGTTACCAAGCTCGAACGAGAACTCCAGGCGACCAGGACGCAGCACGCGTCGTGTAAAACTCGGATATCTTCCGCCGAGACGCGTTATACCACCCTGCTGGCAGCGAACAACGTGTTGCAGAATTCCTATAATGACCTTCGATCTTCTCATCAAGCGCTGCAATCCTCTTGTACTTCGGTTCAGCTAGCCCATTCCGCATTACTCTTCAGCACCTCCACACCCCATATTCCCGCCCCAACTCCCATTCCCCGTCGATCGACTCCACCCCCACCGAATTCCCCCATCGACAAACCCGCAATCCCCCCTGTACCACCCGTCCCAGTACCTGTACCTTTGCCAGCCCCACCAAAACCGCAAATCCAACTCAAGCCCAAGCAACTAGAC
>Ga0307512_10003454_pt1 | contig 18358 bp, 8 predicted proteins | sample 14_EM_MG_FD_200267 | JGI IMG/M metagenome (GOLD analysis project Ga0307512, IMG submission 200267) | Populus trichocarpa ectomycorrhiza microbial communities from riparian zone in the Pacific Northwest, United States - 14_EM | ecosystem: Host-associated > Plants > Roots > Unclassified | place...
CCTACAACCTTCCAGGGTCTTCCAGTCCTTATTGGACAAATGTTTGTGAAGTTGTTATGGGTATGTGGTAGAAGTTTCAGGGGAAGATTCCATCAACCACACCATCCGGCTTTGCCACGCTGGGGGCGGCAGAGCCGCCACCAGTGCTAGTATGCTTATATGAATAATATGTGCCAATTAAACTCAATCAAAAATTACCATTACTCTGTACATAATTATCGTTATCCCTACGAATGCCTGTATCCCTCGGCGTCGTTGTTGTTGTGGTGCAACTATAGTTACTCTATGCTCCATGGCATCATTTAAAACTGTCTCTTCTTCCTCATTGCATCATACTCCACATCGTCCTCCTGCTCCTGATTACCCTTCACCTCCTGAGCGGCCTCATCCTCCTAGAAAACCAGTCCCTCCTCAATGTCTAGTTCAGTCAAATCGCTGCTATCCTCGGGGCAGTCGTCGGGGCAATTGTCGAAACTGTCATCTGCAGATGCGAAATCAGTCCGCTCACAAATATCTCCTTCACTGGGAAAAATGACCTTGCGCGGCGCGCAGCTCATACAGAAGCTGTATTCCAGACGGTATTCCATACGATATTTGACGCGTGGCACTATGTAGTCCTGTGTACCTGCGCGTTGACTAGATAACTATGATACACAAGCAAATATCTGCCCTTGATACTTAACAATGCATTTGATTGCACGCATCCCAAGTATTCTCCCAACTACACTTCCAAATATGCACTTAAGTATGCTCCCAAGCTCGCTTGACTGTACCGTCGCAAGTACCATCGATTGTACGCTCGATTGTACGCTCCCAAGCATGCTTGACTCTACGCTTCTAAATACACTCGATGTACGCTCGATTGTATGCTCCCAAGCTTGCTTGACAGTACGCTCCCAAGCACGCTCAATTGTGCGCTCGATTGTATGCTCGATTGTACGCTCGATTATCGCAGGGGAAATGGCGGGAGCAAGGCGGACCGTATTTTTGGTAGGATAGAAATTTCAGTGTTCCTAAGCTGCCAGGCCAGGCCTGCCTGCATGAAGCCTGGCCTGGCCGCCGCCAATCCAGGCCTCCAAAATCGCGGTCGGGCCAGGCTGGGCCTGCAGGCCGCTAAAAAGCCGGCCGGCCGCCAGGCTTTTTGCTGTTCAGGCTTTTGAAATTGAGGCCGGGCCGCTTAGGAACACTGGATAGAATCTTTGTAGAATACCATATTGACACAGCAAAGTATAAGTGTTGATTGGGATCAACTAATTATAACCAGCTGAGTACGCTTACATGCTAATACATGCAGGCATATATGCGCATGTATGAGTGAGCATATAAGTATGCAAGGCATTCGTGTACAATCCACGAACTGACTAGTCGGCTCATGAAGTGGATAAGTGGGAGAATGCTCCGCGAAGTAACTGGTCAGCCCACGGAGTGTGTAGACTCTGTGAGCTGACTAGAACAGTGCATACGGTATGATTTAACAATAACGGGCCGACCCGCGGTTGATCCTCTGCATTTATAAACACCTATCTTAAAACAATACAGACCTGCCCAATTATCTCGCATCACCTCACGGAACCGTGTGGATAATGTCTTGTCCTGACAGTGTAGCTGGCCAAAAATGAATTTTAGACTTTGTCCACGGTAGGTGGGGATCTGTACTCGTGCCTCTGAAGTCGGATATGGCTAGGTATATTTTTCACTCCTTTTAAGCGGGCAGCTTGGAATACGTTATCACGTATTACTTTGAGTTTAGAATCAACTATCTTCATAGTAACCACCCCAGATCTGTGCCATCGAGTGACCGGTCGTGACTAAATTGAACGATCATACATGACAACCAAGTATTCCGACACAATTCCAACAGGCTTATTGGATTGTTTGCATTATTCTGATTGAGTCTGGCAAGACCCGGGAGTCTCTGGAGATCCCCTCACAACCTACGTAACATTAAAGTTTAGATTTGGCATTCTAGTAGAGACTTCAGAACTCAGCCCTGAATAGAAAGACCTGACTATAGTCACAAAGAAAAACACGAGCTACATCTATCCTCACTGTAGATACTTGTACATAGTAATTTAAAGATAATTTTTAAATAGTGATACCCAGGGGTCTGCAATACCCTCCACCGCTAGGTAAATCCGCTGTCTAATAATTTATAACCCACTGTCCGACGAATACACAATGTAATATAACTCCCGCGGCAGCAGTCACGATGTCATCTTGAAATTGACCATTTCCCCTGGTCATTAACTCACACTACTTTATCACCAACATGTCGACATCATACGAGCTCTCTCCTTCAGAGACCTCATTCGGAAACGACCGCTAACACAGAACAACGGTAGATCTCAGGACTCGAGCCCCCAACAAACTGACACTGCCAGCCCCATGACACATATTACTAGTCCACCAGTAGTATAGCGGACAGTATTCTTAAGCGGCCCAGCCTCCATTTCAAATGCCTACACCGCAAAAATGTAACGGCATCGCATTTGGAGGCCTGCTTTGGCGGCAGCCGGGCTCGGTTCCATGCAACACTGATAACGGACAAACGCAACACATCTTGACGACAGAGCCTGAAAGTCCTATACGGAACAAGTAACGAGCTGCACCTATCGACATTGCAGACCAGATTGCCTTTTAGCACATTACGCTATGCCATTGACGATCTCCACCTCCGGTACGACGACGGCGTTTCTTATACGAGACAATCCAGCACCTTCTTTGAAACGGTCTATTTCACAGTAACCAACGATTCGCATACAACTCTAAAGCACGCATCATAATTATTCGCTGCATAGCACGATCGATACACAACGCACTCGGGTGACCTCACTCTCGAATAGTCAAATATATAGCGACATCAGGATGGCGGATACCCGAAGCATACAAGCTGATAGTTGACGCTTTCGACAACAAACAAAACTCTCAGTCGAGTTGAAGATGTAGGTTATGCGAGTTTGAGGAGCGATATTCGTCAATTGTAGCCAGGGCATGCTGCCCACTCTACCTGCCGAATCAAGCTCGACTAATTGTTTCACCGAACGAGCCGACCCGTTGTTCATTCTGGGTAGTGATAAACACCGCATTTAAAGGACCCTGTGGAATAATATCGTTCCACCTTTCGAACCTTGTGGATAAAGTCATGTTCAAATAATGGTGACAGGTCAAATTTAAAATTCTAACTTTCCACGACCATGGGTGGCATGTTGGCAGAGAAACATATCCATACGGTTGGGGGTGGGACATTTGGATTAGAGCCAAGAAAATACCTAAAATGGTAGTAATAAATCTATAATTCAGTTATTTGGTATTAATATCGCAAAACATCTGTCAAGCGCTTAATCAAAAATTGATCACCTAATAATACATTACAATGTCAATTTCAAATGAGAGAAATTACAAAGAAACACGGATATGCAAGCCGATTCCGAGCTGTGGCATTTGTTAGCTGAATAAATCGAAGCTTCGAGAATCAGTTGTCTAACGGTATATAAGGTCCCAAAGTTAGTGATGGGTGGGCGGGCTGGGTTATATCATTCAATCCGGGCGCGGAGCAGCCGGACTGTGACCTGGTGCCCTGTAGAGGCGGCCCGGTCCAGTGCCGTCGCTCGGTCAGAATTCTCAACCTCGATATTTGCGCCGCGGTTCAATCAGGAGCCGGACCGTGGCCTTTTGCCAATTGGAGGCGGCAGGGTGCAGTACCGTCCATCCGATGGTGTTGAAGTGAAAGTGTGTGTCTTGATTGTATGTACAAGTGAAGAGAGAAGAAGTGAGAAGAAGGAAGAGCAGAGTCGTGCAAGTGCTGTTGACGCAGATGTGTGTTGCCCCAATTTAGTATTCCGGCGGGGACAAGAATGGCGGGCTAGTGCCCACATAAAATCAATCGTTCCGATCTCAATTAAGTCCACACATTTTATTCCGATCGTGAAGAATTTATACATGAAGCGTGGCTAGCTTGAGGCCCTTTCGCCTCCTAGCCTTCTATTTGCGATGTCTTTATTAATCGTTGAACTGCTGTGGATTTGATACAAAACTGGCGCAAATGTACTCGACCAATGACAACGAGCACAAAGAGCAGCTAGGCAAGCTACTCAAGTAACTAAAAATTACCGTTTACATGCAAGACTGAAAGTATAACTTTGGAACCTGGCAGGTTGGATTCCTAGGTGACCAGATGGAGTCGGATCTTGTCGTGCCTGCCTCAGAAACAATCAATTGCACTTAGGATTTCTAAATTTTCACCACTGTCTTGTTTGGAGACCCACAAAGGTGATTTTGTGATTTTGTATGTGTTAGATATTAGTCAGAAATGGGTGTTGCACATGGAAACCAACCTTAACCCGCTTATGCCAATAACTGCGCCTGCGAAGCGACATGTGAAATATACTTGAAAGATGATTGAAACGGTGTGGAGCAACATGCACAGTGGGAGCTCGGTGGACCCCGACATATGTGCGCCTACAACTACACCTAACGGGGAATGGACGCTGAAGGAACCCCGGAAAGTACCTCGTTTGATATATCTTCGACCAGTATTGGAGATATGTGCATTTAGAATCTAGCAAACAACCGACTTATGCTAGGACGGCCCTATCATTGTGTTGGAGAAATGGTAATGCGCCAAGATCTTTACAGTGCACAACTAGCAGTTCCCTCATCCATAACCAATTTAATTGCCTCAAGCAAAAGTGCATTACAGTTACCTAGCATGGGAGTATTGGTAGCGAAAGAATCACTAAATTGTCTTGCTGGGCAAGCTGTTATTGGAAGTGAAGCGAAGTCGTCCAACAATTAAAGTTTGGTGGGAAAGCTAGTCAGTGAGCCGCAAATGTACCAACCATAAACCGGAGGGTTTTGACCCTCTGATGCTATTAGCGAGTCCAAAAAGATCCTTTCACAATTTTCTCTGCACATATTACTTCATTGGCGTCTTCTCTATAGTTATATAAACCGGCTTATATTTTCTAATGTTGGTTGTTGTGCTAATGATTTTTAAAAAGTCGGATATTTGTATGTCACCAAAAGAATGTCCACTGACAAAAAGTGTTTCAATGGTCAAAATTTGCCAAAATAGGTTATTGATGCTCAAAACAGACATCTTGGCAGCATCAAACAGGTGGTAGAATACGGTCATTGTGGGGGTTACACGAACAGCGATTACATTGTAGTTTTCTGGTAGTTATTGTTGAAACAGTGATTCTAGAGAAGCTTGATTATTCTATCTAAGAGGGCTACAAGGCCAATATATAAGAGAGTGCAAGTACGGCTGAATGCCATCGGCCCGTATCAGAGTCAACAGTCATCTCCGGCCATACAAGACACGTCCGCTCCGGCCATACAAGACACGTCCGCTCCGGCCATACGAGGCTCATCTCCGGCTGAGAGCTGTATATGCAACACTCCCCCCTCTTGCTACGCTCCGTGGAGCAAGAAAAACAAACAACAAATGATGCCCATAATAGCCTCCTTAAAACACTGCGTGGCAAGTGAGCAGGGAAAGAGTACTACCTTAGCCTGAGGATGGCCATCCAGATATAAACAAAGAAATCCGTATTCTCACAGTCTCCAATTGACCTCCTATTACCATAAACCCATTGCTTTTGTAAACTTCGTATGCTTATCTTTAGTAAGTGCTTTGGTGAGTATATCTGCCACATTTTTGTCTGTGTGTACGTAGGAGTAGTTGACTATTCGTCGTTTGTGCAGATCTCGACCGTTGTGATAGCAAACATTGATGTGCTTAGTTTTAGCTTTGATGATTCCCGTGGTGATAAGAGTGAGAGCACCCTTGTTGTCGCAGTTGATTGGCAGCGGGGGTGAGTCTTTGTCGTGAATGTCGTTCTGCAATTGAAGTAACCATTTCGCTTCTCTAGAGGCCTCCGAGCATGGCAAGAACTCGGCCTCGAGAGTTGACATGGCGATGAGACTTTGTTTTCGTGACTGCCACGAGATAGCTCCATTGCTGGTGAGAAACACATGGCCTCCCTGAGATTTGCGATCCGCACTGTCATTGGCCCAATTGTAATCTGAGTACCCTACGAGACTATTGCCGATGTCGATGCCATTGAAGTGTAGTCGAAAATCGGCTGCAGATTTGAGATACTGAAGAACTCTCTTAGCAGCGGTCATATGGCTAGTGAAAGGCCGCGAATTGTAATGAGAAAGAGCAGCAACCGCGTACGAGATATCTGGCCGAGTTGCAAGTGCTGCGTACATTAGTGATTCCACGACTGCTTGATAGTCTGTGATATCTTCCAATTCCTTCTCCCCCCGATCCTCGGCCAAGTCCAATTTGATATTGGGATCAATTGGCGTCGAGACACCGTGAGTATGCTCCATGCCGAATCCTCTGAGGATTGTGGTGATATAGGCTTTCTGTCCGAGATTGACCCCGGTACCATCGCAGTGGATCTCAATGCCGAGGAATTGGCGTGCCGGGCCGAGGTTCATTATCTTGTATTTCTCAGAGAGTTTTGCTTTGACTTTGATCGCAGCTTTGGCGGCGGCCTTCGGATATGACATGGAGATATCGTCGACATACAGAAGTATCAGAATGCCGTCACTGCGAAGATAGAGATTAGGCTCGGCAAGGGATTGAGTGAACCCTAGAGAGAGTAGAAAGGCATTGATATCGTCGTGCCATAACCGCGGAGCTTGTTCAAGACCATAGAGAGCTTTTCTGAGTCTGACCATGATTTTGGGGGCGTTGAGACCTTCTGGCCATCCTTCTGGTAGAGTCATGTAGATATCGTCATCGTCGATTTCGGGATTTAGGAAAGCAGTCACTACATCCAAGTGATCCATATTCCAGCGGTATCTCGCGATGAGAGAGATGAGATACCGAAATGTAGTTAGCTTCCCAACAGGGGCATAAGTCTCACCAAAATCCGTCTGCTCATATCCTTTTATGACTAGCCGTGCTTTGTATCGTGTGGACCCGTCAGAATTGCGTTTAGTTTTATAGACCCACTTAGAGCCAATTGGCTTAACTGGCAGTTGCCGTGCTTCCCGGGAGTTGAGAGCGGAGAAGGTGTTATTGAGCAGGATTGACATGCTTTCTTCCTCCATGGCTCTTTTCCAATGATTTTGTTGAGGGCTAGCCATAGCTTCTGCATAGGTGTATGGATCTGCTGCGGATGCCGTTAATGCTTCTGCGGAGTTTTTACCTTGACTTCTTGTGACTTGACTCCCTATCGGCGGAGCTGGAGCTGGAGCTGGAGTTGGAGCTGGAGCTGGAGCTGGGGCTGGAGCTGCTGGCGGGACTTGGCTTGAGTTCTTGATTGCTGCTGCCGAGCGCCGGGCAGTCTGATCCTCTCGGCGGAGGCGCCGGCTCTGGGCGATGTTTTCTGCATTTGCTGCCGAACGCTGGGCAGTCTGGTCATCTCGGCGGAGGCGCCAGCTCTGGGCGTTATCTGCTTCCTCGTCAGGAGATTTATGCCTGTGAGATTTGGATCTCTTACCTATCTGCGTAGGTTGACTATTTCGGAGAGGCTCATATCCGGTATCTGATTCTTCGACATATTCCGCATCTTCTGGTAATTCAAATATGCCGATCTCTTTGCTTTCATGCTGACACGACATATGTGCATTCCTTTCTTCGTCGAAGACTACTTCTGATTGGGCTTTTACTCTCTGGAATTCGGGATCCCATATCCTCCACAACGTCTTTGAATCGTGTGTGTAGCCTACCATCATGCAGGGCTTTGATCGCGGGCCGAATTTGCCTCGGTGTTGGACTTCGGGGATGAGTCTGCTGGCATAACATCCGAATCGGCGTAGGTTGTGGAGAGAAGCTTTATACGATATCTTGTTACTGTCGGCATCGTGCGCGGATTTTCCAAATCCATGCAGCATCTCGTATGGTGTTTCATACGGTGCTTGATAGCCATCGCGGTCATTTCTTTTGAGGCCTTCATTCGGTGATCTTTGATGGAGATATACTGCGGTAATAACTGCTTCTCCCCAGAACTGGGTGGGAGCCTGGGAGTCAATCATCATCGCTCGGGCCTTTTCAGTGATTGTACGGATCATTCGTTCCACAACGCCATTCTTATGGTGAGTGTATGGAGGGCATGGTTCGTATGTGGTACCGCGTGCTGCGAGGACATATCGGAAGGTCTTATTGTCGTATTCTCCCCGACCATTATCACACCGGAATCGCTTGATCTCGTATCCCATTGAGTCTACTCAGACCTGAAATGACTGGTAGGCGGAGGTGCAGGTCTCAGCTTGCTGATTTGGGAGCAGCCATACGGATGTGTACCTCGTGTAGTCGTCGATGAATAGTATATAGTATCGATTGTCTCCTAAGGATGGTGTAGAAAAGGGACCGCACACATCCGAATGCACAAGTTCAAACGGCTTCGTAGTGCGTTTGACTTGTTAGGGGTCTTCCCCTAACAGCGATAATGATACTTGCAGGTGCTATATGAATACATGTTACGGAGTTACTCTCGGTCTAGTCACGTGACATGCACAACACCTATTCATGGCATGCATGAGATCAGTCTTAGTTCCTTTAGCGGGGATCATAAGAGTCGCGCGTCGATTGAATAAACAAGAACTCTTGTTTAGCGGATTCATTGAAAGAATACATACTACGGTAATTCTTATTTGATGATGCAACAATGGAGCCATATTGAGAGAAGCTAGCTTCTGTCAAGCGCATTGTTTTCAGCCACTTTCATTATCCAGATACTAGTGGGACAGTTTTGATTGGACTGGAGATTACTCCGACACACAAACACAGCAGTTGATAGTCAATATGCGAGTAAGTGGGACCCGCGACTTATTGCCGCAGGCGATAAGAGTTATCGTGGTACTCTCCGGTCAAAGAGAACAGTCTCGACCTAAGCATGACGTCACTGAGGGATTTATGACGTTGGCTTAAGATAAGAGGCCTGAAGCAACCCTGCTCATTGGTTTGAGTTAGTATGCATTGCAACGTAAGACTCGTATTCGATACGAGCTTACGAGTCAAGATCTACGTTGGCATAGTATCGGTTGGTCGCCGATTAAATCTATGACGCAAGCCAAATAGCCTGAGAGGGTGAGGCATATTATTGCGATAAGCACTGCCAATTAATTTATTGGCAGATGCACCAACTACTGTCACATTCGGGTAGTAAGATGTCATGGATTAAAAGATAACCCGCGCAAGTATGACATGATATCATGCGACGGATGGCCTGATTCTTATCAGGAGCGTAATGCTTTGAAACCACGTTGCATGAACACGATAACCAATTGGGAAGCGTGGCACGTATCACCGGGCGCATAGTAAGACGCGACCGCGATAACGCTATCAGGATAATTGTAGCAATAGAGTCGAAGAACGGGTCTAAGTGACCCTCGAAGACTACTATATAAGAGAAGGTGATGTTCGGAGGATTGAAGGGCATCAACCAACAAGTCATACATTCAGAACACCGAAGAAGACCTTAAAATATTATTAAGAATTCTATCTACTACTCTTTACATCATTTCTTCCCAAGAACTATTATCGACTCGTGACTACGCATTTTATGCCTGGACACAGATACACACACTCCGAGTACGCACTGCATCAAGTTGTCGAGTTTTTCGGCACTCTTCTCTTCAGTTTGGAAGAGCAGCGTTTAACCCACATTTACAACGTGGTGTTCCGATTTTGCGAACTCGAGAATATCGACTACCTGGTGCGTCGATATCTTCGCACCGGGCTATTACCATTCGAAGAGTTTTCCGAGGATTAGTTGTACAACGAGGAACCGTTGTATACGTTTATCGAGGAGACGGTCTTTGGCACTGTTACAGATTGGGCGCTCTTGCTGCATTGGTGCAAGAGGTTGAGTCTTAGGATAAGACGAGGAAAGAAAGAGTTTTCTTAGATAGGCGGCTGTACTTAGTTCAATAATTTATTGTATTGTTTATTGGGACTAAGCACCCCCGTAACAGTATAATATTTTAAGTACTCTACGCTGTATCTGAAGATAAGGGTATATGACTGAGGAACAATTGAGAATATATCAACTATTCTATAATACAGGAGCGTTCCTGTATAGGCTACCAAACGATCCACACCTATATTTGATTCTTACACCAAAGTCACGAACAACTGTTATACATGAGTTCTGAGTGCAAGAATTGCGAGGATCATTTTTGTTGCATTTATTTGGGTCAACGAACTTGCCCAAATCATTGCTTAAGGCAGAATTGCTTTTGCGCTCGCTGTCAGTTACACCAAATAGAGGAAATTAGTCCAGCAGTGTATTGTCAACGCTGCGACTTTTTATCCGAGTGCTACAACTTTAAGCACATAGGCAGAATCGCAAATAGACATTCTTACGTTTTGGAAAGGTTCTGTCAGGAACATTGTCCAACACCAGATTGTCCACACAGGGAAGAAACTACGGTAGAAATACCAGTACCGGTAGTTACTAAGCCTTGTTACGACAAAGTATTGGAAAATGTCGATCCCAAGGAGAAGATTGACTTACACCAGCAAGGCATTGCTGCCAGTGAGCTCGAGGATCGAGAAGCCCCGATCCCCGGCCCATCGGGATATTCCAGCATGGGTTCAGAATTATCAGAACCGCCTGGAGGAAGCCCGGAGAGAATACCTGTTGCTAAAAAACCACGAAGAACCAGAAGAGGCCCTGGAGGGACAAGGAGAAGTGGTAATGGCGGAGGCGAATACCGACTTAGTGCAAGAGCAATTGTCGGAACTCGCACAGCAAGTAATGCATGTTATACAGGCATGCAACGAAGAAAAAGAAATCATAGAAGATGATTTTGAATCCGTTAAAAATAATATCCGAATACTCGAGACCAGGATACAAACTGAACGACAAAGGATTGATTCAGATGTATCCGGAGTATCTACTCAATCAGATATGCAACAGGCAATGCTGAAGGAATTGAGATTCGGTATTCATATTTTGCAAACACAGGATAATCAAATTGTTGATGAAGCAAGCCACATGTTTCAAGGAATGAAGAGTGAAATGGAGGCCATGAGCAAAAGGATTACGACCAATTCACTTCAACTACTGGCAAATCAAAATAAAAATAAGAAAATCCAAGACGACATAAGAGGACTGACAATGGCGATTGAATCGGTCAATCAGGTTATGTCAAAAATAAAGGATTCTCTAAAAGATATCCCTTCAAGACAGGAGTTACGAAACCATGTCATGATAATGGATGAACAAACTACAAAAATCCAGGAAGTAAATACTGGATTAACCACGGCAATGGAAGGGTTTAAAGTGTCCGAGTCTTCCAGGTTCAACTTTAGAGAAAAAGCCACTCCTTTCCAACAGGCAGGACCATCTGTGCATCCGGAAAGACAACGATATTTCGGTAGTGATGCTTCTAGCCTAAGGGATACTGAATGCGAAGAATCTTGGTTAGGAAGACTGAGAGGAGGAGCAGGCAGTGGAGCCGCTGAAGGAGCAGGTGAAGGAGCCGCTGAAGGAGCAGGCGACGGAGCCGCTGGTGGAGCAGGCGATGGAGCCGCTGGTGGAGCAGGCGATGGAGCCGCTGGTGGAGCAGGTGATGGAATAGCCGGAGGTGCAAATGGAGGAGCAGGAGATCCCCCACCTCCACCATCGGGACCACCTTCCGATCATAACAACAACAATAATAATAATGATAATAGGTTAAGCAGAAGACAAAGAAGGATTCGGGACCTTCAGTACGCGAAACCTATTAAAATTAAAGAACCACGGCGCTTCGAAGGAAAAATCGGAGATAGATTCAAAGATTGATGGGTGATGATGGAAGTTTACATCCAAGATCAACCCGAGAAATTCCCTAACGATAGAAGAACTATCGATTGGATTGGTTCTTTAATGGATAAATATGCAGCAGCTTGGCATATTCAGTGGATTAAGGGAACCGTTAGCGGTAAACATCCAAAGTCGATTACCGGTTATGTTCAGGCTTTGAAGTTACGCTTTGAAGACAGGGACGATAAGGACGAGGCCTATGCATCGCTCGAAAAAGTTCGATTCGATGGTTGTATCAGGGATATGTTTACCCAGATACAAATGTTTAATGATAGGGCCTTGGTTACCGGAGCGGCTCTAAAGAAACTTATATTGGACCGGTTACCACATAAAATCCTTGAACAAATGCATACGGTGGACTTAACCGGAAAAACCGATGAAGAACTTATCACCATTATTACGAATGCAGGACGAACTGCAGAAAAATGGGATGAGGCTAGAAAGAACCTTGGACTAAAGAAACCAGTTACCGAAGTCAGAAAAGAGGCTGGTCGATTCCTGAAAGCCAAGAAGGAAACTCGGTTCGAGAAACCAAAGACGTTCAAAAAACGATGGGGTGGAAAGGAGAACCAGGGTTTCAAAGGCAAGAATAAGTCCAAGAAGACTTATGCAGAGCAGACAGAGGGAATTGAAAAGTCCGAGTTAGATCGGAGAAAGGCAGCCGGGGAATGTCAAAGGTGTGCTTGGCCCGGAGATAGGAAAGGAGCCCATAAAACTATGGATTGTTTTAGATGGGCAAGGAAGGAAATTGGAACCGCACCTTTTCCAAAGGCAAAGGATTACCAGAAGCTCAAAGTAGGGGCTTATGATCAGGAATCAGAAGTGGATCTGTATACTACAGATGATGATTCCGAGGATTCCGAGGATTCAGAGGATAGCGAGTTCTCTGAAGATGAGCAGGAGTATCTCGATGAAGAGGAAGATGCGGAAGAAGAGGAAAAAGAAGAAGAAAAAGAGGAAAGGAATTGGTGGGATTCAGATAACGAATCTTAAATAGGAAGCAGCATTAAGCTTCACAAGTCGAAATTAATGCTTAAAACACCAACTATGCTGGAAGACTTTATTTCCTTTTGTTTATTTTTCCTCTGAGGATGGCTCGAAGGCCGAAACTGCTGGTCAGTAAGGAAATACGACTTTACCTAAAAATATAAACACAACAAATACAACCAAAAAACTACTCGACCCGTTGTGGCCGTGCTATTGTCGGAAGGATAGCAATGTCGAAACGCAAAGCAGAACAATTATTTAACCCGACCGTTAAAAAAGCGAATACCTCTAAGGATTTAGTGTTTTATGAACCAGCAAGAACAAAGAAAATACAAAAGATATCGGCCACGAAAATAGGAAAACGACCAATTTATCGATTTTTCCTGGATTTCGATGGACAGTACTTTCCTTTGAGATGTATGCTAGATCTGGGAAGTACGTCGTTCGTTATATCACCAGAAGCTACGAAGGCTTTTGGAATTCCAGTTATCAAAAGAAAAAAGCAGGTTATATCCAAGGATGTTACCGGAAGGCAGATTGATACTCAAGGATTGTTTACAATTCCTTTGGGTTTGTCCTTCGGAAATCATCGGTCCTATGATGAGAAGGATCATGCTTTTGAAGTGATGAAAACTTCTGGGGATTACGACTGCTTGATACTGGCTTGGTACCTGGAAAAACATAAAGCTGAGGGAACGACAACTTCACATTTACATTTTCCACATTGTACTGAGAAATGTTATGGTCACGAAAAAATACATCCGGAGTATTCAATTACATACGATAAACGGGTAGCATTGAATAGAGACGCAGTTCATATCGGAGCATTGGTCCAAAACTCTACATCAATGCTGGGAAAGCTACCGAAATGTTATCATAAGTACTTGTTACTTTTCGATCCTAAACATGCGGAAAAGTTACTGGATAATAGGGGTTGCGACCATAGAATCGAACTCACCACATCTGAGGATAAATTGAGAATGGGACCAATTTATCAGTTATCACAAGAAGAAGAAAAAATTCTTGTGGAATATCTGGAAAAAATAATTAAGGAAAAGAAAATCAGACCTTCCAGTAGTTCCGTCGGGAGTCCCATATTGTTTGTTCCAAAACCAAACGGAAAAGGATTAAGACTGTGTGTTGATTATCGACACCTTAATGATCATACAAAGAAAGATAAAACGCCTTTACCAATAATGGACGAGCTATCTCGAAAGGTCCGAGGTGCGGATTGGATCACGCAGATAGATATGAAGGCCGGATTTCATCTAATAAGAATGGCATTGGGACATGAGAAGTTTACGGCCTTTAGGACTCGGTTTGGCTTATACGAATATATCGTAATGCCTTTCGGACTTACGAATGCACCGGCTACTTTTCAGCGGGAAATAAACCGAATATTAAGGCCGTTACTCGGATTGGAACTAGTCATCAACACTAGAGAAGAAGTTGATAAAGATGGAGGAATGGTAGTAGTAGCGTACATCGACGACGTACTAATAGCTACCAAAGGATCGCTGGAAAAACACCATACTCAGGTTGGAAAGGTTTTTCAGCTACTTATGGATAATGATATGTGTGTTGAGATCGATAAATCCATTTTCGATGCAAAAGAGGTTCCGTTTTTGGGGTTTTTGGTAAGCGGAAAAGGACTAAGGATGGACCCCGAGAAGGCAAAATCTATTGTCGACTGGCCAAGACCTACAAATAAGAAGGAGGTTCAGCAAATCTTGGGGTTATGGAATTTTTACCGAAGATTTATTCCAGGATACGCAGAGATAGTAGCTCCCATTACGGATCTGTTAAGGGGAGCAGAAAAAACCTTCCAGTGGGGAACAACACAAGAAGCTGCCTTCCTGAAGGTAGTAATATTGTTTACTTCAGGAAAAACACCAATTCTACGACATTACGATCCGGATAGACCTGCATTGGTTGAAACGGATGCATCGGATTTTGCGATAGCGGGAGTTTTATCACAAAAATTCGAAGATGGAAAGCTACATCCAGTATCCTTTATCTCAAGGAAATTGTCCCCAGCCGAATTTAATTACGACGTTTACGACAAGGAAATGCTAGCGGTAGTATTTTCCCTTAAGAAATGGAGGTACTTTTTACAAGGAGCAATTCATAAAACGATTGTTTATTCAGATCATCAGAACCTCACCTATTTCCAAACCGCCGTGTCCTTGAATAGGAGACAGGCCAGATGGGCGGAAGATCTTGTTACTTTCAACTTTGATCTTTATTATAGGCAAGGTTCTGCAAATCAAAAAGCAGATATACTTTCTAGGTGCCCGGCGTTCACCTCTAAAGAAGGGGGTACGACAGCAACGGGTGATAGGTTACTGTTAAGAAAAGAACAATGGTTAGAAATAGGAGCCATGCAATTGGGCGATAGCGACATCGAAGTAATAAATATCGGAGCAATAGACATTGAACAATTGCTGCCGGAAGCAATACAAAGAATTAAGGAGAAAGCTTTGTTGGACGACAACTACAGGTCAATCTGCAAACAACTTAGTTCAGGGGAAATTACCGATAAACATTACGAGATGGTGAATGATATCCTGTGTTGGAAAAAGAGAATTTATGCGCCGAAAGAACTACGACGAAGAATAATGGAATCGGAACACGACTCGAAGATTGCAGGACATTTCGGAAGAGAACGAACAATGGAGTTAATTTCGAGAAATTTCTATTGGCCGAATATGGAGATAGATATACGAAAATATTGTAACGAGTGCGATAATTGCCAGAGGACGAAGAGCCCTCGTCATGCTAAGCACGGGTTGTTACATCCATTGGAGTTGGCCTGCAAACCTTGGACGCATATTAGTACTGATTTTATTACGGATCTTCCTGAGTCCGAGGGAGCCACGATGATATTAGTGGTAGTGGATAGGTTCACCAAAATGGCTCATTTTATACCAATTAAAAGGAAAGATTCGCCTACAGTAGCGAGAGCATATTTGGAGAACGTCTGGAAGTATCATGGGTTTCCTGAGGATGTGGTTTCAGATAGGGATGGAACTTTTACGGGACAATACTTCATTGATTTATACAACTACCTAGGGATTAGGAAGAGCATGAGCACGGCTTTCTATCCCGAGTCGGACGGACAGACAGAAAGAATAAATCAGGTGATAGAAAGTTATGTTCGATCCTATTGCAATTATGAACAGAATGATTGGGCTTCAATGCTAGCGATGGCAGAGTATGCCTATAATAATTCTAAGCATTCGTCGACGAAGATTTCCCCGTTTTACGCAAATTACGGTTTCGAACCCAGAACGAATTGGCCTACCGAGATTCAGTTTCGAAATCCAGCGTCGGAACTATACGGACATTATATGAGTGCCGTACATACGAAGCTATCGGAGCAACTTACTATATCTATCGAAGCTATGAGGAAAAATTACGATAAGAAACGGAAAGACATAGAACCATTTAAACCAGGGGAATTGGTTATGTTAAATGGAAAAAATATCAGAGCTAAGCATAGATGCAAGAAGTTGGAAGATAAGATGTACGGACCTTTTGAGGTTTTATCCACGGGGAAAAACGGCCGGTACTGTTCGTTGAAGTTACCAGAATCGTCGAAAATACACCCAACCTTTAATATATCCTTGCTGGAACGATACCGAGGAGAGGATCCAAAGAAACAAGTTATCGAGATAGAGGCCGACGACGCGGGTTGGAAAATGGAATCGATAATCACAAGCGGACCATCTGACGACGACGCGAAGAAGCATGTGTTTTTGGTTAAGTGGGAAGGATACTCGCACGATGAAAATACATGGGAAAATTACGAAAATATAGCAGAGAATGCTAAAGAATTGTTGAGAGATTATTACAAGAATAATCCAACAATTGCAAAAGACGGACGATATGTTAAGAACAAAAAGTAATTTTGATTTTTTTTATTTTTTTGATATTTTTTTTTATTATTTTTTATTATTGTTTATTTTTGAAAAATGTTGTGGTTACTTTGTTTTATGACGGAGCACCGTTGTGGTCACCGGTCTAGAGAAGGGGGTGATGTTAGGGGTTTTCCCCTAACAGCGATAATGATACTTGCAGGTGCTATATGAATACATGTTACGGAGTTACTCTCGGTCTAGTCACGTGACATGCACAACACCTATTCATGGCATGCATGAGATCAGTCTTAGTTCCTTTAGCGGGGATCATAAGAGTCGCGCGTCGATTGAATAAACAAGAACTCTTGTTTAGCGGATTCATTGAAAGAATACATACTACGGTAATTCTTATTTGATGATGCAACAATGGAGCCATATTGAGAGAAGCTAGCTTCTGTCAAGCGCATTGTTTTCAGCCACTTTCATTATCCAGATACTAGTGGGACAGTTTTGATTGGACTGGAGATTACTCCGACACACAAACACAGCAGTTGATAGTCAATATGCGAGTAAGTGGGACCCGCGACTTATTGCCGCAGGCGATAAGAGTTATCGTGGTACTCTCCGGTCAAAGAGAACAGTCTCGACCTAAGCATGACGTCACTGAGGGATTTATGACGTTGGCTTAAGATAAGAGGCCTGAAGCAACCCTGCTCATTGGTTTGAGTTAGTATGCATTGCAACGTAAGACTCGTATTCGATACGAGCTTACGAGTCAAGATCTACGTTGGCATAGTATCGGTTGGTCGCCGATTAAATCTATGACGCAAGCCAAATAGCCTGAGAGGGTGAGGCATATTATTGCGATAAGCACTGCCAATTAATTTATTGGCAGATGCACCAACTACTGTCACATTCGGGTAGTAAGATGTCATGGATTAAAAGATAACCCGCGCAAGTATGACATGATATCATGCGACGGATGGCCTGATTCTTATCAGGAGCGTAATGCTTTGAAACCACGTTGCATGAACACGATAACCAATTGGGAAGCGTGGCACGTATCACCGGGCGCATAGTAAGACGCGACCGCGATAACGCTATCAGGATAATTGTAGCAATAGAGTCGAAGAACGGGTCTAAGTGACCCTCGAAGACTACTATATAAGAGAAGGTGATGTTCGGAGGATTGAAGGGCATCAACCAACAAGTCATACATTCAGAACACCGAAGAAGACCTTAAAATATTATTAAGAATTCTATCTACTACTCTTTACATCATTTCTTCCCAAGAACTATTATCGACTCGTGACTACGCATTTTATGCCTGGACACAGATACACACACTCCGAGTACGCACTGCATCAAGTTGTCGAGTTTTTCGGCACTCTTCTCTTCAGTTTGGAAGAGCAGCGTTTAACCCACATTTACAACGTGGTGTTCCGATTTTGCGAACTCGAGAATATCGACTACCTGGTGCGTCGATATCTTCGCACCGGGCTATTACCATTCGAAGAGTTTTCCGAGGATTAGTTGTACAACGAGGAACCGTTGTATACGTTTATCGAGGAGACGGTCTTTGGCACTGTTACAGATTGGGCGCTCTTGCTGCATTGGTGCAAGAGGTTGAGTCTTAGGATAAGACGAGGAAAGAAAGAGTTTTCTTAGATAGGCGGCTGTACTTAGTTCAATAATTTATTGTATTGTTTATTGGGACTAAGCACCCCCGTAACATGACTG
>Ga0307512_10003455_pt1 | contig 18353 bp, 11 predicted proteins | sample 14_EM_MG_FD_200267 | JGI IMG/M metagenome (GOLD analysis project Ga0307512, IMG submission 200267) | Populus trichocarpa ectomycorrhiza microbial communities from riparian zone in the Pacific Northwest, United States - 14_EM | ecosystem: Host-associated > Plants > Roots > Unclassified | place...
ACTGATCTCATGCGTGCCATGAATAGGTGTTATGCATGTCACGTGACTAGACCGAGAGTAACTCCGTAACATGTATTCATATAGCACTGCAAGTATCATTATCGCTGTTAGGGGAAAACCCCTAACAGTGGTGGTCAATCACGCATTTTCAGCTGTCCTCGTATCTTCCTGCTCCTGCTTAATTTCTCCCTCTGAGTCTTCAACTCACTTTCGTGCCACAGCAGGTTCTGTCTCAACATAATCCTTGATCCATTCCTCTTTCTGTTCATTGCTTAAAAAGTGCGTTTCTCATCGTTTTTCTGCCGCAATCTTCTTTTTGGATTGCAAGCTGCGCAATGCCCCAAGGGCTCGGACCCTTTCTGCTTCCAAGCCACTCTGGCCTTCACTTGCTTGATGATGTTGTTGTGTGGACCACTTGGTCAATTTGCTGTGTTTGCCTGCCAGAAGTGGCGAAAATTTCTTTTTAAGAGCATTGACCATTGTCGTTTGTGTTGACTTTGTTGTTGGGCGAGATGTTGGATGTTGCACAATATGGACAATATGGAGGCAAGCCGCATCTTTTATGTCAAGGTTGGTAGATTTAATCATCTTGAACAAAGCAAAATCTGCATTTTGACTGTCAATAAGATGGGAATAGTTAGGCTAACGGTACAACATGACACGATTATTAGTGTCAGTTTCAAGTAATATCCGGTGGGTTTTGTTATACAATCATCAGCAGACATCCATTCGCTCGAAGATTTTGCTCTTTATATCGAACAATCATGCCATTTCGGCAGTTGTGCACCTCAATTTATCCCGGTATACAAACAATCAACATCAGACCTACTTGTTGCAAATCGCAGGATGGTGGGATACCCCTGCAACTTGCATCCACCCGCAGCAAGATTCATCATGGGTATAACATATGAGTGGGCTGCTATTTATTTTGTCCTGACATGAAGTTAACTACATATTCCTCAGGACTTCCCACATCTTTTCATTATCATCTTCCTCTCCTATTCCACACCACCAAATCTGGGATAGACAAACACCACCGCCTGGTAACAGCGGGTCCGAATCGAGCCGATCAAAGGCCGCTTCATCCAATCCGTCAGTCATTGGCACACAACAAGAATGCAGTCACCAGTTAGTCCACTGCGACGCTGCCAATGCAGTCACCGAGAATATGACCCTGGATGCACATTTAAAAATTGTCCGTAAGACCAGAAGCACCAAGAATAAGAAGCAGCATGCAAGCAGATGTGGGTGTATCCATATCGTGGTAAACGGCCCTCAACTAAATGTATAATGTACAGCTGGTGTTCATTGACAGCTATGTGATCAATTGATCCCTGCCCGTAATGGAAAGCCTCCATGGTCGACCAATGCATTTGCCTGCACAGTCCATGAATTCGAACATGATGATGTTCTCAGCTGTGGGATTTTCGCGGACGAATTTCGTATTACGCATCCCCGGGAGTGGACGAAATAGGCTTTATTCACCTTAGAGGAGGCTTTGGAAGTGTATATGGTTGAGGTATTAGCCGAATCTTATTGTTAGAAGCAGCAACCAATTTCTTGTAGGTTTTCAACATGTCAGCTACCATGGCAAGATAAGGAGGTCGGGTACAGCTGGAACAGTCTGACATATGCCTGGCCTTGAATATGGCCAAAATGGCCCCCGGAGGGTATTCGCACCCCGCAATCAAGAAAACATGATATCTGATCAAGACACCTCGCGCTGAAGTCCAAGAAGAGATTAAGCGGGGTGTTGAGTTGCCTGGGCATACAAAGGTAAAGGCGGCGATAGAAAGACACCAAGCAATGCTTTGCCAAAACGACCCGGACAGATGCATTCCTTGTCACAATGGTACCGCAAAGCATCCGCAGTCGCGCTTGAGACCCAGAGGAACAGGTGCCCCTCAACCCGACAGACAGAGACAACTGAGTTCAGAGCCGACGCGACCTCCACCCAGAATGCCACCCATGCCGCCCGGTAACAATGATTGAACTCAATGTGCCGAAATCATCAATCTGCTGGCCGGATAACTGTATTCACATACTTCTGCCTGCTGAATTGAATTTTCTTCTCTTGATGCGTATGCCCAAGATAGCTAGCACGATACAGATTTTGATCCAGATATGCTGACAGATGAAGGAACATCCACTGGTTAGTACACTATCTGCCATGTAGTAAGGAAGCTAACATCCATTTTGAAGACAAGAGCAGTGTATTGAGCGAACCTGCAAGTGATGACGAGCATTAATCAAAAGGAACAGGATTTTTGGGTGTAGTATTATCTACAATTAGCGGACACTGTAAAGTATATTTCAAAGGATATATTTATATGTATTATTAAAGAACAATGTAGTGATCAAGGAGAAAGTAAATGAAAGCGCTGGAAAGGCTGCCAAAACAATGTGAATGATAGACTATGCCAAATCAAATGGTTGCATATTGCAGATGTGCCCATGGCATAATGAGGGTCAATCGAGCGTCAACAATTTTAGGTCGTGTAAGTCTGGTAATTAACAATTGATTTGGTCCTGGTTATACATATTTAAATTATTGGCTGCCCTTATAGGCAAACATTATAGTGACATGCTCCCAACCTCATTTTGAAAATGAGCGTCAACAGAGCGTCAACGATTTTTGGTCTTGTAACGCTGGTAATGTTAAAGTGATTTAATCGCTGTGTAGCATAACTGTTGTATTGCCTGCCTCTATAGGCATAAGAGCATGTGACATGGTTACTGCCCCATTCTGAAAATGAGTGTCAACCGAGCGTCAACGATTTTTGCTGTTGCATCTCTGGTTATCTTAGTGTTGATTTGTGGTAATGATTCATATACGATGTGTTGGCGGCGTTTCCAGGCAACACAACCTGTGAGATGTTCGTTACCCAATTATGAAAATGAGCATCAACAGAGCGTCAACGATTTCAGGTCTTCTCAGTTAGGTGATTACTAAGTGATCTGATAGTGGTTAGGCATAATGGATGTAATGGCTGCCTTTATTGGCGAAAAAGACAGCGACACAGTCAGTGCCCCATTATGAAAATGGGCGTCAACTGAGCGTCAACTATTTTTGGCTTTGCATCTTGAGTTATCTAAGTGGCAATTGGTTGCAGACATCCAGAAACGAGGTATTAGCTATCTTTAGCGTCAAAAGCAACAGCAGCATGCTCCTTGCCCCATCCTGAAAATAAGTGTCAACAGCGCTTCAACAATTTTTGGTCGTGTATATTGCGTAATCAAGGCATCGCGTGAATATGAGATCATAACTGAACAATTGACCGCCTTCGTACTCCTAAATACAAAACACAAAATGAAACACATTGATCCCAAAATAACCGAGGTCGCAACCTGCAAAATGATCCAAAAGGTATTGCTGGATGTTAATTGAGCAATTTTGATCAAATACAATTATGAAACACCAGATGCAAGAGAATTATATGAATCTACAGACAAACCCACTGGATAACCCGCTGACAACCCACGAAATTGAGATGGGTTAGGAGATGTCCATCGTACCGTACCCGAATTGACAGTTCGGGTGTAATGAAGACCCGCACTGAGTATTGGGTGATGTTTTGGTTAGGACCCGGACCCAAAGTGGCGGCCCGTAAACATTGCTAACACTACCCACATACACGAATGATCCCTCCCTGCGACAATGAAGCTGAAATATTATCGTTGTTTTCAGTTCTACTCATTATTATTATTACCATTAATTATGTAAGTATCAACTATTAGGATTGTACGCGGTTCCCCTGCCCCATGGTTGAGCACAAGTTCAATAACAATTGAAATATTATACTATATACTTTATCATATCTATTAGATCGATTCAAACAAAAAGTCCAGCTGTTTGCCGCACAGCGGATTTGGTGGCTGGCAAGTATAACCCAGTTCACCGAGACTTTAATGTTCTATCGACATTACAGAATTTTTACATCAGATTATGTTCAGAATTTAGTTGTCGCCATGCTAGAATAACCCTTGAAGGGAAGTGTTTTGGAATCCGAGATTTCCGAATTACAATTGGAACTCGATAATGCTCAGCGACATTGGGATTCCGATACTGATCATCATTCTCGTTTGATCAAACGGGAATCAGCAGACCCATGAAGCATTCTTCCTGTTGATAGGAAAACACAATCTGGAAGAATAGTTAAACCAGTTAATCTTTCTAATAAGGAATTAGGCAAGAAATATCTTGGTTGGAATAAGAAGCAATTTCTAAGTCTCCGAACTTCCTTAAGGAGTACTGTTAGCAACTGGTCCGGGTAACATGCCAGCTGTCTGAGATTGAATCCGAAAAACAGTTCGGTTTAGTTCCAGGACCATCCAACAACCTGGCCCGCAGCTTCTTGGCAGTCCAAACCCGGCTCCATACTTGTCAACCTGCAGGTGTCACCAGGTTTGGCTCGACCTGTCGGGTCAAATCTCCAGTTCTGCAGTTCAGGTTGTTCTGTTAATGGTCGCATTCAGATATCCTACTGATAATCATAAAATATTAATGATGGGACCTAGTTGTTCTTTGTGAATGTACTGGCTGCCTTTGTGATCTGAAAATGGAGAGATACGCTCCCTGCCCCATCCTGGAAATGAGAGTCAACAGAGCGTCAACAAGTTTTTGTCTTGCATCTTGGGTAATCTGAGTGACCATAGGTTGCAGATAGTCATAACTGAGGTATTGGCCTTCTTTATATGCAAAACAAGAACCCACACGCTCCCTGCCCCATCTTGAAAGTGAGCATCAACTGAGCGTCAATGATTTGAGGTCTCACATGTCGGATAATCTAAGTGGTGCATCATTGCAGACCTCTATTAAGGAGGAATTGGCAGCCTCTCTGCACGGATAAGCAAGCAACGTTCCTGTGACAGCCTCCTGGACAGTATCCACTTATTTCATTTACAATGATGCAAATAGGAGTTCATGACAGTTTTAGCCTAGCAAAATGGTCAATACATCGTGTATAGACAATGACAGATGCATCGCGCTTTGATTACCCATGATGAATGGCCCAAAATCTGTGATGCTCCGGTGACACCCATTTTCATGATGGGGCACGGAGCGTGTCGCTATCTTTTTTCCCTATACAGGCTGCCACTACTTTGATTAAATATAGGAATGACCATATTGCTTTTCAATGACCTGACTTACAAGACCAAAGATTGTTGACGCTCCATTGATGCTCAATTTCAGAATCGGCCAGGGATCATGTGGCTTGCTCTTTTGCCGATAAAGCCAGCCAATACCACATTTATGAATGGTCGCTACCAATCGCCACACAGATTGCCAATGATACAAGACCAGAAATTGTTGACGCTCCGTTGACGCTCATTTTGCCACGGGCGTATCCACAATATGTTATCACTTAATTTGGCCTAATGTATCATTAATGGTGTTTTGGCAGCCTTTGTACTGTCTTCATGTACTTTCTACTTCATCACTGCATTGTTCTTTAATAATACATGGAAATATATCCTTTAAAATACACTTTATAGTGTCCGCTAATTGTAGATAATGATACACTCAAAAATTCCGTTCCACGTGATCGATGCTCATCTTCACTGTCCAGTTCGCTCAACAGGCTGCATTTGTCTGCAAAACAGATGTCAGCTGCATTACCACGCGGCAGATGGTGTACTAACCAGTGGATGTTCCTTCATCAGTCAGCAAATCTGGATTAAAATCTTTATCGCGCTTGCAATTTTTAGCATATGCATCAAGATTGAAAATTTGAGCATTGGGAAGAGGAGTATGTATATACACATACCCAGGTGGCACGCCTTCGATTTCGGATACATGAGCTCCCTCATTGTCACCGTGTGGCACAGGTGGCGTTCCGGGCCGGTGTGGCGTCGGTTCTGGTGTTGGATGTCTGAGCCGCTCTGCTGGAGGTGCAGACATCTTGAAAACCTACAAGAAATTGGTTACTGCATCTACATATCAGATTTGGCAATGACCTCTACCATATACACTTCTGTAGCATCCTCTAAGGTGGTGAAAACCTGTTTGGTCCACTCTCGGGGATTCTCATCACTGAATTCGTCTCCACAAATCCCACTGCTGCCAACATCATCATGTTCCATTTCGCGGACTGTGCGGAGAGATGCCTTGGTCGACCTTGGAGGTTTCCCATTTTGGGCGGCTATAAATACGTCACGCAGCTCTCTACATACAACAACTGTATGTTATACCATTAGTTGATGGCTGTGTACCTGGATTCAACCATACACACATCCGATCGCAAGCTGCGTCCTATTCTTGTGTCTTCCGGTTGTATGGACAATTGTTAACTGTTGGTCCAGGGGCATATTTTTGGTGGCTGCAATTGCGGCGTCATGGTGAACTAAGTGGTTTCTGCATTGTAGTTGGGTCTCAGCGGGTGGCATATTGGTTGAAACACCCGTCATTCTGCTCGATTCTGTTCCACTCTCACTTTGCTGATGTGTTTCTGGAGCCATGATATGCTGCAGTGGAAGTGAAGAGATGATGATAACGAAAAGAAGTGGGAAGTCCTGAGCAAGAAGATAACAAAAAGATGTAGGATGTCCTGAGGATCATATTGTAACCTTGAAGTCAAAATGGAATGCGTAACAGCGAGCTTGCACATTCTACACAAGATGAATCCTGCTGCATATGGCTGTTGGTTGCACAGGTTTCGAACCGTCCAGCGATTTGCACCAAGTTGGTCCAATGCTGTGTGTATATTTACAGGGATAAATCACAGTGAACAACCGCCGAAATCTCGCGTTTGTGAGATAAAAACAGTACATTCTTCGACAGAAAGGACGTCTGCTGATGTTTCACTCAAGAACGGCCGGGGATCTTACAGGAAATAGATGCTAACCATCAAGTAGTGATATAGAGTTAGCATTGCAATTCCCAATTTGTTGACGGTTGAAACGTAGATTTTGCTTTGTTGAAGCCGATGAAGCATACCAACCTCAACATAAAAGACGCAGCTTGCCTCCATGTGGTCCATATCTTGCAACATCCCACATCTCGCCCATCAGCAAAGTCACCACAAATTACAATGGTCCATACACCCAAAAAGAACCTTTCAACATTACAGGCAGGTAAATATGGCAAATTGACAAAGTGCTCCACATGACGACACCATCAAGCTAATGAAGGCATGAGCGGCTTCGAAGCAATCAGGGTCCGAGCTCTTGGACCATTGTGCAGCTTGCGATCCAAAAGTAAGCTTGGGGCAAGGAAATGACCAGAAACACACTTTTCAAGCTGCGAAGAGAAGGAGACATGTATCGAGGATCATGTGGAAAGATTGACCGCTGGGGCAAGATAGCTAGTTGAAGACATCGAGACAGCAACTACGCAGGAGCAGGAAGAAATCAGAAATGCTGCCATGGCGGGATTGACAACCACAAAGCCTGAAACAAGATTTGAGGAGATGTTGAACACCATCAGAGATAGTCTGAGTGATCTTGCCAGTTCCGACCAAGGGGAGGACGGGGAAGAAGCGGATGATCGTGAAAAAGATCCTGACTTGGGCAAGCTTAGCGAAGATGACCAACCCAGCTGGGTGATGGGCACAATCTCTGAAACAGTACAGCATCACTTGGAGCGTTTTTGGCAGAAGCAGATGAAGCTTGACGAGTTGACGCAACCAGGCTGGGGAGACGCGGCCGAGTACTTCCATGAGCAAGACAAGAATCACGGGACCACCGAATTAATGGTTCCGGCTGTCATTCAACCTCAAATGGAAAATCATTCGACCTGGTCTGGGCTGACGACATTTGGTGAGCTGATGGAGACTCTTGATACCATCTTTGGAATATCGCAAATACCTCAAGTGACTTCTCGACCAGGGAGTAGTCATATGAGACTTGGATCGCGCTAAACCCAGACACAAGAAGGTACTCCGTCTCTTCAACCCGCCCCAGCGCCTGATTCGTCAACGATTCAGATATCAAAGCATGTTGAATTCATAAGCCTTCACCCCAGAATATACTGTCCCAAACTTCTTACCATACAGACATCGGATTCCGAGGAACACATGGTCACAGCTCCTATGTCGCCGGAAGAATGACTACGCAAATTTTGATTTGTGATGATGTATCACATCGAGAAGCAGTACATGTACTGACTATGCTAAGTGTCAGCATTTTCTTGATTTCAGTGACCAAATTGTGGGACATGATATTTCGTCTGAGCATCTGCAACGGTTGAATAGGCCATGCGAACATTCTCGAATTCAAATTGCATCGGCTGACGACCAAGGGACGTGATATCGTCCTGCCGGTTACTGCTAAGTCCCACAATTAAAACCAAATTAGAGACGAAACTCATTAACAAAATTTGAGTCAGTCCTGTCATACAAGTCATAGATTGAGCAGTCAAAGCGCAACACAAACCCGGATGAATGTTGACCGTCATGCTGCATTCAATCATGCATCCAACTGCATACCTCTCCGCACAGACCTTGTGCACATGGGCGACATTTTGAAAATTGCTTTTGGTAGGTCATGGAAATCAGAGAGAATGAGCACGATGAGGAATGTTGAGGAAGTCGGGGTAAATATAGCAAACACTAGTGTACTGATCTGCATGCGTTTACTTGCCGGCCGAATACACTGGAACGTGATAGGGAAACATCATTTATCACTCAGACAATGTGTCAGGTGGTGGATCAGAAATTCAGAGGCTTGGAAGCTTTTGGCTGCAAATGGTTATATATAGAAACGATTTATTAGCTGCCAATAACGACTGTATGCATTTTTGAATACAATTGTTGAGCATCCACTGACTGTTAGTATGTCATTAAGTTGAGCGTCAATGTAGGGTCAACAATTTTTCGCCTTACATTGTCGGCAAACAACCAGCTGGATAGTCACATCCTTCCATAGTGATTGTATTGGTGGTGTTTATAGGTAGAAACAATAGTGATGCGCTGGTTGACACATCCTGGAAATGGGAGTCAACGATGCGTGAATGATTTTTGGTCTTGTGAGTCTGATAATCAATAATGGACTTGGTCGCTGTGATATATAATCAAAGTATTGGCCGCCTTTAAGGCCAAAAACACTAGCGACGACATCGCTACTATGTCTCAAAAATGAGTGTCAATGGAGCTTCAATGATATTGGGTATTGTATCTTGGATAGTCAAAGCCCAATGCAACCCCATCAACCCATAATCTTAGTATCGGCCGCCTCTATGGGCAAAAATGCTACACACAATCGATCTACCACCTCCTAAAAATGAGCATTAATGAAACGTCAACAATTTCTTGTCATGGATGATGAACACTCAAAGAGCTGTGCATCGGAGTTAACCCATAATCGATGTATCGGCTGCTCTTATGTGCACAAATGCTAGGGACAATGCAGCTACTACCTCCTAAAAATAGGCATCAATGGAGCGTCAATGATTTTTGGTCTTGCATCTTGAATACTGTAGGGGCTATACAACAGCATTATCCCAAAATCAACTTATCGGCTGCCTTTATGGGCAAAAATGCTAGTGACGATATCGCTACCACCTCCTGATAATGAGCATCAACGGAGCGTCATCAATTATTGGTCTTGCATCATGGACACCCAAAGTGCTGTGCATCGGTGTTAACCCATAATCAATGTATTGGCCACCTTTGTAGGCAAATATGCCAGTGACAATTTCGCAACCACCTCCTGCAAATGCGCGTCAACGAAGTGTAAACAATTTTTGGTCTTCCATCATGGACACTCGAAGCGCAGTGCATCGGCATTCACCCATGATCAATCCATCGGCTGCCTCTATGAGCAAAAATGCTAGTGGAGGTATCTCTACCACCTCCTAAAAATGAGAGTCAACGTAGCGTCAACAATTTTTGGTCTTGCATCTTAGACAATCTAAGGGCTATGGAACCTCGTTATCCCATAATCAACTTATCGGCTGCCTTCAAAGGGAAGAATGCTAGGAACAATATCGCGTCCGCCTCCTACAATTCAGTGCCCATGGAGCGTCAACACTTTTTGTGGGGGCTCAATAGGCTACACAGCAATGACCTGCATTGCATTGTTTCTGAATTGAGTCTTAAGCTGTCAGTCTTTTCAATATGTCCCTGTATACAACTTCACAAATATGCATGCAATGTCTCACAGATCTGACCAGTTTTTGCTTGTAGCTCTAGTCAATATATAAGAACCTGCATTCTACTTTACAATAACGTAACTTTCAGCAGTCTCTCAAGTCGGATTGCGCAGCTACCAAATTCCTACCGCGATGTTGGATTCAAAATGTTAAGATATCTCATTGCTCGAGGTTATGATCTCTTCCAAAAATGAATGTGTCTTTATTCAGGATTTGAGCCACCTCACTGTGCAAATCATCTTCGATGCTTGGTGGGCTTCAATGAATATAGGCTCGGAACGTCCTATTGCTTGGAATAATTCCAGCCATGCTCCTTTAGGGCATTTTTATTTGCACTGCGGAATTGAGGACAGTGGCAGCCCTTGCATAATACGTATTGTTTGTCATCAAGTTCTTCACCATCCATCAGATCATGGGACCAACTCAATGGGGAAACACTTACTAGCAAAAGCTCACATCGAAAGTTGAACGAATGAACAGAGTTGGAAGTGACTGAATTGACTAGTTCAATGGTCGCTGAAACAGGTTTGGCCATCCTGTGGAGGCAAGGAAGTTGAAGAATTACAATAGTAAGTTAGCAAAGGAAATTCATATTGCACATTCAGGTTTGATCTATATTAACTGAATGGACAGACAAAACACTGCAACATCAGCAAAAAATGAAATCGCATTCTCAGTATCCTGAGCATTTTGGAATTGAAGTTCGCCTTTTCTCAATTATGGATTGTACTCTGGCTGGAAATATACTCAGTAAAATTGTTTTCATATCTTTGCGGGATTTTCAAACTTGGTATAGTATTCCCAAAGAGGTATAGCTTAGTCTGTTACATTGTTTTATAGTCGAAAGTTAGTCTATTTTTAAAAATGAAATATGTAATAGACGTACTATTGCTTGCTTAGTAATATTATGAAACTTTTTGTTTATATATCTTCATGACAAATCATAATGAAACTAACCATATTTGGAATACCTCCAGCTATAATCAACACATAACTGAATATCTTTAATAATATTTCCTATTTGAGTTAGTTGGTTTTTGATTTGTCATTTCGAAATAGTAATGTCAAGTTTCATGTCATGACTCAGCAATGTATTCTATGTTCATTACATTTTTCAAAAATAAAAGTAGCTGACTTTAATCAATTAAGAAATGTATTCAACTAGGCTATACCTATTTTGGAATACTATACCAAGTTTGAGAATCCCGTCAAATTGTGGATTCAATATCACTGCGGATGTTTCGTATAACTGGACCCGACAAAATCGACTAAACGCAAACTTGACTTTCAAAAACCTTCACAATGCTCAGAATGCTCAGAATACCTTTTTCACCTTTTGCTGATGAAACTGGCAGCAAAGGACTATGAAACTTGAGATTTTCAACAAGACACCTGGAAACATTACCTCACGTTAGGATTTGTTTCAGCTCATATTCCATGGCACTGTATAACAAATCTCGAGCTGTGACGGTCTTATAAAGCATTACGAAGTAACCTGGTGCTACCGTCTGCCACCACAGTTAGCAACATCTGCTGGGGGGAATACTCATTGACTGTGGATGTAATTATGAAGCAAACGCTGTCACAGAACAAAGTTAGTTTAGCTTCAGACGTGTGGACAGCAACAAACAAATTAGCCATAACTTCGGTCATTTCTCGCTATATGAATCGAAAATGGGCGTTGCAAGAAGGGTAACTCGCTTTCGATGAGGTTGATCGCCTATTCATTTACATTTTCGAACGCTAATTCAGGATGATAGGTTCAGGGCCAAAGTACTGAAGCAAGGCTAACCGTACATTTAAATGACATTCTTGATCGTTTTGAGCTTACTGACAGCCGTTTGCTTGGAATTACGACTGATAATGCTTCCTCCAATTAGTCAATGACTCGTGAGCTGCAATCAACCCTTAAGGCCTCCGGATTCGAGTGGTCTGCATTGAGAAACCACATACCATGCATGGAGCACGTCATAGAGCTGGCTTTGTTAGGGGTCCGCCCTTAGCAGTGGTAATGATACATGATTGATCACAGGTGGAGTTCATGGGGCTACAACTACAGTAGTCAAATGCAAAACCCCTACTTCACAAAGAAAGACATTATGTTTGTCACCCAAGTGATCCTTAGTGGAATTACACTTGGGCCACATGTCAATCAATTAGTTATAGGTACGCCCTGACTAGGGGATTCACTTATGATGATGCAATTATGTCGCCATTACTGGGAAGTGAACAACCTTCAGCAATGCGCATAATTATTGGCCACACCAACTATATCTTATCTAGCAGCACGACATACAGGTAAGTTGCAATTACTCAGAATTACGTGCGCAGCAGACGTTATTGCAAATAGTGAAAATGTGGGATCTGGAACTCAATGCTCTCGGTGGTGGGATCATTTGTGGCACTCCCCGGTCTACGGAAGGTCGCTGCCAAAGCATGCACTGTCAGTGGGATTTCTGACATTGGCTGAAGATAAAAGGCCTGAAGTGACCCTGCATATTGATTTGAGTTAATATTAATCGCAACGTCATACAAGTTAAATAATCCGAGGTATGTGTGTCATACTCTACATTGGTAGAGTATTGGATGGTGGCCAATTAAATCTCTGAAGCAATGCCAAATACCCAGATTAAAGTGAGTCATTTAATTGTCAAAAGCTATTGAAATATATTCCGATAAAGCACTGTCTAGACTACGTGTCAGCAGATGTTCCAACTACTGAATAATAGGGGAAGCAAGATGTCCAAGTTGAGGTTATGATCTTTCAGAATGTGCGTTTGATATCTGGTTATGAGGATGGCCTGATAAGGGAGCGTAATGCTTCAAACCCACTCATGCATGGGCACAATAACCTAAGGGAAGCATGGCACTATCAATGAGGAACTTAGGTTGTCTCTGCGATAAGCTGTCATTCGAATCATAATGTCATAGACAAGATTCCGAAATCAAACATGAACTAAGTGTCAAACAATAAAGAGATCACATTTTTCCGGCAATGAAAAGTACAATCTCAAGCAGCAAACCATCAGAAAAACCTTCCAGCGAAGGAGACCTTCAAATATTATTGTGTTTTTATGATACATATATCTATTATTATTATTGTCAATTATTATTAGCTTTTGTAGCAGCAGCCCTGCACCTTGGATGAGTATTTCCTTTAAAAACGAAGCCGATATTTTGGTGTCGACTTTCGCGAAGCTCTTAATTACTTTCGAATGACGCTAGTGTCTGTTTGTGGCCCATTGTGTTTGGTGGATAGCCGCATCAGTTCAGTTAGATCTGGCATTATGGTACCTTATAGATAATCAACATTGCCCTTCAGAAGAAACAAACAATAACGAATTACGATTACCTATTGAAAGCGAGGTCTATTCAATGCCACGAGATATTCAATGACAAGACTTCTCTAACGAATACGAGTGACATCTTCAAAACAATTATTAGGCGGATTCTTCAAAGAGAACTCAGAAAGGAAGGGTGAACCCATTACCAAAAACCAAGAAACAATTAAAGGCTGAGCAAAGGAGACAAGCCAGACTTAGAAAGAAAGGACCATTTTAAGAGAAAGATGAAAGTTAATGTACTGTCAATATTGTTTGAAGCCGCTATTGGATTTGATTGCAGTTTTCCTGGACGCAACGGAAACCACTATCATGATTTGTCCCCTCTGTGTATTCGATCTTTATCAGTTACCAATCTATTTCACTAGGAAATATGCTTTGGAAGGAGATAGTATCTAGGGCCTTGCATAAGTATATATACTTTAAAGAAAGCATCCCCCTAACAGGCTTAGGTGCATTCATGAGCAGTCTGGGTGTAAAAGGCCGCACCAAGTCGTGGGAAGCCCATGAGCGCAATCAGCAATTTGGAGAGAATGAAAGCATAGACGTTGGGAAGAGTCAAAGACTTCGAAAAGAAGGCAATGCTAGAATCAACAAGGTGTTGGCCATGAGACCAGCTTAATCAAAGATAATTGAGAAAGTACTTATTTCAAGATATTTTCAAGTCCTGAAACTGACCTTCATTTAGCAGAGAATGCTTGCAGTATTGATTACGCTGACACCTGGACATCGAAACGAGTTCATTGACTGTGTAAAAGCCAACGTCTGCATCCCGGTACTACCTGTTATGGCTGTGAAGACAAGTTGCAATTTGACACTGGAGTTACTCAAGCAAGCCTACCGATTACAAGAATTCTCCCGCGAGTGGCTGCAATATCTGAAACACCGTGATTACCGGCCACTCTTCACAACACAGCATGAATGGACCGTTGTGAAGTACGTCATGGAAGTTTTGAGGCCATTCTGATACTTGACCCTCTGGATGTTGAAGAGGCATACAGTTACACTGCATCACGTTATCACTCTCTACAATGACATGTTCAATCATATGGATGGCCTTATGCAATCTTAGGCTAAGAAGAAGACTCCATGGAAGGAGGAGTTGTTCTTCGCCATGAAGTTAGCGCCACAGAAGCTGACCAAATAATAGGCTGAAGTCACTCCAACGACGGCTATGCTTCTCATTTTAGCACATATCCTCAATTCTTTCCGCAAGTTGCAATCGTTTGGAAAGAGGGAGAAAGGAATGGATATCGATTCTGACGACGAGACTTCATATACCACCCAATACCAAGAGGTATTGCTGAAGCATGTGGCGAATGGATACTGCACCAAACATCGACATGTGCCGCTCATTAAACCCAAAACCGTACCGAGCAACAATGTCTTCACCTCTGCAACAGCTTCAGGATCCAGGCAATCTTCCTTCGATCCATATGATATATCCAGCGATAATGAAGAATACTTAACGCCTAACAATGTGGCTGAAACAACACCCGGACGAAGCGATTGCACTGCACGCTTATCAACAGCTGCCAGGCTTTATTTGAATTCACTGCCTGGATCACCAAAGAATGGGGGGCAAGTTAATCCCAATCTCTATGATTGCCATACCAACCCAATGAAGATAAGCAGTACATTGTTGTTACCGGATATCACGGACTGGTGGGGATAACAAGAGGAAACCCACTCAAAGTACGCCGATCTCTCCATTTTGGCACGGGACATAATCTCTATCATACCACATACTGTCGGAGTGAAGGCCAGTTTTTCCCTTGGGAGAGATGTTATCGGCTGGAGGCAGTCCAAAACCACTGGTGAGACCCTTGGTGAAGAAGTCATTGTAAGGCAGTGTGCCCGAGACAATAATGGGTTATTGGCAGGCGATCACCCAGTGTTGGATACGAAGCACACAGAAAACACCTTGGAAATGAAGAAAGAGTCAGAGGAAAGAAAAATTGCACATAATGGCCAAGGTCCACGACTTTTTGGAGATGTGGCACAGAAGCCAAACCTACATGCTACACAGAAAGAATCTGGCACTCAAAACAAGGAAGTGACTGCTGTAGCATACATTTGAGATATGGAAGAGATCGTCAAAGCATCCTGGTCAAAATTTCAACATGATGGTGCGGCTGCATTCAAAATGTCAGAAAGATCACCATTGCCACCAGCTTTGTCTGCAAAGGACCTCCGTGGAAGACGATCTCCGATATTAAATATCTGCCGAAGAAGGAGAATCGACGGACATCCAGTCGAATGTGATAAGGATAGTGCACCGGAAAGCATTTCGGACACCAAAAATTGGCTAACCTGGAATGGCGACTTGGATAATCCAAATGACAGGGAAGATGATTGTGCAGCAGACATTGAATCCGATATAGGGCGAGACAATGGCATCAATGATCCTGAAATCCCAGAGAAGCGTGATGTGAATGCCGCACCAAACGTTCCCAGATTGATTCGGCCTCAACGGACGTCAAAGAGGCAGTCGGAAATTGTGTTGGTGACGGTCAATACATTGGAAACGAGTAGGAATAGGGGAATTAAGAAACAGTAGGACAGAATGCATCAATATGTTTCACCAGCTTCTTTATGTTGCTTGACCGAGAGTTTCATTTAGAGATATATTATGGGGGAATGATGAGCAGTCGCTTGTAAATATCGGTTCATAAACAGATGTATATCAGGTACAGTAACTCTTTTAGCAAGATATATTAATCTTGATGGTATGAGAGTGAACAGTGCATTAATATTACTGGGCTTGGCTTTGCCACATCGCCGAGTCTCAATCTGGTAGAAAGACAACTAATACTTTGAAAACATTATGAAAACAATTATCAACGGCAGCAGATGTTGAATGGACAATACATTGAAATGAGCGTCAACAGAGCGTCCACGATTTTTGGTCTTTTAAGTATGGTAATTGAATAGTGATTTGGCCGCTGATAAGCATAACCGATGTATTGGCAGCTTTTATAGCCAAAACAGACAGCTACACTGTCACTGCCCCAATGTTAGAATAAGCGTCAATAGAGCGTCAACGATTTTTGGTCTTGTAAGTATGGTAATTGAATAGTGATTTGGTCACTGTTAGGCATTACCGACGTATTGACAGCGTTTGTAAGCAAAAGAGACTGCAACACAGTCACTGCCCCATTCTGAGAATAAGCGTCAATGGAGGGTCAACGATTTTTAGCTTTGCATCTTGGGTAATCTAGGTTCTGATTGGTTGCAGATATCCATTGATGGGATATTGGCATCCTTTAGGGGCAAAAACAGCAGCGACACGCTCCCTGCAGCAACCTGAAAATGACCGTCAACGGAGCATCAACAATTTTCGGTCTTGCATATTTCGTATTCGAGCACATAGAAGAACTATTCACCAACTTGATAGGCAAAAATGTAATATATCAAAGGAAAAACACTGATTTGAAAATCATCGATATCGCAACGTGCCAAACATGCAAAAACAAAGTATTGGCTTTTGAATCCATGATTTTGATAAGCCACTATTATCAATCTGCAAAATCAAGAGCCTTATATGAATCTATAGATGGACCCACTGGGCAAACCCACTGAGAACCCGCCCAATTCGGCCGAGTTGTGCGATTTCCATCAAACCGTACCCGAGTTGACGGTTGGGGTGTATTGGCAACCCAGCCCACCAATTTGGCGACGGATCAGTTAGCATCCGGACCCGGACTCGATGTGACAGTCTGGAATCGTTGTGAAAAAGATTCGTGAATGACGTACTGATTAGCTTAGGTCTAGAATACGAATGAGTTTACGAAACCGTGGTTACTGAGGGAGATTACGCATAGACATAGTATTGCCGATAGTATCGGAACGCCAGATTTATCAAGGAAATAGAATGTAAGTATTTTGTGAAGATATGTGTCAATTTAGATTGCACTATTGACAGGCAAAATATTACCACCACGATATTAATTAATCACCAAGATTAACTATATCAAGATACTTTACACTATTAATTAATCACTGCAAGTAATTAAATGAACACATATTGCAATATTAGTTAATCAACGAGATTAATTATAAAGTGTTCTCATCTGATACAACTATATATATAGGTACTGTCAATATTGTGTTACGCCGCGATACGATTTAGTGGCTATCTATTCAATAGAGTCCAATACGACTATACATATTTGGCCTCTGTGTGTATAGGACCTATACAGGTTTCCAATATATTTTGGTTAGAGCTACACATAAGAATGACTATAGGAACTACGGCCGTCTACCTAGTACTTACTTCAAGTATACAAGTATACTAAGTTATAAGCATTGTTACTTGGGGAGAAGTATAGTTACTTAAGAGGAGGCACCCACATGACACACAAATGTGTGGGTTTTTGATGTCGATCAGAACAGCAAATGTTAGTCATATTGTTATCTATTTACAACAAACTTTTAAAATTAAAACTGAATTGGCAGTCTAGTTTGAAACAATTACTGATGCAAATTATAATTTATCTTTTCAGTCTTCTAATATAAATTACTATTTTCTTGTGACTTTGATTAATATAGTTTAAATTTAAATTTAACAAAAAGTTAGTCAGTAAACATAATAAAATAGGTGTTTTGCAGAATCTGGCATTATAATAATTTTAGGTATAATGGTGATAATCATACATGCATATCATAAAATCAAATTTAACAATTATAGGTTCAGTATTTTGACTATCTGTATCACATTGAGAAAGAATTGTGTATTGACAGTATATTATACTATAAGGATGAAATTGTCAAGATATGGTAAAACTTGTATCCTTTCGCCGGTATTGGGCCCATAAAAGGGCCCACTTTCGCATATGCTGCGCCTTGTCGCTTACAACCACACAGCCACCCACTTAAACCCCCCCCTAGAATATTATGAATTGTATGATAACTAGTAGATG
>Ga0307512_10003456_pt1 | contig 18350 bp, 19 predicted proteins | sample 14_EM_MG_FD_200267 | JGI IMG/M metagenome (GOLD analysis project Ga0307512, IMG submission 200267) | Populus trichocarpa ectomycorrhiza microbial communities from riparian zone in the Pacific Northwest, United States - 14_EM | ecosystem: Host-associated > Plants > Roots > Unclassified | place...
AAAAAGATGTTAATTAAATGCCATGACCACCAGTGGTCGGCCGGCTTATGGTAACTTAGCTGGGCACCCCTTCGGGGTGAATGCAAAATGATTACAAACAAACAAATCCCAATTGCACTCAATGGCACGCTCCCGGCCTGCTTGACTATACGCTCCCAAGTATGCTCGGAAGACGCTCTCAATCACACTCCCGAGCACACTCTCATGTATACTCCCAATTGCACTTGCTGACACACTCCCGGCCTGCTTGACTATAAGCTCCCAAGTAAGCTCTGAAGACGCTCTCAATCACTCTCCCGAGCACGGTCTCAAGTACACTCCCAATTGCACTCGATGACACGCTCCCAGCCTGCTTGACTCTATGCTCCCAAGCAAGCTCTCAAGATGCTCTCAATCACACTGCAGAGCATGCTCTCAAGTACACTCCCAATTGCACTCGACGGTACACTCCCGGCCTTCTTGACTATACGCTACCAAGTAAGCTCTCAAGACACTCCCATGAGCCCCTTCTAGTGCGCACCCAAGTACACCTCCGAGTCGCTCGCAAGTACACTCTCAAGAACGAAGACACTACCAATCTCACTTTACTATATTCTCCGATGTACGTTCCTGCATGCTCGATCCAGAGACTTGCTGAGTCGCAGAAGCCAGGCACCGGGAAGCGTGAGGCGGGTGGCGTATGGTGGGCAGTGTTGGGCGGGAAGCATGTGGCGTGTGATGTGTGGCAGATGGCGGGCAGCGTATGGTGGCCAAAATCATGACATCGGTCGATATCACAGCCTGAACCTTATCCCTGGCGTGCCCACCGTGAGAAGATCTCACGATGCCTCATGGTCATGGTGTTCACAATTGTAGCCTTAGATTCCGCAGTACAGGTAGACAATTCGAACTTGGGGAGAGCAGATCTCCGACACAGATGTTCCAGCGGAATCTGCTGGCCGCTTCCTATCCATTGTGGGCCTATGTGTGTGCATTTGGTCTGGGGCTAATGGAGATGATGGCAATGGCAATGGCAATGGCAATGGCGATAGTGATGGTGTTGGTGACAGTGCTCACAGTACCAGAAGTACTTAGACAAGTAGGTTGGCTACGTCAACGTCAGCATCAAAGCTTCCACAGATTTAGTGCCGTCTACTAGCCAAAGCTTCCAAAGACCTAAAGCCTTGTATTAGCCAAAGCTTCCACAGACCTAGAGCCTTCTATTAGCCAAAGCTTCAACACACTCTACTCCTCCCGCATATGCTCCTACATGCTCGATCTAGAGACTTGTTGAGTTGTAGACGCAAGGCACCGGGAGACGTGAGGCAGGTGGTGTGTGGCGAGCAGTGTTTGGTAGGTTGTGTGTGGCATGTGGCAGGTGGCGGGTAGCGGGTGGCGGGCTGCCGAAATCATGATGTTGCTCTATATCATAGGCTGAATATTATCTTTAGCGAGCCCACAGAGACGAAATCTGACGATGCCTCATGACCATGCTGTTGACAATTGCAGCCTTGGATTCTGTAGGAATGGTAGACAATTGGATCTTGGGGAGAGCAGATATCCGACTCAGATTTTCCAGCAGAATCTGCTGCTTGCTTCCCACAGATGGTGAGCATATGTGTGCTCATTTGGGCCGGGGCTGAAGGAGATGATGGCGATGGTGATGATGGTGATGGTGATGACGGTGATGGTGATGGTGTTGGTGAAAGTGATCATAGTACCAGTAGCATTTAGACAAGTAGGTTGGCTACGTCAACGTTAGCGTCAAAGCATCTACACGCTTAGTTAGAGCCTTCCATTAGCCAAAGCTTCCAGACTTAGAGCCGTCTATTAGCCAAAGCTTCCAGACTTGGAGCCGTCTATTAGCCAAAGCTTCCACGGACTTAGAGGCTTCTATTAGCCAAAGTTTCCCCAAACTCAGAGTTCGCCATCGGCCAAAGGCTTCTAGTGGAGGAAAACTCTACTCCTCCTGAAGCGCGGCTGTCTCAAGCAGGCTCTCAACCAGGCTCTAGAACAGGCTTTCAATCGCTAGTGGGCTCTCATGCAGACTCGCTGAGATAGTATGTACAGTACCAGTATGACAGCAGCCAGTAAAGACAAGATTAGGTCGATCTCTGGCTGGCTGTCGTGTATAGTTCCATAGGCCCACACACACATCTCTATGACTCGACTATAGATGACTATAGGCTGCGTGCAGCCCAGGGGTCCACGGGAAGCTTGATATGAGCTGCGAGTAGCACAGCCTATAGTCGATTTGCACTTTGGCCGATGGACGCCGAAATGCATCCACCAACAATGCCCTGAATACCGACAGAGGATTTTACAATCAGGCCATGGCCAGTACTGCCAGCACCAAGGAAGAGGGTAGCAATGCCATTGGCTAGAGAAGTCACAACTGGCAATTGGGCGAAGGAGGTTAAAATAGACAATGCGACGCCCATGAATGTTGATGAATGGGATGTGGAACCTGGAAGAGTTGGTAAAGCAGCAAGATCAACATTTCCACCACCCAGCATAATGCATTGTGAATATGCGGGAGTTTCGGCAAAGGCAATGAGGAGGGAAGATGATAGGGGAGGAAAACAATCGGGAGGAAGCCGATAGAATGCACAGAATCAAAGGAAATGAAATGGGAGCGGAACGTCCAGACTATCACATGATCAAGCAACTAAACTCCAAAATATGATAACCTGGAGGAAGGAGGAAAATGATAGCGGTGGAAGACGACCTGGAGGGAGGAGCAGACAACAAAAGAGGGGGGAGTCAGACGCCCCAGAAGGAATAAAAGAGAAGGATGGGCGACAGCGACGAAGTCAGGACATTACGAAATATGATAATGAACGGGGAGTCACTGAAGATTCTGACCGCCGCTGGGGAAGATATGAAAGTTCGTGACCCTGAAAGGGTTAGCCGAGTAGGGCTTAGCAATGGAGGAGAGTTGGAGGAAAAGCTTATAGCAGTTTTGATCGTGCCTCTTTGGTTTGATGATCCTGCAGGGTTATAAAGATTTTAACGACTCTCTTTTGTTTTAGTTTTCTTTTTTGGTGTGTTTTTGTTTTTTGGGGGTGGGCTTGAGGGGTCAGTGGCCTTGTGCCCTCCTGAGAGTAGTGGGAAGTGGAAGGGACGACTTTGCCTAGGAGAGAGGTAGGTGGAGTTTCAACTGCCTTGTGCCCTCCGCTGACTCAAGACGGAGGAAGTTCCGGGGTACCTGGTTAAAATAATTTCCATGCCATGACCACTAGTGGTCGGCCGGCTTAGGGTAACTTAGCTGAGCACCTCTCTTCGGGGGTGAATGCAAAATGATTACACACCAACAAAGATCCAATTGCCTACCTTCCTGCGGAATCTAAGGTTACAATTGTCAACACCATGACCATGAGGCATCGTGAGATCTTGTCGTGGTGGATGCGCTAAAGATAAGGTTCAGACTATGATATCGACTGATGTCATGATTTCAGCCACCATACGCCGCCCGCCATCTGCCACACACCACACGTCACACGCCACCCGCCAAACACTGCCCACCATAAGCCACCTGCCTCACGCCTCCCCGTGCCTGGTGCCTGCAACTCACGCCTCCCGGTGCCTGGCATCTGCAACTCAGCAAGTCTCTGGATCGAGCATGCAGGAGCGTACATGGGAGCATATAGTCAAGTGAGATTGGGGTGTCTTCCCTCTTGAGAGTGTACTTGGGAGTGTAGAGCCAAGTAGACTGGGAGTGTACCATCGAGTGCAATTGGGAGCATACTTGACAGCGTGCTCGGAAGTGTACTTGACAGCGAGTCAGAGGTGTACTTGGGAGTGTCTTGAGAGCTTACTTAGGAGCGTACAGTTAAGCAGGCTGGGAGTATGTCATTGAGTGCAACTGGGAGTGTACTTGAGAGCATGCTCAGGAGTGTGCTTGAGAGCGTCTTGAGAGCTTACTTGGGAGCGTACAGTCAAGCCAGCTGGGAGTGTGCCATCGAGTACAAATGGGAGCGTCCTTGAGAGCATGCCCGGGAGTGTACTTGAGAATGTACTCGGAGGTGTACTTGGGAGCGTACTCTAAGTGTGCTAGAGAGCGTCTTTGGAGCTTACCTGGAAGCCTATAGTCAAGCAGGCTGGGAGCTTTCAGAGCATGCCCGGGAGTGTACTTGAGAACGTACTCAGAGGTGTACTTGGGAGCGTACTTGGAGTGTGCTTGAGAGCGTCTTGAGAGCTTACTTGGGAGCGTACAGTCAAGCAGGCTGGGTGTGTGCCATCGAGTGCAATTGGGAACGTCCTCCAGAGCATGCCCGGGAGTGTACTTGAGAACTTACTCTGAGGTGTACTTGGGAGCGTACTCGGAGTGTACTTGGGAGCATCTTGAGAGCGTAAGTCAAGCATGCTGGGAGTGTACAATTGAGTGCAATCAGGAGTGTACTTCAGAGCGTACTTGGGAGTGTGCAAAGAAGTACATTTGGCAGTTTTGTTGAATGTAGTATAATGTATAGTAGTAAGCGCACATAATCGCATGCGTATCATAGTAATCTAGTCAATGCGCAGGTCCATGGGCCCTCATAGTGCCACGCGTCAAGGATGCTATGGATTACCTCCCGAAAAACAGCTTCTCTATGAGTTACTCGTCGCGTAAGGTCATTTTTCCCGGTGCTGTTTTGAAGAATCTCCCAAACTTGTAATCTTCCACCTCATGCATACGACCCAGGCGCCTTATTAGGGGTGGGCGCGTCCAGCGCCCACACCTAACAAGCCACTAACAAGCCACTAGCGGGGCACCTCGTAGCCACGCTCAGCTCCCCGCTCCCACATCTATCCAACTTTGAGCTCAATTAATTCCATGAGTTTTACTTTGACCAGGATATTGTTTATATATGAAATGTAGCTAACAAGATGCTCTTTCATTTGCTTGTCTCCTCTTTTAGTTTCTTCTAATATTCAAGGAGTGGTTGTAGATCAAGTAAGTACAGTGGCTTAGACTATACTTAGCACTGTTGATGTTGCTAAGCACTGCTTAGCACTGCTGGTGTTTTGCGTCAGGCAAATTATTTCTACCTGCCAATGCGTAGATACAGGTTGTATACCATCGGGTCAATCTTTTCTATCTGAAACCTAGACACATGTCACACACCATCTGGTAAATATTTTCTACCTGACTGTAAGGTTCATTTGTAATGAGTGACAGTTTATGACTCAAATATGGAAACTAACCAGTTTACAACCAGCATCTGTACCGGGCCAATGATAATTCAGAACCCATCTGTATATGGTACAGCTACTGTGTGCGAAAGAGCTTTGAATTTGATCAAGTATTGGTTGACTTATGGGTTGACTGTTAAAAGAAAATATGAAGAAGAGAGCTACCTACGCGATACAATTTCTCCACCACTTGTAGTAGGATTCCATTGCCCTTGCAGTCTGAGTCTATTTAGCATGCTACAAGGCAACTTGCATGCAGCTTGGCTGTTTCTAGTGACAATGAAATGTTCCTTGTGCAAAAGTTACAAAAGTTATAGTTAGTGATAGTAAAGATTCTGAATAGTTAGTTTGGGTCGGGGTCAGGGTCCAAACCAAGCCATTGCCAATTTGGCAGTCTCGGTTGTGAACCAACCTGAACAGTCAATTAGGGTCCGGTTCAATGGAAACCTTCCAACTTGTCTGAATTGGACTGATTGTCATCTGGTCGCCCAGTTGGTTTATCTATAGATGTAACACCGGGAGATCCACCCTAAGGCCTACTCAGTAGAAGCCCCTAATGACTTCCGGACTAATAAAGCAAAGAATGATTAAAGCTTCACTCAGGATGTGTATAAGCATTACCACCCAGGGAAACAGGGTAACTTTTCGTTTCTCTGCTCCCAGAAGATAGTATCGACTTACGGGTATCGCCCACACTATCAGTATACGGATGTACACAACTTCAGAGTTTCCTGCAAGAATTATGAACAAACCCACAATTGTGTTGCTCACAGCATTCCTTTGGACTTGTTGAGTATTGTCGCAGCAACCAGCACACATAACCAAGCACGAACTGTCCTCAAGTACGACGACTGCAAGTATCAACTTGTCTTATAAGAAATAGCTATGTAATTTCACCTCAGCAGAAGGAGTAGTGCCGACTCGAGATTATCATACCAGAAGTATCCTTTTATCTACCACGTAATCAGGCTGGTTCTTCGGACTTCCTTCGGACTCGAAAGTATGGTCTTGCTCTCATCCCGCTCAATTACTTGCTTCGGCCAAGGTAGTAAGAATATCGAATTATAAACACTGTTGGGATTTATCCATGAAATAGAACTGAAGATGAACGTACAACTACGGAGTTCAATAGAGAAGTGTCCTCTTTGACTTCGATACAGAACTGATAGTTAATACATCGGAATAAAGGTAAGGCTTAATCTCCAGGTCGAGAAGGTCAATGGGTATCCATAGATAAATCTGAATGTAGATTGTTTGATAGAAATGTTTTTCTATGTCTTTTCTCTCTCTCGGTATCGCTGATATATATCAGACGATCCACACCCTTAACAATTCTATGACTGACGAATCCTGTTTCAGAGTTCACATACATGACTGCCTTTTCATCATTGCCTTGTGCCATTGATGATCGAGTTCTTTCTACATCATCAAGGTAACGCACTCATATTGCGACACTATTGCTATTGGCGATATCTCATATAGACAGGAGCTTATCTGAAGCCAATCATCAACATATAGGTTCAAGTCACCATGAGCCAGTGAGAGTGCCCTCTTATATACCCACCGGGTACGCAACTGTTTAATGATTGCTGCAAACAACAGAACCCTTAATTTGACTACGCCTTACTGGAGCCAAATAAGCAGTATTCTGCAGCTGAGCTATTTTGCCATATATCAAATGGAGAGAATCACGCGCCACTCAGGGCATATGAATCGCAAGGCCCATTCGCCCCAAGCCCAGAAAGTGTGATCGAAATAAGGGTTGATGGGTACTAGTCCATTCCGTTGACAGGACATCGATATAAGGATCATTGGTTACTAACTTATTTCCTGTATGACTCTGCATATCTTGAGATGCTGTAGTGGTTTGATATTGAGGACATCTCATCTTATACGGAATTAACCATTGGAGCATGTGGGATTAGTTGTTTGTTCAGTGACTAGGAATAACGATTCCTACTGTTAAAGAATGACGATTGACAATAGAGATCTTACCACCAATACTGATCTAAAGATAATACAGATCTTAATTGTGCTCGGCTTGATCACTGTCGTTGATCTATTGACACAAAGGTAGGGTAATGGCACTGATACCACTTGGTGAACAAATCCGGAAGGTTGATTCAAATACGAAGTCCGAGTGATAATGTATGATCTCAAATTGAGTATGCATATTGGGATTATCGAGTGATCCTGCATGATCCCGGAAGTATACCTGTAACACCACAGGCGTAACACTACCTCCCTCCTCCCCAGGCTTGTCCCCAACACATAAGGAAAGAACCACTAGCCCCCAAACTAACCCGTCTGCAAAGTAATGAGTGTAATTGCTTGCCATTTAAAACCCTTGGTACTTGACCCCTGTCGTCAGGGTATAGTGTGCGCTATCGGAAGTGTAATTAATAGATTAATTTGCAGCGGATGCCCGATGCATATCTTCCTGCATTCTTCCGATTCAAAAACTAATGATTGCTCCATCCCAAGCCCCTTGGCTTGATGTTCCGATTGCCATTCCGGATGTATCACATATGGGGATTTCTCTATCTGATCTGACTCAAAGGTCCTCATGGAATAATTGTTTCTGTTGACATATCATTGAGAAACGATACCATATATGCAACTCCACGTTATGTCTCGGGCAAAGTTCTGAACATCCCTCAGTTGTTGGAAAAAGGGGGATATGATTGTTCTTTGATCCACTTTCCTTGTCTCAAATGCAACACAAGTATTTTAGGGTCTCATACTAAAGTTCCCTCATGTAAATGTTTCATTCCATGCTAGAACTAATGTATGTCTTGACAAAAAGTCATGAATAGTTCATATTGTATGACAATTAATTAGTATACACAACTTGTAGACTCTGATTATCTTTGAAAATATAATGCGTTTTCAGCATTGTATCTTACGCTAAGTACTTCAGCTGTTCCAGCCCACACAGTATTATAATTTGTGATTTTTGGGCATCAAATGCAATCTTCAGATTACTGTAATGTTATGATGTGTTGCCTGCAACTGTGCCCATTCATCCCTCGACAATGTCCATAGCGACGTAAGTCTGGAGAATGATCTATGTATATCAAGCGTACACAGTAACACACAAGATTTCAACTGCCTTCGTCATCTAATCACTGAATATGTTATTGACATTGATCATAGACCCATAGGCATCTACTAACTGGCTTATCTTTGTATAGTGGTCAACAACCACCGCATCCAAATAATCTCATAAGTTGATTGATAAGTATCATAACTGAAGTATCCATAAAAGCACCTCACCATCGGGCTGGCTCCACTGGGCTGCCTTCGGATTCGTCAATGCCGACTTTGCTCCATTCTCGTGGCAATGATCAGACGTATTTCTTACTTCATCTGTAGAGATGTTCTCTCATAGAAGCTCAATAGTCTCTATCTGGCTGAAATGACTAGCCACTTCGAAAGTGATGTTCTTACCCTAGAATCACGCTACTGAGATCTCCACAACGAGAATATATGGTCTTCTCTCCACTGGAAATGATTCGTATCTCTGAATATGATATCTGCATTGAGTAACACATCAAACACTGGCTTGTCACATATAGGCGAACGTATAGTAGACAATTGTTTCGCTTTGGTAACCACACTGACAGCCGATCTTTCCATCATGTTCCACTGGTACGTGTAATTGAATTATTGTTCTTCTTGATTGTTTCTGTTCCTTGCCATAGGGACACTACTTAATCTCAATGGTGCAAAATGTCTATTTTACTATCCCTGATTTGTCATTCATGCTTCCCACTATCGGGACACTAGTTGACTCATCTCTCACTGTCTCAGTTGGTCATTCGTGCTTCTTGCGATCAGAACACTACTGTACTCAATCGTAGAGAATACATTTTGAGATTTGGGGTATTCAGACATTTATATAATGTAATAATTTGTAAAGACTCAAGGCTACCTCCCCCCTCAGTAGGCGTGCTCAGAACTCTATCAAATATACCATTCTTGTGTAAGATGCACCCTAACAGTTGTTAGAGGGGTGATCCGACGTATGTAACTATACTTGATTCGTCCTCAAGTAACTACTAGATCCACAGCCGTAGTCCTGATTTGAATTCCCTGAAGCGTATCTCCGGATGAAGTGAATGGGGAGTAGTGTTAGCAACAGGTCCGGGTAACCCACCAGCGGTGCGGGTTTGGACAGCAAAAACGGGTCGGTTCGGTTCCAGAACCGTCGAAAAACCCGACCAGCCGACTCTTGGCGGGCAAAACCCGGACCCGTACCCATCAACCCTCGGGTTTCGCCGGGTTTGGCTACACCCGTCAGTTCCAATCTCCGGTTCTGCGTTTCGGGTTTCATATTAATGGTCGCATTCGGATATGATACTGTTAATCGTAAAATATTGATATTTGTATGTCACGGTTCATTTTCGACGTATTAGTCGCCTAGATGTGCAAAACAAACATACTCACTCGCCCAACCACATCCTGAAACAGAGCGTCAACACAGCGTCAACGATATTTGTTGTTGCAATCTGTTTTGCCTATAAAGGCGGCCAATAATTCCTTTATGACTGAATACAACATATCGGAGGTGTGATTTCCCAGGACGCATGACCAAAAATCGTTGACGCTCCGTTGACGCTCATTTTCATGATGGGGCAGGGAGGGTATTGCAATCTGTGTTGCCTATACAGGGGGCCAAAAATACCTCAATGACTGACTACAACCTATCGGAGGTGTGATTTCCGAGGACGCATGACCAAAAATCGTTGACACTCCGTTGACGCTCATTTTCATGATGGGGCAGGGAGGGTATTGCAATCTGTTTTGCCTATGAAGGCTGCCAATGATTACTTTATGACTGACTACAACCTGTCGGAGGCGTGATTTCGCAGGTCGCATGACCAACAATAGTTGACGCTCAGTTGACGCTCATTTTCATGATGGGGCAGGGAGGGTATCGCAATCTGTTTTGCCTTTGAAAGCCGCCAAAAATTCCTCTATGACTGACTACAACCGATCGGAGGTGTGACTTTCCAGGACGCATGACCAAAAATCGTTGACGCTCTGTTGACGCTCATTTTGCCATGGCTGTATCTGCAATATGCAATCATTTAATTTGGCACACTCCATCATTCACATTGTTTTGGCTACCTTTCTGGCGGTTGTATTAACTTTCTTCTTGATCACTACGTTGTTCTTTAATAATACTTAGATATATTTAATAAAAATCTCCAAAATCCCGGGTCTTTCGGTCAATGCTCGTCATCTGTTGCAGGATCGCTCCATCCGCTGCTCTTGTCTTCAAAATGATTGTTAGCTGCATTACCACACCACAGATAGTGTACTAACCTTCATCAGTCAGCATATCTGGATCAAAATCGGTATCGTGCTCGGTTTCCTCATCATCGAAACATTCCGCACAGGGAAGAGCTGTATGCGAATACGTATATCCCGTGGGCAAATTGACGATTTGAAAAGGTCGAACTTCAGAAGTGTTAGCCATTGGGGCGGGTGGCGTGCCGGGCAGGGGCGGAGTCGGCTCTGGAGTCCGCTCTCTGCATCGGTCTGGCGGAGGTGTACCTGTTCCTTTGCGTCTCCCGCGTGTCTGCGGATTCTTTGCGATGCCATTTTGGCATGGAAGGCAGCCGGACGTTTGGTTTTGACGAAGCATTGCTGGGTGTCTTTCAATCGCAGCCTTCACCTTGTTGTGCCCAGGAAACTCAACACCCCACTTCTTCTCTTCTCGGACCTCGGCGCGTGGTTCCATACTGAGATATTTCGTTTACTAGATTGCGGCGCGCGAAATGCCATCTTTGGCCATGTTAGCCATATTGAAGGCCAGGCGCATGTCGGACTGTTCCAGCTGTACCCGACCTCCTTGCCTTGCCATAGTTCCTGACATGTTGAAAACCTACAAGTCATTAGTTGCTGCTTCTAACAATGAAATTCGGCTGTTACCTCTACCATATATGCTTCTGTAGCCTCATCCAAGGTGATTAATGCCTGCTTCGTCCACTCATGGGGATGCTTATCAGCAAATTCATCTGCGAAAAACCCAGAGCTGACCACATCATGATGTTCGATTTCGCGCACTGTGCGGACAAATGCCTTTGCCGACCATGGAGGTTTCCCGTTACGGGCAGCGATTAATTCGTTACGTTTATGTCTACGGACATCTGCTGTACGGTATATAGTTAATTGACCGTCCTTTGCCTCGATATGGATATACTCACATCCCACTGCATGCTGCATCTTATTTTTCCTGCGTCCAGTCTTGCAGATGATTTTTAAATGTGCATCCTGTGTCATATGTTTGGTGGCTGCATTGGCAGCGTTGCGGTGAACAAACTTGTGTCTGCGCTCTTGTTGTGTGCCAAGTATATCCGTATTTGATGTAGCGCCCACCAATTGGCCGGTATTCGATCCACTCTCACCTGGCGGAGATGGTTGTGTATCTATGATGTACTGGTGTGGAATAGGAGAGCAAGATGATAACGAGAGGAAGTGGGAAGCCCTGAGGACTATATAGTTAGTTTCTTGTTAGAATGGAATAAGTAGCAGCTAACATAACTGTTATGCTCACGATGAATCCTGCTGAGTATGGCTGCAAGTTGCAAGGGTTTCCCACTGCCCCGCAAGTTGCAAAAAGTCGGTCTGATGTTCTTTGTGTGATAACAGGGACAAACTGCGGTGTACGACTGCCGGAATCGCCTAATCGCTATATATTAATAGGATGTTGTTTCAGGCAAAGGATGTCTGCTGATGATTGTCTCAAATTATCCCCGGGATATTACATGAAAATGACACTAAGAATCATGTCATGTTGTACGGTTAGCGTCACTATTCCTGATTTATTGACAGTCAAAAGGGAGATTTTGCTTTGTTCAAGATGAGTAAACGTACCAACCTTGACATAGAAGACGCAGCTTCCCTCCATATTGTCCATAACTTGCAACATCCAATATGTCATCCAACAACAAAGTCCACAATGGTGAATGCTCCAAAAAAGAACTTTTCGCCACTTCCGGCTGGCAGATACCGCAAATCGACAAAGCGGTCCAACCAACGACGTCATCATGCGAATCAAGGCAAGAGCGGCTTGGAAGCAGAGAGAGTCCGAGCGCTGGGGGCATTGCGCAGCTTGAGATCCAAAAAGAAGCTTGCGGCGGAAAAACGACGAGAAACGCACTTCTTAAGCCATGAAGACAAAGCGAGATGGATTGAGGATTATGTTGAGCGAGAGACCGCTGGGGCAAGAAAGCGAGTTGAAGACGCAGAGGCAGCGGTTCAACCTGAGCAGGACGATATGATTCATGCTGAGATCACGGGATTGACACCCAGAGAGCCCGAAAAGACTTTTGAAGAGATGATGGCTGCTATCGGACACAGTCTGAGTGATCTTGCAAGTTCCGACGATGGGGATGATGGGGAAGATGAGGATGAAGAGACAGAGCTGGGGAAGCTGAGCGAAGATGACGAACCCGGCTGGGTGATGGGCACAATCTCCAAAATGGTACGGCAGCGCATGGAGGGCTTCCGGCAGAAGCAGATGAAGCTTGGCGAATTGACACAACCGGGATGGGAAGATGCAGCCGACTACTCCCGTGCACGAAATGAGAAGTACGGCACAGCCGAATTGAGGGTTCCGGTGGTCGTTCAACCTCAAACAGATGATGATGCTTCGGCACCTCCACCAACAACATTTGGGGAGCTTATGGAGAGGCTTGACATTGTACCTGGATTATCACAACTGCCGCAAGGGACTTCTCGACCAGGAAGTAGTCATGTTCCGCTAGGTTCAGTGAAACCGCAGTCGAACACAACCATATCCGGCCTTGAGCCCGCCGCAGTGCCCGATACGTCACCTTCGCTGAAAGCGAAGCCTGTTGAACCAGTAAGCTTTTACCCCTGCTTATAGCCTCCAGCTAATCACCATATAGATTTCAGATTCAGACGAAGCCATGGTGACGGATTCTGCGACAGCGGAGGAATACATAGGCAAAGTGTGATTATTGACGTCATCTGTTGGTGAGAAGCAATTTGTTTACCACTTTTGCCACGTGTCCGCTTTTTCTTGATTTCAGTGACCGAATTGTGAGAGGTGATAATTCGGCTGTGCTTGTGCAAATGTCGAACGCACCATGGGAAAGTGCTAGAAACCTAATCAGGCGACAAAACGGTTGACACTTTCCATTTGCATCAGCATGTGACTGTTAAGCGACCAAGTAAAAGAAATATTAGTGGCGAAATATACTAACAAAATTTGAGTGAGTGATGTCATACGGGTCATAGAAAGAGCGGTCAGTGCTCAATATGAATCAGTCTGAACGACAACCATCATGCTGCATTCATCCATGTATCCAACTGCATAACTATCCACACAGACCTTGTGCACATCGTTGAGATATTTGAAATTGATTATGGTACATCATCGAAACCGAGGAGAAGGAGCTGGATATGGAAAGGTGAGGAAGTCGAGCTATATATACCAAAAACTAGTGAAATGTTCTACATGCCGTAAATTGCCGGCCAAAAGCGCGGGAATGTCATAGGGCCACGTCATTTCTCACTCAGATAGCGTGGATAGCACTGATCAGAAATTGAGATGTAACAAAACTCCTGGATGCAACCAATAATACATGCAAACGCAATATTGAATGTCAATGATGTGTATATGAATCGTTGCGTACAATTATGGGGTGCACAAAGGCTGTTTCGATGTGATTAAAGTGAGCGTCAACGGAGTGTCAACTGTTTACAGTCTTACACATTTGGCAATCAATTGGCGGGAGTATTATATCATTCCAAAGTGGACGTATTGGTCGGCGTAAAAGCGAAAAAGGCAAACTATATGCTCGTTGCCACATCCTCAAAATGAGCGTCAACGGAGTGCCGTCAATGGAGTGTCAAAGATTTTTGCCATTGCATTATGGAAAATCCAGAGGGCTGCGCGATGATATTAAGCCATAATCTCACTATCGGCCGTCTTTCTAAACTAATCTTTTTGCGACAACATTGCTTATATGTCCTAAAAATGAGCGTCAACAGAGCGTCAACGGCTTTTGGCCTTGCATCATACGAAATGCAAGGGCTGTGCGGCAACCTTGATCCATAATCTCACTATCGGCGGCCTTTCTAGGCAAAACATGTTGCGACAACATTGCTTCTATGTCCTAAAAATGAGCATCAACGGAGCGTCAACGATCTTTGGCTTTGCATCATACAAAATGCAAGGGCTGTGCGCCAACATCAATGCATAATCGCACTAATGGCCGCCTTTGTAGGCAAGACTAGCTCTAGCAACATTACTTCGATGTCCTAAAAATGAGCGTCAACAGAGCATCAACGATTCTTGGCTTTGCATCATAGAAAATGCAAGGGCTGTTCGGCAACATTAATGCATAATCGCACTATCGGCCGCCTTTCTAGGCAAAACTTGCTGCGACAACATTGCTTCTATGTCCTAAAATTGAGCGTCAATGGAGCGTCAACGACTTTTGGCCATGCATCTTGGATAATCAACTGGCTGAGCAGCGACATTAAGCCATAATCATACTGCCGGCCGTCTTTCTTGGTGAAAATTGCCGCGACAACATCGCTACTATGTCCTCAAAATGAACGTCAACAGAGCGTCAACGATTTTTGGCTTTCCATCATACCAAATGCAAGGGCTGCGCTGCGATGATAAAGCATAATGGAACTATCGGCCGCCTTTCGAGGCGAAAATGGTTGAGACAACGTCGCTACTATGTCCTAAAAATGAGCGTCAACGGAGCGTCAACGACCTTTGGCCTTGCATCTTGGATAATTCAAATCCTGTGCGGCGTGATTAAGCCATAATCGAAATAGCAACCGCCTTTCTAGGCAAAAATGCTTTCAACAACATCTTCTCAATGCTCTACAAATGAGCGTCAACAGAATCTCAACGATTTTAGGCCTTGCATCTTGGAAAATCAACACGCGGTGCAACATACTTGATTAATAATTGAACTATCGGCCGCCTTACTAGTCAAAACAGCTTGCAACAAGATCGTAACCATGTCCCAAAATGAGCGTCAACAGAGCGTCAACAATTTTTGATCTTCCATCTTGGATAATCTACCGGCAATGGAACGCAGATAACCCACAATGAACTTCTCGGCAGCCTTTAATGGCAAAAATGCTAGTGATGATATCGCATCCGCCTCCTACAATTTAGCACCCACAGAGCAACAACAATGTTTGTGGAGGCTCAGAACGCTATACAGCAATGTACTGCATTGTGCTTTTTCTAAATCAGGTTTTACCCGGTCAGTCTTTGCAATCTGTCTTTGTATTTAACTTCACAAATATGCATGCAATGTCTTACAGATCTGAATTTTTTGCTTGTAGCTGTAGTCAGTATTTTAGAACCCGCAGTTTGCTATACTATAACGTTACTTTCAGCAGTCTTTCGAGTCGGATTACCCTGCATCCTAATTTTTACCACCATGTCGGATTTACAATCTTTGAATAAGTCTTTGCTCCAGGTTGTGATCTCTTCCAAAAACAAACGTGTCTTCATTCGTGATTTGAGCGACCTTACATTGCAAATCATCTTCGATGCGTGGTGGGCTTCAATGAATATAGGCTCGAAGCGGCCTACTGCCTGGAATAATTCTAGACATGTGCCTTTGTGGCGATTCTATTTACACTGTGGAATGGCGGAGAACGGCAGCCCTGGCATCATATGTATTGTTTGTCATCAAGTTCTTCGCCATCCATCAGATCATGGGACCAGCTCAATGGGGAAACACTTGCTGGCAAAAGCTCACATCGCAAAGTTGAGCCAATTGACAGAGTCAGGGGTTACTGAATTCACTAGTTCAACGGTCGATGAAACAGCTTTGGCCATCCTGAGGAGGCAAGGAATTCGAGGAATCTCAATAGTAAGTTCGCTGAGTTAAGTCATATTCTACATCCAGGTAGTTCCATATTGACTGGAATGACGGACAAAACGTTCCAAACTGGCAGCTAAGGACTTTGAAACTTCCGAATTTCACCAAGGCACGTGGAATCGATACCTCATGTTGGGATTTGTGTCGGCACAGATTCCATGGAATGCGATATCAAATATTGAGCTACGACGGTCATATGAGGCATTACGCGATGACCTAGTTCTGCCGTCTGCTTCAACCCTTAGTAACATTTGCCGGAGGGAATATGCACTGACTTTGGATGCAATTAAGAAGCAATTGCCGTTGCGAAATAAAGTTAGTTTAGCTTTGGACGGATGGACATCAACAACCAAATTGGCCATAATGTCGGTCATTGCTTACTATATGGATCGAAATTGGGCATTGCGTGAAATTCAACCCGCTTTCGATGAGGTTGATCGCCTGTTCTGTTCCCATTTCGACAGCTAATTCAGGATGATAGGTCAACGGCCAACATACTGGAGCAAGGCTAGCCGTTCATTCGAAGAATGTGCTGGATCGTTTTGAGCTTACTGACAGCCGTTTGCTTCGTATTACAACTGTTAATGCTTCCTCAAACTACTCGGTGACACGTGAGCTGCAATCAACACTTGAGGCCTCTGGAATCGAGTGGCCTGCGTTGAGGAACCACATACCATGCATGGCGCACGTGATACAACTCGCTTTAGGTGCATTCATGAGCTGTCTCGGTGTAAAAGGCCGCACCAAGTCTTGGGAAGCCCATGAGCGCGATCAGCAATTTGGAGAGAATGAAAGCATAGACATTGGGAACAGTCAAAGACTTCGAAAAGAGGGCAATGCAACAATCAACAAGGTGTCGGCCATGAGACCAGGTTTAGCAAAGATAATTGAGAAAGTACGTATTTCATGATATTTTGAAAGTCCTGAAGCTGACCTTCATATAGCAGAGAATGCTTGTTGTATTAATTACGCTAACACCTGATTGCCGGAATGAGTTCATTGACTGTCAAAAAGCCAAAGTCCGCATTGCAGTACTTCTGATACTGGATGTGAAGACACGTTGGAACTTTACACTGGAGTTGCTCAAACGCGCCTATCGTTTACGGGAATTCACACACGAGTGGCTTCAAAACCCAAAATACAGCGAATACAGGCCGCTATTCACAACTCAGGATGAATGGACGATAGTCAAGTATGTCATGGAAATATTGTGGCCATTTCGGTATTGGACCCTTTGGATGTCGACGAGGCATACAGTCACATTGCATCACATTATCACAGTATACAATGACATGTTCAATCACATGGATGGCGTGATGCAAGCTTTGGCCAAGAAGAAAACTCAATGGAGAGAAGACTTGTTCTTCACTGTGAAGTTAGCTCAACAGAAGTTTTCCAAATACTACGCCGAAGTGACTCCAACGAGGGGCATGCTTGTTATTTCTGCAAACATCCTCGATCCTTTCAGGAAGTTGCGATCATTTAGAAAGTCGGACAAGGGAATCGATATTAATGCTAAGGACGAGACATCCTACACTACACAATACCAAGAAGCCTATCTGAAGTATGTCGAGAATGAATACTGCGCCAAGCATCGACGTGTGCCAGTCAATACACTCGACACCGTACCAAGCAGCAATCTCGTCCCCTCTGCAACGGCTTCAGGGCCCTATCAATCATCGTTTGATCCATATGATTTGTCGAGCGATGATGAGGAATACATAACGCCTAACAATGTGGCTAAGATGACACCCGGACAAAGTGATCGCGCAGCCCGCTTATTGACTGCCGCTAGGCACTATTTGAATTCGCCGCCTGAAGCACCAAAGAACTGGGGACAAATCAATCCAAATCTCAATGATTACCACTCGGACCCAATGGAGATTAGCAGTACATTTTGGATACCGGACATAACCGATCGGGGGCGCCAACAGGAGGAAACGCACTCAAAGTACGCCAATCTCTCCAACGTGGTGCGCAACATATTCTCTATCATACCACATGGTGTCGGAGTGGAGGCCAGTTTTTCCCTTGGCAGGGATGTTATCGGCTGGAGGCAGTCCAAAAACTCAGGCGAGACCCTTCGCAAAAGAGTCCTCGTAAGGCAGTTTGCTCGAGCCAATAACGGGATTTTGGCAGGCACTAACCCAGAATTAGATACCAAGAACACAGAAAACGACTCGGAAATGAAGAAAGAGGCGGAGGAAAGGAAAATGCACAGAATGGCCAAGGTTCACGACTTTTTGGAGATGTGGCAGGGGAGCCAAAACCTACGAGCTACGCAGAAGGAATCTCGCG
>Ga0307512_10003457_pt1 | contig 18348 bp, 14 predicted proteins | sample 14_EM_MG_FD_200267 | JGI IMG/M metagenome (GOLD analysis project Ga0307512, IMG submission 200267) | Populus trichocarpa ectomycorrhiza microbial communities from riparian zone in the Pacific Northwest, United States - 14_EM | ecosystem: Host-associated > Plants > Roots > Unclassified | place...
TTAATGGGGGGAAGGAGAAAGGGATGGTACAATCTGACCGAGAGGAGGGCTTGGCGGACACGTCGGGGTCACACCGCACAGTATCGGGGAAAAATGGATTCTGTCATACTCTAAGTAGAGTGAATACAGTATGAATAACACACATACACACACAAGTGACACGAAAAAAACAATGAACTACAGGTGGCTGGTGACTGGTGAAAAATACAGGTGACCGATGACGGTTATGGTAGAAAGCTACCTGTAGTCATGCGTACGATTAAGATGGCTCTAGAGATGACGAGGTTGATTCGTCTGTTGATAGCGCGACGTTGTTTATCGTGATGATGAGATTGAATAGATACCGATAATGAAATGGATTAGAGTAGATTAAGGGATCATACTTGGTGTAGGATAGCTACTTCATCAACTCTCTCACAGCTTCATCAAACATCAAGTAGCAGGAGATTTAGTGATCACGTGATTTCTAACATGCAACGAGCTCAGGAAGCTCGGAGGTTCATCTGGTCTTGGTAATCTCCATTGTCAGTTAAACTTGTCTTTATTTTCTGTCTAACGAGAATTTGAACTTGGGTTACATAATAGAAGTATAATATGAGCTCTCTCGCTAGCTTGGTCTCTGTAACTGAGTTCGCTACTTAAGAAGGTAGAAGCAATGCATAATATTATGTGTGATTGTAAGAATATACTTGAGAGCAAGATCTAATTGGCCAATTGCACGAGATGAGGAAGTTAACCGAGTCAACCATTGATAGTGTCAGACTACTGAACTACTTGCATAGCAGCAGTTCGCCACCTGATCAAGACCCTCAACCCTCCAACTCAGCCAAAGGCAACCCATCATTAGGACCGGAAGTTGTCCGTAACTCTTCCCGCACAAGTACCTGTCCATTATCCACAGTCCTCCCTAAAATCTCACGCACACTGGAAACCGAGAATGCTGTAATGAAACTCAGCGCACCGACCGACCCATCAATCATACCATGCACCGTAGTCCGAATCTCCGAATTCTTATATTTTGTCAACTGTTGATCCAGATCGTCCTTAGTAAGCACTTTCTGCCTCTTTATCCTTAGGTGCCAGAACAACAGCTGAAAGATCAGGATCAAATCCACCGCCATCTTCAATACTAACCGGACATATATCGGAGCCGTGAGAGGTCCAGTGAAGTCGAGTGTAGCCACGATCCCAGTCAGCACGTTGCGGCTTTGAGACGCCCGCCGGAAACTGTTGTCGACGTATTGGTTGGTAAATACCGTCGACTGCCCCGGGAGATTCCAGGTGGTAAGGCAGCTGTAAAACATGTCCTTGAAGTGCTCTGATAGAACAACGCCACGGAGTGGGTGTAAAGGGATAGCGTTGGCGATCATAACGTTTCTAATGAAGTAGGGGAGTTCTTTCACGCATTCTGTTTAGGTTTGGTTAGCATAAACTTTGAGAAAAGACGAAATGTACTCACCTTCTCGCTTCTGGCTGGCAAGAAAACCTTGTGCCCGTATCCAGACATGTATCAGGTTTTTGTCAACAATGCTTGTGGTCCCGGTCACGAGTTTTTGTACAAGACTACCCTCTAAAGTACACACGGAAGTGGTGAGCACTCAAATGTCAAAGTATCGCTACTAGGGGGATAAACCTTTACGAGATACCTCTTGTACTTTCACTCCATTCCCGGTTGCATCTTCCAGCTTAGAGCGGAAGCTCTCGACATCCCTTCTTGCCAATCCCACTGCTCTTGCACCAACAGGTCTCTCACCATCGTCGTCGAGATCATCCGCATGATCACGGACCAGTCGGTCGAACTTTGTTAGAACAAAGATTAATGGAATCTCAAGGGTCCTTGCATATCTAAAGAACTCCTCGTCTGCCGCCTGGATTGGCCGTGCATCCGACAGGGAAATACAATACCTGGAGATCGGATTGCAAATTAGTATTCTCCACTAACCTGGGTTCGGATTCGTACCAAATACAATGCAGCTGGTCCGCCAGGTGTGGCTGTTGCCTTCGGTGCTCTATGAACTTCATCACTTCTGCCACTGTATCCGACTCGCCCGCTTCGAAACCGCCAGAATCATGGATTATTAGAGAATTATTCCGCTCATCGTTCGTGATAGGCGTCCAAATGTTATGCTTTCCGCATCCTTCCGAGCTTGATCTAACACCAGCCTATATATGTGAGAAGATGATACAAAGCGGTGATCGATCTTACCTCTTTTGCACTGACGCCAAACACTCTGCTCAGGAGAGTTGATTTTCCAACGCCGGCTTTGCCAATTATGCAAATTCTGAACTTCTTGCACTGGTATCTGAGGTCTTGGAGAGCTTCATTCTCATCTCTGGCTGCCATGATAATTTGGATATGCGAGTCGAACCGTACGAGAGCTGAATTTCTGTAACGCGAGGGCGCTAAATCGTACGACAGGGAACCCTTATCTATAGATGAAGCTGTATCAAAACTTAAGGCTGGGGCGCGCGCGGACCACAAGTGCACATTCCCGAAACACGTCCCCCGCAATGGTGCAGGACATAATGCAGCCAGCACATGCATATGTGGTTGGCGGATAGACAAATTCAGCCCCACTAATCAACTGGGGGGAAAGTTGGGCGTTTGGGCTGAGTGGGTGCGGGGCTGAAATACGCACAACGTGCGCACTACGAAGCTTGGAGGAGTCACGCCAGAACCCTTATGCGAAGTCTACTTCGGGAACTCCCGTCTCCAAGCCAGCGGTCACTTGCGTTGACAGAAGTCCAACCAAACTAATTATGGCGGTCCTAGTTCTTGGTGGCCACAGAACCAACTTCCGAGGAGTCATCCTACTAAGCAATAAACAAACAAAAAGCCCCAGTTTCATTCTTCATCAGACGAGGCATATCATAATCTCAGTGATAAGGCCCATGTGGTTTGGAGGTAAGAATTGGCGAGTCATGATCTAGGTGGTACAATATGCAATGACCATCTGCTGGTGGCTGGCACGTGGTATAGACTTTGATATCACAAGCAGGCGAACGGGACTAGGAGAACAAAGAATCAGGCTCAAAGGACAGACCTAAGACCAAGAGTGTGGTAGGGAACAATATTGGGATGGGAGGGGTACTCTAAGATCTGGAAAATTTGGAAGGTATAAATTATCAGGGGTTGTTGATGTATTTGCGATTGTTGCTACTCCATAATAGCTTTCTCCGTGACGCCGACATAGCGGTATCGATGCATCTTGAATCAGAATATCACATCTGTTGAATGTTCAGAACACCGTTCCTATTGGCTATGTATGGCACACTGGTTCGGCTGCAGCAGGCCTAATTCTCGCAGAATGTTACATAAAGTGGATGGGCATTAACAGAACCTAATATTGGGACGGAATCAACTAGGAAACACCCACTAGCACCGAAGAATCTAGGGCCAAAGCTTTTAAATAGCGATAAGCGCTGAGTAGTACCGTCACTCTCATAGAAATTTGAAAGTATACATTTAATTTACAGTGCAAATTGACTAAATACCCGTCATGTTAACCACCTTGAACTCAGATCAACCACGGAAGTCCGTGATTGAGGTGGAATTTTGCATTTAGAGTGCTCTCGTGTCTAGAGTTTTCGTTTCTGGCCAAACCTTGCGACCGACGAGAAAATCTGGGAACGAGAGAAATTTGGGAGTTATATTAGAAGTATTTTTACATTAACACGTTCTCAGGTTTCGACCCTTCTTTGAAGGTAAAAGTCAAAAAAAGGCCCCAAAATATAGCTTCAGATAGCGAACTCGAGGGTCTAAGTGCCTGTAAGGTCGTTTTCTATTGATATGAAGAATACATTTCTAATAATGCAACTCCTCCTACCGGAATAAAAGCTCGGTCAAAGGGGGACTAAGCACCACGCTGATCATGACTCTCCGCAATTTCGACCTCATCATCCACTGGTCTATCCACTGGCCTGGAGCCTTCCTCTTTCTCAACTGGGGATAAAAACGAAAGTGGCTGGACCCAGCGGGAGAGCACCTCCATAAGGCAGAGTATCAGGATGCTCAAAGCAGCAGAGTATATGAAGCCTGTTACAGCGTCGGCCAATTGATATCTGTACTGAATTAGTATGTACTCAATGTGACATAAGGCAAAATCGGATGGATAACTTACACTACCTGCACCCAGTGGCGGTTCAGCCATCCGCCGTTAATGACAGTGTATCCATCCAGTTTCGCGACGTCCGCGCTGTTAAAGTATTATTAAGCTCGTATCTATGGCATTAAATCGCTGAGGAGAGTCAATACCTTGCAAAAATGCCTGTAAGAATCATTCCTGCGAAGCCCACCACACCGTGAAGGACGAAAATATCAAGTTCATCCTTCTTGGTTGTTATTCTCCTGTTTGCGCTAGCAGTGCCTTCCCTTTCATCATTAGTATTACTAGCAACACCACCTTGAACGTTGCCATTAACACCATCATTAGCAGTACTGCTGACACCGGTAAGGGGAATGCCTCGATTGTCGCCATCAGCAGTACCGCCAAAAGCGTTTTCACCATCAACATATCTCATTCTTTCTTCCGCGATGTTTGCAGGCCCAGGCCAGAGTACCTCCAGAATAGCTAGACCGATAGGCCAGGACAACATGCCAGAGAGAGATCCAACGATCCCAAAGATTGGGGATGTTCTCATTGAAATCTGGTCACGCATTATTGTATTAGTTATTGATATTGCAAATTTTGAGTGGGGTTTCTTATACAAAGCCTGCTGCTGGGGTAACCGCGACGAGTCCGCTAACTATTCCGTTGCAAAAACCACAGATGGAAAATCTCCGTTTCCCATCCTGGGGTTTGAAAATAATATAGTCGCAAATACACCAAGTAAACCCACCAAAACTTCCGGCCAAAATTGTTGATACGCACGCAGATACACTCCTGTAGTTGAATAGGTAAGCAGACGTTGACATTTGTGCTATCTAGTAAACCCATAATAGGACTGGTACACACCTTATATTTACTGCAAGCGTTGATCCGCCATTAAATCCGAGCCATCCAAATGAAAGAAGTGCTGTGCCCAAAACAATATGAATTACATTTTGGGCTTCTGTGTGTAGTCTTGGCTTTCCACGGCAAAGATACCTGCAAAATAACGCAAAAACAGCGGATGTAGTTCCTGCTGTGATGTGTACAGCCGTGCCACCAGCAAAATCCAATGCACCCATTCTAGACGACCAGCCCTTAGAGCTCCATGTCCATCTAGCTATCGGATTGTATACGAATGTAGACCAAAGGGTGATAAAAATGAGAAAGGATACTGTCCTTGCCTTCCCAATGGCTGCGCCGCTAACCAAACTCGCACTATAAATATTAGAATCTAACAATGGATGACATGTCTATTGCACGGAACTCACGAAAACGCAGCAAACATTCCTTGGTATAATGCGAATACTAATTCAGGGATCTTTGGACCTTTCGCATTTCCGGCAGATGCCTCCAGAACGCCGTTCAGGGCCACACCATCTGAATTTCGGCTCCCCCAAAATTTATTGTTTGGAGCAGAGAATGCTATAGCATAACCCCAAAGGTACCACTACCGGCATGCGCATGATTTATTAGTGAAACATCGTATATGGATACTTTAGCACACAGCACCTACTTCAACAGTTATGAGAGCAGCTGTAATAAGTGGTAGCCAAATTCCTCGCAGTCCAGAGCTTTTGCCTGATAGTCCAGAGTATATAAGCCCCACGGAAGGAACCATAAGAAACACTTGTCCACTGCATATCAGCATCCATCCGATATCGGCTTTCTAGATACCATCAGCCTTAGTTACAATCTTCACTGGAATAATAGAATGAATACGTACATCATACGGATTATTTGGGTCACTCATTGTTTTGTATCCTACCACGCTCCTCTCGGCTGAAGGTAGCTGTTCGGGATGTTGCTGCGGTACTGCTGTGTGTAAAGAATGGGTGCGAGAATCCGGAGTCCGATGAGGGATCCTTACGGACAAGAGGCCAATATATCTGGTGCTTCAGTTGGCTAGAATGGATGGGTGTTATGAGGCGAAATGTATAAGAAAGGAATGACAAGGATACTGCGCATTCTGGCGTGACTAGCCTGTCTTCTGGCTGGGTCACTTTCGACGAGGTGAATTTGTGAGGCGTTCCAGGGATTGAAACTTTTTAGCGAGTTGGACCAACGTCCAACAGCAGCGAGTGCGGTCGTGATGCAGTCGTTCCCACATCAAGACAAGCGCAGCCCCCATGTCATTTCCATTCTTCAGCCTTGCAACTTGCAGCGAATCAAAACATTCGTTCTTATCGGCCTATGGCTATTCGCGCCCGGTGTTGATGTGAATGACAGCAACGAAACGTCGACGCAGAAAGCTCCTGTATCGGTTGCCTTCCCCACGCTGTTCGACACCCCCTACAGTGTGTTCCGAGCAAAGGTGGCAGTCGAGGTGAACCAGTCTCAGCAAAATTGCCCATCGAATACTAGAAAATTCGAAGAGTTGGATCCCAGACCCGTTATCAAAGGTTCCTTAGGTCTTCCTAGGTTTGCAGGACGCGACGGCGGCCGGCGGCGAATCCAGCAGAAAGTTTCCGTACGGTACACCAGCAACAGCCAACATCCAGCTTGCGGTTTAATTTCTCCCGGTAAACCAGAACAGGGGACGCATGAACAGAGTGGTTCAGCAACTTATGACCTAGAATATATCAGTCTCTTTCCAAATTGATATCTGTATGGGTCGTGCGCCTACCTTTTAATTGTCGACAGTTCCAAACACTCCCGGAGGAAGCGACACAATTTATATACAAGCGATTGGTATGTAAGGATGTCCCCGGTACATACCTATCTCCCGACCACCCAGCCTGATCGCCGTTTAATCCAGAGTAACAGATCGTCTAAAGTAGTAATGAGCAACGACATCAACGACTTTCCAGGTGGTTACCCTGGGCACGGCAGCAGTAGCTATGGTTCCGATTGGCGCAGCGGGGATGGGTCCCTCGGAGACCGGTTGTTGTCACAATCAGATAATGAAACCGCACCACATGAATCTGAGCCATTTGAAAGTGCTCAACCTCCGGTGGCTAGTTATGCTCCTAGGCGCCCAGGCCCACGGTTAGAGATAAACCGATCGATCACTACAGGCGAGGACTTGCGTATTGAGATCCGGTCAACCAACGTGATTAGAAAACTGAGATTAGGTTCCCGACCTCTCAAGGATGCCTCAGTTGTCTTCCGGAGGGAGATCCGTGCTCATGAGCGACGACCACCAGTCCCACTTCTCATCCAAGTGGAAACAGACGAGGCTACAGAGGCACTCGAGTGGGCAATCCGAATTGCAAGCGGTGAGCACCCAGGTGCAAGCGAGTTACAATATGCCCAGTTTGTTGAATTAGTACACATTGTATGGGAGTACAAGTTTATGGTCAAACTCGGAGGTATCGCCGACTTCATTAGAACATATTGGCAATCTCCCGGAGAGACCAGTGGAAATGCCTCCGTAATCGGTACTCCAGTGAGTCCCCGTTCTTCTCCAACCGCATCTCAAGACAACTCAACTACGCCGCCGACGACCTGCTATGAAGCTTGGATGTTTCTTGCCTGTCTTTTTGGATGGGGAGATATTTTCCAAGAAGCATCTCGCGAAGTCATCTTGGACAACGACTGCGACAAATTCTACCCTGCACCAGGGCATAATAGGCTGCCTCGAATCTTGCAAGGTCTGTGGTGCCTGTCTTTTCCTTCCCCTGAGACTCTGTTCTTCGCGTAAATTCCTAACATCTGTATCTGTAGATGACGTTTTGAGAAACCAACAAGAGATGGAGGCAGCAATCAAAGGGTTCGCCGATACTCTAACCTCTGGAGAAGGCCTGCAGCCATCAAATGCAGTTTTCCGGGCGACATGGGAAATCCGAAATGGACTCAACAAGCACGGCATTAAATTAGCATCGAAAGAGTCGCACAGTCCAGCTCAACTATTGCACGTCTTGGGCCAGCTCCTTGATGGACGATTTCCAACGTCATTGGGTGGCCCCGACCCACCGTCGGATGCTCCTTCCCATGTCCGACGAAGGAGTTCTGCGGCATCTAATCATCGTCAATCCGCAGGCGGGGCAGTAGGGAGGGAAGGACAACTTGTGACCGCTATTGAGGTGGGGATTTTGCGCTTTGGTTCTCGGGTCAAAGAGAAGTTTGGCACTGAGAGGAGGAGAGGAGAGCTAGAAGCCAACGTTTGCAACCTCTCTCCTGCAGAGCTAAAGGAATTGGACACAGTGTATGACGGTTTCCGCACAGCCTTCAGAGAACTTAAAACTCAGTTGCATGGTTTGGATCTGAATGATTATCGGGACTTGTGGCGAAACCACATGGAGTCGGAAGTTTAGTAGTGAGTCTAGTTGGATTAAATGGGGTTTATATAAAGCTTTTTTTTTCATGATAGATGTTCATTTTTCTGGCTGGATTTGTTTTATTTTCTAAGTTTTTCTAGATTTGCAATTTAAAGCGGTCTCAGCGGTCATACATCATGAAGTCTAGAGTTTCTGTTTAGTTTTTGAGGTCTGTACTTGATACCCGAAACTTGCTGCACTTGAAATTTTTTGGTGCAAGTTTCGCTCCTTTACATTTATTTTGCAGTGTTCCTGATTTCAAACTCACGGAACGCCCGTTTTTGTATGAATTAATGATAGCGATAAGCCTGTTAGATAGATGTGATAAAAGGACTCGCCGATAATTCTTGGAGGCTTAGCTTTGTTGAAATATATACTACAATTTTTGCCCGCTTGATCTGCTGCACTGCTGACTTGAGCCTTAGTACTCTACTGTAGCAGTTCTCAAAAAAGAAGTAAAAACACCTTGATCAATTGAGGCCGAGCCAATATAGGTAATGCGCATCCTAGCCTTTGTGTTCCGCGAATATCACGTGCAAGCTCTATTACCCGGTTCTATTGCAAGCAATCTTGCTTCGAACTGCCACTACCATCTGCCTCCGACTATACAACCACAGCTCCCTCCCCCTTTCCCTCAACCATCATCACCGCCACCATGGTCCGCCAAAGAGCGCCCTCCGGTGCATCAACCTCCTCCTCACACTCCGCTCCGGAACCCGACCAAGTACCATGCCTCACCTCCAGCCCCCGCATCCCCGAGCGAACGTACACAAGCTGACCAGCAGAACGGGACCCCGCAGGAGCTCGGCTCAATGTACGACTACCTCGCAAAGATAATTCTACTCGGTCCGTCTGGTTGTGGAAAGTGCGTACGACACACAACTCTCCTTTGCACCGCTGACTAGTCCAACCTAGATCCTGTCTCCTCCACCGTTTCGTCCGTAACGAGTGTACAGCGTCCCTCCATTTCCCTCAACCACGCTAACAACTCAGGGCGCGTCCTATCCTCCCAAACCATCGGTGTCGAGTTCTCGTCGAAAATCATCAAAGTCGGCACCGGTACACGACGAAAGCGCGTAAAGCTACAGCTTTGGGACACGGCAGGGCAGGAGCGCTTCCGCAGCGTGACGCGCAGCTACTACCGTGGTGCAGCCGGCGCACTGCTGGTCTACGATGTCACCTCGCACCCTTCGTTTACGTCGCTTCCCACATTCCTCGCAGATGCGCGCGCTCTGGCGTCCCCAAATTTGACGCTCCTCCTTGTCGGTAACAAGTGCGATCTTTCTGTTGCACCGAAATCAGTTCCTCCGCCGCCCTCCTCGGCAAGTAGCAGTCTAGGAACCAGCTTCGAGGGCGATAATACGGCTCGCGCGTGGGATGAGGAGCTAGACGACGAGCCCCCAGAACCTGCACGTGCAGTACCAGCGCAAGAAGCAGCACGATGGGCAAGTCTCTCGGGGATCCCAGTGAGTATGGAGACATCGGCGCTAAGTGGGGAGAATGTCGATGAGGTGTTTGCGCGAATTGCGAGGATGATTGTGACCAAGATTGAGCTGGGAGAGGTTGACCCTGATGATCCAGCATCGGGCATACAGTATGGCGATTCAGGAGGGTTTGTGGAGTCGCAGAGCGGGAAGAGGGGTTCGGGGGGTGGGGGCGGATGGAGAGGTGGACTAAGAGAGTGGGAGACCGTATTTAGGGGCGGAGCGGCAAGAAGAGAGGGGAGATGCTGTTAACATTTTGAACGATCGGGGTTGCTTGTAACTGTGGCAGTGGTGGTGGTGGTAAGAAGTAGGTGGGAAATGTATAGACCATTCGTGATGCGTGCATATTTGAGCGATCCGTGATCCGTATAATATCTACTTTCTGTATTTTTTTATATCTGAATTTTCCTTTCTTTAAAGATCTTACATGCTTATGTATTTGTTTTGTATGCTCTTTTCTGTTTGCAGCATGATGACTATAAGATGGAGTGAGGAATGGGGAGTTTTTCGTTTTGGGGTTTTGTAAGTGTTGCGGGTGGAGGTCGAGGACCTTAATAGTAATAGGTATGACGATACAGTAGAAGAATTGATGGATGTGATATTTCTATTTATCTTAGGATCCATAAACGCATCAAGCTCGGAACAACTGTTTGTTCTTCGTTTCGGATGATTTTCATCAGACAAGCTACTCCTAGGAATGAATGGTGGTGTCTGTGGTATGCTGTGTTCCGAGTACAGAGGATTGTTCCAGCTAGGCCGGGTCCCATTCACTGAAGCCCACTTCGGGTTCTTCCGGGCTTCTGGTAGATGGAAGGCGTGTTAGTAATATGTGATGGAACTATATACTGAGAGAGAAGCCTGTAGGATGTATCTGAATTGGGATGAGAATACCAAAGGTAGAATCGACTTCCCATTAATGTTGCGCAAAACCAATCCTAGCGCCTTATCCTCCTAATCCTTATCTAATCATCTTGTGACCTTTCCAATTTCGAAGCTTCAATCCTCGAGAATTTCGCTACTACGATCATTTGTCCCAACTTGCGGGATACCACGCGATAATTAACCTTCGAGCTTGTTAAGAACAGTATTCAACGGAGTTGTACCACCATCCCCTTAAGTCTAGGCACGAGACCAACGAGCCAGGGTGTTGTATGGAGTTGATATTAAGTAGCAGTCGCTGAATATATCTGCACAAGAAAACATCCATTGCAGTTAACGTTGCAACGGCACAACAAAAACGAAAAGTCCAAAACAAATACACAATTTAACACAAAGTCGGTTAAAGCTCAGGATTGGTCCGAAAGAGCCGAAGGCGAGTTCGGGCTTTGGAACTTTATTTGGTGCTCGCAAGCTCGCCACACTCCTGCCCTTGGACAGGCAAATTTTCATGACCGTACCGTCGTCCGCTATTTGTAAGGATCCTTCAAAGATCTCGAGTATCGCCAGTAGTGTGGAACGTTCGATAAATAGGGATTATCGGGCGATCATCACCACAACTATTTCGCCTCCATCACCACGCATACTACATACTACACAGAACTCGTTTGCACTACTATAGGAGATTCCGCCATGGTGCCAAATAACTCACAGAAGCCAAAGATGTTACATCTCCTTGGCGATTACTATAAAATGATTGCTTTGCAAGGCCAGTTGGGAGCATCAACATCATGATGCTAATCAAAAAATCATTGCGGGATTGCGATGGAGGAAGTAGTGCAAAGTAGGCGGAAAGCGCTGAGACAGGTGGGTTTACTCGGTTGGGGTCGCGTAGAAACAGATTCTGAGCTTATGGGAAATTTTAAGGCCCTGTTGGGAATGAGATGTGCATACTTAAGTAGGAATAGGTCATGAAAGAGTAGATACATTGCGAGAATTGTAAATCCTCCAAATGTCATAGCATAAGATGAAAGTAGTCGCAAATAACTTACTTTTTCTCAGTGCAAAACCTACTTTTAAGTCTTTATTGCATCAATTATCCACTCCCCCTCGCCTAGCAGAGTGTTTCATAGGTTCGGGACTAACCAAGTGCCTCCGCCAGTACGCATCTCTCATGTACTAAAGAGTTGTCCGCATGTACTAAAGGCTTCAACATTTACTTTAGATATGCGCGGGATTTTTTTGGGCTGGAGCGATTCCAATTGGTACACATTTAGCCCACCGGTTGTTGAACCTACCCCACGATCATGAAAATGACTCTCTTCTTCTCATCTACATAACATCGCACATTCCGAATAAAGTGCGTAAATATGATGAGGTACGAGGTCGGAGGACGAGCAGTGACCGGCTGGCTCCGAACATTGGAGCCTCATAGAAGTTATTACTGGCTGAAGGCTAGCAGAACTCTAGCTAGAGCTCTAGTGGGGGACCCTTTGGAGAGCGCCTTGTTATATATCTCGTCATTTTCCTCTGTAAATATGCAAAGAACCGACAACCCCATTTGTTACACTTAAATGTCTTTTCCAATGCGTCGAAGAAATACACATTGGCTCCCTTTGGCTGATGATGCTGTCATAAGAGCAAGTACATTCTAGAGTTTAAGTATGCACTTAGTCATAGAGTTCGAATTCCAACTCAACATCCACTCAACGATTGCCATAGACTACACTCACCCACTCTAGCCTTACCGTTACTACCTTCATACCTTGATGTCCATTCAATATCTGAACCTCTACAATCTCGATGAGATCCCTCTACATCCTCCTCTTGCTGCTTGCAGCAGCCGTTGTCAACGCATACGTCCTACCGGCTTCCTCAAACTACACTACTCTCAAAACCTCCTACACGCCCCCCAATTTCTTCTCCCAATTTGACTTCTTTACCGTATCCCCCCCCCCCCCCCCATATACGCAGCCACATTCGCTAACATTCGCAGAATACTGATCCAACGTGGGGACACGTCCGCTACCTCAACCACGAACCCGCCCCATCCTTGTGTCTAATCCGCGACAATGGCGACCGAATATATATCGGCGCCGATCACACCTCTCTCTGTGCGTCTCGAGAGCAAAGACTGCTACACCAAAGGTCTCGTCATCCATGATGTGGCACACATTCCATGGGCCTGCGGTGTATGGCCCGCTTTGTATACCCCCTAGACTTCACTTTAAACATTTCTTCGGCTGATGTCTGTGAATAATTGGACCTACGCCCACCCCTGGCCGTCCAAGGGAGAGATCGACATCATCGAAGGAGTGCACCAGCAGAGCAACGACAACATTGTGGTGCACGCTCCCACGGACAGGTGTTCATGCCCCCCTCCTCACTTGCATCAGAGCAAACGGGTTGCACTGTCCCAGTTCCCAACAATGAAGACGCACTGAACCAATATGACAAGATCGAGGATACGCGGGAGTGCTCGTACGGCGGCCCGAAGTTCACCGGGGGCGTGTATGCAATGGAGTGGACAGACTCGTTTATTAAAGTCTGGTTTTTCCCCAGGAAGAGGTGCCAGATGATGCTTTGGAGGGAACTCCGGTGCCGAGCCATTGGGGAAAGCCCGTGGCGTGGATACCAGTGCAATGCGGGATGGATGAGTGGATGAAGGAGCACCGTCTGGTTATCAAAATCACATTCTGTGGGGAGTGGGCTGGGTTGGATACTGTGTGGGAAGAGTCTGGGTGGTGAGTTCCTGATAATGCTTTTGGTTGTGAGAGACGTGCGAATGGGATAATAGTAAGGTGCGTGCAGAGACTTGTGCACAGTTCGTGACGGAGAATTCGGAGGAATTCAAAGAGATTTACTGGGAAATCAACAACCTGAAGGTATAGAGTTTATAGACGTAATGTAGGGTGAGGAGGCACAGTAGGGCGGGCCCTTTACTGAAGCTCACATCGAGTGAAGTTTCTAGCGTTTGTATATATATGCATAGCAATAGAGGGCATCTAAAAGTAATCACCTTCCACACTACGGTTCATCGATAGTTCTTACACCGCTAACCACCCCAGCCCAGGGCGTTTAATGGTAAAGTGCCCAGAAAACAATTTCTCCAAGGTGTCACCAGTGAGAATTTACAGCAGTCGCCGCTCCTAGTAACCGGAAACGGGAAGCAATTCAGATGAAATGAATGTTGGAAGGTTCTCGGATACTCCTATGTACAAATAGCCAAAAAAAAGCAGCAGTGGAGACATGCTCCCGCTTAAGTTCCACCGTTACATCCCCCAAGTAGTAATGTTCATGTGACTAGCTGCCTCATGGTGACGGATAACAATATGGCGCAAGGTTTGTACCTCGTGCCCAGCGACGATTCCCGGTTCGAGCACCGATAAATGGCGATTGCGATCTCATCCTAGACACTGCAACCAATTGGGTCAACTAGGTTATGAGAGGGTCAGTATGTACCTTGGGTGGCTTCTATATTAGCATTACTGTCAGTTGAAACCAATTGAGGATATCGTATTATACTCCCGGTCCGTGTTCGACTCCGAGTTTACGGGTTGACGCGAGACGCCTCGTTTCATTCCTTACAGTCTCAGGACCTAAAGGAGCTCGCTCAGAAGTCGTGTAGTCGTCTTCCTAGCTATCTCGTTCTCGCATGGGAGAGGTCTCTCGGAGACTCGCGATCATACTGTGGAGGAAGATGTGATGGTGGTGCTCGGAGGGCTGGATCAACTAGAAGAGCACATCTTGGGATTTTGTAGAGTGGAGAGATGGAAATCGAAGGTGGAACGGAAAACCTTCGAGCCGTCCGGTAGATTGGTATCCGGGGCATCAGATGTCACTCGTAGATTTGAGGTTGCAGTCTGTTACGAATGTAAAGCGGATGAAGTCTATTCTACTATCTAAGGAGAAGCTCTGTCTTTATATACATGAGAGCCTGGAACACCATGGAAGTCCATGGAAGCTCACGATTGCAAATACCAGGTGGTGGCGGTGGCGAGTGAAGACTCGTGGATGAGTCTACGACTATGAGTCCGTAGCCTGTGAGTCAACTCGATGATCTCAGTGTAGCGGCGACTTCCTCTCAGGTCATATAGTAATACAGTCTGTTGAAATATGGAAGGGGAGAACCGTGTGAATACTTGTGCCTTCATCAAAAAGAAGGTATGTTCGGCTTTACGGTGACGTTGCACAGAAAGCCGTCAACATCAAACTCCTCCCAGAGCACCTCCGCCCGTGAACAAACTAACTAAATTGAAATCGAAGGATCTACACTATTTCAACTCCATTGCACACAAGCTATGGATCCACAGCCTAAATCGCCCAAACCATAGCTAACACCTCAAAGATAACTCTAGTGCCACTACCAGAGTAAAATCTCAAAGCTAGTTCAAGACCAAGCAAGAACGGCCCTGGGATGTCCCATATTTCTCCAGAGTACGGATATTCCAGCTCCCCGGTGAACCATCACGAGGGCACTTTCCACGCGTAACACTACTCTAATTGAGTCGCGTTGGATGCGTCCTCGTGCTTCCCCGATTTGAGGGATATTTCCTTTTCTTTGTCTCTTTCATTCAATATAAGGAGGTTGGCAAAATCACACATCTCCACACCCTTCTGCAAAATTTTACCAGTACTTGTGAGTTTTTTTGGGATCCCTCCACTTGTACTGGTTAGTTACCGCAACAGTAATCATTAGTATTGCCATGTTGCGTCACACGAACCTCTTGTTACATAACTCTAAACCTCTTGATAATATACTTCAATACCCATCATACTCACCCCGCATATGCATAACAAAGCTATATTACTAACTGCAATAAAGCCAGTCGTTCTTAAGGTGTACCTTGTTTGTACCTTCTAGCCATATGGCACGTGCATGTACCTTCCATTCGAAGCTCCCTGCCGACCCAAGTTCACCTGATAAAAGCTTTTGACCTAGCAATGGTAACATTCTAAATGTACAATGAAATTGTCGCACAAATTGATGGCAACTGCAGATTCGGGTTATATGTGACCACGTTTGATATAGCCTGCACGCTAGGGGTTGAGTTTTTCTTCGAGAGTATCGTAAGATAGAAAGAGAACGATAATAGACATGATGATGCATCGATGGCATCATATGTCCCCCATTGCGCTATCTACCCACCTCTACGTTGATCAGCTCTACTTTAACTTTATATATGTAACCCGTGCAGGTTATGACCTAATTCTGCAGTAATCCTTATCCTTCTTGAAGTAAAACGGTCTCTATCGTGAGTCTACCAATAAGCTTGGGAGCAAGTTAACCAGGAAGTAGGTGGTGAAATTGACCCCTAGGTCGCTAAGAAACAATCTAGCGGAGGTAGACTTGAGTTCCCGAGAGTGTCCCCCCCCCAAGCTCACCTTGACCAGAGTCGACAAAGACTAACGGCTGTACCCGGCTTGCGGCTTATATCAAAGCTTAAGTACGGCTTAAGTGCAGCTTATAACCGAGATGGCATGGATACAACACGGGAGTTTGAGTGCAACCCGAAAGTCCTCCTGGATCATGTCCGTCGCCTAGTGAGACCCCCCAAACACCCACAGCCGCGTGTGGAGTATGGACGGCACATTTGCAGTCGTCAACCACTGGACAGCCTTCCCTGTGCGTAGTTTACTACCAGAATTTTTCCCTTACAAACCAAAAGTGCGCTTTCAGACAATGTGCGCCCTTATCCCACAAGCAACTATAGGAGTAAAACATAAAAATTCCAAGACTACAGCAGTACCCTGGTAGCAAACCAGCAAAACCAATTGGCACCAGCCGTAACGCGAGCAATAAGGAGGCAAAAAGGGATTCAGGCAAGATATGTAGCCTTAATACTGATTTTTCTCTAGCCTAGGCGAAGTACAGACTATTTACCGCAGTTAAGAGTCTCCCCGGCGGAAAACGGTTATTAACTTCCTTAAATGCGGATTAAATCCGAGAGGAAATACTCCTTGAAAACCGATCAATTCCATGCTCTCTAAGTACTGAATGGAGGATAGCTGCATTACATATCGGTTCATTCTCATGCTATCTATCTCTAAAGCTCCCCCACATATATTTACATATAGCAATAACTCGGCCGTTTAGATCGTCCTTGTCGGTAGGTCACGTCACGTCACATCAAATTCAACGTCCCATCACGCGGAACCCTAACCCATCCATTGTTGTAGTTATTTAGACGACATTCAAGGCCATTCAATCTCGATCATGTATATGGTTGGGTTTTACTCTCTTTATACAAGCGAATATAAGCGGGTAGGAGGATATATACCCGAATTTTAAGTTTATCAGCCGCAGATCTTTGGCTGAACGGTGTTACTAGTTGTGTAACTATAATAAGCTACAGCGGCGTCAGAACTTCATGCCAGGCCCCGAATCAAATCGAGTTGTCAAGAGCGAGATAGACCCATATAGCCGCAACCTTACTTAGTAACACACTCCGACAACACACCACACCACCTTTTAGTTTTGCCAAGACCGATTTTATCCAATCAAGTTTGACATCGCGAGAAAATTTTAGCTTCGGTTTTCAGTTGAACGAACTTCAACCGCTGAGAAGCCACCCACGATGAGCCTCTTCGGAGCCAAAAGACAGCCTAGCCTTAAGGAGTCACTTAAGAAGGCGAAGGAGAATTTGGAGGAAAAAATGTCGAGGGCGCAGTCGACCACTACCACCAGCAGCGGTATCGGGGCCATCCTCGAGCAGCAAGTGGATAAAATCACCGGACCACTTCCTGAGGATCCGGATGGAACAGCTACTACCTCGGAAATAGCCAGGGAGGAGCTAGGCGATTACCTGGGAGTACAACAGGCGGCAGTTACTTTGACCAGAGAGCAGTTTAATCAAGGAGTGAGGATTCATAATGCCGAAGCAATGGCAGAGGGGCATTTGAGCCAAATTATTGAACCGATTTGGAGGGAAAATTCGGTTATTGATGAATATGGGAATAGGCGCAGGCACGAAGTTCATACGATTTCGAGCGATACTGGGTCTTCATTGTCACCACCACCGACCACGAATTATGGAGGAAGCGAAATTTCCTTTCCATCACAAACACCTAGGGAGAGGGTTACGACCCCTTTGCCATCTACAGATTACGGGGAAAGTCTTAAGGGCCTACCTCTAAGCGCTCTGAATGCTCTTACGGACGATCCTTTTTCGACTCCTAGGGCGAGTGCTGGAATCATTGCGCGCAGGTATATTCAGTCGGAGGAAAATGCCAGTCAAGACGCGGAAGAAGAGGGGGGAATGGAGGAGACCCGGAGAGTCTGCACACCCATTCCGAGAAAATTCGAGGTCAGCGACAGTAGCGACAACGAAGATGATAGGATGACAGAGGTGGAGTGGAGGGATGAGTCGCCCTACATGACGCCAACGAAGAAAGGAAAAAAGCGCAATAAGGGGAAGGGAGTTCGGAGGCCGGTAACGCCCGAACGACCAATCCAGAATATGCCGCAGACGCCAAGCAGGAGAAAGTTGGAGGCTGATTGGGCCAAGCCTGCAGAGTCGTTGGCGAATGAAAATGGGCCAGTGTAACGGCACGGCTGCACGTTACGTGTCCAGGGCCGGGTAACACCAGCTTTATATATAGTCGGCTCGCCACGAGCCTTAGATCTCTAGCGATAATCTT
>Ga0307512_10003458_pt1 | contig 18341 bp, 12 predicted proteins | sample 14_EM_MG_FD_200267 | JGI IMG/M metagenome (GOLD analysis project Ga0307512, IMG submission 200267) | Populus trichocarpa ectomycorrhiza microbial communities from riparian zone in the Pacific Northwest, United States - 14_EM | ecosystem: Host-associated > Plants > Roots > Unclassified | place...
TCCACCACACACAAACAATTTCGGTCAAGTGCAGGCAGACTACTAGAGCAGTTATTATCTACATAGGCTGTGACCGAAAACTTCTTTTTAGATTTTCGGTGTTCAGTTCGGGTGTTCAACCCTCGGAGTTGCACTGTAAAACTGATCACCTATTCGGGGACGTAAATCGTCCAGCCACCCCCCCCTGGATCGGGGCGGGGGGCTGGTACACGAGCTTACTTTTCCAGTGGTTCGGCCGAAAATGCGGGGTTAAGGTATTATGTAGGATATGTAGTTAGCGCCGCATTAACTGCAGTTTATGGTAATTATTAAATGTTAAATCACCGTAATAAGGCCCTCTTACAGAAAGTAATTGCTCTAAAAGGAATAATGACATAACAGGGTATCTCTTGTCTCAAGTGTTAGTCTCGAATGTTCTGCGGTGCAAAAAGCTGAGAACGAAATTTACACGCTTTACCGCAACCTCGGAACATACGGCGATTGCAGGCTCCCTAGTTGCGACTTGGGAGGCCACCAACATTTTTGAGTCTGCAGAAACAACAAGTAGGGAAGGTATGCGCAAAAATAAAACACGTCGTGTTGCGCTGGAGAAGTCGGGCTGCGCCTCACCCTCAGCCAGTCGGCAACTTGGTACAAGGTGGAGGTATCAGGCCACGCTGAGGTGCAGCATCACCCGTCATAGGTGTCAATGTCGGTATGCTTATGCTGATTCGGCATCCATCTATGTAACAGTCTAAACCAACGATTTTCGGTGAATAGTGTAATTATCTTGTTGGATCGATGAGCCTTCGATACCCATTTAAAATCTCAAAGAACCCACGCGATTATTTTGCATGGAAAGTGGGAAATTGGGGGACTTAGAGGATACAGGTGTCCATGAAGCCCGGATATCAAACTCCCTAGGACTCAGTTTTATTTCTCGACGGTCGATCCAAATCATGCGGAGCGCCTACCCTGGATCTTGAAGAGTAATTGTTGGCCATTGTCATTCGATATTGTATCGCCCTTTATCGTTGCTCGTCGACGTATCTCGTCCCTCGGCATTGTAAAACACCCCGAACAGCTGGCTCACTGTTACTATTAAAAGGAATGTTCTGCGATGATATACTTCTATTAGTCGATTGAGGAAAAGTCTCAGTCAAAATTCCAAGTGAGTCTCTCTTTAATCTTGACGCTATCCTTGAACTTTTTCTGTCACTCTAACAGTTTACCTAGCTATATTTTACTGATGAATATTGGGTTAACTGATATTATACTTTTAGACAAACCGTCCGAGTTAACCCCTCAGTTAGTCGGCGCCGATGGAGGGTACATTCTAGACTGCGAAGACCTCCGGAAATTGATTAGGAGCTGCAAGCCACGAGTTCACCTCTTTGGCCTTGAAATCTACGCGGCGAAGTCGAGCTACGGTTTTTACTTACCGTCACCGTAAGATACACTACGGCGAAACACATTTACTATCCTCAGTTGCATCGGAATTCTTATTGCCGCGGCCGGTACGCAGTCGAGCTTCGAATATATCTGGAACCGCTGGACAAATTTATTCCCATTCATATAGACACATCTCCGTCGCTGTATTGACGAGCTTCCAGAGACGCCTAAATCGCAATACAGGGTTCCTAATTGCGCCTTTCAATAACGATTGCAACCTACAACTTGAGATGTATCCACATCCCCAGTGCCCGCGGTTCATAAAAAAGCCACCTACTCGTGTTTTAATGGATGTTCGTATTGGGATTAGGATTGAAGAGCAACTGGAGCTCGAGAGGCAGGCTTGAGGGACCTGAGTCACTAAACCGGAATTGTATTAATATGGCAGAATTGGAGCAATAAGATAAAGTGACAACCATTATGGCATATCGAAAGTTGAAACACACTTTAAGCAAGTTCTCGCGGCCTCCCACAACGCTGTAATAAAGGTTTCTATCAAGCCACAGTTCTCTTTCGTAGTGCTAAACTCAATTTGCGAGATGTTTTACATACAATATGGAGGATCAGAGAAGTCAGTGTAAACTCAACGATCCGTCTTGGCATTGTGAGACAAATTGTTGCGACTGAAACATGATGTCAGCGTCTCTTAAAACTCCCAACCGCTTTTGAAGTGCTGCATGAGGTATGCATGAACAATACAAGGCAGAAAAATTGAGCCTCCTCGCCACGGCTCTTCAGTAGCCAAAACCCAATCGCACGGCATCAGAGCTGAAGATAGTTAAGATAACCAGCAGGATCGGTGTGTTAGGGAAGGGAAAGAGAAGATATTGATGCCGAGGCCCAATCGGCCTTGAGAGTTGTATTGGATACTATGAAGTAATCACGGGACAGCACGGCATCAGAACTGAAGATATTTAAGATCATCTTGTAGACTGTGGGGGGAAGCGCAGATATTGGCCAGTATATGTTATGAAGCCACGTTGAAGCGGCACACCATTTGCGCACACCGAGAGTAGTGCAGGTAAGATTCAAGCTTCTAGGTGCCTGTTGCTGATTTTGCAAGAAACAGGGTTCGTAAAGTCTTAAGGCTGATGTGCAACGTGGTGCCTTGATCGATCAAGTACCCATAACAGAAGTGACTTTGATATGCGTCACCGGCCTCCCCGTTCTGAGTACCAACATCTACCCCGCAACTTGAGGAGTGGAGGGGGTAGAGTTATTGTAATTTCTCTCGTTCACATTGACGACAGCTTCTCCGTTATCTTTCGATATACTTTAGAGATGGAGCTGCACTGAGCTACGCTGCAGCCCTTTTGGGAGTTTCTGATTGGACAGACGGTTGCACACCATCTGTTATTATACTACCGTCTAAGAAATGTAGGTACAAGTGTAGCACAAATGCAGCGACAGCAGTACCAGCAGGAAGAGAGAAAAGGAAGCCACATCCACGCAGTAACCATTGCGCAATAAGTACAATCCGGAATCCGGATGGCGAGCAATAATAGAATAAGAAAATATATTACGGTATGATGTTTTTGGAAAATACGTATCTTATGAGGGGCTGTACACCAGCAAGTTTCGTATTTTTTTGACTCTTCAGCACAGAATAGTTAAATATAAACTGCACCACTAGAATCCCTCTTGGCTTGTTTCTGGGGAATCAGCCTGCTGCATCGCCGGCGAGGCTGTGTGGAGGTACTTTCCAAGCTTGTACCCTCTTGGCTGTCTTTCCGTCAATCACACCTCACGCTGACTTTGAACTGAGACACTAATTGGATCGACAGAGCATATCCTGAGCTTAAATGTATTTCGTCCAAATTCGACTACAGCGCATAAAAAAAAGCAAATAAGCACGCACAAATACCCATATCATACACACCGAGATAACGAAACGGTAGGTAGATATTCGGGATCTTCACGTCATTTTTCGCCTTCGACTCCCGTAGGGCAATTGCAATTCCAGCTTTTTCGAAGCATGTTCAGGCGAACATTTAATTTGGGATGACGGGCTAACGTCATGTCATGTTTCGTCCCTAATATGGCATACACCGGCTTTCTAACGGATAAAATTCCTCACGTCTGTTTGTGTAACCCCTTGCTGTCATGTCACCTCGACTAAGATCGGAACGAAAACAGATTTTCCGCTTTGTGCCTTAGATTATCCGCAACCAGGAAGAGGTTGCTTCCTTGGGATAATCGTTATATCTATAACTCGTAGTGCTATAAGGCTATCATTTCAGGAGACATGTGTGGAAATTAATATTAGTCTAATGCGGCAGCTGCGCGCTGCAGGACTGGCTGAGTTATTACGAGGTAGAAGCCTTACGAATACACATGGCTAATTCGGAAGAGTTGAGAACGTGGTTTTTCTCCGCTCTTGGGTGTAGAGAATACGAATGAGGTACATACAGTGATACACTGTGCAGCATGTATAATGACGAAGTCTCGTATCAGCGGCGACCTCGAGTTTTCTCGAGTTTTCATAGCAAAAGATTCACAAACACTATGTTTCTCAATTGGGTTCGCAGATCTATCCAGCTGAATTCCAACCCATAGAGGGATGAACAGCTATCGCGATCTACCGAAAGTCATATATTGTGTATGGACCCGATGTCTGGATATGGAAGCGAAGAGGAGGAGTGGGCCCAGTAGCCTGGCCCACCCGAAGATCATTCATATGTATCTAGCCAATTCCCATCCCGTGGTTCGTTCGACCATCATTACTTACAGGGAACGAAGCAATTGGTGCTTTTCCGATGATCCTTTTCCCGTTCCGTCCCCTCAGCAATGACCAAACCCTGTGCCGTGGTTCGTCGTCGCCCATCCCGCACACCTTCTCCCAACCAGCATCCGGATCTCTGTTTCACGAGACATCGTGTTTATCATATGCTAAATGAGTGGAAGTGATATGGAAGGAAATCTCTGATTACCTCGTTCTCCATCGACTAGGGTAACTGCGGGTGCGTGCATAGAGTAGTGATCGGATAAAACATATTCCATCTGTGACAGGCCGATCTACGCGAAGTGCCGTCTTCGTATGGAGGAATTGTTAAGCCGACTCTTGACGGTTGAGTGTGCGCCCTCGATTGGCGAGTAATTCAGTGCACCTCTCCACCGGCAGGTGTTTCGACATGTCACTGCCAGTTGTGGAATGTGTTTGCCTAGGCCAGCATGGAAGATCTACAGTCGCACAGGTTATCCGGTGTGGTTGCACGCCACTTCGTCACGATGCGTTTTGTTATTGGTCTTGGTACTCACCAACTGATAGAACAAACATAGTAACTCGGAATCTTTGAGACATCTACTCCACTCTAGTTGAGTAACTTGGCTGCCCGATCGGGTGTTTTCTCCGAGCCGAAATGCGAAAAGGACTCGGTATCCCGATCCTACAGCCAGTAAAACCACTTCTATGAACATATGCATGTCTTAAAACCAGCCTGCTACAGGTTGGTTGCCAACACCCCAATCAAAAAGGGTAACGACGTCCGTCATCGCCTCCCGAAAAGTGAGTGATCGCCCAAAGCAGCCAGAGACGGGAAAGGAAAAACTTGCAACGTGGCAGAAGCAGGTGTTATTCTGTCATGGCGTGGGCCGCTGAAATCATAGGTTGATTCGATTTCTCTCCTCGTATGGGCTGCACCGAAGCAGCTCCCAGTTTTCCTTGCATCAATTGCTTGGACTCCCGGGAATGGCTTGACCGTTTGCTGACGCCCTATGAAACCTGACCAGCGGATGTCTACGTAGCTACTGGCTTGGCTGACTACATTTGCTATCGAGGGGAATACCTGGAAAAGCAAAAAAAACCAGGTACGCTACGCAGATAACTGTGCATTCCCTGCCTGTCGTACTTATGCATGGACAAATATAGTAATGTACTCCGTGTTATTGATTTGGTATAAGACATGCCGGCACGCCTGAGCCACCAGTCCACGGCCCGAAAAAGACCAACCAAACAAACGAAATAGAAGGAGAATACAGTAGAGGATGACACGAGGTATGAATTTCGGTAACTATTAAATAATTACTAAATCCTAAAATGGAGAAGCAGCTTTAGTAGCAAATAATTCGCGAATTTGGGTGGCCAAAGCTATTACCCTTCTAAACAAAGCACACCCGTTTTGAGACATGGTCTAGTTGTCAAAATTTGACTCCAACTGGTGCCTGAATCCAAGTCCAGCAGATGAGTTGGTACATTACCACCATGTACCATACTCTTTTTCTTAATCATAAGAGAATATTTCAGTGTCCGCCGTGTTCCTATCGGATCTCAAGCCTTCAATCTCCACGGAACAGCTGGTCACAGGTAAGGTAGTTAGCACTGGTGATGCAAAGTCGACAGTCTTAAAGCGGAGCAGGAAACCAACAACAGAACATTTCCCGTTCAGCCAAGTTTCGGTCCACATTAGGCTTCGAGATATCTCGAACCTCTCTGCATAGTAGTGATGTACTCAAGGGCGATTCAGATATATGCCCGTGCGTGATTTGCAATGCGTGTGATATCGATCGTTATCCAGCTGAACTTAGCGAGAAGTCAATATATGTAGCCATATTGCATCGCAAGATAGTAAGAACATTCGAACAGATGGTTTACACTGTGGAGCTAGCCCCCAAGTGTAACGCCGCGACCTAACACAAAAGCAACAAACAAGCTTCGGATCGAGATCGTATGGCTGTAACTCCCAATACCTTATCCATGAGAGTATAATTATTGCTCTAGTCGTATGTACATGTACCTATCCACGGCCGAGACTTGCCAACTCAATGTCCGTATCCCATAGTATTATTGAACGCCAGATACCAGATACTGCACGTACTGGTGACGGGCATTAGAGTATACTGCTGCCCGAAAGTGCCCGAGACTGAGAGTCTTAGTTCTATCGCAGTGTCTCTTGATCTGTAGGTCGAAAATACCAACTACATGTACTGTCGTGCAGCCGAGTGTCGCCGGTAATAAAAAATAAAGGAAATAAGGAAGTTATTTTCTCATCCCCGCTACAGAATCGTTCTCGATCTTACTGCTTGCCCAACCATATGCTCCTTCGATGATCATCAAGTCATGGATTAGCCGGAAAACCAAAACCGAACAGCTGGGGACGGCACAGTTATGCCACATGCCTAGGATCAATGAATGCAGCAGATCGCATCATGAAGATCTGTATTATTAGCTAATTATTTATGCATCTTGTGTTCGCTTTCTCCGCGTTCTCGGACGTATCGGCCTAGATATATCGTTACTGTTCCACCTGTATCTTTATTTGATCCAGTGGGGGGTACAGTTCCACCGACGAATCCTGTGGGGGCATCCCGCTCTATCTCAAGTTCTGGAGTATCTATCCCGAACACCGAGAGTCTATCTATCATGGACCTGGATGGAATACGGGGATCTGGGGATGAACTCGCTGCCTGCAGCTTATCCTGCAACCCTGTTACCTAACTCCGCCACGCGCAGGTTGAAATTGCAATTACATTTGTTCTTAGGGCTCTTCAATTGGCTTGCCGGCGCCAGCAGGTGCAGGCAGAAACTGAAAGAGAATGAGCCGGGGTATGAGATATGGAAAACAACACATATCATGCCAAGTACTAAGTGCGTGGGTACTTATGAGGGAAGTACTGAATCTATGGACCCATCGCACCCTCCCAAGTACGCAGCGAAAGAGAGCGCTTGAGAGGCATTGGCAACAGCTTTTGGAGTGTATCACTGAAAGATAACATGAAATCCTCAGCGGTGTTATATTGCAGCCTAGAGAAGACAGAATTAGGCTATTGAAAGTGGGGTAATCTTGCCGATCATGCCACAGTGAGCATTATGCGCATATACCTGCATTTCGGCCCGTTTGGTATGGAGAAACGTGTCTTATAAATCTATTTATCTGGTCCAATACGTGGTGACTAGATTAGATTTGATATCGATCGTACGCCGCTCCAATCGTTCGGTTGCCGCTGCCGATGTGAGAACCCGAGTTATTGATAGCCGATCTGCGGCCTAGATCATATCTTCACCGCAGCGATGTACTCACCCATGCTACATAAAATCGGAACATGCCAGGGTACATGGTGCTCGAGTGAAAATTTCCGGCATACGGACAGTAATTTGAGTCAAGAGAGAGGGCAAATGTCGATTGACCATATAAACTGGGCTTGTACTCATGATGTTAGTATTACAAGGTCGTATTCTCACCCTCTGTACGACCGGTGCCCAGTTAGGCGTGTAAGCCGTAATTGGCACCACCGCCTCTAATGAAATGCCAAGCGCCATAAACGCAGTGAGTGCGCCCCGTGAAAGCTGCGCATGCTATTTCAGTCCAGTCTTATCATTGCTATTTCAGGTAGTACAAATATTTACGTGAACGGCTGAATGTAATATTGAGTCATCTGGAAATGTTAGATATCGGTGTGGGCCCCGAGGCTTCAGTGCAGTGATTGTGATTCGGTATCTACGGGAATAGCAATTCCGTTACCGACGCCTGAGTAGTGGCTGTATCGTATTGCGGGCAGGCGCAAGCCTAGGACTCTGTATTTTTTTGTGAATATATATAGAATGCTCACTCAATGGGTATACACTTCCAGGGGCAATTAAACACAGCCGGAATTCCGTTTCATATTCTTACAGCTGTGCAAAGAGTGCTTGCTCGTGAAATTTAGAACATGCCAGCTAGGCCAATGAACATGCGTACTTCCTCGGTCGCACTCCAGTGCGTTGTTTTCTTATACGCATGAGGGTGCAGTGGTTGCGCAGAATCATATGCCGTACTAATTCTGACTTATCGAGAACTCACCGACTATAGGTGGGTCATGACCACAGTACAGTAAACAAATCCCTACCTGGATGCATATATCAGAGAACAACTATCGCTTGCTCAAGTGATTACTCTATATAAGTATATGCACATGAAGATCAGGGCAGCTGACATTGCGCCTCAGTAGAGACCATAAATGCTCCTCCCCAAGCTTACCCGGTGAAAGGCGAAGTCTGTTGTATATGTAATGCCACAATAAGGCTGAGATCATTGGTTCCGGCAGATATCTACCTGGTGAACGGTTATTTAGGTAGATTGTAGATTAAAAATCTGCTTATCCAGTGTACCGTCCGGGATCTAGGGATTACTTTTACTTCGATCAGGGTCCGGGTCAGCGTTAGACTCCCTCCGGATCTGCGGTCTTACAACGGGGTCCTGTAAAAGTATAGCGCCTGGGTTACCTACGAACTTTTCATGTTGTCCTTGTAATCTAGATCCCTATACTTACAGTGTGTTTCTTGAGGTACCTTTCGCCGGAGTCTGGCGGTACTAATGCCCGCTGCAGGTTCTCCTGCACACATCATAACTTGCCAGCCTCCGCGCATTATCCTATCCCGCGACCTTACCTCACCCCACGGACCGTCTTCTGGCCAGCGCAACAACAAATTCGGATTATATATTTCCAGATTATTAGCGCCTTTCTGTTGGTTGATGCAGCAGGGCCGGTGAGCTCAGAAGTTGCAGTTATATTATCAAAGTTTCGCTGGGATTGATGTACTCGTATGTTCTAGCTCTACAGATGTGTTTGATAGTGTCTTGCATGTATATGTTGGGATGCCTGGTCTAAATTTGACTGCACGGTTTATCCTGTCAAGAATTAAACAAGATTTGTAGAATGGTCTGATAATTATGTCTAATCTAACCAAATCTAGATTGTCCAGATATACAAACCAGCGTGCCCGTAATACTGCTGAATATTGTGCAGTCTAGAAATAAATCGAGTGATGAGGTCGTGATCGATATCGCAATCTGGCTGGGCGCTGACGGGGAATGTTCCGGGTCGGGATTAGACAGAAAATGTCGTACAGCGACATCCCCACTAGCCACCAGCACCACTAGCTCCACCTCCGTCTCCACTTCCCCTTCGAGTCCACAATCTCGTCTGTCTCCGGATCACCGCCGATACCTATCAGCAGTGCATCAGAAACACCGGAATTGCAACGTTACATACAACTCGGAGACCAGTACGCCAACAGCACAGCGCAGTACTCCATCAGCCTCCTCGATCGCGAAAACACATCCGAATCTAGTCCTAGAACGCAACTCTCGATCCGCGGGGAGGCCGTCTTCGGAACGAACGCAATTGTAATGTCGCCAACAACTGGTATTCGAAATGACGGCCGTTGCTATGCTGTGCGCTTCATACTGCACCAGAGGGACTGACGTCGCGTAGAGTGCTGCCCCTAAGTGTACGTGTCACATCGCGGCAGGAGTTAAGCGAATTGCACCCTCTCTGCACGCACAGATCCATCAGCGGTCCTATCTCTCGGGTCTCCAGCTCCAAACATCGCACGGAACACCTAAACAATATCACCTACAAATTGCTCTCGTGGAACCTCACAGTCGCACGTTCTCGCCCTTTGTATCCCAGAGATATAGAACCTTTCCAGAGCTGCATGCCCCGCCTGTTCTACCAACAGATGGCCAAGCCTACGGCAAATGTGAAGGCGGGGTTGTGGAGGCGAAGGGGTACTCGATTGCGAGCCGGAAGCCGGTCTTCCGTCCGGGCACATGGTAACAACAAACTGAAGAGCTGGGGTTTACACGATACCTATTGTAAGAATCCCCCACGAAGGTCGGTCATGGATACAACATGTAAGCTTTTAGCCTATATGTATTGGGGTGGCGCGAAAGCTATCTTTGTTCATTTGGTTCATCCTGCGAAATTTGCTGTTTGACTCAAGTTCCCTACTTCATTGTTACCATTTCACTCTATACCTAATTGCGCCCCACGTTGGTGTCTGATTTCAGGGTTTATGGTCCCTCGAATGGCGCAGCTGTTGTGCGAGCATTACACTTTATTGGGTTATCACCAATCCAATCCACATAGACTGGCCAGGCCAGTCCTAGCCCTACCGAGACCCGGAAACGGTTGCTGCCTGGGCGATCTGACTGCGAGGAACTCATTTTCCCATTTACTACCGCACACTTGATATCCTCGATCAGGTAATATGTCACAAATAATATTCGCCGGGGTTGGTGCGACGCTTACAGATCACATCCAAACCTGTTTGACATACAGAAATTCGCTTCTCTTGGTCCGCTAGACACTCCTTGAAATGTGTTTATTGCTTTGCTTGTTTCGTCTCTTGTTTCGTGCATTAATCTCTTCTCATGCTTACTTCATACCAGTAAAATGATGCTAATTGGATGATGCCTGCAGTTTTCATCTCGAGGTTCTTTTCAGACTTTTTTCAGGAAGCTAGGAGAAAGAGTCCAACATCAGCCGAACCTGTTGGGATCTCTTTGAACATCAGCTCACACCGGGCGGCTATCACAGCTGTCACAGCTACGGGCCGTCACGCATTTGCGTATCCGTGTAACCCAGCGTTCTATATCGGCAGACGCCTTGGGAAGGAAGGGTGTTTTGCCGTTCCCTATCATGTCGGCCGCCAGGTGGTGGTTGGGTCGGCATCGGGTTCGGCGTCGCGGTCGCCGGGGGATCCAGGACGAAACGCGGAGTACAGATCATCAATCCTGCAGGATAGGACTATGTATGATACCATATATGCAAGTTCTTCTCACTGTTACTCTACCATGGTTCAAGGACTTTCGGATGCTGTGCCATGGAAGAAATGCGAATCTTTATCTGGAAATGGTAACTTCGCCGTTATTCACGATGCTAGAGTAGGTACCAAGAGGCGAGTATCGTACAGGGCCGAGCAACGCCGATGGTTTCGTGACTACTTCACCGCCCACCTGCCTGGGAGTTCCCTACATCCGGATCCCCCGCCACTCAAAACCACAAGGTTAGTAGATCCAATTTTAGTTGTCGGTTATTGCTAGGTTATCCCTGTTTCTTCTGATGATGCGCATTCCGCTGTGCAACAATGAAATAAAATATTCAGCACGTAGCCGTCTTGTTTGTTATTGTCTAATCCCCAAGCTTACCACACTCGTCTGCAGTGCTAATAAGGATGGTGCAAACGACCGCGCCACAACAACTGTACGAATTCCTCTCCGCTCGGCGAAGCATCACTTTGGTGTTACCAGAGGTCGAGGGATGCGGCCATACAACGAAGACAATTACCAAGCTGGCGTAATCAATCTTCCGCCATTCTCGCGGCAGAGTCACGAGGCAACAACCGAGGAGGAAACTCTTCCTGGTCAAGAACCTGCAGTGTTTTACTTCAGCGTATTCGACGGGCATGGAGGTGACGCAGCAAGTTTGTTTCTGAAGGATTATCTCCATCGGTATATCGAGGAAACCTCCAAACTCATGAACCCTGAGGAGAAGCCTCGTCCCGCTGCCTCAATATCTACTGACACTGCAGAGGTTGAGGAAACGGACCAAGAGAAACAGCAGAGGCAGAAGCGGAAAGAGCTGCAGACAGACCTTGTTAATAGCTGGAAAGGGACGGTTGGGGGTTACTTCCGCCGTTTTCAACCAGACTTTGGCGGCGTCAAAGGATGCGGACATGCCTCTGGAGATGGTGGGGTGGAAGCAGTGCTTACATACGCCTTCCTCAAAGCAGACCTCGATTTCATCACCAACACCCGCCCCTGGTTTCTCTCAGAGCAGGAAGAACCGCCACAGGTGAGGTCGCCCGAGCGTACAAACCCGTTCAAGGGCGGCTCCACGGCGACCGTAGTGCTTCTCTCTACCTCGTATGCCCTTCTTCCTCGCCTCCCCCAAATCATACCGCTCATTTGCGCTAGTACCCCTAAACCGTTCTGGAACCCGCGCCAGACCTGCACCCTAATCACCGCTCATCTTGGTGACACGCGCGCTCTCCTCTGCCGTGTCTCAGACGGGCACGCTATCCCGCTGACTACCAACCACCACCCTGGATCACCTAGCGAAAGCGCGCGTCTCCGGCGCTATGCCACAGCCTTCGTTTCTGATGCGTTCGGCGAGGAGCGGTTTGGGGTGTTGGCGAACACGCGGTCACTCGGCGACGTGAACCAGAAGCGGCTCGGGGTATCTGCGGAGCCGGAGTTGACGGTAAAGGAGATACTGCCGGAGGAGTACTCGTTTCTTGTGCTTGTGAGTGACGGGGTTTCGGCAGTCATTGGAGATCAGGAGATCTGTGATGTTGTCAAGGAGTGTAGAACCCCGGAAGAGGCGGGGAGGGAACTTGTCGAGTTTGTGGATGAGGTTGGTGATGTCGGAGATAATGCTACAGCGCTTGTGGTTAGGCTCGGCGGATGGGAGAAGCGCGCGGCGGGCGGAGACGGGTGGATGAGTACCAAGGCATTGAGGGAGTGGAGGAGGGACGAGGTGGAGGTTCGGGGAGGAAGGGGGAGGAGGATGTAGTTGTTAGAGGTGGTAGACGTTGGGTAGATCGCGTTACCTTGCGTGCCTATATATCTTCGCTGTTTATTGCATAAATATGTGCATTTGCACTTGAAACTTGCTGCTTTCCACCCGTACACTGTATATAGTCCTGAGATTCCTTTTGTCTCTATCGTTAGAATACACATCAATACAAGCCCACAGTTCCTGTAACATCATTCTGCAACTGCCAGCGAGTGAGATCGCGTGACTTCTGTGACGCTTATTGCACCAAATATTACGGTACGGACGTTAGGTGTCATCGTCCGCGAGTAATTTTTAGCTGAGTGTTCGTTGAATACGGAGTCCGATTATCTTGTCATACTGTGTATAAAACCGAACTTTTTTCTCTAGAACCCTCTAGATCAGATTATTTGGCTTCCCCTACTGCTTCAGCTTCCTTCAATCCCTCATCTTACTCTTCAGTGTCAGCTTTGTTTTCCCACTGTTCGATTCATAATACCCGATCACGTCATCTCACCTACCTCGGCGACTGTGCATGTGGATTTCACCTCGTCTGTACCACTCGAGTACTGTGCCGACAGGTAAGGTTGAAGCGTCATCGGTCATCCACCATTTTTATTCATAGCTGAAAAGTGTCATTTCAGGCCAGTTCGCATGCAAAATATTCGGTCATACTGTATCGAGAGATCAACACCTAATGGCTGTCTAAAAATGACGGGTTTGTTAGCGAACAGGGTAAAATGACGGGTTAGAGAACGAACCGAGTTAAAACCACATGTTGTTTCGAACAAGTGGGTGGCGCGAGTGATAGTTGACGTAAATCTAAAAGGAAAAATTTTAGCTTGCAAGTTGACATCCCCAGTCTTGTCTCGCGTCAGACCCTCGCGTGATGCGTCTTCAGTCGTTCCTCCTTACATCGCTGCACGATTCGGTAAGCGGCTGGGTTTTTAGTGGTGACAGCAAGGAACGAGTGATAACTACATGATCTCAGTGCGCTTGCAGACTGGCGCGAGACAATTCCGAGCCCGTGTCTGCGCTCTTAACACACTCTGAGCCTGTACTTGCTAAGCAGTTACACTGTACCCTCGAAATTTCATGGTCCGATGACAATGACCGGACCCCTTTGATAGCAAATCGGCCCCAAATGATACTTCTTAAGCTGCGAATTAAATGGCTGATGACTGATGACGTTCGTTGTTCATCTCTATTGTTAGTTCTATACAGGGCACATCATAGTTTTGCGAGAGCTGTTTGCAAAAGGGGAAGAAAATGAGAGGGACATTCCAACCTCATCTGTCGGCACAATACATGGGATTGGTTATTTTCAGACTTCCGTCCGTACCCTATAGGGGGTTCGATAAAACTTCAAACCCTTATAAATTAGAACCTCTATATATGGCTTATGAAAGCCTTGGGAATGATTCTGTATGGCGTTTGGGATGCTTTTCTAAGGATGATAACTAGATTTTAGTTTTATAACGCTCAGTATTTTTATCGTACCCTCTATAAGGGAGGTACCTTAACTCGCGGCTTTGATGGAAATAGAATACACTGAAGTAGTACTTTATCCACTATTGCGATATGATAAATGTTAATGTTAGTCGATGCGAAACAGGACTTCCGTACTCTAACTATGATATATCACTCGGATCGAGATTCCTCCAAATTTTCCCAGACACCCTGCCTCCCTTCAAAAACGCTGGCGCATTCTCGCTGACCTCCTCTGCATGCACAGTTTCTGTGCCTCAACTTCCAGACGAAGCCAAATCTCGGCGCCATTTGTTTACGTTGGATAGCATACCTGAAACGAAACAAGACAACAAGCAGCACATATTCGCAGCGCCGAATCGGAATGATTCCACTCTTTGCAAGAAATTGCTTGCCCAGACTACCGCTTCGAGTAAATTTCAGCCACATGTTTGTGTTTTGCCCAATGAGACGCTAACACGGACGCGCGCATGAAAGTCACGCGGTGGAACGCTTATCCGCCTGGATCCTCGGTTCCCCGCACACTTGTTTCAAGGCAGCTCACGACAACAACGAAATCCTCAACAAGACACCACCACCACCACCACCACCACCACCACCACCACTGCCACCACACATACGACAAGCGCAATATGGTGACTATGAACTGGCCATACCCAACGGAGGCCGGTGTGTCGGCGTGGGGACCGCGTACATCGACAATGAAGTGAGTTGTTCAGTGTTGGGTCCCATTTTTGACGTGCTGACGGGAGCCAAAGCTTTTGCGAGATAGTATAGTTCGCATACACAGCTCGTGAATCTGCAGCGCAGCTTATGAGTGTCTTCGCAGGACTATTACATGACCCCCTACATCGCCGAGTTCATCAATACCATCTCGAACCTTCTATACAGTGAGAACTCCCGCCGTTGACCGTACGCAGTTCGCCAACACTTACAGTTTACCTTGCCGGCTACGGCATGTGGCATACCGCTGCGGGCGATGCCGTGGTAACGTGGAACTACGGTCTTCTCGGCGTCGTCGGCGTGGGGTCCTTTATGTTCCACGCTTCGCTAAAGTATTCTACACAAATGGGTATGTATGTTCCCCCTCCCTCGCTCCTACCCCTCTAACGTGGCACAGTCGATGAATTGGCAATGCTCTACGCCACCGCAACAGTCGTGTACGCGCTCTACGACATCGACCTCCGCGGGCGCTCCCTGTGGCTCGCCGGAATCCTTTCCAGCACGATGCTAGCAATGACATTCGCGCACCACTACCGCGGGGAGTCAAGTCTGCACCGTGTATGCTTCGCCATCATGATAGTCTTGGTCTGGTACAAATGTCTGTCGCTAATGAAACGCGTTACGGATGTACGGGTGAAGGGGGAGATGCGGAAACTTTGGAGAGTTGGAGCGGGTATGTCCCCCCGATACCCCTAGAGGAGGTGTGCTGAGAGCCAAGTCTTTTTTTTCTCTGGGTATATGGTCTGGCTCATCGATATGTTCCGCTGCGATGACCTGCGGCATATTCGGGAGGCGACGGGGATGCCGGCGGGGTTCGTGCTGGAGCTTCACGGGTGGTGGGTAAATTTCGTGCTGTATGAAGGAAGTGCTGACGGAGATGCAGGTGGCATGTTTTGACAGCGCTGGGGGTGTACGATTATATGGTGTTTGTTGAGTATTTACGCCTGGCCTTGCTGGATGAGCGCCGCGCAAGGATAAAGTTGGTGTGGAAGATGAAGATTGTGCCGCATGTTGCGATTGTGGAGGTTAAAGAGGGATTGTAGATAGATGGATGGATGGGATGAAGTGGGGCATGGAATATCACTGGGCAATTTGTTTGTGTTTGTTCTGTATGCAGTTTCTGGTTCGTGTATGACTGTCGGTTCGTGTCTTCTTACAACGTAGACGGGTATTAGATTTGCTGAACGGTAGCTCCATTCATGCACCTTCATTCTTGCCTGTTCTCCCCACTACAAACCCTGTATCTTTTCCGGACCTCCTTCATCACGTAGTAACCCTAACTAAACATAATCCTCTTTGCCTTCATCTTTCGAGCCATGATTCGTCTGAAGATGCCCGGTGTTTGCTTGTTTACTGCTGGAGAGTATACAATAGGTCTTGGCTTTGTTTTTGGATGGATGAAATCATGGACAGCACACAAAGCCCCCCGCAACTATGGTATGGTCGTTCTTATATATTGGCAACACAACCTTTCAGTCGTGTTTCCATACACAAAAGCTCAGTCGGTGTGCTAGTACAGCAAAGCTGAGAAGCTGTTTATTACAATGTTGAAGGATTATCTGTTTGGCGACTTCCACCCATGGACTTTCTTCGTGCGCTTCTGCATGCACCGTAGTGCAGAAACTTACGTTACAATTTGCTGCGACTATATTACAAAAAGGTCCATAAACTTTAACTTGGATATCCCAGGACACCACGGGAACGCGATTCAGGATACATGTTGAAAGTAGAGATAGAGAAGCTTGATTTTATTGTACTATCTAAAAGGGCCACAAGGCCATATATATATGGTCATACAAGTGCAAATGCGTACGTATTTATCTATGTATAGATCTGGCTAAATGCTATTAGTTAGACAGCAATCTCTTAGCCTCCCATACAAGCCATCATCTCCGGCCATACGAAGGCTGAGATCTATTTATGCAACAATACATATTACTTCGGGAATGAGTGATATTATATGATGATGAGTAGCGCGCAGTTTCGCGCTTGAGTCCCAGGGCCCGCGAGATCTGTTTGTAGATGAGACTAGATGTTTTGAATCTATTTATTACGTTGCGTGTTGCTTCAGAGTGGTACTCGGGGGTGTAAGAATGAGGATTGACTCGTGAGTGCTTCAGCGCGATGGGATTGTACACGGCATATGGGGAGAATGGTGTTGCAACCCATGCGAGGAATCACCCCATCCGTGGATAGAGTGCCAAAAACCCTGTCCGGGGATGAGGCGGTTTCCGCAGATAAGTGCCCCGTTTGTAGAGTTCCACAGATGGGGTGCATCTTGTTGTGCGGTGTTAATGGCGGTCTTATGGCTAGTTGTTAGGGCTAGCAGGAGTAGTCTTTCATCACTTTCTGGCGAGCTTCTCTTTGTTCTTGTACTTCTACAATTCACACAGTTTTCACCTTTGCTGCGCGGTCGCGTATCTGCACATCATGAGATTACGCCCAACACATCTGAAGCACACAACCACCTTACCGCAGCTTTCAAAGATCGTGCAAATTTTTCCAAAAATTTCGCAGCTTTCCTCTGTATTCACAGTATCTCTCCTTTATAATGTGCAATGGATCTCGTTTCAACTCAAATGTACTAAATACGGTTGCATATACGACAATATGATATTCTCTATCTATCAATCTATTTCTATACCAAGGTCAACCTCACATGTATCCTTGATGGGAGTTGGTCAGAGATGATGACTCGCGGCAGACTGGAAACTGGCTGGAGATGGTGCGCAAGTGCACTTGAAGACGGTACTTAGGTACACTTGGAGATGGTGCTTGGAAGCTGGCTGGAGACGCTGCCTAGATGCACTTGGAGATGAGAGCTGGATGGAACTGGTAGAGATGGGCTCACTGGAAGGTGGCTGGGAGATGGTTGGGGAGATGGTAGAGATGGGATTTCCGTCTCTAACTAAAGTGGTTATAGGGTCTATATGCATCTTTTTATAGACTGTATAGGTGAGCATTGAAGCATGGTACAAGCTTATCATTTCTCTGATGAGGACAGCATTGAGCTGCATTATCCAACCCATCTGCGGAACCCCGTATATGGGGCGCCCCATGTGCGGATCCCACCAAATGGCACCCCATCGCGGACGGGGGGGTTGACACCCTATCCACGGACTGGGTACCCTATCGGTGGAAATCCGTACATGGGGTGATTCCCCGTATGGGGTGCAGCAATGGCGGTTCCTCCCTGAGGGTCTTAGAAGAAGAGTATAGGTGCAGCCTGGAGTACTGGGAGCACTGTACTAATGTAGTTCAGAAAACTGTTAGCTGTGCATCCATTTGGCTTGAGGTTCGTTCCGCGGATAATATGGGAATGATATAGATGAAACTTTATTTTGGTGAGCGGGGTAGGTTGCTATCACCAAAGACGGACAGCGCGCCTGAACTTCTTCGACCGCTTTACTGTGTTGCCATCCCCCTCTCTCCCCCTCCTTCTT
>Ga0307512_10003459_pt1 | contig 18333 bp, 22 predicted proteins | sample 14_EM_MG_FD_200267 | JGI IMG/M metagenome (GOLD analysis project Ga0307512, IMG submission 200267) | Populus trichocarpa ectomycorrhiza microbial communities from riparian zone in the Pacific Northwest, United States - 14_EM | ecosystem: Host-associated > Plants > Roots > Unclassified | place...
GTGTATTTTAGTCACTGGTCTGAGAGGATGTGGAGTGTAAACTTAGATGCGTCAATTTCAGGAGTATCAGACCCTAGGAGGGCATTCCTGCCGGCCTTCAGAGTAACTGGGAGCACCGGCGACAAGCTTGGGAGCGCCAACTACAAGCCTGGGAGCACCTGGGAGCGCCGGCGACAAACCTGGGAGCGCCAGCGAAATGTCTGGGAGCACCTCGAATCACAGTCAAGTTTTCAGTTTGCATTCTCATCTATGTATCTATGTATCTATGTATCTATATAGCTACCCATCTACACACGGTATATCTGGACTGGCTTCAGGCGGTGCTTGAGAGCAATTCGAGGTGCGCCTGAAAATGACGATCGAGTGAACTCAGAGATATACTCCGATGCCATGAGTGAGCAAGTTTGGAGATGCACTTGGAGGCCATGCTTGTGCGAACTTGCAGGCCGTAATCGAGCGAGTTTGGAGATATACTTGGAGGCCGTGATCGAGCGAGTTTGGAGATGCACTTGGGGACTGAGATTGAGTCAACTCAGAGATGCACTTGGAAGCCGGGATCGAGCGAGTGTGGAGATGCAATGGGAGAACGAGATCGAGTGAACTCAGAGATGCACGTGGAGGCCGTGATCGAGCGAGTTTGGAGATGCACTTGGAGGCCGTGATCGAGCGAGATTGGACGAGTACTAGGAGGCGGTCGATGGACGGCGCACCGGGTAATGAGACCCTATTCATCAGTTAGTTAACTCGCAACGGTGGGAATGTGACAATGTGACTTTACCTTTGAGCTCTCATGGAGAGCTGGCTGATGGCAGTTGATCGTGTAGGGAGGTACGCTGAAAGCTGAAGCTACATTCAGGGGTCAACTCGTAATCATGTCAATGAAGGGGAGACAAACAATCTTGGGTGGATGCTGTACTCGGTGCATGCTGTACTCGGTGTATGCTGTACTCAGTGTCAACTCATGATCATGTCATGGAGAGATCGAGAGGGATGACTTAACTTTGTGTTCTGCGATGATGGTTGAGTTGTGGACAAGAAAGAGAGATGGAGGATGAAGATGGGAGCGATATGGAGGATACGAGCAGATATGAGAAATCAGGGGTACGACGGGCCTGATTGGGTTGGGAAGACCTTGTTTTGGTTTTATTTCGTGCCGGATCGGGACTTGTACCTGCCGTATCGGGGATGGTCACTTGATTCGCACACAAAATCCTCTGAAGTCCCAGTTTCTCATGATGATTTCCCCCATCTCCTCTGATCTCTCTCCTTCTTGTGCTCAACTCTACCATCACCTAATAACACGAAGTTAAGTCATCCCTCTCTATCTCTCTATGTCATAATCATGAGTTAACACAGAGTACAGCATACACCAAGTACAGCATCATCCCAAGATCGACAGTCCTCCGCGCCCTGCCAGTTTCTCATCTCTCGGCAGATGTTGTACTCAACTCTCTACATTCCCACAATTACAAGTGAACCAATGAATAGAGACTCAGCTGCCGTCGCGCCTCCCTCCAAATCGATTTCCTCCATGTACTCCTCCAATCTCGCTCGATCATAGCCTGCAAGTGCATCTCCAAACTTGCTCGGTCACACCCTCGGAGTGCATCTGTGAGTTCACTCGATCTCGGCCTCCAAGTGCATGTCCAAACCCGCTTGACCACGGCCTCCCAGTGCATCTCCAAACTCGCATGATCACGGCCTCCCAGTGCATCTCCAAACTCGATCGATCACGGCCTCGAAGTGCATCTCTGAGTTCACTCCATCTCGGCCTCCCAGTGCATCTCCAAACTCGATCGATCACGGCCTCCAAGTACATCTCTCAGTTCACTCGATCTCGGCTTCCAAGTGCATCTCCACAACTGGCTTGATCACGGCCTCCAAGTATATTGCTAAGGAGCGAAGGTGGGTGTACGGAGATACAGGGGTAACGGAGGTGGAATGAGCGACGCGGAGTATATATTCGGGAGACCCCGGGGTAGATAGACAGCATCTCATTTTCATCTCATCTTGTCATAAAACGAAAATACACACTCTATCTTTCCCAACTTTTCGTCTCACTCGCTCTGTCCGAGATTTGAATCCACGCAATTGCGTGAATCCTCACAGCCGGGTAGTATCATCTCTTCTCACCTTCTTGCTACGCTCCTCGAGATTAATGTAGAAGGAACTGGAGGAGAGATTTTCGCAGCGTCACGCATTGCATTGCAATCCCGATGCAAGCGTGTACCCAATGAACCCATTCCGACGTATGGTCACAGTTGCCCACAACGCCAGACTGTTAGTTTAAAATAGGAGACCGAGAGAGCGAGAAGAAACCACGACACTGCGTTCGGAGGGCTATATGGAACGCGACGCGTGGTATTGACGCCGGGCGTGGAGTGATTCGCAACGGGGTGTCTCTGATGGCTCTGACGGAGCGTGTCCACTCTGACAGAGCCATTCCGCCCGGACAGGAATGTTTTTTGCTGATGTAGTCAATTATCTTGCGGGCCTGGAGATCTCGACTACTGTGATAGCAAACGTCGATATGCTTTGTGCGAGCTTTTATGATTCCAGTAGCGATGTGACTAAGTGCACCATGATTGTCGCAATTGATCTGGAGCGGCGATGCATCTTTGCCATGTATATCTCGGTGGAGCTGGAGCAGCTATTTCGCTTCACGGGAGCCTTCGGAGCAGGCGATGTATTCGGCTTCGAGAGTTGACATAGCGATGAGATCTTGCTTTCGCGACTGCCATGAGACAGCTCCGTTGCTGAGAAGGAATACATGACCTCCACGAGATTTGCGGTCGGCACTATCATTGGCCCAATCGGAGTCCGTGTAGCCAGTGAGTTGATCATTGCTGTTAGTGCTGCTGCTGCTGAAGTGTAGTCGAACGTTGGCTGTGGATTTGAGATACTGAAGGACTCTTTTGGTGGCGGTGAGATGGCTGGCGAAAGGGAGGGAATTGTATTGGCAAAGTGCAGCGACTGCGAATGAGATATCAGGCCGAGTTGCAAGTGCTGCGTACATCAATGAGCCGACGATTGCCTGGTAGCCTTTGATATCTTTTAGTTCTTTCTCCCCCCAATCCTCGGCCAGATCTAGCTTTACATTGGGATCCATTGGAGTTGATACATCGTGAGCATTCTGCATGTTGAATCATCTGAGAATCGTGGTGACGTGGCCGTCTGGCCAAGACTTATCACGGTGCCGGTTCCGTTTTCATTGCGGTGGATATCGATGCCGAGGGATTGGCTTGCCGGGCCGAGATTGGTGATCTTGTATTTTTCCGAGAGCCTGGCCTTAACTTCGATCGCAGCTTTGGTAGCGTCCTTTGGGTACATCATTGAGATATCGTCGACGTACAAAAGCATCAAAATACCATCGCTGCAGCGATAGAGGTTGGGGTCGGCCTGGGACTGTGTGAACTCGAGAGAGAGCAAGAAGGTGTTGATATTGTTGTGCCAAAGTCGTGGTGCTTGTTTGAGGCCGTAAAGTGCTGTCTTTAGTCGAACAATGATTGTGGGTGTGTTGAGACCTTCCGGCCAGCCTTCAGGCAGGGTCATGTGGATATCATCGTCGTCGACCTCGGGATTGAGAAAGGCAGTGACCACATCCAAATGATCGGTGTTCCAGCCATATTTGCCGACAGGGGAGATGAGATACCGAGAGCTGGTGACTTTTCCGACAGGGGCATAAGTTTCTCAGAAGTCCGCGTGTTCGTAGCATTTAATTACTTGGCGTGCTTTGTATCGTATGGTGCCGTCTGGATTGTGTTTTGTTTTGTAGACCTGTTTGAAGCCAATTGGCTTGACTAGCAATTGCCTTGCTTCCCGGGACTTGATAGTTATGAATGTGTTATTGAGCAGGATCGATGTGCATTCCTCTTCCATTGCTCGTTTCCAGTCGTCTCGTTGTGGGCTGTCCATGGCCTCCGCGTATATGAATGGATCGCTGTTGATGGACGTTGATGCGAGAGCCATTGCAATGATGATTAGTGCATTTGCGGAGATCTTAACCTGACTTCTTGTGACACGATTCGTGCGTGGTGGCTGTGGTTGGCATGACTGCTTGGTCATGGCCGCCGTTCGACGGGCTTTGTCATTTTCGCGGCGGAGATGTCGATTGTGGACGACGGTTTCTCTGGACACCAGTGGTGCATCTTCCTCGTCAGGAGGACGTGATGTCCCACCTGTTCTTGCAGGGAGACTTCGACGGTTGTCAGCGTCGGGCAGATTGTGGTCTGTATCATCATCAGTACAGTCATGATCACCGTTTCCATGGCCTTCACCTGTTTGACTGGTTCCTGCGTGGTCATGGAGAAGTCCATCTCCACCCGTTTCATTGTCTTGTGCTTGGAGAAATCTATCCTCACTGTCGATTTCCTCGATATATTCCGTCTCTTCTGGTAGCTCAAAGATGTCTGATTGGTCTCCTTGTAGGCATGAAGCGTGGGCATTCCTTTCCTCGTCAAAAATGACCTCGGACGGTGATTTTACTACTCGGAATGCTTGGTCCCATATTCTCCAAAGTGCAGTCGAATCGTGTACATAACCGACCATCATAGATGGCTTGGATCTTGGGCTGAATTTTCGATGGCGTTGCGGCTCGGGGATGAGTTGACAGGCGTAGCAGCCGAATTGCCGAAGGTGGTGGAGAGGAGGGTTGTACGACATTTCATTGCCATCATTGTCATGAGAGGACTTGCCAAATGCTTGCAGCATCTCGTATGGAGTTGGATATGGTGCTTGATAGCCGTCGCGGTCATCTCTCTTCGTTTGCCCTTTGTTTGGGGTTCGCTGGTGGAGGTAGACTGCGGTATTGACTGCTTCTCCCCAAAAGACAAGTGGCGCCTGGGAGTCAATCATCATAGATCGTGCTTTCTCGGTGATGGTCTGGATCATGCATTCGGCAACTGCATTCATATGGTCGGCGTAGGGAGAACATGGTTCGTATGTTGTGCCACGAGCAGCCAGCACTGGTCGGAAGATCTTATTGTCATATTCTCCGCGTCCATTGTCGCACCGAAATTGTTTCACTTCGTATCCCATGGAGTCAACTCGCGCCTGAAATGATTCGTCGGCTCAAGTGCATGTGTTTGACTTCTTATCTGGAAGGACCCAAACGGAGGTGTATCGTGTGTAGTCATTGATGAATAGGATATAGTAGCGATGGCCAGCGGAGGTGGGTGTGGAGAATGGTCCACATACGTCCGAATGTATGAGTTCAAATGGCTTTGTAGTGTGCTTGGTCTTGACTCTGACGATCTTCTGCTTGTGCTCGGCCTGAATGCATGCGGTGCACATTGCGTCGTCTTTTGTATATCCGACAATGAGAGATCGTAGGGCAGTGGGATGAATGTGGGCTAGGCGGCGGTGCCACAGTCGTGATTCTGAGATTGTGAGTGGCTTTGGAGATTCGGTGGTAGGTGGACTTTGAGTTACGGTGCTGGCTGCACTTGGTGAGGCTGTGAGGAGTGGGCTTGTAGTAGGCTCGGTGGAGTGCGTGATTGATGTTCTTTTTCTCTTCTTCTGTCTCGAAGTGGACTTCGTAGACATGCTTGGTACTGACGAGGTGAGTGCAGTCGCTCGAGATATGATATGGAGATCCTTGACTCGATTGCATGTGATTGTAATTGATGGAGATGATATGGAGCACTTGCCACGTCCAAATGTGGATGTGTATCCGGCTGTGTCCAATTGAGTAATGGAGAGAAGGGAGAGTTGGAACGTAGGCGTGTATAGGGCATTGACTTCGTATTCCTGTGAGACGTTAACAAGTCCATGGTGGCTTACTGTAACTTTGTTATCGTCTCCGAGTTCAATGACTATTGGCTGACGAAGTTGCTTGATTGAGTTGAATGTGGTACGGTCGGTGCACATATGGTGAGATGCTCCGGAATCAATGACCCATGCAGCTGAAGCGTAGGCTGCGGTGGGTGCGGATGCATTTTCGGCTAGTCAGGTCAGGTTGCGATCTCCTGCTGTCGCAAGCGATGCGGATGCTGCGCCTTTGTTGACTTTGTTGCGTTGATCCCGGGCACGTTTGAAGTGGATGCAGTCGGACTTGAAGTGTCATGAGAGACCGCAGTGGTAGCAAGTTCGTTCGTCGTTCCTGGAGGTGTTTGTATCGCCGGTGTTTGTGTAGTTTTCAGCGTGGTTTCTCTTTCCGCATGCTTCAGTGGAAAGATTGTCCATTTTGCAGTATGTGCATTTGTGCTTCTGGCATCCATTTCTTCGTCCACCACTTCGTCCGCCAACTCGTCCGCCACAGCCACGATTTCCATGATGGGAGTATAGGGCTGCTCCGGTGGACGCATCTCCGAATTCTTTGGTTAGGGTCGTTTGTTCGGCATATTCGCTGATCCCATCCATACACTGCTGGGCCGTTGCAGCGAGGATCCGCTGTTCAAGGATTTGAATTGTTGTTTCATATCAATTAGGTAGGGTAGTGAAGATATGTGTCTTCATGGTGTCATCAGAGATATTTTTGGTGGTGCCAATTAGCTTCTTGTGGAAGGCAATTAATTTGGTAAAGTACTGGGTGACCGTTTCGGCTGGCGATGGTCGAGAGACTGTGAACTTCCGCAGGACTTGGGTGCGGCTGAGTTTCGTGGAGGCATTGTCAAGTCGGTCCATAAGTGCTTCCCACATTTCCGCGGGGTCGTCGATATCGTCGATCAGTGGAAGGAGTTCGTCGCAGCATCCGAGGTGTATTTGTGCTAGTGCCTTATTGGCTCGGTCATGCCAGCTTTCTTGTAGAGGGCGTAGGGCGACGCCGTTGCCGACAGGAAGGAGTTCGACACCAGTGACGATATTGTAGGCTTTCTTGGGGATGAGGACTCAGCGAATCTTTTGCTTCCAGACAGGGTAGTTTCCCTTGGTCAGGTTGGGCACATTGCCATGATCAGTCTTGAATGTTTCGTTTGACAAGTTTTCAGAGTGGAGGAGGTTAGGACGGTGATAATGGAGGGTGATAGATTGTGATGATGTTGCGGCTGAGAGCAGGGATGGTTGTGAGTAGGTTAGGGTTTTTGAGGCTCTTAAATCATAAGATATAAATAGAGTATTTTTGGAGTAAAGATTGCCCCGGGCGCCGGGCTCATAACCTGTTGAAATAGTGATGCTAGAGAAGATTGATTGTATTCTATCTAAGAGGGCCACAAGGCCAGTATATATATGAATGTACCAGTACGGCTAAATGCCATCAGCTCGTACCAGAGTCAACAGATATCTCCGGCCAGACGAGACATCACCATCTCCGGCCATAAGAGTCATCTCCGTCTCCGGCCATACGAGACATCTCCGTCTCCGACTGTACATCACATCTCCGTCTCCGACTGTACAAGACATCTCCGCCTCCGGCTGTACAAGACATCTCCGTCTCCGGCTGAGACCTGTATATGCAATAGGAATGATGTGAGTGAGAGAATTATGACATTTGCTGACGATAAGAGGCCTGAAACAACCCTGCCCATTGGCTTGAGCTAGTATGCATTACAATGTCAGATGCATATAACTGATGAGCACTGAAGCGCCGCATGAGCGATAAAAAACATTCCGCAGGCGCGGGAAGGCTCCGTGAGAGTGTACGCGGTTAGTCAGAACCGTCACAGACATCCCTGTGGGGGTTTACTCGGCCCCCGGCGCTAGTATGACGCGTCGCGTTACCTATCACCCTCCCATTGGGGTTTCACACCTTTCTATTCGCTTTGTCAGTCTTCTATTTTACACAAACACTCTGGCGTTGTGGCCAACTGTGACCATACGTCGGAATGGGTTCATTCGGTACATGCCTTCATCTGGATTGCAATGTGATGGGTGATGCTGCAAAAACCTCTCCTCGCATTTTTTCTACCTGCACGCACAATTCAAATCTCTCTTTATGAAATACACACATCACTCCAAGTCAACAGATCTATGGGGCTATTGACAATCCGTCGCTTGTTCCATCCATCGCGTGTCTTACTACTATTAGCAATCTCTGGAATCAGGTGCTTGCAGCCGACGATGTTACCTACACTGACAAGTTGGAAAACAGCAGCTACCATTGCTATTCATCTTTGTACAAATTTCAAGACGGGATCCAAGTTGCCCAAGTTTTTAGGTATGGTGGTGAGAACCTGGGCTCACCAGTACTCAATGAAAGCTCCATCCTCGTTCAGGAGCTTGATTTTGAATAGTCGTTGTAGTTGCCACAGGAGACGACCATTCAGTTCACCATAACACCCTCCTGGGTGTTGCTTTACCCGCACCCAGTCGTTCTCTCGGTCCCCTCTGCGCTAGCTCTGGCTTCCTGTGCATCGGCAAATCTGAGATATGTATTCACCTTCCAAACCCTCCACTTGAATCTTAATACCAGGGTAAACACAGAGCTCCGTTGGGTGCAGTTGTTGATCCGATATATACATCTTGCGATGACGCTTATGCTTGATATACTCCTGTGTGCCGTTATATATTGTCACGCAGTGCATTGTGTGTTTCATATTGTCCAGTAATTCTCTGAAGTCTTTGATCATAGCATCGGGATGCTTTCCATCATGGCGGTTTTGGGGTCCCATGAAGTTGGGCTTCGCGTATGACTGGGAGCTCAGGGGGGCAGCCAGATCAGCACCAGAAGGGAAGATGTTGCAGGTGGCAGCACTGTTCTCCCGATGCAGAGCGATGGCTTGGAGATTGAGCTCTCTGATTTCGAAGCAGAGAATGTGACGCTGAAAGGCGATTAATTGCGGCAGATAGTTGACATTGTGACTGGAGGCATTCCAAGCGTCCTTGAGGTTCATTGTATGTGCTTGTTCATGCCTCTCGGCGGAATACTGTTGCTACACTCCATATCGACGAATCTGTTGGACCCAGTGAGACATCAAGTGGATCTTCGGAATGTTGAAGTCAGCATCAACCTCCTTGGGAACATCCATTTTGTGGCCGATATAATCCTGCCAGGCGTTCAGTCCGTGCCGCTTCTTGGACAGTGTCCAAGTTTCAACACAGGTTTCGTCATCTACCTGTCACTTCTTCAAGAGTTCCGTTCTCAGGGCATTGGCTTTGGCCTTCGCATATTTTCCGGCTCGCCTGAGTAAGCAACCATGTTTGAAGCTGAGAAAATGACGCAATGTGTCTTCCATGTAGCACAATGTTGCATCATTATGAGATTTACATCGAGCATACATATAGAGTTCTAACATTGCCCATGTGCACTCAATTGTGCGATTGAACATGGGATGCTGAGTGGGGCTTCCTCCTCGTAGAGACTCGGTTACAACTCCAAGAAGGTCCTGGCTGATTCGCTCCATCTCCTTCCCATTCCATTGAGAAACTTCCTTTTATGGCTTAGTTTTTGGTGTGAGGTTGTGGTGAGCAGGCATGGATAACAATATTTCATCGTACTCTTCGAGCCGTCTGCGCATCTTCATAAAGTGAAAAATCGACTTCTGGGCGTGGTTAAGCAGGCCGATCTGCATTGTATGGAGGAGGTCAAGCTTCAGGAGGTCACTCACGATACAGGGAAAATGTCAAAACACAATGAATCCTCGGTGAACATGGCGCGACGAGAGTTCGGCATCGGCAGCCTTGGTGTTGGCATTGCTGAGCATTCTATATAGGTTTTGATCCCGCTGGGGGTATTGCTTGTCAGGATGCACATAATCTCCAAGTTCGTTCTTTGGACACTCGCACTAAAAAGAGACATGCTGCTCAAGATGAGGTAGGTCGCTATACTCCGGGCAATCTGCAAGCCATGCTGCTGAAACCTGTTTGCAACGCCTGAAGTTGCCATCTGCACAGAGAACATTGTAATACCCGCTCTCGGGGTTGGGATATTGTGTAAAGGTGAGAGGCTGGAGTACCCACCGGAGTACTGTGTTCAGCACCTCTCAGCTTGTTTGCTGTTGCTCATCGAGCTGGTTCTGAGGAAGAGTGCTGTTCATAATCGGAATTGGCAGGAGAGCGACTATTACGACATTGTGCATTGAGGACATCTGGTAGATCTTCGAAATCAGATTGCCGAATCGATATATATCCAGGCCACTCTTTATTGTCGCCGGCAAAATTTGAGATATGTGTTCCTTCGGACATGAAGATCAAGGGAACCAGTGTATACCCCACCCTTTGCATTGACTTAACGTAGGTTAGCACGTCATCACCCACGGATTTCCATCCTCACATGTGTCTTCCCCACCCGGTCCGCAATATGCATTTTGGTACACAGTCATTTCGGTGGCATATCACTGATATAGCAATGCTCGGGGGCATAAATATGATGCTCGGCCTAGGCTGGCTGCCGCTTCAACTATTTCATGCGTTTGATGATACCTCGACTCCAGTATTTGATAGGGTGTTGGTGATTCTCATTCCATCTCATATCCTCGACAGTGTGCAGTTCCCACTCCCCGAGAGCCTGATCATCTGGCATGCTTGCCACGAGCTTCTGGACGCTATCCCTATTTCTGAATCTTGCGAAACGCAAAGCCACCTTTTCTACCTTCAGCATGATGTCATAGTACATCTTCAGGCCCTTCTGCTTGATCCCACACTGAATATATTTGAACACTTCACGCGGCGCAAATGGGTGGTAGGGATTGTTTTGTAGGTTCATCTCAAGGCAACCCCGAGCGTTGGGTTCCCACGGCTCAGCCGTGTGATCACTCAGCAGAGCACAGGAGCCGGGGTGTGTTTCTGTCGGAGGCGGAGGAGGTGGTGGTCGTGGAGATTACCAGTGTGCGATGTTTTCACCGTGTTCGAGCAAGGGAAACGCATTCAAGTCTTCAACAGAATCTTTGTTAGCGATGACTTCATGATGCTGAGCAGGTTCAACGCGTCAGGGCACGCTGCAAATTGTCAGATTCATCTCGCGTGCAACTTGAAGGTGTTCCGGATGGTGTAATTTGATATGTTTCAGTCGCCAGCTGTCTGACGTGAACTTCTTTCAGCATGAAAATTCAGAGCAACTGAATGGGATCTTCATTGGCATTGTGGACCACATGCGAGGAGTGCAGTATTCACTTTAGAAAGGGATGAAAGTTGGTGCCGGGCCTGAGCAGTCTGGTGTGGGTATAAGCTCAACTAACTTGAGAGATTTATTGAGCCTCAACACCATCACAAGGAGGTTTCTTACACACCAGGAGATGCAAAAAAACTGCCTGTGCAATGTCCCATAATACTATGAATACAATAAAAAATGCACCCTGAGCAATCCAACAACCTCGCGACATGTGTAATAATCAATTCCTGAGATAAATCGATTGGAACATAGGCAATGAACAAGCCCACAACCCCTAACCCTAACGAGCCAGAATACAAAAAACCCTAAGTGAACAAAACACCTCCATGTGTGCCTTAATCAGTGCCTGAGATGAAAAGATTACAGCAAAGGAAACTCACAAGACAGAAATCTGACCCTAACCAGAACACATGCCTCCTCCGCGACGCGAGGAATGGTTTACTTCTTGTCTACAGAGTCATTGAGGCGCACCTCATGGAGAGGGACATTGGGGAGAGGTAGATCAGGGAAAGGAAGATCACGCAGACTGTCAGCACATGCCAATTCGCCAAGTAGCTACTGAGCCACATCAATATTGGCAGTGTTTCCGGCTGCCTCAGCTTCTCACAGAGTTGGCGCTGCTGGGTGAGGCCTTTGCGGCGTCACATACCCCAGAAACTCCAGCCCACTGAGGGGATGTGTCACATGAGTTCGTGGTCGTGGGCAAGGCTCCAGGGTTATTGGCCGTGGTGCAGGTGCCGGAAGTTGTGGCCGTGACGTATGCTCGCACATCTCCTTCCTTTGCGCAGGTAGCACAGTTGGCTGATCGTCTACGATGGTATCTACATCATCAGCCGATGAGTTTACCACCTCTCCCTGGCCAATCGTCCGAGGTTCTTTGCCATCATCCTCATCCTCATCCTTATCATCATTCTCTACCTCCTCTTTCTCCTGATCTTCCTCCTCTGCATCTTCGTCCTCATCATTGCCACCGTCCCATCCCATATCCACATCGCAGTGTATATCAACGCCGTCCGGTGCATCCACATCATTCTCCATGCGCATATCCACATTAGAATGATGTTCTGAGTCATATTCGCAGTCCGACTCCTGAGTAGAGTCAGTAACATCATGAGAGGCAATTGACATGGCGGGCGATGCTTCCGGCTCTGGATATACCCGCTCTGGTTAGCCCTCCTGGTCCCATCCTCCATGCTCCCTGAAGCCTTTCCACCACTCTGCGAGGTTGATCCCCCTAGGGTGAATTTAACACTACCTTCCGCTTCCACGTTCCTGTTCCCGTTCGCCTTCCCCTTCCCTTCCTCAGTTGCCCACCCCTTCCCTTTCCCGTACTCAGTTGCCATCTGTTTCCCCTTCTCATCCTTCGCTCCCTTCCTATTCCTCGTTCCTTTCTTGCCGCCCTGTATGTCCTGGTCACCCTCGCCGTCATCATTGTCATGGCTATCGCCGGCACAGCTCCTTCCACCACTCGGCGCATCGGGATCCGCCCAGTTGTCATCATCATCATCCTTGTCGATTATCTCATCCCAATGCAGTGGTCTAACAGCCAGGAAGTTGCCTGGCTTGTTCTGCTGGCAGCTTGGCGGCTCAATCTTTGCCCTGGGATCATCACTACCATATCAACAGAAATGCTCAGTGGTGCATTTCACATTCACCAAGCTGGGTGTCTGTGGATTGGAGTGATCAACCTGATCCCCGAAGGCACAGCGGTTGTCCCACCTCCAATTGTTCATTTGGTCGCGGGTTTTGTGAAACATTTGCCCCATATATGTGCGGAAGGCAGCTCACCAATGCAGAAAAGGTGATCTCCTGCTCCTGCGGTGTGGCCACATCAGCTGCAATCGAGAAAAGTGGCGAGTTGTGACTGGATCGAGCAAGATTTTGTCATGAAACAGGTCCCATGCTCTCACATCCTTGACGCCTCAATCATTGTATATCTGTATGGGTCCACGGATGTGTTCCAAGTCGAATCCCTTTATATGGTCCCGATCCATCAACAGGAGTCGATTTATAACCGATGTTGGCATCATTTCCCTAGCCTTCCCCTTTTCTTTGTGGCTGCCCTTTGGTGCCATTGCTATGAGTTGAAAATGAATCTACATCCGAAGGGTTAGCATTATGATACGGTTTCATGTAGCGGAAGGAAGCCCAGAGGGAAAGTACAAAGTTGTGTAGGTTATCAGGTGGGTTTTCGAATGAGAGGCGGTGTTTTGTGCAAGTCACGTGATGTCGAGATAGTTCAGGACGCTGGCAGTGTGCTAAATGCGGGAGGAAACTCGGCCGGAGGTGCAGGCGGGCAGAAGGGATATGTATACTCGAGTTCTGGCTATTTCTTGGTTCAACTTGTGAGATATAATACTTTTGACTCATCTCCTGCGTATTGTTGGTTAACGAACACACAATGGCCCAGGCTTCATCTTTCACAACTGAGAGGCACCTCATGAATGACAAACCTCGAGACCAGATGTGGTACTCACAGTGAGGACAGTTTACCACGTGGGGCGTTGCTTTTGCATTACACACCACTTTTACCACTCAGACCTTGTGCATCTTGTAGCAAACAGAGTAGTTCTCAGGTTGTCCTGATTGTGCAACCATCCAACATGGCTACCAACATGCCTAGGAGTTGAAAAAGCACACGCAACTCATGTCATACGATTGAGTATATGTCATTGTTCACTTTGTGATGCTTTTAGCTCTACCAAACAGGGATTTACGCCAGGAAGCTGACGATATACACAATGGATGGTTTAAAGTATTGTGCCAAGAACAAGTGCAATACTATGATGATCGCGCCAAGAAGGCATAAACACTCTTCAAGCGGTGCAAACAGACCATCAGACGTTGCTGTAACAGTGGATATCAATGCTGAGATTGATCCGAGTTTAATCTGATGGCAGTTAACTCCATAATTGAATGCGTTGCAAGGAATCTCGTCCCTGAGTATTGTCACGGGCAATAGTGATTTAGAGTCTAGCACAGTATGCACTGCGCCTCCCTTTGTTTTCGAATCCCTCCTGGGTCGGTCAAATAGGAGTTTACCTTGCCTGCCATTGCATATGCATGCACAGGGATTTATTCCTGCATTCTTGACATCAAACTGCTATATCGGACTATTCTGTCCGAAAGCCCTCACCCTGACATGACTCCGGTCATACCAATTGTTCAGAAACAACAACAGGGTAGGCTTTTGGGGAATTCTCAGCTTCCCCCTGTTAAGAAACGCGTTTCCACTCCAGCCGACGAAAGGGATACCCCTCAAGGAGGGAGTTCTGTAGCCGCTAGAATCCATGGTCAGAACTCCACCCCCTCAAATTGGCTGAACAGATCTGGCGTGGCAGATATCACTCAAAGTGTCACTTCGACCACGTCCACACACAGTGACAGTCAGTAAATTGTCCAACTGCTACGCCGGATACAAGCAGTAGTAATACAGCAGAACTCTGAGGATCATCAGAGGAAGACTCAATGCGTCGCGTTGCATTCAGCCTCACATCCGGCATCGCTAGCACTCCCACATCCCCCAGTGGTCATCAAAACATACCTACCCCCATCCCCAATCCAGAAGCCCGCGCGATCATTCCAAATCTACTATGAACACAAGCAACAGAAAGCAATTGGAGACAGAAGCAGGGGCAATTGCAACCATGGGCGGTGTCTACACCTCGATGAATGGTCTCCTGCAGTCGCAGCATCCATCGATTCGGTCACTCAGATATGACGCATCTTCTACATGCAATAGGCAGACTCATGGAGTGCTATATGTGGAACAGATGGCTGTTTATAAGTGCAAACAACTTGGAGAAGGTAAGTTATGCAATGTGACGCATTGCAAAAGGATTAGCGGAAGCCCCACACTGGCAGATAATAGAGATGAACTGGAACACCGCTATGCAGCAAAACAACATTTGCTCCTTAGCATTTGAGGCATGCACTAAGGAGATATTGATATAGGTATGCTGAAGTAATGGCCTGCGTTGGATATTACATGCTCAAACCGGTACCAGGTTTGAGCACAAGTTGACAAAGTAAAATCCCATTTCATTCGATCAACCCGGGACAATATAGCAGAGCATTATAGTGTCCACCGCTTTGAATCCGACGCAGAGCGTTTGGAATTCATTGATTCCCTTCCAGCAGTCAATAAGTATCTTTTTCCTGTGGCAGAGCATGTGGAAGGTGGTGTACACGGTCCAAATCCAATGCAGAGAGTGTCAACAGCTGCCAACAAATGGCCAGCAGCCACTTCACCTCCTGGCGGAAGCAATCCTGGGGTTTCGGTATATCAAATCTTATCATCAGGTGAATAACCGCGGTAAGTATGCTGATGGATTTCATGATTCCATGATGGACGACAAGGATGGTCATATACCCTCGCAACTGATCATGTTTATCTGCACCGCATTGCGCCATGCGCTCCTGGAATGGCAAATTAACAATGGTGTTCCTCCAAAAGGTTCCAAGTCAATGCTGAAAGCGGACAGACCTCATCGCTCAAACTCCTTCAACTACCGGAATGACAGCGGTAAGAACACATCCTGCTGCGCTGCACTGGGTCGCAAGTTGTTACTCTCACCTGGCGTTGCAGACACGTATACTTTAACATGGGGAGATTCTCCCGAAGTCCATATCAATGAAATCCCCTAATGAGTTCCGGACTGATACAGAAGAAGATGAATAAGGCTTCACTCAGGATGCGTATAAAGATCAACGCCCAAAGAACTCAAGGTAACTATTCAGTTCTCTGTTCCCGATGGATAGTATTGACTAAAGAGTATGATCTTGAGCTATCAGTATACTAATGTACACGACTCGAGAAGAGCTTGAAACAAGTATCCTCTGACACACTACACTATCGTGATGACTCTCAGATTGCCAAAGGATGCAAGAGTATCATCCCAACAACTGGCACTTATACTCAAGCACTGACTGTCCAAGAGCACGACGACTCCAAAGTATCGACTTGTCGAAAAGAAACAGCAAAGTTGTTTCGCCTCACCAGAAGGAGTAGTGCCGACTCAAGAGCATCCTACCAGAAGTATCCTCTGAATCACCCCGCTATTGGGCAGATCCTCGGACTTCCTTCGTACTCCAAAGTCTCGTCATATTCTCTTCCCCATCAATGACTTGCTTCAATGAAGGTACTAAGTATAACCAAGTATACAGAGTGATAAATATATCCATGGCATAGAACTGAATAATGAACGTACAACTCTGGACTTCAAAAGAGATGTATCCTCGTTGACTTTGATACAGAACTAATCAATACTCGATGGCGATAAAGTTAATGGTTAACCTCCAGGTCAAGAAGGTCAATAGGTATCCATAGATGAATAATGAAGTGGATTGTATGTTCGATAGTAGGTTATCGATGTCCTTTCTGTAGTGTAAGCAACGGTTCCAAATCCGCGGTTCAGTTCCGCGTCGGGGTTGGAACCGAACTGGAACCGTTGCAATGGGTTTTACCCCATCGAAGAACCGAACCGCACCAAACCCGTGGTTTTTTGGCCGGTTCCACAAATTCGCCAACTCCCAACTTTTGCTCCAATTAGGTATTTGAGTTCTGATCATATCACAATATGATATATACGTAAAAGATGCAGTATTGCATGCTCTTTCACCTCCTATTCTCCACTTTGCGATCCAATCACTATTCGTTGCGGTGCTGTGAAATACCGCCCAAAATTGGGCGTTTTTTGCAGTGACGTGACGAAGATTGATTGGATAGCAAACTGCAGAATAGGAGGTGAAAGAGCATGCATAACTGCATCTGTTAGGTATAAATCATATTATGATACGATCAGATCTCAAATCCTGAATTGGAGCCAAAGTTTGGAGTTTCCGAAAATGAGGCTCTAGTGTAGGTAGAACCCTGCCGAAAAACCGTGGGTTTATGTCCGGTCCGGGTAACAAACCCACCAACAAAAAGCGGGTTGGGTTGTAGGCCTGTTCTGGAACTGAACTGAACCTAACCGCCGGTCAAAACCAGGACCGCTGGCTGCTTACCCGGGCCCATTGCCAACACTACCTTTCTCCATATCGGTATCGCTGATATATATCAGTCAATCCACACCCTTAACAATCCTAAGACTGCCAATGCCTGTTTTGGAGTTCTCATACGGAACTGCCTTCTCATCCTTTGCCTCTACCATCGATAGTTGGGTTCTAACTCCAGGAGTATTAACTACATCATCAAGGTAATGTGCTCGTATTCAGACAGTATTGCTATTGGCAATACCTCGTATGGATATGAGCTTATCCAAAGCCAATTATCAACAAATAGGTTCGTGTCACCAAGAGCTGGTGAGAGTGCGCTCTCATATACCCACTGGGTACATAACGGTTTAATGATTCCAGCAAATGACAGATCCCTTAATTGGACTACGCTTTATTGGAGCCAGATATACAGTTATCTGCAACTGAGTTGTTTTGCCATATATCAAATGGAGAGTATCCCGCGCCGCTCCGCACATATGAGTCCAAGGTCCTGATTGCCCAGACCAAGAACATGTGGTCGAACTAGGGGTTGATTCGGATATGTCCATTCGGTCGACTGGGCTCCGATATATCGATTATTGGTTATCGACCTTTCTCTTATATGACTCTGCATATCCGATGATGTCATAATGCTCTGATGCTGACAACACCTCATCTCCCTACGAATGAACCATTGGAGCGTGAGTGAATAGTGGTTTGGTTGGTGACCAGGAATAAGGTTTCCTTCCGAAAAGACATCAGCAAAAAAATATTCCGTTCGGGCGGAATGGCTCCGTCAGAGTGGACGCGCTCCCTCAGAGCCATCAGAGAGACCCCAGTGGCGGAGTAATCCGCGCCCGGCGTCAATACAATGCGTCGCATTGTATATCACCCTCCGATTGCTGTTTCACTGTCTCTTCGCGTTCTGTCGGTCTCCTATTTTAAACGATCACTCTGGCGTTGTGGCCAACTGTGACAATACGTCGGAATGGGTTCATTGGGTACGCTCTTGCATCGGGATTGCAATGCGATGGGTGATGCTGTGAATATCTCTCCTCGCGTTCCTTCTACCTGCGCGCAAAATGCAATTCTCTTTACTAATTATACACATCATTCCAAGTCACCAGATCTATGTGGCTATTGACAATCCATCGCTCGTTCCGTCCGTCTCCTGTCTCATTAGTAGTAGCTATCTCTGGAATTACGTGCGCGCAGCCGACAATAATTCCCACGCTGAAAACTTGCAAAGCAACGGCTGCCAGTGCTTTTCTGACTTGTACAAATTTCGAGACCGGATCCAAGTTACCCGAGTTTTCAGGTATTGTGGTGAGCGCCAGGGCTAACCAGTACTCAACGAAAGCTCCATCCTCGTT
>Ga0307512_10003460_pt1 | contig 18331 bp, 29 predicted proteins | sample 14_EM_MG_FD_200267 | JGI IMG/M metagenome (GOLD analysis project Ga0307512, IMG submission 200267) | Populus trichocarpa ectomycorrhiza microbial communities from riparian zone in the Pacific Northwest, United States - 14_EM | ecosystem: Host-associated > Plants > Roots > Unclassified | place...
GGTTTTTAGACGAGCTTTACCAGACATACGGATACTTCCAGGTGAAATACGTTGCAGCAACAACCAGTCTGAACCCTGAGTACCTCCCAGACGAGTAACGGTTATTTCATTTGTCACGACCCAGCGGTTGTGCAGCGAATTTTTTCGCGGCTACGCAACTACAACGAAACGGTGAGTTGGTCTCCTTTTGTGGTTTATTAGCTGATATACCAACACGGTTGGTACTAGGCGTCCCAGGGGAACCCAAACTACCCTTCCGACCTAGCCAACCTTACCGTTACAAGTGTTCGAGACTTGACCATCGGTTATGATAGTTCAAATCCGCCGTCATTCAAGCCGGCCCTTCCCCTATCGTCGGGAAACATGATTACGTTTAGGGTGAAGGACAGGGCTGAGCAGGAAGCGGTCTTGACGATTAGGTATGGACACAGTCCCGCCCTTGGTGACGAGCACTCACAACATCATTTCCACCTGTCCTGATTAGGACAAGTGGTACAGAACCCAAGGTTACACAATGCTCACCCAGGATAGTTTATCCTAAACTAAAAAAAGACAACACAGATCAAATACTACTTGGAAGGCCAAGGGAAGGATGCGACGTCACTAACCGCCCTACTCGGAAAGGTCGTTCATACTCTCCAGGAAGATTGGTTGGAAGCGACAAAAAACAACTTGTTACGTCCTGTGTAACTCACCACACCTGGTTCTAGTGTGCCCTAGGTTATTGCCAGTACCGTCGAGCCGTCCAAATGTATATCCTGTTTCGCTACCCAAATTTTTCCCTTCTTCACTGCAAGCTCCCTGACCTTGGCCTCGATTGAGTTCTTCTTCACCTTGTGATCTTTTAGTTCCTGATACAACGTCTCCACTATGAGAACAATGCTTCCCGTCGCGAGCTCGCTGATTTTTGCAACGAGGATGGGAACGTGTGCCTCTGGGAATGGATGTTTCGGACCAAGTGGCGGCTTTTTCACCACACCAGGGGTGTTCGCTTGTGGTTCTTTCGAAGTGGAGTGTACGTGTTCTGGAATAGCAGGGACGAGGAAGGTTCGATTTGTAGCTGGTTGAGGTATCGTTTCCAGGGGCGAGAGGTATGTGAATGGATCTATCGGGCAAGGGTTGTCTAGGGAAAAGGTTGTTGGAGAATCAATTTAAAGCAGGATGACCAACAACATACCGTTGAAGAACCGTAAGCGGAACGGTGTAAATACCTCCTCTACAGTCTTGGTTACGGCTGGGTCCCATACAGGCCCTTTGACAAACGGAACAAGGGGGACAACTCTCCGCTTCTTGTACGAGCTGCTTGCATCACCTGTTCCTTCCAAACGGCGCTTTGGAAGGGGCGGCTCGTCTACTCCATCCACAGGGGCGACAGCTTCCACGTCGTCGTCATCCACGAGCCAGCTATCAGCATCAGAATCGTCTCCAGGATCCCCTTCATCGTCATCTTCGTTATCGTCCACTATATCGTCCGCGTCACCAGGATTTTCCTCTTCCCATTCTTCACTACTATCATAGGAGTAATCGATGGCAACGACATCGCGGGTAAATGGTCGACGGGGCCTAATGGTTGAGGAAATTCGAGTCCAGGTTCCGAAATAACCTGGCCGTATGTCCTCGTGGAAAATGAAGACTCTAGCAGGAATGGTGGCCCTATCCTCAAGGAGGTTCAGAAGAAACCGCGTGGCAGAAATATCCCCCGCGATCTCAGCTTCGGCGAGTTCATTCAGTATTGTGCGAACAGAATCCTTGGGATTCGAACCAAAGGTTCGCGCCCGATATCTCGAAGGGCTTGTGCGTGGCATTGAGGAGATTATATTACGGAGACGATCTTACGGTAGGGACTTAGTGAGTATGCGCTATAAAAGGGTAAAATAAATCATACCTGGTAAGTCGACGGGGGGAGAGCGTATCACAGGAGCAGACGGTGGTGACAATAGGGTTTCATCATCCAACACGACGATGGGATTTTCTTCCACACCATCGAACGATCTCCGACGTGTACTAAAGTAGTTTATCGGCGCTACCTCGACGCCCTTCCTTAGGGCGAATGGTTTGAATGCCTTATCAAAATCTGTGGCCTCTGCAGCCTCCTTATGCCCGGTCAAGGGAATTGAAGGCTCCGCTTTTGACTTGGCGAAAAAGTTGGCCATAAGATTCTGAGATTTAGTCCGGGACTCCTGTGCTTTCAGCTGTTTCTCCAACTTTGTGCCTTTAGGTTTGAGTTTTTCTTTGGACTACGAAACTCAGGAAGAACAGGCATGTGTGGCTTGAAGCATGTACTCACCTTGAAGGGTTTCTTGTTAGTGGTATTGTTTGGCTTCCCTAATCCCTGAAATGATCTAAGCGTCGCCCTAGGAGAACTGGGACCTTCAGGAAAACAACGTACCACTGAGCCCACTCCCGCAGGATTGGTTTCGAAATGTTCCGGCTGGTCGGTGACCGTTGAAAACATGCCTTTGTCCGTGTGTGGCGTGACTGAACTGGGTGTCGTTACATTGTCAGGTTCGAGCGATGCGTCCAAGAGTACGGCGACTTCATCTTTAACCTGACCATACTCTCAGACTGATGCCATGCCAGAAAATAAAATTAGGTGTACGAACCTTGCGACGCTCACACAGTCTATTCCTCAATTTATCACGAGATGTTTTGGGTAGCCAGCGAAAGTTTTGTTCGTCTACCTCCCATCTCCAGATGCAAAGGTGAGAGGGAACTTTAGCCTGGTTTGGCATGCTTTCAACGCCATAGTTGACTCGGATAGCCACATGGGTTATTGCTGATTCCACGCTGTATGGTGGAAGCTGTTCGCTGACATGGGAGTCCTCGCCGTCGTCGTCGATATCGGACGGCAGTAGCTGAGAATGTACGTATTTGGTTAAGGCTTGGAGGGTTTTGTCGCTGTTCCACACATCATGAGACCGGAGGCGCTGCAATGAACCGATACGGACCTCTCGTGGACCAATTTTGCTATAAGCGGGTTGTATGTCTCGGGGATGGTTTCGAGTGGAGGTGCGCCCTGTGTTATCCGGGCCTCAAGCATCTCACGGAATTGAACAATCTCTGGGGTGTACCGTGAAGTAAGTTTGGGTAGTAAGCATCGATGCGAATCTACGTACCCTGCATCGTCTCAGACGACTTCTCGAGGGAAAGTGGTTTCTGGCGGAAGATAAGTTTACCATTCTTAAGCTCGACTAGAGGTCGCTTGTCTATCCATATGGTTAGTACGCAGGCATAGCACCACCCGAATCGAACGGAAGCTCACCAGTTGAAGGGTGTCTGTCCGACATGCCAATGAGTGGTTATGTACGACACGGACTCCTTCACGTTCCAGTCGTGATCGTACGGTATGTCACGGTTCACGTGATTAAATGTTGACGCGTTACGCTTGTCACCGTCCGCTCACGCGAACGATTAAGATGTTTGGTCATCAGCAGAAGAATATCCAGCAACCGGCGGATGAACGCACTCAACCCTGGGTCGAAAAATAGTTCGTTTTTCCGCTATGATATGTATTTGCCACTGACCCAAGCCTTCACAGCAGGCCAAGAACGATTGACGACGTTGCCGCTCAAGAACACACCGTATCTGTGCTGCGAAAGGCTCTGACGTCCACAAACGTACATGTCATCTTTCTACCGCATAAGTTTCTCCGCCTGAGCTAACTCCTCGAACAATAGCTTCCGCACATGCTTTTCTATGGTCCACCAGGCACCGGGAAAACCTCCACCATTCTTGCCCTCGCAAGGGGGTTGTTTGGTCCGGACAACTTTAAATCCCGCGTGTTGGAATTGAACGCATCCGACGAGCGTGGGATCAGCATCATCAGAGAGAAAGTCAAGAACTTTGCTCGACAGACACCCCGAGCACAGGCTATGGCATCTGATGGAAAAACCTACCCTTGTCCACCTTATAAAATAATCATACTGGACGAGGCTGATTCTATGACCCAAGATGCTCAGGGTGCCCTACGTCGTATCATGGAGACATATGCACGAATCACTCGCTTTTGTCTCGTATGTAACTACGTTACGAGGTCTGTTCGGATCCCACCGCTATACAGTCTCCGATTGATGTGTTACTCGCAGAATCATTGACCCTCTGGCATCGCGGTGCTCCAAGTTCAGGTTTAAACCTCTTGATACGGGCTCCACTTCCGCCAGGCTCGCACAGATCGCACTCTCCGAACAAGTGCAGGTTACCAGCGAAGTCATCTCAGCACTTGTTTCAACCTCTGCTGGCGATCTCCGTCGGTCCATCACGTATCTTCAGTCGGCATCTAGGCTTTCTTCCTCGACGATCCCATCAACACCAATCACCCCACGAGATATTCAAGAAATTGCTGGCGTTGTCCCAGACGAAGTCATGAACAACTTTGTGTCATCATTGGGGGCAGAATCAACCCTGTCAACATCATCTAAACGCGAAGTGCAAAACTTTGATTCGATCAGACAGCAAGTTAAATCCATCATGAGGGAGGGGTACTCTGCGGCCCAGGTTCTGTCTCAAGTGCGTTTTTATCCTCATGCATGGGTGCTCTATTGAACCCAACTCCGACAGCTTCACGACCTCATCATTCAACACCCGGCCCTGACGGCTCGGCAGAAGTCTGCCTGTGCTTTGGCCTTCGCCGACGCCGACCACGCACTCTGTGATGGTGCCGATGAAGAACTGTGGGTTTTACAAGTCGCCCTCAGAGTGAATAAAGCAATTTCATAACATCCACCTAACAACCTGTACTGTAACGCATTCCATGCATTGATCGTTCTACATTAACAAGCTGAATCGAGGAAGAATACAATATAACAGGACACCAGCTTACATCCCACATGCTACGAACCTACTAATCATCGCATGCCGGCGGTGGCCTTTTGCAATGCCCGCTTGATGCCCAGCTGAGCTTTCCTGAGTTCGTCAGCGGTGGAGTCCTCAATCTCGAGCTTCTCCAAAGCGCGGGCAAGTTCAGCCTCCACTTGCGCTTTGGCTCCGCGTTTGAGCTTCATCCCGATCTCAGGAGAGGTGATGGTGTTTTCCACCTGGTGGATGTACGCCTCGAGGTCGGACTTAGCTTCGTGGCGAGCGGAGAAGTCCTTGTCAGCCTGCTTGAATTGCTCCGCATCCTTTACCATCTGCTCGATCTCGGCAGAAGAGAGGCGACCGACGGAGTTTGTGATACCTGAGACCCACCCCAGCATCAGTTATCTGTTTCTTCGGATAAATACGGGGGTTCCTACTGATCTGAGCCTTGCGGCCGGAGGCACGATCCTGTGCAGTGACCTTGAGAAGACCGTTTGCATCGACTTCGAAGGTAGTGACAAGTTCAGCCTGTCCACGAGCCATTGGAGGGATCCCGTTAAGCTCGAACTCTCCGAGCAACCTGTTATCACGGCATTGCGTCCGCTCGCCCTCGTATCTGTGAAATGAGTGAGTCAAGCGGATAGAATGCGATGATCGAGGTCGTACACGGGGAAGGTGACAGTAGTCTGGTTGTCCTCGACTGTGGTGAAAGTTCTGGACTTGGTGGTGGGGATAGGGGTGTTGCGGGGAACAACGACACCAAAGATGTCACCTTGCATGGCGACACCAAGGGATAAGGGAGCAACGTCCAAAAGGACCAGGTCTTGGGTCTTTTCCGATGTTTGGCCCGTGAGGACGGCAGCCTGGACAGCAGCACCATAAGCGACAGCCTCATCAGGATTAATGGACTTGTTGAGTTGACGACCGCCGAAGTATTCGGACACTAACGACTGAATCTTGGGAATACGGGTGGAACCACCGACGAGAACGATATCGTCGACCTTTTCGCGGGGGATCTTGGCATCCTTAAGAACGCGCTCGACGGGGTCAAGAGTGGATTTGAACATGGGAGCGTTGATCTCCTCGAACCGAGCCCTGCTGATGTTGGCCGAGAAGTCCTCGCCCTGACCAATTCAAGGAGGTTAGCAAAACCAACAACATTCTCTGGGGGGGACGGGAGACCTGGTAGAGCGAATCGACTTCGACGGTTGTTTGAGCGACGCTGGACAAGGTCCTCTTCGCACGTTCGCAAGCGCTCCGGAGACGCCTGATGGCACGAGGATCATCCGAGATATCCAACTTGGTCTTCCGCTCAAACTCCTTCTTGAAATGTTCTAGTAGCGTGTTATCGAAGTCTTCTCCGCCCAAGTGGGTGTCACCCGCGGTAGCCTTCACAGCAAAGACTCCACCGGTGATATTGAGGATAGAAACGTCGAAAGTTCCTCCTCCCAAATCGAAGATGAGGACGTTGCGCTCCGTTGATGATTTAGCGTCAAGACCGTAGGCAATTGCGGCGGCAGTGGGTTCATTGATGATTCGCAGAACCTCAAGACCAGCAATGGCACCAGCGTCTTTGGTAGCCAAACGCTGAGAGTCATTGAAGTAGGCAGGCACGCTAAGAGCTGGAGGATCAGGGAGCGTCGGGGGACAAAAAAGGGAAATATACGGACGTTACGACGGCCTTTTTTACGGTCTTGCCCAACTTGGCCTCAGAAATTTCCTTCATCTTGGAAAGGACCATAGCGGAGATTTCCTGAGGGGTGAAGGTTTTTTCCTCACCAAGGTAGGAGACCTTGATGAGGGGAGATCCATCCTTGTCAACGACTTGGAAGGGCCAGTGGACCATATCCTATGTTGTATTGTTAGAGACCAGCGTGGGGAGGCATGGAGGACGAACCTTCTTGACATCGGGATCACTGGCAAAGTATAAAAAAAAGAGGATTTACAGCTCTGGCGAGAGGAATCGAGAATTTAGTGTTACTCACTCGAATCTTCGGCCAATCAATCGCTTGGCGTCGAAGACGGTATTTCGAGGATTCATGGCAGCCTGATTTTTAGCGGCATCACCGATCAGACGTTCCTCAGAGGAGAAGGCGACGTAGGATGGTGTCGTGCGGTTTCCCTCTACAGAGAAATTAAGTTGTGCTCTTGCAATGAAAAAAGGGAAGAGAGGAACTAACGGTCATTGGCGATGATTTCTACTCGATCGTTTTGCCAAACACCAACGCATCTTTTGGGAGAATTATGAGAGGGAGAGGTTGAGAGATGGGAGAACATACGAGTAAGTGGTACCGAGGTCAATGCCGACAGCGCCTTCGAAAACGTCTTCCATGTTGACCGTAGACGGGATTTTTTTGGTGAGATGAGGGACGGAAGAGAGGGAGATAGAAACTGATCGATTTTTTTTTTCTACATCGAGTGCATCCCAAATCGGGTAACACCCACTTCCTGGTCATGTCCACCTCAGTCGTCCGACGCGCACTTAGACGAGATGTTTCTCGCTTTGTCACTTCCAAAAGGTTTCATACAGGACCTAGGCCTTTAGAGACTTCGGAGGACTGGACGGACTTTCAGCTCGAACGGGCAAACTACAAAAGGCTGAGTGAGTACACGACGACCGTGTTCATTCCATTCACTCACCCCTAGCTCACAGTCGACCACTTCTCCACCTTTGGCTCAACCCAGACGAGAGAGAATACCTTTCAACCGCACCATGGACTCCATCGTCCTCCTGCTCCTTCGCAACTCTCCTTGTCTGCCCTCCTTGCCTCTGGTGCACACTTTGGGCACTCCAAGTCTCTCATGAACCCAAACTTTACACCCTATGCATACGGCGTGCGAGCTGGAATTACCGTTATTGATCTCGACCAAACCTTACCCTTACTTCGACGCGCTGCTCAACTCGTCCGTTCCATCGCCGCCAAGGACGGAATCATCGTCTTCGTCGGCACCCGGCCAGATTTTCGTCCTATCGTCCGCAAGGCCGCTGAACGGATTGGGTCCCAGGGCTACCACGTCAGCGAGAAGTGGCTGCCGGGAACTCTGACCAACAAACTCGAGATGTTCGGTCCCGAGGTCGTCAAGAATAGCCGTGTAGCACCCGATCTCGTCGTGTTTCTCAATCCTATAGCCAATATCCATGCCATCCGTGAATGTGCCATCGAACACATCCCCACCATTGGTATTGTTGATTCAAATGTGGATCCTCGGGTCGTTATGTACCCCATTCCGGCAAACGACGAGAGTACACGGACAGCGGAGTTGGTCGCCGGGGTACTTAGCGTTGCCGGCCGGGAAGGCGTAGCCCTTAGGGAACGTGAAAAGGCCATCCAGGACAAACTGAGGAGTCGAAGGATAGCCAAATCTTATGGCGTATCACACCAATAATAATCCACTATATACATGCTTAGATGTTATATGTCGTCAGTAATCTATTAGCCTACACTCTCCCTGAGCATCAAAAGCCCAATCCTGTCTACGTACCCCTACAATCGCTGGTAATAATCAAGACGAGGGCGGGTTCTGGATGGTGTGCCAAAATTCTGAGTGAGATGGCTGTTAGTGCTTGAGACTTAGCCCGCACTCATGGTAACTACTCACCTTCAGCAGTCTCCAAGGCCCTGACGTTTCCTTTCAGTTTGTTGATGGTCTCCACGTACTCGTCGTACTCGACACTGTCAAAGACGATCCCACCACCAGCTTGCAAATAAACTTTTCCTTCCTTGAACACCATAGTCCTGATGGCAATACATGTGTCCATATCCTTGCTAGAGAAGTCAAAGCGGCCAACGGCACCAGCGTAGACTCCCCGGCGTTCCTGCTCCAACTCGTAGATCAACTCAATCGCTTTGATCTTCGGAGCTCCTGACAACGTTCCAGCAGGGAAGATGGAACGGAAAGCATCGAACCTGTCCGGCTCCGGTTAACACATTGCGTACGCCCTGTCAGAGACCTCATGGACAATTACCTGGTCTTATCTTCCCGAAGCAACCCGGTCACTTGAGAGGTCAAGTGTTGGACATGACTGAACTTCTCGATGGTCATCAAGTGATCCACCTTGACCGTAGTTGGCTGACACGAACGATTGACGTCGTTCCTTGCGAGGTCAACTAACATGATGTGTTCAGCACGGTCCTTCTCTGATGCCAATAATTCGGCCGCGAATGCCTCGTCCTCTACAGCAACCGTATGAGCAAAATGTCTGCCTCGGAGCGAGGGCCGCAATAATAACATACCTTCTTTGGTACGTCCCCTTTTGATTGTACCCGCAATGGCGTGGTTGTATACCTTACCATCCTCGACTTTGCACAGAGTCTCGGGGCTGGAGCCAACGATCTGGCACTCGCCGCAGTCGAGGTAGAACATGTAAGGACTGGGGTTAACCTGCCTCAAACGCCTGTATGCATTGAAGGGGTGGAGGTCTGTAGTGCGAGTCAAACGTTGCGAAGGGACGGCCTGGATGATGTCTCCTGCGACGATGCGCTTCTTGAGGTGAGTGACGAAACCCTCGTATCCGCTCTGTCCGACATTAGAGACCGCTTCGTGTCCGAGCCTGATGGGAGGCTGGGGGACCTCTGGAGTAGTGGAACTGAGGATGACCTTGGCTAAGCGGCGAACTTTGGCAATAGCGGTGTTGTAGGTAAACGTGAGATTGTCTGTAGGGGTGTTATCAGGGCAGAGGACGTGTGAGACGACCTTGAGCGTTTGGAAAACATAGTCATAGACCAAAAGAGTGTCGACAAACATGAAGACCGCCTCTGGTATTTGAAGGGTATCTTTGAGCGGTCGGGAGGTCTTGGGCTCGAAGTGCTGTATGGCATCGTAGGATATGTAACCGATCGCTCCGCCAGTGAATGTCGGAACCTCAGGGATCTTGACGTATCTATAGTTGTTGAGTTCCTGCTCAAGAACTTGCATGGGATCGCCGGTGATCTCATGTCCGGGCCCGGTTTTTATGACCTTGAGTGGATCTGGGAGGGGAAGGCGATAAGCTTCAGATTCGACGAAAACGACAAAACAAAATTTACCTGCACCGATAAAGCAGTAACGGCCGGCGTGGCTGGAAGCGACGGACTCCAACAAGAAACTGTACTTTGAATCCTTCGCGATCCGGAGGTAAGCCGCGCATGGAGTCAGTAGGTCTGCGGGAAGTTCGATGAAGACCGGGACACAGTTTCCCTGTTTCTCGTCTACAATGAGACTCTGAACGGTAGAAAGCGGCGGGAATGGTTGAAGCGTCTGGAAAAAGTGAGTAATGTTGGATGTTACTAAACAGAAACGATAGAAAACGTGTAATGACCTGGACGTCCATGTCGAGGAGGGTAGATGTGTGAGTGAGGGTAGGACGAGAAGTCTTGTAGTGTGATATGTGTGACTTCTAAGCTCAATAGATATTCAAGCTTTATCCATCTCGCAATTCTCGCTTTTACGACGGAAAGAGCGAGGGAATCCTATCTCCGCTCTTCCCGCAAGGGACATCATTAAATGGGCAGTGTTATTGTTAGAGAGAGCGCGCTGTAAACCGCTGACGACACGGTCCGACCTCTTCGCCGTCTGTAATCATCTCAGAGCCGGTAAAAGATAGAGCAGGTGTCTGGATCATGACGTGATGGAATTGAAACGGCGCGGCCAAACGACAAGAACAAATTGTCTAAGAGAACTAAATCACTCATCGTACCCAATCACCGGCTTTCTCTGTTGGGCAAAACATCAAAACCGGACTGGCCGAGGTCTGCGGGAAGCCTAGCGGTTTCGTCAAGCGCGTCATCATGAAGGAGGGCCGTGGACTCTGGATCTGCCTCTGGTAAGGAGAAGGCAGAAGCGGGGGGGTCATCTCTAAGCAAGAACGGCAACGGCGCGACCATATCGTTGAACATGAGCTGTGGAAAATGCTGTCAGTGAGTTGATTATTGGCGAGCGGTTTCGCGTACCGTTCCATAGCTAGCGACCGCAATCACACTAAATCAGGTATTTTCTCACAAAGATGAACAACAGCAGACGTACACCAATAAGCCGAAACCGATGACCTGTAGGAGTGAGACAGGGAACACAAACTTTTCCCACCCGAGGCCGAGACTGACGAGCCAAATGCTCAACGTGCGACAAGTATCCTAGTGGAATGAGTTGGAATGAAGGAGAGCAGAAAGTAGGAACGTACGGTAAGAGACCTAGAACTGGCAGAGACGTGCCTGGTAACGCTGAGACCGAAGAAGTTGAAAAAGGCAATGCTCAATGCAATGACAACGCCAGACCACAACACTGTGGGATTGTCAACCATCTGGTGCCAACCACGGGGGAGGTCGAAGAAGGTAGAACGAGAAGCCCATGTGGCCAGGACGGGCATGAAGACAATAATGGTGGTCGCTCCAAAAAAGCCTTCGAGACCGACGGCATAGAGGGGGGTGATAGAGTACTTTGCCATAATCTTTTCTTCGACGACGAACTGGGTAGCGGTGCTAATTAAGAGGGTGATGAAAGGTGAGAAAAGGCGCTGACGGTGACGAAGTATATTTTACTGACAAGAGCTGAGCGAACAAGACGAAAAATATACCTGCTCTAGTTCAGAAGGGTGGGCTGAGAGCTTGGTGGGATGAGGCTTACCGAGGACAACCTTGGTAGACTGGGAGGTCTCGGCTGTATTGGGGTCAAGGAAGGTCAATAGGTCGTTCCTCGTGGCATCCCTAACGAGAGAACCGCTGAAGCCGACGAGAGAGACACCTATGATAACAGTGAAGAGGGAAAACCATCTGTGGGTTGGTCAGCGAGAAGGGTTGAGGATCGGTGGGGAAGGGACGGAACTGATATAACCAAAGATGGCGGTGGAGGAACAAGACGCTGAGAACACCGACGAATAGGACAAGAGAACCACGGGTCATCTGATAAATTGAGACTGGCGTGTAAAGAAGACCGATGTTCATCAACTGACGAAAAAACTGAGTGAGGAGGGATGAGAGATGCAAGATTTGGTCGTACGGTGGTTCCGGTAAGATCGCACAGGGCGGGGAACCAAAGGAGAGTGCAACGCCAGCCAGCAAGAGGCTGTAGCTTGTGGACAGAGCGGTCATCCTGAATCTGGGTCGAGGGAGGGTTGTTGAGTGATCGAAGGAAGGTGTACAAGACGGGTAAGAAGCCTTGAATTGAGAAGGTGAGCGATCAGCCGAGAAACTGCGCGCGAGGACGGTGTAATACTTGCATAACATTTCGCCAGCTATAGCCCATGGTGAGTCACAGTCAGAGAGGGGAATGTGGGAGGAAATGGACGAGAAAAGGACGTACCGAACATCTGCAGGGTCTGCCAAACGGGCTGCTCGTAGAACACGGGGTGGTCCGTGTCGCAGTCCTCGACGCACTGGAGGTCCTGGTATTTGGACCAAAGCGAGTTGCAGGAACCCTTAGGAGCCGGTGAGGGCTCGTGTTTGACCAAGGGGGTGGGAATTAGAACGTACGGTTGTTATCATTCCCGCTATGAGGAATGGGACGTAAAACTTTGAATGACCAGACATGGTGGTGGTGGTCGTTGCTGATGTAGAAAGGGGAGAGAGCGTCCGGGAGAAGATGGATTGCAATCGTTTCTTCCTCTCTCTCCTTCTCATCCCTCTCTCCCTCCTCTCCTATGTAGCATGGTCTTTCTCTCTATCCGTCCTCTCCACGGAAATACCGGTTCACGATATTTCTCATGCTCTGGCTATCTCGCTCTCACTCCCTGCACTGTTCAAGGCTGTCCGTCCCTCTCTCTCTCATTTAATTCTCTCACGATTTACTCTCCCTCGTCCAGTTGTCAAAGTTAAACGCGAGGAGGAAGTAAAACCTCTCGCAGCCAAGACTCTCACAATAGCCGTCAGGTGTTACGAGTCTCGATTGGGTCGTGTCAATGTCATCCCCACCAATGTCGTCGTAGACCAAACGCTCGTCCTATGGGAAAAGTCTCCCAACTCCGCCTCTGCAGAGGTCCCTGAGGGCGAATATCCCTTCAAGCTAATCATCCCTCCAGACACCCCAGGCCTCACCACCACCGTCTTCCAGGAGTACAGAGCTTACTGGCGTGTCGAAGCCGTCCTCGAACATCTCCCCGTTTTCGGCGTTGGCAACCGTCTCGTAAAGCACTTCGAATTGCCTCTCCTTCGTTATGATACACCCTCCCATTCACCTTCAACCTCTCCCCATCCTTCTGTACCAGTACTCCAATCCCTCAAGTCCCGTCTCCCGATATACCACTGTACATTTTCCACTCCCCCTCCCTCGTCTCCCGTCGGACCTGGCGATACTGTTTCTACTTTCCTTCGGCTCCAGCCAATCGAGCCCTCCTTTTCTATCCGTTCAGCTACCATGTCTATCCAACGTCGTCTCGTCCTCCGCCTCCCGACCGATAATCTTTCTACCCACACCCCATCACCTACTCCTCCAGATGCCTCTACCGAAAGTTTTTCTTCTCTCCCTGACCATTATCCTTCCAAATCTGCGTCGACCACGATCGTAACGTCAGAAGTGCTTGAATTTTCGCTCGATCCTACTGGAGCACTCTCTAAGACGATCACTGCTCGGTGGCCCCCGAGGAAACCGCATACTTGGACCATTGGTGAGACAATGAGTTCTGACTTGGTTACCGTCAAATTCTACATACACCTCCGTGTGAGTCGTCATCAGCCCGGATATCGTCCAGACTTCACTGACGTATCTACCCTAGTTGTGCGTTTTCTCCCCTCAGACCGGCAATGAGGTCATCGAAATTGCCGAGCGTGAGGTGGTTGTTGTTTCCACCAACCAGTCCGAGCGACAGGTCGCTTTCTCCAAGGCCAGAGACAAGGCCAGTTCCCCCGGTTCCCACTCGGGGGCATCTGCGCTAGCCATCCCGAAGCCAACCAAATCCCCTCCCCCTCCAGTTTGCCGATTTCGCACAAAACCTTTGCGTCGGCCACATACGTCTGCAGGTCCGAGGGACACATCCAACCTCCCATTCCGCTCCGAATTTGAACTCAAGGAGAAAAGCATCGATCCTGGTGACCATGCCTTCCCTCCAACCAGCCCGCTCTCCAAGAAGACATCTTCCGTGAGGCCGGTATCCCGGGATCCACACATACCGACGAAAGCCTGCACTATTATCCATCATGATGGTAATAACCACATCATATTCCAACCAATCTCATTGGACCACGTTCGTGATTGGGAAGAAGAACTGGCCAGGATAGAGCTAAGGTCTAGAAGGAGTACCGCTGACATGCTTGGGTTGAGAAAGAGGTAGGAGGGGGGGGGATTCGATTTCCATGATACCCCTGTTGTCCTTTTCCCTAGTTCTCGTTGTCTCCTACATGTTTTCGTTTATATTTACCAGTACATTGTATCAGAATCCTCACTCAGCGTTAATAAAATCAGTCGTGGGTGTAGGTATATATTTGCATTCAACGCCACACGGTGTTGGTTACAGGTTCAATCACATTATTAGTCTATCTTCAGCTTGCGAACGGGGGGTTCAATGAAAGTGACCTGGGAGGAATCGTTAGTCACGAGAGAAAGGAAGGTGCGAGTCGATACGGACAGAAATGAACTTGAGCGCTTCGTCCAGCACAAGTACTGGCGCGCTGAGGTACAGCACGGCTTTCCATTCTTCCCAGTTGAGTGGTGCAATGGAGAATATTTCCTGTAATGGAGGTCAGAAACGAGGAAACATGGGACCGGGGTGCAACTCGCCGTAAGGAACGGAATATACAGAATTCCAAAGTGTAACAGCATGCTGAGGAGTATCGAGGCGACTAGGAACGGATTTTTCCACACTGGGAATCTTAACAAACTCTCATTTTCCGACAGAGAGTTCATGGCATTGAACATTTCCACCGTGACGAGGATCGAAAGACTCATAGTGGTTGCACTCCTAGACATCTCGTTCGTGAACATCTCACAACCGACTTCTGGGAAAAGCGAAGAACACTGGTGGAAGTGTGTCTGAGGAGATTTAGCGATGTTGATCAGTTATTGAGGATACAGGACCTCACCAACTGATAAAAACTGATCTGCGGCCCGCCGCTGTACCAAAGGAACCACCACGCGTATCCGAAAACCGTTGCACAACCGACATATGTCCCAATGAGAAGGTATCGGACAAATAACCACTTTCCAACCAATGGTTCCCGACCGTTCCTTGGGGGAACACGCATGATCGAATGGTCGGGTGGATTGAACCCGAGGGCAGTTGCAGGAAGGCTGTCTGTGACCAAGTTCACCCATAAGAGTTGCACGGGTATAAGTGCTTCAGGCATCCCAAGAAGGACAGTCAAGAATATGCTACAAAACAGGGATTCAGTGATCCAACGTCGAAGAACTGCAGGCGTTGATTACCAACCTGACAACCTCTCCGATATTTGATGAAACTGTGGGGTGTGATCAGCTTCTGCTAGCACGAAGCCAAGGTCGGTGCGGACTCACTGAGATATCGGATAAATTGTTTGGTATTGTTGTAGATCAAACGCCCTTCCTCGACGGCTTTTTCGATGGTCGCGAAATTCGAATCTGCCAGGACCATATCCGCTGCAAGCTTCGCGACATCCGTTCCGCTGCCCATCGCAATTCCTATGTCCGCCTTTTTAAGTGCAGGAGCATCATTGACGCCATCACCAGTCTACCAAACCGAATGACCGAATGAATGATTGCTCCGAGCTTTGCAAATATGCGACGTACCATGGCCACAACCATGCCCAGGGATTGGAGGAGATCAACCAGTTGACTCTTGTGACCTGGCTCAGCACGGCTGAATATGCTCGCAGTGGTTACCGCCTTGATCTTGTCTTCGTGACTCAACTCGTCAAATTCACGACCGGTGTAGCTCTTTCCCGTCAAGTCTTCATCCTCTTCAAAGATGCCAATTTGGCAGCAGATTTTCTCTGCCGTGCTCTTGTTGTCTCCTGTTATGCAGATCACTCGAATGCCTGCCGCTTTGCAATTTTCGACCGCAAGTTTTACCTCAGGCCGAGGTGGATCCAACATCCCAACAAGTGAGACGAATGTGAGGCCACGCTCAAATTGCGCGTAGCCTTTGGTATCCTGGCATTGATAATGGGCCGAGTTGACGTCCTGGACGTCCACGTAAGCCATGGCAAGAGTACGGAGTCCTTGGGATGCGTAGGAGAGCGTTTTATTCATGATGGTAGATCGAAGGGCTGCCGTCATTGGAAGCTGGCCACCCCCGGGAACAAGTACAGAGGTGCACCGATCAAGGATGGATTCAGGAGCTCCTTTGGCGAATAGAGTACCACGATCCCCAGTGTTGACCAACACTGACATCATCTTTCGGTCGCGAGAGAATTCGAAGGTCAAGAGTCGGGGAAAGCGGGTTTCCAAATAATTGTTGATTGCACTTGCCCGTTCGGAGGGTGGCATCGACGACAACCTCTGATTCAGATCGGGGTCCATGCTGGGTAACTTCTCCACGAGAACTTTAAGGGCAGCTTCCGTGGGTTCTCCAACGTTAGTGTAAATGTTACGGTCCTGGGTTGATACGTCTGCACGTGAGATGGTTCCGCGGAGAGCAGCGAAGAGCCACTTACCGGGTTAAAAACAATCTTCGCGTCATTACAGATGGCACTAATTTCAGCAAGACGTTGGATAGGCTCTGAACGGAGCTCAGCATCGACCTCCTGGCCATCAAGAGATGTAACCAACCCATGGGGCGCAAAGGTGGTCCCTTCAACGAGATACTCTTTCGGCATGGCGTTTTCAATCACGAAGAGCTATTGAGAGAGGATCTTCAGAGATGCAGAATGCGGTGGAGTTCTGGAAGATACGAACCCGGGAGACACTCATCTGGTTTGTGGTCAAAGTACCCGTTTTGTCGGAGCAGATCACACTCGTACAACCAAGGGTCTCGACACTGGGAAGATTCCTGACAATTGCATTCTTCTGGGCCATCTTTTTGGTTCCAAGGGCAAGGCACGCGGTGATCACAGCGGCGAGGCCCTCTGGGATAGCGGCGACGGCAAGCGCTACAGCGATCTTGAAGTAATAGATGGCACCGTGAATTACACCTCGGTGAGTTGGATCCCAGAAGTTCCTGAAATTGACGACCCAGACAAGGATACAAATGATGGTGATAACTTTAGCGAGCATGTCACCAAAGTCGTCCAACTTGCGTTTAAGAGGAGTCTTCTCGTTTATTTGAGATGCGATCGACTTGTGAATATCGCCAATGGCTGTCTTCTGACCGGTAAAGACTACGATAGCCTGGGAACTGCCATTGACTACGGTAGTCCCCTGGGTGAGATAAAGTAAGTGAGTTGATAGGGAGTGGAGAGGGGAGAGGGACGAACAGAGAATAAGAGGTTCGTCATGTCCTGCTTCACGGCTTTGATGTCCGGGACGACGTCTGTTGTCTTGCGCACGCTCTCGCTCTCTCCAGTGAGGATTGCTTGATCGACACGGAAGCTACTGGAAGAGATAGATAGCAATCGGCAGTCCGCAGGGATTTTATCGCCAACAGACACGGAGATTATATCGCCTGGGACCAGCTCGGAAGCGTGAATTCGAACAATTTGGCCAGCTCGAAAGACTTTTGCTTCGTCAGGGGAGTATTCCTTGAGAGCCTGGGGCGATTGGGGTGAATAAAAACAAAGCGGAAAATAAAGAGCTGGTGCATACATCTATCGCTTTCTCTGCATTCGTCTCCTGGATAACACCGACGGTTGCGTTCGCGATGAGGATGAGAAGGATGACAAGGGGCTCGACGAATGCGCCGAGAAGAGAACCACCTTCTTGGGTTTCGACGAGAGCGAGAACGAAGGAGACAAGGGCAGATGCAAGTAATATAAGGACGAGTTGATCTTTGAATTGTTCGAGTACCAACTGCCACAAAGAGGTTGGCGGGTCATCGGGTAGCTCTGGAGTCGTAAACGGTTAATTTTCCTTGGCATGACGGATAGAAACGAGGGAGTATGCACCGTTTGCGCCATATATTTCTGTGTGTTTTGTGACTTGGGAACGAGAGAGACCAGTGGTGGGGTCGACTTGGAAGTGACCCAAGACCTGGTGAGGTGTCAGTGTCCACGGGTGATCCATGTGGGAGCCAACAGTTGCGTTGGCTGATACGGGGTCGGATGGGTTTAAGTATGCACCACGTCGGCTCAATGGGTCGGGAGAGCCTGATCACGTGTCGGTATGCTATTCGTCAGTTCCTGTCGACGTCCACAAGGTTGCCACCCTTGATGTCCACCTCGTCTCCCTCATCCCTATCTAGCTTATATTCATCCTCTTCCTCCATTTACAGGATCCCCATCGTAACTACCACAATCTTCTCCCCATCTGCTACATCTCACATCCAGCCACCCAACGAGAATGGCCGTACGACCATCCCGATAGCCGAAATCATAGGCGGTTGTCTCGCAGGCATCATAATCGCAGTAGCTGCGGTTGTCGGTTGGCATCTCTGGGGGAGGAGTATCAAACGGAAGGAGGAAGCGAAACGCAAAGAAGCCGTCCGTTCTCTCTCCACTTGTTCTCCCTGATCCCATCTTACAATGCTACGCTCAGATATCACACCATACGACAATAAGGAACA
>Ga0307512_10003461_pt1 | contig 18326 bp, 13 predicted proteins | sample 14_EM_MG_FD_200267 | JGI IMG/M metagenome (GOLD analysis project Ga0307512, IMG submission 200267) | Populus trichocarpa ectomycorrhiza microbial communities from riparian zone in the Pacific Northwest, United States - 14_EM | ecosystem: Host-associated > Plants > Roots > Unclassified | place...
GCGGCGCTCTCCTCAGTAAGCTCCGCAGTATGACAGGCAGACAGGAAGGCGAACTCAGCGTCGGGGAGCTCAGACTGTATGGTGTCGAGCAACGGAAGGCGACACCCTCTGCGGAGCTTGAGTCAAAGCTAGCACAAATCAGCTAATCTTGTGACGGGATGAGAATGAGACCGTATTTGTTCGTGTCTTCGAGCTCATCGCGTGGCTTGAACGGGTCCACGATCCAGTCCTCCTTCTGCGAGCAAATTCGCATTAGACTCACGAAGCCGGCATATGTACGATAGCTATGGGTATTCGAGGTCGACCGCGACTCCCCTGTTACGGCGAGGGCTTGTCTATTAACCCTACGAGCTGGGTAAGTGTCGAGACCCAGGCGAAGGGAGTTTCGTCATGGTGTTTGTAAAGAAATCGCGGTTTACGATGGGAACTTGTGGGTCGGATAAATAAGACGGTTTGTTGATATCGCAACAGTATGTACGCAAAAGTCTTCCAACTCATCAGCACTGGGAGTCGTTACAAAATAGTAAGAAACACACAAGACTATCCGAATCCTCTCCGACGCTCATGGGTTGGAAAATATACGGTACTCGTTGAACTTGTGTTGCGCGGACACTACCACGGGCGGCATTTATGACCGATTCAACCTTCCCTAAACTGGAATTGTCGCGGTTTTGGGAGCCGAGATGCGTGCTGGATGACCAGTGTCGAGACGACTAGAGAGGCTCTGCTGGGTGAAAGCGAAAAAGTCTCCGGCACTGTGCACTTCTTCATGTTGCCTCCGCCCTTGCCCGCAGTCCCTCTGGCGTAGTCTCTCTTTCCTTCCCTCAACCTTCTGTCAGGTCTATTTGCTCCTATTTACACACATAAAACAAGCCCATACAGATTAGATGAAAGCATAAATAGCAGAAAGCAAAGAGCAATTATTGGAGACGATGACTCAGTACAAAGTCTGTGAATTGCAAAATAGAATATTGTTCAGGAGGTAGTAAAAACTGCTCTTTAACTGCAGTATGAGTATCAGAAGATTTGTATTGGGAACATGCCTGATTCAAAGCATCTTTGAGAGTTGGATGGGATGGGGAGGCATAAAAAAGGGTGGCACAGTCTAGAATAAGAATTGTCACTATTTTGGATGTTAGAAAATACAGATACATATAGTAGAAATGTACCAATCATGATGTGATGTGTATCATCACTAGATATGCAGAGAGGTGGCTAAAAGTGCATTGGTGAAACCAAGATGAAATCAGAAAAGAAAATAACAATAGTACATTGGAGGTGAATGATTGTAGTTTATTGAATAATAGCTGCAGTGCAGAGAAGCAAAGAAGTGAGAAAACAGGGAGCAAGCAGATACAAAAGAAAGGCTCACTTTCTGAAAAATGCAGAGAGGAAGGAGCATGTTAGTACACCAAGAGCAGATGGGTAAATTGAAGGGGTATGTACTTCCTGGAGAAGGCAGGAGGAGGGATAAAGTCAGGATACATGATGAAATTGACCAAGGGAGGGGTACTCACTCTCTAGAGATAACAGAGAAAGGGACAACTCAGGACATGGAAAGAAAGTGACCAAGCAAGGTGCACTCACCAACTGGAGACAGCAGAGATATGGAAAAGTCAGGACATAGAAAGAAAGTGACCAAGCAAGGGGCACTCACTCCCTAGAGATGGCAGAGAGAGGGACAAGTCAGGGTATGGAAAGAAAGTGACCAAGCAAGGGGCACTCACTCCCTGGAGATGGCAGAGGGAGGGGCAAGTCAGGACATGGAAAGAAAGTGACCAAGCAAGGGGCACTCACTCTCTGGAGATGGCAGAGGAAGGGACAAGTCAGGATATGGAAAGAATGTGGCCAAGCAAGGGGCACTCACTTCCTGGAGATGGCAGAGAAAGGGACAAGTCAAGACATGGAAAGAAAGTGACCAAACAAGGGGCACTCACTTCCTGGAGATGGTTAAGGGAGGGACAAGTTAGGACATAGAAAGAAAGTGACCAAGCAAAGAGCACTCACTTTCTGGAGATGGCAGAGGGAGGGACAAGTCAGGATATGGAAAGAAAGTGACCAAGCAAGGGGCACTCACTTTCTGGAGATGGCAGAGAGAGGGACAGGTCAGAACATGGAAAGAAAGTGACCAAGCAAATGGCACTTACAAACTAGAGATGGCAGAGGGAGGGACAAGTCAGGACATGGAAAGAAAGTAACCAAGCAAGGGGTACCAACTTTCTGGAGATAACAGAGAGAGGGACAAGTCAGGACATGGAAAGAAAGTGACCAAGCAAGGGGCACTCACTCTCTAGAGAGGGCAGAGAGAGGGACAAGTCAGGATATAGAAAGAAAGTGACCAAGCAAGGGGCACTCACTTCCTAGAGATGGCAGAGGAAGGGACAAGTCAGGATATGGAAAAAAAGTGACCAAGCATGGGGCACACACTTCCTGGAGATGGCAGAGGGAGGGACAAGTCAGGACATGCAAAGAAAGTGACCAAGCAAGGGGCACTTACTTCCTAGAGATAACAGAGGGAGGGGCAAGTCAGGACATGCAAAGAAAGTCACAAAGCAAGGGGCACTTACTTCCTAGAGATGGCAGAGGGAGGGGCAAGTCAGGACATGCAAAAAAAGTGACCAAGCAAGTGGTACTCACTCTCTGGAGATGGCAGAGGGAGGGACAAGTCAGGACATACAAAGAAGTGACTAAGTAAGGTGCACTCACTTCCTGGAGATGGCAGAGGGAGGGACAAGTCAGGACAGAAAGAAAGTGACCAAGCAAGGGGTACTTACTCTCTGGAGATGGCAGAGGAAGGGACAAGTCAGGACATGGAAAGAAAGTGACCAAGCAAGGGGCACACACTTCCTGGAGATGGCAGAGGGAGGGACAAGTTAAGATATGGAAAAAAGTGACCAAGCAAGGGGCACTTACAAACTAGAGATAACAGAGGGAGGGACAAGTCTGGATATGCAAAGAAAGTAACCAGGCAAGGGGCACTCACTTCCTGGAGATGGCAGAGAGAGGGACAAGTTAGGACATGCAAAGAAATTGACCAAGCAAGGGGCACTCACTTCCTGGAGATGGCAGAGGGAGGGACAAGTCAGAACATGGAAAGAAAGTGACCAAGCAAGAGGCACTTACTCTCTGGAGATGGCAGAGGGAGGGACAAGTCAGGACATGCAAAGAAAGTGACTAAGCAAGAAGCACTCACTCTCTGGAGATGGCAGAGGGTATCAGGACAGAAAAGAAAATGATCAGGCAAGGAGCACTTACTCTCTGGAGTTGGCAGAGGGAGGGACAAGTCAGGACATGGAAAGAAAGTGACCAAGCAAGGGGCACTCACTTCCTGGTGATGGCAGAGAGAGGGACAAGTTAGGACATAGAAAGAAAGTAACCAAGCAAGGGGCACTTACAAACTGGAGATAGCAGAGGGAGGGACAAGTTGGGACATGGAGAGAAAGTGACCAAGCAAGGAGCACTCACTTTCTGAAGATGGCAGAGGGAGGGACAAGTTAGAACATGGAAAGAAAGTGACCAAGCAAGGGGCACTCACTCTCTGGAGATGGCAGAGGGAGGGACAAAGTCAGAACATGGAAAGAAAGTGACCAAGCAAGGGGCGCTCACTCTCTGGAGATAGCAGAGAGAGGGACAAGTCAGAACATACAAAGAAAGTGACCAAGAAAGGGGCACTCACTTTCTAGAGATGGCAGAGGGAGGGACAAGTCAGGATATAGAAAGAAAGTGACCAAGCAAGGGGCACTCACTCTCTAGAGATGGCAGAGGGAGGGGCAAGTCAGGACATGGAAAGAAAGTAACCAAGCAAGGGGCACTCACTTCCTGGAGATGGCAGAGGGAGGGACAAGTCAGAACATGGAAAGAAAGTGACCAAGCAAGGGGCACTCACTTCCTGGAGATAGCAGAGAAAGGGACAAGTTAGGATATAGAAAGAAAGTAACCAAGCAAGGGACACTCACTTCCTTAATATAGCAGAGAGAGGGACAAGTCAGGATATGGAAAGAAAGTAACCAAGCAAGGGGCACTTACTTCCTGGAGATGGCAGAGGGAGGGACAAGTCAGGATATAGAAAGAAAGTGACCAAGCAAGGGACACTCACTTCCTGGAGATGGCAGAGGGAGGGACAAGTCAGGACATGGAAAGAAAGAGACCAAGGGGCACTTACTTCCTGGAGATGGCAGAGAGAGGGACATGTCAGGATATGGAAAGAAAGGGACCAAGCACGGGGCACTCACTTCCTGGAGATGGCAGAGGGAGAGACAAGTCAGGACATGGAAGGAAAGTAACCAAGCAAGGAGCACTCACAAACTGGAGATGGCAGAGAGAGGGAGAAGTCAGGACATAGAAAGAAAGTGACCAAGCAAGTGGCACTCACTCTCTGGAGATGGCAGAGGGAGAGACAAGTCAGTATATAGAAAGAAAGTGACCAAGCAAGGGGCCCTTACTCTCTGGAGATGGCAGAGGGAGTCAGGACATAGAAAGAAAGTGACCAAGCAAGGGGCACTTACTCTCTGGAGATGGCAGAGGGAGGAACAAGTCAGGACATGCAAAGAAAGTGACCAAGCAAGGGGCACTTACATCCTAGAGATGGCAGAGGGAGGGACAGGTTAGGACAAGAAAGAAAGTGACCAAGCAAGGGGCACACACTTCCTGGAGATGGCAGAGGAAGGGACAAGTCAGGATATGGAAAGAAAGTGACCAATCAAAGTGCACTCACTTCCTGGAGATGGCAGAGGGAGGGACAAGTCAGGACATAGAAAGAAAGTGACCAAGCAAGGGGTACTCACATCCTGGAGATGGCAGAGGGAGGGACAAGTCAGGATATGGAAAGAAAGTGACCAAGCAAGGGGCACTCACTTCCTGGAGATGGTAGAAGGAGGGACAAGTCAGGACATGGGAAGAAAGTGACCAAGTAAGTGGTACTCACTCTCTGGAGATGGCAGTGGGAGGGACAAGTCAGGACATGGAAAGAAAGTAACCAAGCAAGGGGCACTCACAAACTGAAGATAGCAGAGGGAGGAACAAGTCAGGGTATAGAAAGAAAGTGACCAAGCAAGGGGCACTCACTTCCTGGAGATGGCAGAGAGAGGGACAAGTCAGGACATGGAAAAAAAGTGACCAAGCAAGGGGCACTCACTTTCTGGAGATGGCAGAGGGAGGGACAAGTCAGGACATGCAAAGAAAGTAACCAAGCAAGGGGCACTTACTTCCTGGAGATGGCAGAGGGAGTCAGGACATAGAAAGAAAGTGACCAAGCAAGGAGCACTCACTCTCTGGAGTTGGCAGAGAAAGGGACAAGTCAGGACATGGAAAGAAAGTGACCAAGCAAGGGGCACTTACTTCCTGGAGATTTCAGAGAGAGGGACAAGTCAGGACATGCAAAGAAAGTGACCAAGCAAGAGGCACTTACAAACTGGAGATTTCAGAGGGAGGGACAAGTCAGGATATAAAAAGAAAGTGACCAAGCAAGGGGCACTCACAAACTGGAGATGGCAGAGGGAGGGACAAGTCAGGATATGCAAAGAGAGTAACCAAGCAAGGGGCACTCACATCCTGGAGATAGCAGAGGGAGGGACAAGTCAGGACATGGAAAGAAAGTGACCAAGCAAAGCACACTCACAAACTAGAGATGGCAGAGGGAGGGACAAGTCAGGACACAGAAAGAAAAGGGCAAGAAATCATAAAATAAATGTCAAAGAAGGAAAGACTGACCCAAATCTAGTAAGAACATTCTTTTAGCAGCAAGTCACAATTTAGATGATGGTACTACAACTCACCCAGAGCAATGGAAAGGCCATTATACATGTCCTTATTACTGCTTCTGCACTCCCATTTCCTTGCTCAAAAACATGACTGGTCCTGGAATTCAACTACACTCATATTGTCCTTGTCCTGCTATATATAAGAACTTACCATCTAATAATCTTCTTTATAACTGAACTTGTTCTTTGTTGTTCCAAATCATGATGGGTCCTGGAATAGGGCTACACTCATCTTGTTCCTGTCTTGCTATGCATGAGAACTTACCGTCCAATTGCCTGCTTTATGCTGAGCTCCAGGTTATCCTTCTGTACAGCCACAAGCATGAGGGCAACCACACCGCCACTGAGTGCATTGGCGGTCAGTTCAATGAGATCAGCACATCATTGTCCAGGCTTTTGCATCTCTGCAGGGCAGATATCAATACACCACACATTCATCGGTTAACAACATTATGACCCTCACTCTCCAAACGAATAAATGGGGGAAGTCCGTTAAGGCTGGCGAGATAATGCTGATTGAATATGTTTTCCACCTCAGCATTGAGGGCCATTTCTGGATCACGGCCTTCATCCTGTAACTTCATCTTGATATCGCACTTGAATTGATCGTATTTTGTAAAAACTGCTATTACAGGAACTTGGAAATCCCACATCATAATGTCAATCTCTATCCATAGTGGGGCATTTCGACATAGACATACCATTCTTATCTGGGCAAATTGCCCCAAAATACTTTAAATCTAGCGATGGCCGATCATTGTCCATCGGGATACAATACCTGAAAAGCCATGGTGACCTTGTGAATTTACAACTGTAGATACATGAAAGGACGAACCAGATCGCATGCAATCTATCTCTCAATCGTTTCTCCTGTGACTTGCGTTTGACGAATTCTTGTACGGCCTTCAACTCGTCTTCACTGCCTGCCTCGAACCCACGGGAGTCGTGGAAAATATAGCCGTCATGGTTCGTGAAGATGAGTTCGTCGTTGATGTCGTGTTGACCACGCTGCAAGCAGGATTCTTAATATCAGCCATCGCCGACAATAATAAGACGGTCAAACCTCGATTGTGGGTTTGAGTTGAACCTGGCTAGACGATGAGATTGAAATTCTCACCAGGAAGAGAACATACCTGATAGCGAGCCCCCCCTGGGAGAAGCCTGTAGATCACCGGACTCTGCGTCGTATCGCAAACCCTCTGCAAGATGGACGTCTTCCCTGCATTCGCTCTTCCGATGATGAGCACTCTGAACTTGACATTTGGGACTCGGGGGCGATCCTGTTGTGTGGCCATAATACCAAAGGGTTGTAGAAAGAAAGACTGGCGAAGGTGATGATCGATGATCAGTCGTACTAGTTGGATTCCGCTGGGCTTTATGTTATAACCACAGTGACATCAGCTGACTCCTAACTTACAGGAACACGCCGTTACACGTCACATCACGGTCACGGATCGATCCAGCCTGTCAACGCGTTTGCCCGCCGCGAGAAGTGGTAGAGGTCGTGTGATAGGTTCGAGGATTGTACGGTAGACGAGAATGACAGATACCGTAAGGATTTGGCAAGACCCGGGATACAGTAGCATGACGACTTACAGAAGGTCCATGACTATGACTGGGACTTGCGATTTGCGAACACCGTCGCCGCGGCGCGAGAAATCGCAGGCTATTGTGGCACCCAGTGGCGGTATATATCACATCGGCTACCGGACTCAGGCGAGCACCTGTACTGTACAGGACAAGTCCTGACAGGGCTAACCCGCAATACATGGAAAACCGCACTACCGCCAACGCCACCGGTAATAAATGAGAGCACAGTTTAGATATCAGCTCATGTTTAAGCAAAGGACAGAGGTGCCAGGCCGCCACCTGACGCCCGTCTGACAATCTCACACCGTTTCCCTTCCCAATCGCGTTCAGGTACCAGTAGTCTGGCAGTCATCTATGTGAAGTCGTATTCCTCCATGACTACTGTAATAAAACAAAATTTTGACTGCACACCATGAGGTACTTTTGTGTTCCAAAGTCACTTGGTCAATGGTGATTGAAATCCAACACACGGCGCACGGCATCAAACCTTCAATTGAAGTCGATTTCCCGATCATTTTTTGCCAACGTAGCACAGCGCTTGCGAGTTCAGGAGGGAGGAGATAGGAGCTAAGATAGATAAGATAATGAAAATAATGGAAGCTGGGAGCAGCGCCACTGGCAAGGCCACAGCGCGACGATAAGCAGGAGGCGAGTAAGGACTAAGGAACGATAAGGAAGTATCGAGGCTTCGAAACTGGGACGCATGACAGCTTGTTGCAAATTGAGTGCGCGGAACGGATTGATGAGATATGCCCAGTACATTGAGCGCCCGAGCACGCTACATTCCTAGCCATGACAGGAGCACATTAGTTTAGCTAGTACCCCAGAACTTACTTGTTTGTTCGTATACCATAGAATAGTTGGTTTTGTACCCTCAGTTCCTGTGGCGGGAAGGTTAGTCCACGCTCGGGAGTTCGAAAGGAGGAGAAAGAGAAAAGAAGGCCGCGATCACCGAAGACCAGAGGACGCGCGAAGGGAAAGCACGCAATGAAAAGAAAAAGGAAAAGTCGGGCTATATTCGCCTGTTTGGCCGAGGCCAGGCGAGGGGGCTTATATATTGAATTGATATTAAGGACAAATATTCTACGAGTCCGATGAGTAGAGGGGAAAGGGGAAAGGAGAGCGAACGCGGTCGCCCGGCGACGATGTCGATGGAAGGCTTACTAGATTGTTTCTAAAAGCGTGACGGCGGGCGCATGGTCGATGGGAGCGAGGGAGACGCGAGGTACGATGGTAAGAGGCTAATGTAAAAGGGGTAGTTGTGGAATGGAGCGAGTAACGGTCTAATACGAAAATCTAAACAATGGAACGCACGAAAAGGTCTTGATAGTCTATACACAATAATATTCCTTCCCAACACAGACGTGGTCCAGACCTGCGAGGAGCGGTGCACAGCGTGTGCGACATGGACCGACGGGATTTCGAGTTGGCGAGCGTTTGTGGCGTCGGCCAACGTTGTCTTGGGCGATCCGCGAGTCTTCGGCCGTAAGGATTGAGGTGCGACAAGTAGGGGGAAACTTGGTCGTTAGGGGAAAGGTGTGGTAACGAGGGTGATGAAGACGAGTCGAGGGCGAGGCATGCGAGGGACGAGTACGGGTGATGAGAGGCGTGGCGGGCTACAGTGCTAGCGCTCGATTCTGAGCATGCTACAAGAGCACGTGCAAGTCGATTGCTGGCCAACACGCATGAAACCCTAACCTAGGCTAGTCTTGATCCATGGGGTGCAATCGGTGCAAGGGAACATCTTCAGACCCGAACAACTTTCTGCTTTGTTGCTCTGGATGCGGAAAGAACTGGCATCATCGTGCGCAATAAAACAACAATTCTCGGAATGTATCTGATTATTTCTGTCTCCAATGTAACAGGTTGTCACATTCCGCCGTTGGGTGACGAAGAGCTCATCGCTCTTTTGCGGGCGACGAATGACAATGATGTGGACAACGGGCTGTCCTCGTGGATAGGCAGGTGTTGCAAAAGAAAACGGGTACAGAAACAGGGAACCCCAGAGGTTGGTATCATCGACCGCACTCTACGTGGCATAACCTCAGTTCAGGGGATTGAAAGGCCTCCATTCGCTCAGCTCCTTCTATGCCTATCGTGGAGATAAAGCAGCCCCGATCACCCTCTGTATCTGCTCCCCCCAAAGTTCGTACGGATGCCAACCCTATTCACGAGGTTTCCCAGCAAGGGAAGGGTCTATTGTCCGATCCGAAGCACCCTACCCGTCGTTTTGATCAAACAATACGTTCAAGCGGCGTGGCAACACCTTCAAAACAGGGTGATGAACTCTCCACCGCTCATCTTAGTTCTGATGAGCCCACAGCGTGTGTGGGATCTCAGACGACTTTACTGGGATTAGATTTGCAGTACCCAGAGGAAACTCGTCCCGGCAGAACCCGGTTACTACCAGATACGGCGGGAAAAGAGGGTCAACTGCTACACCCATCACCACTTCCTTCTACCTCATCTGGGAGGTTCGCCTTGGCCTCAACCAATGATGGGCCCTCAAACATCGTCCCTTATTTGGGTGCGACACACTTCCGCGAAAGCCCTCTGGTGCCGTGCCTATTGCTCTTTGACGACTTGCGTCCGAGTATTGATGATGACTACATACCACAGACGCTCGGACAGACGCCGACCAGTCAACCAGTTGAGCACACCCACGCTCGAGTGTCCTCCCCGCTGCCCAAGCACTCCGTCGTTGGAGGTGCCAGCCACGCCTCGACAAAATCGAGGTCCACGGGCGTCGATCCGCCCACGCTGGATCTCCGTGCTCTCTCACTGAACCGGGCTCCGGGACCAAGCAAAGCCCCTTCACGGCTGCTACTTCATCGAGAGACTACTTCTAGAAGCTCTACGCCCCCGATCATTCCTCCGGTCAAACCGGAAGACGATGAGATGGAGGATCTATACGGCCCACCGCTTGGACTCCCGTCGCCCTACGCACCGCCCCCTGTGCAACGTGGACGTCCGCGCGAGCCATCTCCTGCCCTACAGTATCCGGAAGAGTCAGAGCCGCTTCTTCTGCCGGCGTTGGCGGCCAAGGACCTGAACGTGCTCGCGGTGTTAGAGCGGCATGAGCAGCGCGAAGCGGCACGCCCACGTCAGGGCATGTGCAAGGTGCAAGCTGTGCGCGGAGCAGGAAAGAAGCGCCGTGGATTTGTCTTAGTTGAGAAACGGACGAAGGCAGAGACGGCTCTGGCCGCGGAACGGGCAGTGGCACGGGCGTCTCAGTGGATGGCCACAATGTATTGCACCTATGACACTACTTTGTAATTCTTCACAGGACCATCTGTCCTGTACAACTGCGAAACTTGTGGACCTACCCATCAGCGGGAGTAAATCCTTTCTCGGCCCATCTCTGCCGCATAAGAACATACGCAGATGAGCTCAATGAGGTTCGCCTCCTGCTGTCCACACCACGGCTGGTACTCTTTCCGTCCACGCTCCCAAAATATGTCGACCCAATCACATCTCTTTGGGCTGCGGCCCTATCACGACCAACCATCTTGGGACTAATATCCTCAGGCCTACATTACCACCGTTAAGGCAAGTTCTGACAACAGGAGACTGCACGAAAGGAAGACGAGGGTGGGTTGGTGATAACATTCGTTTGGGGCTGGGGCGTGATGGTACTCCAATTATGGGATGTTATTTCATGAAGAGGACCCGAGGTCGAAGGACGAGAGATCGAGCAGAAGCGTGCACACAGGATCATATTTCCTCCGACGTGGTCTGATCCGCAATGACCATAGACGGCTGCAGGTGGACCAAGTCGAAATGCCATCGTTTGGTTAGAGAATGAATATATGAATACTCTTTTTCGATCTCGTCTGCCAATTCCTGTCAGCGCCATTACAAAGCGAAAATATTTTTGAATCCACACCACACCACCTGTGCAAATGGATATTATTCTGGCAACTATTCGCTAGTGATAGCAGCAACGATATCGACCACCTTGAATCTGCTCGTGATAGGCCCGAGTACGGTCGGTTATACCTTCCTCAGAGCTAGCCATCTCCATAACGCCTTGTCGCATTGAGAAATTAAATGCACGTAATCAAATCACGTGCTGTTGAACGAATTTGAACGAACTCCGACGACGCGGCGTCGGCAAAAGGAGTCCTATGGTGTAAGGCGGTAATTTCCGACCTCTCGGGTAGTACAATTTTGTTCTGGCTACTTCTCCCTCAAAACTCATCCATTTTTCATGAAATAAAGTGCATTCATATTGCATTCAATAGTAGAATAAAACTTAATCATTAGTTTTTTAAAAATTCTTAAGCGCTCGCTGTTCTGACCCAAATTTGAAACCAAATTTCAATAACCACTTATTCATGCTTAAAAGCCTTGTGTGACCATTAAAACATTTATAACGAGTATATACAAGGCCTTGTGACTGTCCGGAGGAGCTGTGGATGACAAAATAATATATTGCACTAACACGGAATCGAACCAATGGACCCACCATACTCACTCATGTAAGCAAAACAGAATTACCATTACACCAACCCACTTTACTTGTATTACCCCTTTAAATGATATATGACCACCAGCCGCTCCTTTGCACCATACTCACTGTGAAATAGCTCTCATAATTCAGCAGGATAAATACCCTTTATTTAGGTAACATACAAATATATGTGACCGCTAAAACATGTAGATTTAGGCCTAATTAATGGGCACTTTGGTACAAAACTTAGTCCAGACTTGAAATAAGCGCCCAAAAATCCAAAAATCACGGAATCAGCATTTTTTCCACACATTCCCGCCTAAATTTCAGTGGCTCAGCCGGGTGCTCAAAACTCCGGCCCCCACAGAGGCGTTGGCGATGAGCGCCTTACACCGTAGTCCTAGAATTTAACGACGATCCCACCCCACCTGCGAATCCCGCAAAGTCTCGCGTCGATCCGCCATAGAGTGAAACGCCCCAGTGCCCGTCGAAGTGGTGACAATGAGCTGACTGCGCCCTCTCGTACTGATGACAGCTCCGGCAGTGATCGGGTGACCTTTCCATCATATGATACCGTCCATGCTTGTGGGCACGGGTCACATAAAGCATTTGTATACTGTATACATGGCACAATGATCCGCGACGGACGCACTTCAAAGTAATAGCCGCCTCCGCTAACTGGCCACAGAGTGAAAGGAAGCTCCGGGAATCGGCTGACGCGGTGCGGGTGCACGCGACTCGCTTCGGAGCGTCGGTCGTATCACAATCCGTGATGGCTCGGTCGTTGACGAACTTGGTAAGTAACGGCGATGGGACCTTGAGTTGCCAGCGTGAGAGAATTCTCAGTCATGTCATGGAGTCTTTTCACTGTGAATGAAATACAAAGGACGATGGTGTCACTCCCTGTCATTCAGTTTGTGGCGCCAGTTTCTCGCACACTAACCACGTCTGGGCGCAAAAGTAACGTGCTATTGTTGGAAACCGGGGTCAGCTATATATCGCGTCCGATCGACTGTTTGCTGCTAGGAAATGTAAATCAAGTCCGGTGTACACGCAGATCAATCAACTGTGGTGATGAGAAGTGAATACTACAGTAATATCATGATCCAATGCCACGACAGACCCACCGGTAATGGCCAACATCCGTTCACATGTTCATAACCATAATGATAACGCCAAGCCACGAATCAGTACCGACTCCAACGGCTGCTTGGACACGTATCCTCGATTTGAAAGGGAACATGCTCATAGACTCGACCCAAGAGCATTCCAGGTACTATAAGGACTTGGGGCCCATCATTACCGGAAAGCATACTTGACGGCCAACAGGGCTATGAGACGTGCAACTTCTTGTACACTCCAAAGGGCCCCACCGTTCCTTTTGGCCCACCCTTCACGACAGGCCCATCGCGCACCGCTGACAAAACGCTCCGCCGACCGTCGTCCTGCGGTGGAGGCAGGGAAAGACGCAGGGTTGTGTCATCCTCGCCGCCAGGCGCGCCAAGCAGCATGCGCAGCATGGCATTCTCGCGTTCCAGCCTCGCAAGCTCGCATTCGCGTTCGAGCGCCCAGTCCGCAGCGTCCGGATCGCCGTCCTCGGCCTCTCCGTTGAATTCACGGAGCGCACTACGAAGGAGCACCGAGACAAGCGTGAGAGAGACCAACAGGGCTATCTGGACACCTAGCTGCGGAGCTTGGGATTCGGTCTCGCGTTCGAGGATGCGAGCTTCGTATTATTCGCGGATGCGGGTTAGTTCTTGAGATTGGATATCATGCTAACAAGAAATCCAAACGAAATCAATATAAGCAAAGACGCCACTTGAGAGAGCGCCCATGAGAAGAAATGGTAGTTCGAGATATCCACCGAAGACAGAAACTGATACAGGATGAATGGAGATGAAAGGAAACGCGCCGCGCGTTGTCGGAAAAGGCCCATGGCGGTCTCTAGCGTCGTTTCATACTCCTTGATCAACGTATTTAACTGCTTATTGACGTGTTGAAGAGCCTGGTTTTCCGCCATCATAGCAGTATTCATACGCTCTAATTCTGCATCATAATCCTCTGGAAAAGTTAGTCGCACCATATTGAATGACGCACACCGACGCGCAAACCTTTCTTCATATCCATATTGAAGCTGATCGTGTCTCGTGACTCGTGAGCGATAGCACCATCCACGGATCAGTCTATTCACTAACCGTCGTAACACAAAGCCCGTTTGCGAGTGTAATCCTTGGGCCTACTTCTCCTCGTCAATCCCAAAAGGAGTTGAAAAGAGTGTCGGCATAGACAGACCTTGATCCCACTTGCCTGTGCATGTAGCTGAGCGGTATAGTTCCGATGGCCGTTTGTCTGTTCTATAAGTTCGGAGAGAGCTGTGAATAGACGCGTAACGTCTGGCTCTCCGGTTGAGCCGTCAACGATGACCATTTCGATAAGGAAAGGAATGAAAACGCTGGTCGTTTACTTGTGGGTGGTGTGGTGTATGTAAAGAAAGACAGCCTTATGCTACACATGCCATGGTTAACCCTAACCCGGTAAAATCCTTTGTTTGTCTCCTCCGTTGTTATTTTTCTTAACGCGTTTCTGCATCGAAAATCACCATTTGATTTGGACTGGTATTCTCGCACATTGCGCAGCTGAGGAACCTCCAAAGAGGAGAACAGATAGCTGCGCCCGCCAAGTTGGGTATAACGATCAGTGCGCATCACGAAGCAGCGCGCACGCCCGCGGTGGAGAACGTTCTCCACCAAGGGGCGACTCAGATTCGTTCTATTACCAGAAGAGTGACCCATACCCCTGCGCCGCACCAGCCTGTGGTCTGTATACACGTGCAGCGTCAAGCGCACTGCCTGTTAGCCAATTCTGGCAAACCGATCAGCTCGAGATCGGTTTGGTGGGCACCAGGTGTTGATCGATAAGTGACTGGTACCCTTCTGCATGTTAGTCCGCGTGGCCGTAGTGAAGAATCAGCTTATAATCATTGATCATTCAGTTCATTTTGTATTCAGATCGTCTCTCCACACAACGAATACGACAATAACCACTTCTCGCCGCACCTCCCTGCAGGCCAGAACTCATAATTAGTGCCGATACTTCAACAACTAAAGCAAACTTGACCACGAACCGATGATAGTTGCAAGTCATGCACCGTAGTGAACAAAATTAACCCAACGCTCCAGCGTCATCCCACCCTTTGTGCGTAACTTCTTCACAGCGTCTCGAAGCGCCTCCGCCGTTCTCTCGCAATAACGTCCTCCTTGCCTCCGTTCTGAGAAAACCGACTCGTAGAAGGACCTAGCCAGGTCTCGCCCATCGACATCGGCCATCGCCCACATCGTTCCAACCACACTCCGGAATCCGCAGAATTGCATAGCAGCTGCAAGATGGATCACCTCGTCCGCGACGCTCTCTTCAGTAAGCTCCGCAGTATGACAGGCAGATAGGAAGGCGAACTCCGCCTCGGGGAGCTCAGACTGTACGATGTCGAGCAACGGAAGGCGACACCTTCTGTGGAGCTTGAATGAGGCCTCGAAGGGCTTACCCGGCTCGAGTATCCCATGGCACACGATATGGACGAATGGATGATCCCGGAGTCGTGCCAGCACGGCTGTAGGTGTAGCCTTTGCCGAGAAGAGTGTCGTCACCTGTGTATCGAGGGCTTGGACGGCTTTCATCTCTTTCAACGCCTCGGGCATTTTTTCGTCTGGCTGAGCGACGAGAAGTATCGAAGGCTTTCCGATCGCTTGTGAATCGCGTTTGCGTGAATCGATGAGCGCTGAGAGGGTCGGGGTATATGAAGGGATGTAAAGGTCCAGGAAATATCGCGGAGAGCCCACGTCTGATGGGATTGGACCCATCGCGTGAAGTGGCAGTGAGCAAAAAACGGACGTCGGACACCACCATACACGAGATTGTTCTGGTATGTTCAATTCGTCCAGTCTTTGGATCACTGGCTTGCCGACAAGCTCATAGAGGTCCTTGAGTACGGAATATAGAGCATCCTCGTATTTATCGGACTCGAGGCCTTTCTTTCGTTCCCTCAGCAGTTGATCTTGCAGCTTATTCGCGCGGGCATAGAAATCGTTGGATGTAGGAATGACGGAAGGTGAAGAGTTGTGAAGAAGGATGATGATATCGGAACGCCATTCGGAATGGTTGATGATAATTATTGGCCCATGACATGCAGCCAAACGGAGAGTGTCGAAGCGAGGTGGTTTCAAGAATGTTTCAAAGCCCGGTAAGGATTGTATCTGCGAAATGAGCTTCTCGCGCACATCCAAAAGTTGACGTTGTCGCACAACGAGATGAGCATATGGATCTATCCCTGCGATGTCGATGGCACTGTCGCCGCCGTCGACATTGCTGTTTGTTGAGAAGGCCAAGGTAAGCTTCTCAAGATCCTTGTTTACTGCAGCGAATTTCTCGGCTATACAGGAGTCAGCCAAACGAATTCGATCGACCGAGGTACGGAGGCCGCGCATCTCGGACCACAATAATGCCCTTGCCTCACTCGAGGGTCTCAACTGCCTGCTTGAATTGACCAGCATGGATCTGATAGGATGCGTAGTCCAACGGCAGCACCTGGTATTCATCGTCCCTTGCGACAAGTTGGGTGTGTTGTATGTGAAGAGTTGGAGCGAATGTAAGGGCGGCTTGCATCGACAACATCGCATACGAGTATGCGGTCGAGGCAGAGGGGTGTCCGACACCGCGTGCCGTGAGGGCCCAGAGACCTGAAACTGGAAACTGGCGTAAACACGATGCATGTTCGTATTTAGCCGCGACGGGGAACAGTTGCAAGAGTTCGTTCATATCGTCTTGGTGTCGGAACAGGTCGAAACGAAATAGGAGGAGTGTCAAGAGCTTGAAAATTGAGGGAACACGGAACATCAGTGGATCTGTGGTGTTGATATGGTCGCGAGCGGCTGATATTGCCTCATTGATGTACTTGATTTCATCGGTGAACTCAAAGGCACGGAGTAGGAGGTCGAGTAGGGTTGAACGGGCCTTTGGGGCAAGTTCACTACCGGGGTAAGAAGCAAGCAATTCTTGACAATACTTGACACCGGCTTCAATGTCAGCTAGGTCGTTAAGGCGGCTGGTGGTCGTAACATCAAGTGCGTCGAAGTGTTCCATGAATGTAGTCGTCGAAAGACGACCAGCAGGGTTCAATTCTGGGATAGAAGTGGTCAAGTCCCGGAATGATGGAAGCTTGGCAAATTCCGAAGTACTGGACAACAAGTTTTGGACGTCTTGGACGTCCGCTGTGACACTGGAGCCATGGAAGCGCAATCCCTGGAGGTAAGACAGTTGTTTGATGATCCTAGGACGATCGGGATCTGCAAGAGAAGACCCATCGAGCAAGGCACGAAAGCGGTGGATCGCCTGCTCCAAATTCTCTGGCTTCGCATCCGCGTCATAGCGAGCCATGGCAAATGAGGAAGCCAAGCGCAATGCGTTGAGCCTACTTCCGGAGTCAGGGAAAGCGATGACGTTCTCAAGGAGGCCCATTCCCTCTGTGTAGTCATCAACCGAAGCAGTTAGATAGAAGCGAGTCAATAGAGAATGGGCAAGTGTGTTGGAGACTTCGCCCAAATCTGGTAGACGCACGGTTGCCTTCCGTAGGCAATCAATGACTATTTCTGAAGGAATTTGTCCTCCGAAGGGTTGTTTGAGACGATAACCAGCAGCCCTCGCAAAGGCCATAATAAGGTAAGTCAGGTCCTCCATCGGGATGTCAGAGTTGAGAAGGTCGTCGCAGAGGGCGGCCATTTCTTCCATGTCATGTACTTCTAGCTCCAATTTCACCTGGACCTCCAATGCACGGACAAGAGTTCCTGTGACAGGAAAGGGAGTTCCGGATCCAATTGAGACTTCATGCCATTGTCCACGCAGATAGCGAAGGTACATGATGCAGTACTTGACACCTTCGTAATGCCTAGACTCAATGGCACGAAAAAGAATGGTAAGCGCGAGGTAATAGAATATCTGAGCAATGTTTAGGCCTAGGAGTCCCGCATCTCGGGGAAGTGGGAGGAATATTGCTTCTGTGAAGTGGAGGATCGATTGTTCGAGGTCGACCCGTTGGCCCGACGACATGTAGCGCAAAAATCTTGCCCTTGCCAAGCGCTGAACACAGAGCGCGCGCCAAGGACCAGATCTTTTTCGAGAACGAGAAATGCTGTCGAGTTCGTGGAGAGGGCCTGAAAAGATGGGAGATAAGACCACCGCGGGCTACCAGACGGCTCTAGTGACCAAAAAGTTAGGATCAGATCGCAAACTTACCGTGACGCTGTTCGTTAGCCATGATGCAACACTTGATAAGTACAAGTTGGACCACGAACTTTCGGACGATGACTCGGAAAGTCGTCACGGTATCAAGAGAAACGGAGGTTGAGCGCGCGGACACGGGGTGTGATATGCACACGAGGGAGCTGGAGTGGGGACGCCCACTCGCTTACTTAGTACTGTATTCAATCGTCAAGCTATATGTAGGGAGGAAACCGTAGATAGGAGTCCATATC
>Ga0307512_10003462_pt1 | contig 18325 bp, 17 predicted proteins | sample 14_EM_MG_FD_200267 | JGI IMG/M metagenome (GOLD analysis project Ga0307512, IMG submission 200267) | Populus trichocarpa ectomycorrhiza microbial communities from riparian zone in the Pacific Northwest, United States - 14_EM | ecosystem: Host-associated > Plants > Roots > Unclassified | place...
GCGGGGGGTATATAGGTAGGGAGGGGAAGGGGCGGGGAGAGAGGATAGGTTTTGGAAATGTTTGGCTAATTGAAGAATTAATACCCATGGCTGTTGGATTTACTCTGTTCTGAGATTATCTCGTTCTTTGGATCCCCGTGACCAGATTTTGTTTGTCTGTTTGTTTGTAAGTGACCAGAGCTTGAATATATACCCGTCCTGAGCGTAAAGAGGCATGTGCAATGGTTCGGACGAGGTTTTGGTTGTGGCGGGTTTTTTCAATACCGAATGCCCAAGAGTGGGCGGAAACCCGCATAAATCTCTTCGGACAGGGCATTTGTGATGTTTGACGTCTGAAGCATCGTGCTCGGTATGTACAGTACCTGTAAGACGAACGCTTAACGTACTGGTACAACCGACAGAGCCTCCTAAAGCCCTAGCCCTACCTATGACGTTGCGAGGAATGGGGTTCGCTGTGTAACACCCATAGTGGTTTCTCGAACAGGCGAAAACGGAAGGGTTGCAGCATTAAGCCTCCCGGGAAGGGTTTAAACTCTGGCAGCACTGTGCACAAACTTCTGCTACAAAATATTTGTCTAGGTTGTAAGAGTGAGCGTAGTTGGGTTTGTCCCAAAGCATTGGCGGGTTGTGGTAGTGGGGGATAGAAGCTAAAGGTTAAACTCACCTCCGGAGGAGGGTTGGAGACTGGAAAGTTTGCCAGAGGGGATGATGGTGTGCGATGGGGTCCGGCATATTCTCATCTTCTGGCTCCCGTCTGGATGAAACTAGTCAGATTGCGTGCCGAGAGTAGCTTTCATGCCAAAGGTATACTGCCAGATTTTCGGGGGTGGTGGAAAGCTTAGCGGCAAAGACTGTGAAGTTCTAACTCGCCAGTACCGACTTTTCTAGCGTGTTAAGATGTGAGAAGCCGAACCTCAGCAGCCGTTTGACCTTGTTAAGATGGGGCCGTTTGACTTGGTTGGGGCAAATCTACACTTTAGAGGCCTTAAGATACTGTACCCGCAGATGAGTTTGGGACGTCAGCGATTAGCACAGGGTGTTCGTCCTATAAAAGAAGTGGTTCTGTCAGCGGTGAATTTTATCGAAGATCTACTGTACATGGTCTTCCTGCAGGTCCACCCTTTACACCTCTCGTTCTAGCTGAGCGCCGCTGAGCCAGATCACTCACCGACAGCAATCACACATTATTCTCGCTGTTGTCCATCAATGGATATGTGGTCAACAATGGGCCTGGTACTCTACAGGAACTTACGGATGTAGTTTCTGCTCTATCTGCCGACCGTCGTGTAACGGCCCGCTTTCGTGTTGCAAGACTTTCGTCCAACGAAAAATATCAAAATATTGAAAGCTGTTACCTTGCGCTTCTTTTTGAACTAGCATGGTTCGATTGCTTTTCGAAAACAAGTACAGTCGCTAGACAAAAGTGTTCGTGAGGGCTAGTCTGTAGACGGCTTTTGGTCGTTGGTGGCTACCGCAAAAATCCTACCAAGCCGTCTGACAGACTACGTGATGGCGTGGTGGATCACGCCAGAACCTAGTAAAGTGCTGCAGGTGTCTCTATTACGGCTCAGAAATGATTTTCAGTTGCCAGAATATGTATCTGATGAAAATTCACTCAATATAAAGCCCAACGGCTACAACACAGAAGCTGGTATAACTGTATCAAAAAAATTATTTTAATTTTTGTGACTGATGCAAGGTCTTTGAGATGGTCTTAGTTGGGATTGTGCAAAGTTTGGAGTTCATACCTGCTGGTGTTGAGAAATGGTGAATTATTTGCTGAATAGTACTAAAAGGGGCATTTTACACATAATCTTGGTACAGTTTGGGCATTGAGTTTTTCGATCTCTAGTTGTGCCACCAAAACTACTAGAAAAAACCCAAAATTTTAAAGAGTAACAGTTTAATATACTTAGCTTCTCATATTGCATTCTCTATGAATTATTTAATGTGGTAGTGGAGTGGTGTTGCTGTAAAATCAAGTATTTTTTGTGTAAAACGGCCGATCACGAACACTTTTGTCTACAGTATGAAAAATTGGGGGCTTTTTAGGACGGTTATAAGCACATTATTTTGCGGGAACCGTTGTGGAACCGTTCAGAAAATTAGAGAACGGTAACCGAACTGTCGCAAGACCGTTACTCCCCTATAAACCGTCTTCAAAACCCACCCTTTTTCATATAGTAGAGGCTCAAAATTACTATTTTTGTATATATATACACATCTTGTGTCGCCTCGAAGCATTCTCATTAGCCAGAATTATTTTCCGTGTGGCTGTGCCTCAAGCACATTGGTCGGAATTGTTTGGCATGTGGCAGTGTGTTGTCCTCTGTGGCGTCATCGCAACAACCGTCGTGATCTTAATTACACCATCGTGATCTTCCACCATCGTTACTTTCCTTGGACTCGTGCGTCATCGCCACGTGATAAACGAGGACTGCAGAATAACAGCTAGAGAGTCAGAATACAGAGCGAATGCGCAGCACCCGCACGTGTGCGAGTCGCCGTAGGTTGTGAGGCCGTGCAGTGGCCGAGAAACCAGAGCGACGAGCAAACGTGCTTTAATCCTTTCTACTTCTTTACTTGAGATTTTGTCGACCGCTCAAGTGTACTAACCAAATCTTCATATTAACTCCTGAGCACAGCGAAGTTTGGCCCTTAATCTCACGTGAATTCATACTAACCGAAATGGTGAGTCTGATCTAAATTGAGATGAAGAAAAGTGAGGCGAAAGGGCCTGGAAACATCACCCCACCAAAAATCAAAATTACCTCCAGAGAGCTGAACTTTTGGGGGGTAATAGTTTACATCTACCTGAGTCAATGCCGAGTTTTTTTTTAAAAAAAACCACCACATTTGCAATCACTGCAGCCTTGACCCAAAGCTTGATCTGGATTATAGCCAGCTTAACCTGATCACTCTCTTGAACTTTGCACAAGTAGTTTTGTCCAATTTCTTTCCCTGCAAATCCGGTACAAACCCGTGGTGTTGAGATTTTTACCGGGTTGATGAGACTTTGACCCGGTTGACCTGCGAACTTTTGTGTCGAGCGATGTTTCCAGGCTCTCACTCTCACTCCTCTACCCCTTCTACACCCCCTTTTTGTCACTTCCACTTTCATCTTAGTGCATATATGCATTTGAGAGCCTGTCTCGAGGCCAAGTGAAGTTCACATCCTATCGGTACCTCATGCATACAGCCCGGTGCCTTATTAGGGGTGTCGGCACGCCCAGCGCCTACACCAAACAAGCTACTAGCGCCTTGCACTACACTAAGAAATTCCGGTATTTTTTTAAAATTGCAAGTTACTCAACAACAACACAATGGAGAGAATATTGGAGACTGCAGTATGATAGGTAACTGCAAAGCCTACATATGCGTCCAAAAATCAAGTCAAATGGAGCAATTTTGAGCAAGTTGAAAATGTGAGTGAGAGTCCATGAAGCTGGCGGATTTTTTGTCTTTCTTTTGACTCCCCTGTTTTATCACCAATTGTAAATCAAACTTGCTAGTGATGAGATCAGAGCATATATGGCTTGCTGGCTGTTAATTGGTACTGGTCTTGGCATATTCAGATGGGTGGTTGTTGTAATTGATATATTTTTGAATTTACATTATTGGGAAACACTCTACAGTAGCACAACTCAGGGAATTTTCACCCAAGTGACATTTTACACTATTTAGAAACCACCAAGCTGACCTGGAATAGTTTGCTGGTATGCATAAGAGATACTGGCAGTGAGGGTACAGAATTCCAACCAGGATTGGTGGAGAAATCAAGTAGGGTAGGTAGTTCTCCTTCTTCTCCACCTGCCCACCTACTAACCACCTCCACAAGGGGCTGGCCCCGTGGCGCAGTGGTATCGCTCCTGAAAGTATAGGCGGGGTATACGGTCACAATGCTATGGGTTCGAATCCCAGTGCCAGCCCCCCGGTGTGAAGGGGACAAAGGGTAGTGGGTGGGGAACTCCGCCATTTGACCGGCTTGCCCGGAGGCGGAGGGGATATGGGGCTCTGTCATACTCTAGTTAGAGTGCATACAGTATGAATAAACAACAACAACAACCACCTCCACAAGTCTGTCAATTCTTGGTCAAATTGCATGCCCTTTTGCTCAGCATAGATCTACTATATGTAGATTGATTCTGCATTATTATTCATCAGATACTGGCACTGGTTGTGGATTGATAGGAGGGGGAGTATCAACTACCCCCCTTCTAGTAGATTCTTCTAGTGGTCCTCAGCATATCCTAGTACCTGGCTAATGTTAATGTGAAATCCATCTACATATAGTTGAGCTACTCTGTGCCAAAAGAGATTCAATTTTGGCTACAATTGGTGGAGCTATGGGGAGGTGGTAGAGTGTTGTCCTCTTTTCCCTATAAGCTACCCTTCTAGGTCTGCCAATTCTTGGTTAAATTCCATGCACTTTTGCATAGAGCAGTTCTACTATATGTAGATATACTCTGTATTATTCTTGGATAGATAATAGAACTGGCTGTGAACTGGTTCAGATTACTACATTTGAGCTATAAGCGGTCATCGGCAAAAGTGCAAATCAACTATAGACTGCGCTACGCCCAGCTTATAGCAAGCTTCCCATGGACCCCTGCGCGACGCGCAGTCTATAGCCATCCATAGTCGGTTCGTAGACATCTGCACGTGGGACTATGGGACTATATACGGCTGGCAGTCGACCAAGCTCAGCCAGTCTTCACTGCCAATAGGCATCGCTGGTGCTGACACACTCATTGAGAGCATCTTGCATGGCCGCTTCTGAGCCCGCTTGAGAGCCTGGTTGAGAGCCGGCTTCAGAGCCTGATTGAGAGCCTGATTAAGAGCCTACTTCAGAGCCTGCTTCAGAGCCGCGTTTGAGAGAGCCGAGCATCGGCGTTTTCAGAGGAATCTTTGGGCCGATTGAACTCTGAGTTTGTGGAAGCTTTGGCCAATAGAAGGTTTAAGTCTGTCAATGCTTTGACATTGACGTGGACGTAGCCAACCTACTTGACTAAGTGCTCACGGTACCATCACCATCACCGTCACCAGCAACATCACCATCATCATCATCACCATCGTCACCATCTGCCTCAGACTGAATACGTACGCATACGCCCAAAATCGAAGGGACACTGGCTGCAGATTCCGCTGAGGAACTGAGTCGGAGAACTACTCTCCCCGAGATCCAATTGTCTACCTTTCCAGTAGAATCTAAGCCTGCAATTGTCAACACCATGACCTTGATGCATCGTGAGATCTTGTCATGGTGGCCGCGCTAAAGATAAGGTTCAGACTATGATATCAACCGACATCATGATTTCGGCCAACATATGCCGCATGCCACCTGCCACACGCCACATGCCACATGCCGGCCGCCGCACGCTGCCTGCTAAACACCGCCCGCCATATGCCACCAGCCTCACGCCTCCCGGTATGTGGCGTCTGCAACTCAGCAAGTCTCTGGGTTGACTACGCAGGAGCATACATGGGAGCATATAGTCATGTGAGTTTGAGAGAGTCTTGCCGCATGAGAGTGTACTTGGGAGCATAGAGCCAAGTAGGCTGGGAGTGTCATCGAGTGCAATTGGGAGTGTACTTGAGAGCGTTCTCGGGAGTGTGCTTCAGAGCATGTTGAGAGCTTACTTGGTAGCGTACAGTCAACCAGGCTGGGAGTGTGCCATCGAGTGCAACTGGGAGCGTCCTTGAGAGCATGCCTGGGAGTGTACTTGAGAATGTACTTGGTATACTTGGGAGCGTACTCGGAGTGTACTTGGGTGCGTCTTGAGAGCTTCCTTGGGAGCGTATAGTCAAGCAGGCTGGGAGTGTGCCATCGAGTGCATCTGCGAGTGTCCTTGAAAGCATGCCTGGGAGTGTACTTGAGAACGTATGCGGAGGTGTACTTCGGAGCGTACTCGGTGTGTACTTCGGAGCGTCTTGAGAGATTACTTGGGAGCGTACAGTCAAGGAGGCTGGGGGTGTGCTATCGAGTGCAATTAGGAGCGTCCTTGAGAGCATGCTCGGGAGTATACTTGAGAACGTACTCGGAGGTGTACTTGGGCGCGTACTTGGTGTGTACTTAGGAGCGTCTTGAGAGCTTACTTGGGAGCGTACAGTCAAGCAGGCTGGGAGTGTGCCATCGAGTGCAATTAGGAGCGTCCTTGAGAGCATGCTCGGGAGTGTACTTGAAAACGTACTCGGTGTGTACTTGGGAGCGTAAGTCAAGCAGGCTGGGAGTGTACAATCGAGTGCAATCAAGAGTGTACTTCAGAGGGTACTTCGGAGTATACAATGACTTCGGAGCGTGCAATGAAATGCATGTGGTACTTGGGTTTCAAGTTTGTTCAATGCAGCATGATGAATAGTATCAAGCGCAGATAATCGCATGCGTATCATAGTAATCTAGTCAATGAGCAGGTCCATAGGAAATCATAGTACCACGCGTCAAATATGCTATGGATTACCGACCCAAAAACCGCTTCTCTATGAGTTACGCGTCGCGTAAGGTCATTTTTGCCGGTGTTGCACTTTCAATGAATCCGCTAGCAATGAGGCTCGCTATAAAATCGACACGAGGCACCTATGTAATCCCGCTAAAGACCACAGGACTGGCAAACTTGCAACGTCTAGGATAAGCGTTATGTATACCACGTGACTAGACCTAGAGTATCTCAGTGATATATATCCCTTCGACGATTAAACAAGTACCATTACCTCTATCAAGGGAGAACCCCTAACAGTCTGTGGGATTCCGCCAACTCCCACCGAGAAAGAGGCCAGTACGATCTCACCAGCTCCCACTGATACAGAGGCCAGCACAACCCCAGAGAAGCCAACCAATCACAAGGAGACAGGTACCCCAAAGCCTGACCGGCCTGCCACTCACAGCAGCAAAAGTAGCTGTTCCGACAATGATGACACCGAGGATAAAGAACACATGGGTTGATTCCTAGAATGGCTCAGCCTCGACCCTGACTGCACGAGAATGTTAGACGATGAGACAAAGATGTTGGCGCACCACGCAAGAAAAATTGGAAACAACGCCTTACCCATCTTCCAACCAGCAGTAAACGAGGACCCTGGGTTGTTTATAGAAGCCCAGGCACAAATCGCAGTGGCCGTGTACACGATATGTGAGGCTATGGTTCGATTGAATATTCGGCTTGGCAACATCTCATACTTTGCAACTGATAAAGGAAAAAGGAAGGCAGATATGGAGGGTGGCAGGAGAAAGTGGATGCACCAGGAGTGAGAGTCTTTATGTTTTTCCATTGAGTTTATGGGTTTCCTTTGGTTCATGGTTTTCCTTTCGGGTTATGTCTTTTCTTTATGGTTACAGTTTTCCTTCGAATTCATGGTTTTCCTTTGGGTCTATGTTTCTGTCTTTCCTTTGGGTTTATGTTATTCTGATAATCTTTTGGATTTGGGTATACAATTATATAGAAGAGAAGAGGTGTACTTCGCGCAAAGGGCCAGGGAGGAGTTGTGGCAGGAAAATCCATTTCTCACCACCACCGCCACTCAGCTTGGCAGAGGGAAGCCGGCAGGGGGCATACGGAGATACAGGGATAATGGAGATGCACCGAGCAATGGCGGGTGTACGGAGATACAGGGATAATGGTGATAGGCTGAGCAATGGGGGTGTTCGGAGATATAGGGGTAACGGAGATGGACTGAGCGATGAGGAGTATATATTCGAGAGACCCCGGAGTAGATAGACTCCATATCATCTTATCATACAACGAAAATACACACTCTATCACTCGCAACTTTTGGTCTCACTCGCTCTTTCCGAGATTTTGTGGATCCTCACTGCCAGGTAGTATCACATCTTCTCACCCTCTTCCTACGCTCCTCGAGCCAAAACCGCTCTATCCCACGAATTCCCTTTGGATGTTGTGAGAGGTGCGGCGGAGTGTTGATGAGGGGCTCTCTGCCTTCTAGCTCCGTCGTTTTACCACACCGGCCTCCCTCTGCCAAACTGAGTGGCGGTGGTGGCGAGAGACAGATTTTCCCACCACACTGCCAGCCGCATATGGTTTCATAGGCCCACACGCACAGCTCTATGAATCGACTATAGATGGCTATAGACTGCGCATCATGCAGGGGTCCACGGGAAGCTTACTATGAGCTGCCCATGTGCATGTGTGTACATCACGCAGCCTATCATCAATTTGCACTTTTCCTGATGCATATTACCTCTGAATTATTCTTCATGCTTTATTGTACCATTTAAATCATTGACTATTATCTTACACACCACTAATGAAATTCTTATTAATACAACCATACCATATCATCTGACATTGCAATACATCGGACTACTTTCTTCTCACAATAAATACACCCATCACCATTATCTACCAATATTATACAACTCTTACATCCCACAATGTAGATTACTTTCTATAATTTCCCTAATCACTCTTCACCAGTAACACTACTTCTCACTTATAACCTTGCGCTGTGACAGCTGGTGGTAATGCTGGGCTGATCATAAGATTCTTTGTTGGTGTTACTGGTGTTACTGGTGGCTGCTTTTCCGGGTCTAGCGTATTCTCCCCCTTAACTTCACCCAACTTTTTATTCTCCTCCACAAGGCTCTTCATAGTTGTTTTGAGCGTCTTAACCTTGCACTTGAGGTTGTCAATTTTTGAGTAGAGTTTTGTAAAATGTCCGGCAATAGCTTTGATATAGGCCGTAGCGACCATACCCATAGCTGCTTCATGTGACAAATCTATATTTCCGTCCTTGTAAATGAAAATCTCCTCGGACTTCATTTTTGTTTGTTGTTTGGGACCGAAGTCCCCCACTGGGAGTTTTGAAGAACCTCCCAAACTTGTTGTGGCCAAAGCCAATTTCTTCTCAGGTGCAGGCAGTCGCTTGCCTTTCCCCTTCTTCTTGGGCTTCTTCTCTTCTCCTCCACCGGAGGCGAAAATAGGAAGCATCGAGTTAGCGATCAAGTTGTCATCGCTGTCGTAATGGCTCGAGTAATCCAAGCGGGAGGAGCAGTCCGACTCGGCGTCAGACTCCCACTCGACATTGGAATTACCTCGCATTGACAATAGGAGGTCAAAGGGGTTCGTTTTGGGGGTTGAGGGACCTGCGCAAGGTGTCGGGGTCGTCGAGTTGCACCCGACTCTAGGCATAGTAAGACCTTAGAGATATTACGGGGCGGCTTATAGTTGTCCAACTACCCCTTGGCAAAAGCTAGCGGTGAGGCGGTGTGTCGAGGTATCGGTGTGGAGGGTTGGGGTTGGGGTTGCGGCTTCGTAAACAGTAGCACTTGAATAGGATGGAGGAGTTGGGACGTGGAACCCTAGGGCCTCACTAAAGGGATCGGGAAGAGCACTAAAGCGCTAAAATGCAATCTCAGAGTCGGAAAGTGGGTATATTCCGGTATATTCCGGTATGACCAGAGGTTACTGGCCTGCTATAGAGTCTCTTCTTTGTAGTATGCACATTCGGATTGGTGGTGGGTACAAGCTTGATGTCTGGGATATCTGACAGATGGCCTGGAGGGAAAGGTCGTTTTTGAGTGCCTGTAAACGCCTAAACAGGTGGACAATGGAATCGTCATCCCACGGCCTTGAGATGATTGTAACAGCACTTTCATCCTAGAGCCAACGCTTTCTTCTGCTTCTACAGCTGCGGCTGTTCCAGGTTGGATTGAGGATGATTTACGGATCGCCATAGGCCGTTAGAATAAGACCGGCCAACCTTGGATGGTAACATTTTATCACCTACACACTCGGTATCCTTCAATTCCTATCATTTTCCTTTCTAGTATAGTGTAAGTAAAACAGTCACATTAGAAGTTCGGCCAACCAATCAAAGTCTTGCCATAAGGCGATCTTTACTCACACTATACCCGAAAAGAAAATGATACGAATTGAAGGGTACCGAACGTGTAGGGGATAGATGTATGTAGCGGGATATGTGCTCGTCCGGTGAAGAGTTTAGACGGTTCACGACAAGGTCAGCCGTACCGCGAGCAGGCCACTGATGGCGACGAGGTCGGCCATCCAGGGTAAATTATACAGTGCCACAATAATTAACAACACTTAGTCACTTATCAGCGCTGAACATTAGCAATGGTATCTACAGATGCAGGCATACGGTCCTGTAAGTCTGGGCTTTTAAGGTTGATGGGCAGGCGGGATAAGAGAGTCGTGAGTATGATTGTTGGAGGTTCAGAGATCAAGGCGGTTGTTTTGGTCTGGATTCAAAGAAGTATATATATATAAAGAACACTCCATCACTGACCCCAGCAGACCGAACGATTGCAAATACTCCCGGCGCGATGTGACTATCGTATAAAGCGTAAAATTACGCGGTAAAATATCATACAAGTTTTCCGTTCGCTGCGTAGAAGTGGTCATCAGTGGGTGGTTCGTTGACAAAATTAGATCATCAGCGATCTAAGTAGCTCAGCCTTACCTAAAGTAGCCCGTAGGCTACGTATTCTATGTAGATGGTGTTAGAAATGAGTAGTGAGTACTGTGAGTGAAGTCCAGATTCGATAATACCTCTTACAATCTACTGGCCTCTCTCTACATAATGACAAGAATAAATTAGCCAGTTTGTTACTAAACTCAAGCGCGGGGTCGAGCAGATTCCCACAGATGGTGAAGGCTACTCGAGCCAGATCAACATGATAGCTAGCTTGAGCCACAACATCTCTCCTCCGCTAGTGCTTCTACCTCTCTTCATTCTCACTCTCGCTCTCTAAGCCAAGCTCTCAATCCTAACTTCATCCGCACTTCAAAAACATAAATGCAGGTCTCGAACTTACCCAAAATTGTCATATGTGCCTAGCACGTACCCATTATCGGACATCCCGGAAATGTCATCTGTACCTTTATGCTTTAACTAACGTTTGCCAGCAAAATAACTCGGCTTTCTCAGTCGTGAATTTCTATGCTGTTAGTTCTGCAGGGTTTAGTTTTCTAGCGTTGCTCATCAGAGTACCCCGAGCGGACTGGGCTCGTCAGGTATCGGCCTACACGACGAGGAGAGCCGACTTGCGATGCGGCTAATCTCACGGCCGCTACTGTGCGGGTCTCCCACTGGCAATGAAGTGAGTGACTAACTGCGTCCGGTACTCGATCGCAATCCTTATCATATCGTCTCTAATTGCAGTTTCCTTCTAGATTAGTTAGCTTACGATCTGTGAGTGTACCTCCGACAACACACCACACCACCTTCTAGTTTTGCCAAGACCTCTATCGTCCAATCAATTCTATTATCGTCAGAAAACTTTTGCTTCGGTTTTCAGCTGTTTTCTTCGAAATCAGTTACTTAGGAGCCAAAATGAGTCTCTTCGGAGCCAGAAAGACGTCCACCTTCCAGAGGGCAAAGGAGAGGGCGGAAAAATTGGAAAGAGAGAAGGAGGCCAGTTCTGAGGCCTCAGTTACCTCCAGCAGCCATATCGGCAGATTACTCGATAAAGTTATGGGTCCGGTTTCGGATCAAAGTCAGAAAAGCGTCATGGTTGACAGCAAGGCGGAGTTTTTAGAGAGACAGTATCACGGAACCCAGGAGTACGAAAGACTCGAAGAAGAAGAGAAACCTGAAATGTTCGAATATGGACTTCGCAAGGCCCGTATTGAAGATGATTTGAGGAGAAGGGAAGATTCCCAGGCTACCTCCAGAGTTGAGTCCGGACAGCTACCTAGCGATTTGGACGAAATGAGAACACACTCCGAGTTGACAGGAAAAACTGGGGTTACAGGAATTACAAGATATGGAACTGATGAATCCTCGGATTTATCATCACCACCGGTTACCAACTACGGAGGAAGTGAAGTGTCGTTCCCGTCACAGACTCCACGACAATCAACTGAATACGAGGGAAGCATCGTTGGCTTTCCACCGAGCGCAATTCCCCAGGACCCATTTACAACACCTAGGGCCAGCGGAAAATCAATTTTGGCGAAAAGGTATAATCAGTCGGAGGAAGATACCAGCATGAATGCAGCCATGGAGGAAGAAGAATGAGAGGAGGGAGTGCCAGAGACCCTGAGAAGGAGCAGCACACCCACTTTCGAAAATAGCGATGAAGATAATGCGATGACAGAGGTGGAATGGAGGGATGAGGAGATCTACATGACACCTACCAAGAAGGGAAAAAGCGCATTAAGGGGAAGGGAGTTAGGAGGCCGGTAACGCCCGAATGACCAATCCCGAATATGCCTCAGACGCCAAGCAGGAAAAAGTTGGATGTTGATTGGGCCAAGCCTGCAGAGACGTTGACGAATGAGAATGGGCCAGTTAATCTGGAAGCTTTTGTTGGTGAGTATCTTCGGAACACTAAGGGGCTGAGGGATTTTATGGCCACAAATCAGCTGCATGATGAGCGATATGATGAGTGGTGCCTGAAACAGGCGGATTTTATGGCGGCAAGACAGAATCATACGGATGCGGGGGTCACCTCCATTCGCAGGACGTCGGAAACGATTTTGACCGAGGTTGAGTTGAGTAGGGAGTATGATGAGGAGAGGGCGGAAAAACTCGATCAGAGGTTGGAGAAAATTGAGAGAAAGGTGGCCAAGTTAGCCCCGGTTAATATGGCTAAAACGATTGAAAATGCAATGAGTGCTTGCATGGAAAAGATGGTGGATCAATTGACCGATAGAGTGGTCAAGAGGTTCGAGGATATGGGGGAAGAAAGCCGGAAGAAGGATGAAATCCGAAGGGGGAAACAGGTAGAAGCCACCCCTGAGGAGGATGAGATGAGTGAGATTGAGTTTGAACCCGGGGCGACCATTTCAGAGGAGGAAAATGCGAAGGTAGCAAAGGTGTTCGAAAAAATGGAGGTGGAGGATCGGGAGTTGGAGGCGTCTAGACACGCACCGACCATTTCACCTGGAGAGAAGAGGCAGGAGTTCCCGAGATTCACCCCAAGTGGACAGGTTACGATTGCGAAGAGGCCGGTAGTACCAGCAGTACTGGAACAAAAGAAGAGGGAGGGGAAAAAACCGGAGGTAAAGGAAGTACCGAAGGGACTGAAGGCAGGGGAGAAGAAGAAGCCAGAGGTTAAGAAACCTGCACAACAACAACAGGCAAAGAAGCCTGAAGAGAAGAAGAAGGAGACGTGGGCGCAGAGGGCGGCCGCACCACCATCACCAAAGAAGCAACCCGAACAGCGACAACAACAACAACAATCAGGACAGCAGCAAAAGAAGAAGGGGGATGGCTTTGTTGAAGTAAAACGACAGGTGAAGAAGGATGAGATAAAGCCGGTCCCCCCAGGACAAAATTCGATGGAGAAGAGCAGAGTCACCTTTAAGAGGGACAATGGTCTTCCGCTCTCCCAAAAGAGGGATTTGGATATTTCGTCTGAAGTGAATAGAGCACTTTTTGAGGCGAAGGTCCCACATTTTGTTCGCATCCAGGGAGTTACAAAGAATACCTGCAGATGCCTGTCAATGATCACCACCCCTGCAGCAACGGCCGAAATGTTGATTCGGTATAGGGAGATAGTGATTAAAGCAGCTAGGAAGGTGGACACAGGAATTGTGGACATCGAGAGCAACAAACTTTGGGAGAAAGTGAAAATGCACGGCGTCAATTTTGATAGGTACTTGGGGACAAAGACCGGAGGAGGACTTGAAAAATTGAGGCAGGAGTTACAGGCTGAGAACGAGGGGGTGGTGTTGCCCCTCGCCATCAACTAGATTGGAGGGCCGAAGGATGTGCAGAAGAAGAAGGTGGAAGGAAAGAAAGCATCTTCAGTCGTATTCGCGGTCAAGGGTAGTAAAATGGCCGAGAAAGTTTTGAAGGGAGGTCTGAGGGCGGCAGGAGTGAAGTATGATGTGGAGAGGTTCATGAATGCCGGACCAGATTCCTTTTGTGGAGTGTGCAGCAGATGGGGACATGTTGATTCGAAGTGCGGGTCTTTGAAGATGCCGGCGTGCACGTTGTGCGTGGGGAGACATTTAACAAAAGATCATAAGTGCAACGTCGTAGGTTGCAAAGCTAATGCAGGACAGAACTGCACCCATAATGTTGACAAGTGCGTTAACTGCAAGGCAAATCACATCGCGAAGGCCAATTGTTGCGTCAAGAAACAGGAGGCCATTAAGACAGCGAGAGAAGAAAGACGTACCTGGAAGGAGAGAGAGGGGGAACGTCAAAATGTGACAACTGATAAACAGGAGAAGCCGAGGCATACGGAAGATGGGGGACCATTGACTGCAGATGCAGAAAAGAAGGCTCAGGATGATGAGCAAATTGAAAAGGAGCCGGAGGTCCAAGTCATAGCGACACAAGAGACTGAAGGACAATCTTCTAACGCAGGGACCCAAGAAACCCCCATGAAGTCATGGTGAAATGCATAATGCATAACTGTGGAAGGGGGTATGAGGCGACTATGATGGCGTTGGAAACAGGAATTGTTTGAGGGGCTGATGTTGTGATGATGCAAGAACCGTATGTGGAGAGAGAAGGATACAACATTAGTCACCCAGGATATAGGCTGATCAGAGGAGGAAGAACGATGACAGCAGTAAGAAGAGATACACACCTGGAGTTTTCGGAAGTTGATAAGGGGGGGGATGGAGACATACAGGTGTTTGATATAAGATACCTGTTGGGTAGAAAGATGAGATTGGTGAATGTGTACGACCAGTTGAGACAAGAGGGGGGAGTGAGAAGTCAAGGAAGGCCGGCACAGACAGCAAGATGGAATGAGATTATGGAACAGGAAAAGATCCTTGTGGGAGGAGATTGGAATGCTCACAGTGATAGATGGGACCCTCAGTGCCCACCAAAACGAGATGCGAACTTTTTGGAAAATCTTATGGATGAGTACGATTTGATCGACGTTACAGATGGGGAAGAAACCCATTCGAATATGAGAAATGGCGAAACGTCGGGATCGCTTATTGATTTCTTTATTACTAAAGCCTTGATGGCCGATAGGTTAGAGATTTCAACAGATTTGACAACTACTTCGGATCATGCGATTGTGTGTGCCCAGTTAAGATGGGACGAAAGGGAAGGAGTCAAAGTATCGCGAAAAGTTACAGGATGGGATATTGATGGGCTCAAGTCGAAGGAGGAGGAAGAAAAATATAAAAAAGCACAAAAAGAGTGGGAGGATAAGAGCTCAAAGAGATCCGTTTTGGATGAAAAGAGCAGCGGGGATGAATTACAGAGAGAGGCTGAGTGGATTCGGCGGAACTTTGTTAATCATCTCAATAGGTGCTGCAAAAAAGTTAAGGTGTGTGCGAGATCAAAAAGGTGGTGGACGGCGGAGATCGCAGAAAACCGAAAGATTTTGGGATCGATAAAAAGTGTCCGAAAGAAAGGGGAAGCGTCGCAGCAACAAGTTAAGAAGCAGCGAAGCAATCTGAGAAGAATAATCCGACAGTCAAAAACGGAAATGTGGAAGAAGTTTCTAACTTCGGCTACAAAAGATCAGGTCTGGCAGGCGTTGAGATATACGAAACCAGGCGGACATCAAACGACAAAGACTTTGAGATCCAGGACTGGGGAGGTCGCGGAATCCTGGGAGGATAAGGCAGGATTGATAAAAGAAGAAGCATTTCCGAAACCTTTGAAGGGTGTTGTAACGTGCGGGGTCGGGCGCAGGTGATATGGATGTTGCAAAACTGAACTCGAAGTGCGTATCGAGAGAATCAAGAATCTGAATATCTTTCAAAGTCGTACTGCTGCTTGCTATACAAGAGAACGAGTAAAGAGAGAAGAAAAGGAAATCCTCCAACGCCATCGACACTCTCTTTATATACAATTCGTCTGCCACCTCTCGAACCATTCTTCATGCTCCGATATACCATCCGAACCTTATCCCATGATCTTACACACCACTCCGTTATTCCTTATCGTAACAACCACACCATATCATCCGACGTCGCAACACCTCTGACCACTTCCTCATCTTACTAAATTATACCGCCACCATCTCGCCGCTTCCTCCGCGTCTTCCAACGTCTCCGCCTTTCCGTGACACAATTCCTTCCGCCCCACCCGTATCTTTCTTCTATTATTCCCAGGTATCACCGTACCTGTCTGCGCCGTGACAGGTGTGGAGAGAAAGGCCCAAAAGGAGGGAGGAGAAATGTGGAAAAAGATTACTGACGAGGACATCCGGTTGGCTCTGTTCGATCAGTCAGTTAAGAAGGCACCCGGTCCGGATAGGCTGGGGTTTAAAGCGATACGATTATTGTGGGAGTGGGACTCTCAACGAATAGTTAATGTCGTTAAAGCGTCTTTTAGGTTAGGAATACACCCGCGAGTTTGGAAGGAAGCGAAGGGGGTGGTTATACCGAAGCCGAATAAACCAGATTACGGAGTCGCCAAGGCATATAGGGTGATAACGTTATTGAATTGTTTGGGAAAAGTTGTCGAGAAGGTAGCAGCCAATGCAATAGCAGAGGAGTGTGAGCGAAGGAGGCTACTTCATGACGGACAGTTTGGATGCAGAAAGAGAAGGTCAGCAATGGACGCGGTTGGAAGGTTGATGAAGAGAGTAGAAGAAGTGTGGGGGAGGGGGAATACCGCGGCAGTGCTGTTGATGGATATTAAGGGAGCCTTTCCACATGTGGCAAAGGGGAACTTGATAAAAAGAATGGAAGAAATGGGGTTTGAAGCCGACCTGGTGAGGTGGGTGGAAAGCTTTATGGAAGATAGAAAAGTGATTATGTCGATGGATGGAAAGGAAGGAGATAGTATGGATGTGGAGACGGGGGTTCCACAGGGGTCGCCAGTATCGCCGGTACTTTTTGTTCTATACCTTTCGGGGTTATTCGGCCAAGTTGAAAAGAAAGAAGAAGAGTGTGGAAGTGAGGGTATATCTTTTGTTGATGATGTGGCATGGGTGGTGGAAGGTGAGGATGTGGGGGAATGCACACAACGACTGGAGAGATGCGCCGCGGAAACAACAATTTGGGCAAAAAAGAATGCCTGTCAGTTCGACATCGAAAAAACGGAAGCGATGTTGTTTACTTGACAAAGACAGAATAAGGAACCGAAGATGAATGCCCTAGTAAGGGTAGGAGATCATGAGGTTCCGTATAATAAAGAAGCGACAAGATGGTTGGGGGTATGGCTGGATGATATGCTTACCCTGAATAATCATACGAAAAAGACCTTAGCGAAAGCAAGGAGAGCGCAGAATAGAGTGAGATCCTTGATGACGAAGAAAGGATTAAGCTCGGAAGGATGTAAACGAATTCAAGTTGCGGCAGTTCAGGCAGTGGCGTTGTATGGGTCTGAGTTGTGGTGGCGAGGACAAGAAAATCGAGCTCATGAGGTGCAAATGTTGTTGAATGAACAGGGCAGAAGGGTAACCGGATGCTTTAGGACAACACCTCTAGGAGCGTTGATGAATGATGTGGGGTTACGACCGGCAAAGGCTCTTCTTAATAACCGGGTACGACGGTATAAGTTGAGACAGATGATGATGCCCGATGCTCAAGGTGGAGGGAGAATGTTAGAAGTACAGAGGAATGTTTTACAGAGGGTGGAGGGGATTGATGAGTTGATCCCGGAGGATAAACCTTTCGAAAGGAGGAGTTATGAAAGGATGACATTACCGATGGAAAAAAGATGCCTTAAGGGCAAAGTGATAATTCAGGATGAGGAACAAGCGCTGAAAGAGGCAAAGTTAGAAAGAGAGGGACTTGTTCTTTGGACTGATGGATCGAGAAAAGAAGATGAGTGGGTTGGGTGTGCAGTGGTATGGGAAGAAGGTGGAAGATGGAATATGAGGACACACTTAGGCCGACAGAAGGAAGCGTTTGATGCAGAAATGTATGCGATGTCGGAAGCAATGAAGGTTGCGGATGAGATGGCAGAAAGAAAGGAGGTTACCAGAGTCACTGTTTTTACGGATTCTGAGGCAACTTTAAAACGGATACAATCGGACGAACCAGGCCCAGGACAGGTGCTAGCGTTACGAACGATGAACTGGACCGATGCATTAGTCAGAAAAAATATCCAGGTGGAGTACCGGTGGGTACCCGCTCATAAAGGGATAGAAGGCAATGAAGAAGTGGATCAACAAGCAACAAAGGCGGCGTATAAATATTGCGGAAGTTATACTGAGACGCAAAATCCGCCACCTTTTTTAGATTATGTTTCTTTCGCCCACGTTAGCCGAAGGTTGACTGAAGTGAAGTGGGAAGAAAGCAAAGAAGAAATAATAAAGTTGGGGAAGAAGTCAAAGCACAGTTACCGGTATGATTTGGTGAAGAGGGGAGGTAACAGTGCGGTGATGGGAGCCAAAAAGACGATTGCGGCGAGGTTTTATCAGCTTAAGTCAGGACATGCACTGATAGCGAAATACCTATTGCGGATCGGAAAA
>Ga0307512_10003464_pt1 | contig 18314 bp, 21 predicted proteins | sample 14_EM_MG_FD_200267 | JGI IMG/M metagenome (GOLD analysis project Ga0307512, IMG submission 200267) | Populus trichocarpa ectomycorrhiza microbial communities from riparian zone in the Pacific Northwest, United States - 14_EM | ecosystem: Host-associated > Plants > Roots > Unclassified | place...
CACACCCGAAGGCTTCTGAGAAGAGCCTAACGAGCGACGATCCCTGCGTTCGGCCTTTAGTAATTTCGAGAACAGCGAAGTGAGCGCTGACACACACCAGACTTTCAAGAATGTGTCATCGGACGCACTGATGAGCACGTTGCCGGACGCAGTATCAGCCCAACAACAACTGTTGACATCCGCTCGGTGTGCGTCAATCTTCACCGTTCGTCTGTTGGCAAGCAAATCATATACTTCAAAGTCCTTGAGCCGCCTTATTCGTCACATCCCAAGACAGATTACTTACCAAATATCTTGCCATCACCGCCCGCGACAACCTCATTACCGTCCGCAGAGAATTTGCAACTCCAAATGCCGAAATCGCTGAAGTTAGAGTAGCGCCCACTACGTGTGGGAACAGGATCCGCAAAAGGTATTGGGATTTGTGTTGACGAGGAGTCTAATGTCGTCGCCATATGCACGGTAGAGTCCTGCATACGGTTCCGGTAAGGTTCACCTCAGTGATTTGAAATGGCTCACAATAGAGGAGTAAATGATCCTGGTTGGGATATTAACCACAGGAAATACAGGACAAACGTAAAAGGCACCTTTCATTATCTGGACTCAAGTGGGCGTCGGTGATTGTCCAACCACCCGAGACGCCCTTAATGACCTTGATGACCTTCAAGGTTGTCGGCTCATCAGACACTGCTCGTCGAGAAAGACGTTCGGTTGGCCGCCTGACTGGCGTTGGATTTGATGGTGGCGCGGTCATGTCGTATATATGCAGACGGAAATCTAGTAGCGGTTTGGAATCGGAACCAAAAAAGTGAAATGGAACGCACCCCTGCAACACGTGTAATAGAAGGATGAATCTAAATGTTGTATGTAAAGCAAGGCAAATGCAAAGCTAAAGGCGTGTCCAAACCTGCGGAGTATTGACCACAGTATATGTTGTCAGTCAGTGACGCTACAGCCGTACCACTGGTGTTCGGGATGATAGTCTGGTTTCATGATTGAGAAATATCCAAAGTGAATACATAGCACGTACGTTGGCTATGTCCTGCTTGGGAGTTTGTCGAAGCTTACTCCGTCTGGACAGAATCGCCTTGGAAATATCGGCACTACCTTTCCAAGACTGGGTTTCGACACCAACTCTGCCAAATTCCCCACCCATTAGAAGTTTCAGCCCAGCCTCTTGAGGTGTGGTCACAGGCGGGAACCACTTGGGAGTCCTGGCGTGTGGACGACCCCAATAGCTGGGTCCCAGGTCGTCTTCATCTTCGTCCTCATCATTATACTGGCCTCCTCGTTCACCGTCTTCGATATTTGGATCATTGTCGTCTTCGCCGCTGCGCCGGGAAGTTGCGAAGTCATCTCCTGTCATGCGCAGGAGACGAAGTGACCCCATAGATAACAACTGACCCAACAATCCCCGGCTCGACGCATGGCCATCTCCATCTTGGTGGGCACCCTCACTGTCATGCGCAATGGCTATTTCAGACCAGTTAGCGGGAGCATCAGTCAATGAGACGTCGAATGCGTACCTTGAAGTAGGTCCCCGATGCCCGTGGTCTGAAGGAGTTCGTCTTCGTTCCTCTCCGTTTGGGAATACCAGTTATGCGACATTGTGCACAGATCTGATCCGAGTCAACATCACCTTTGCTTCGCAAGATGGGACTGACTGACTGGAGTCGGCGGCGCCACAGCCGAAGAGTGAAACGTGGTATACCGGGCCGGAAGAGCCGGGGGAGCCATCCTGAGGACCCTGGAGACACCTGGTGAGAAAAAGCTAACCGGTTGTTTGTCAAGCATCATGGCCATGGCCGCACCTCCAATCACCATCAACGCGGATGAGGTCAACTGCCTCATTTACGCATACCTCAAAGACTCGGGTTATTCCCTTTCATTCTTTTCTTTATACCCTCCTGACACCCATCCCCAGGCTTCCAGCACACCGCCTTCAGTCTTCTCAATGAGGGTCACCTTCAGCACTCCATCCACTTGGAAAAACACATCCCTCGGGGAGAACTCATTGAACTCTTGATCAAAGCACTACTTTACACCGAAGTAGAAGCACATTGGAGAGGAAATAATGACATGACTGGCAACTGCACCACTGGTTTCTCGTTGTTAGAGACACACGTCTGCTCCTTGAACCCCAGAATCAAACCGACCGTCAAGCTGTCTGCAAATCCTACGCCTACACCCATCATCCCAGGGTCCCATTCGGCGTTGGCTTCTGAGCCATCTGACTCGGCGCAGAAGCGCAAGGCGAGCACACCAGATGGGGAAGAAGGTCACTCAGAAAAGCGACAAAGGACAGATGAGGCTAATAACGTGGAGGTCGAGGATAAGAACCCTGACGGTGCGTCAACCCTACTTTAGTGAATGCGTGCCGGTTTTCATATGAAGCGCCTTCGCTTATGCTACATTTGCTAGCATCCGCTTCACGAAGAGCTAGTGTTCGAGGGGCGAACAGCGAGGCAGCCGAGTCAAACAAGAAGGGCGCAAAGCGTGTCAAGTCACCCAAATCCAAGTCGCCTGCACCCGCAGTGCCCCAGTCAGCATCATCATCAGCACCCGAGAATGAGGGCGTCAGTGACTCCGTCGTACAACTGAAGGGACACGAGGCAGAAGTGTGTGACCGTGCGAGGTTATAGGCTGGCCACTAACCTAGTGTTGATTAGGTCTTCGTTTGTGCTTGGAATCCCACTCAGCACCATCTATTGAGTTCGGGGTAGGTTCCTTTGGATATGCTGACACTGCGCCTTTAATCTCACCGACATACAGGTCAAAGGATGCTGTCATTCATCTATGGGACTTGCCACAAGACCCCAGCGCCAAAATCAAAGGCTCGAAACCCTACCAAGTAATAGATTGCTCGTCTGCAAAAGCTGATGCAGACCTCACGTCTCTGGACTGGAATTGCCATGGGACACTTTTGTCAGTGGGGTCTTATGACGCTACGCTGCGTATCTACACAGTTTCTGCCGAGCTGTATTTCGAAAGCCGCTTTCATAAGGTCAGCATTGAGGGCTGCCAAATCAACCGCATCGGGAGTTTGATGACCCTATCAGGGCCCAATATTCGCAACGCGCTTCTCGAGGGACGGGAAATGGCTCGCTACTGCCAGTTTGGACAACACAGTATGTCTCTGGGACGTCGAGAAGAAACAGAGGCGTATGCAATACAAACATCGAGGTAATCTCCCCTGTCTTCTGATGAGTACTCCTGACGAAGACTCATTTGCTAGGAATCTGCCTGGACTTGGACTGGCTGGACGACGAACTATTCGCAAGCTGCAGTGCCGATAAAGTGATTCATGTGTTAAGCATCAATCGTACAGAGCCTGTTGCTATCCTCACGTGGGTAGTTCTCTCCCGACCTACACTGAGTGGTCGCTAATAGTGCAACAGAGGACACGAAGGAGAAGTCAACCAGATCAAGGCAAACCCTTCGGGAACACGCCTCATGTCGTGTTCCGATGACATGACTGTGCGCATATGGGCGATGACGAGAGTAAAGCAGTCATCTGAGTCCGATCGAATGGCTATCAGTGGCGAGATGACAGTCCTCGAGGGTCACCGCAATTGGGTCACCGGAGTATGTTGGAGTCCCGTGAAGTTGGCCAACGGTCATGAGCTCGTTACGACGCATGTGTTCCTTTTAACTTGTTCCACTCGTCACTGACTTTGTGTAGTGCATCATTTGATGCCACAGCGCGGCTCTGGGATGCCGACACTGGCGCATGCCTGAAAGTCTTTACACACCACAAAAAGCCTATTTACGCAATCTCGTTCAGTCCAGACGGGAGGTGGCTCGCTACCGGCGGTGGTGACGGTTGGTTCCACCTTTATGACACAGCGGTACGCTCTCGTTTTACGTCTCACACTTTCTTTCATTCCACTGAAACATACTAGGAAAAGGAGAAAGTTTGGTCGTGGTTCTCTGAACACCCAAAGCGCGCGATATTTGAGATGTCTTGGCAGCAGCATGAAGATGGCGTCGACCGTGTTGCGCTTGCCTTGCAGTCGCACAAAGTCGGTTTGATCGATTTGACGCGAATACCTGCGCTGCAAAAGTCACGGACAGCCTCCTGAGGCACTATCGCATGTTTATTTTTGCATTATTATTTATATCGTTGGCCCTGGGGGTGCTGTCTACTCCTTGACCCTCTTTTCCATTATGTCGTACAACTTCGTGTTTTTGTTTTTTGGTTGATTAATTATGAGTGTTGGCGCTACAACCAACGATTACTCGGCTTGGTCTCAGGGAATAGCCAGCCTACCTAAGGATTGGAACTGAACCGGGCCGCTTACGTCGTCTGTCTATGTCAGAGCCCACTACTCACCGTCGCAGCACGGTCCATGATTTCTCTACTCTCCGTTTACACCCAGATGGAACCCGCGTCCCGATAAGCTCTCCTTCACGGGATACCATTAATAACTCTCGAACGCGCAATACTGGTCGCGACATTCGTGGCAATCGAGTGGCTCGAGATGCTACCGGTCTCGGGGTGGTCCCGAAGCGCGCGTTGATGCGCGAGGACGATAATAATGACGAAGTGCAGAATACCATGCCTCGTGGGCCGCGGCACGGGAAGCGACGCCGCATGGATGACCACGTCGAGTTTCTAGGGGATTCCGGGAGCGGCGTTCGTCGTGCAGGTGGCGATACGACGGACGCGAACAGGGAGGTGATGAAATGGCCTGTGCCTTCCTCGGTGCGATCCGGTCGACCAATTCCCTGTTTTTCCACTTTCTCTCCCATTCCCTTTCTACATGCGACTCATTACCATTTGTTCCCTCCGTTTGCGTAATGCAGGACTTGCTCAAATGCGTTCATTACTTCGCGAGCCAGTACTATGCCGCGCGGGGACTGTTATCAGACCGATCACGCAAATACAGACGCGAGGTGAGGCGGCAACGGAAAGCCGGGCATGCGCTGGCAGCGGTTGGTGACGCGGGGGAAGTGGGGGCGAATGGCGATGGCGATGACCTCTTCACCGAAGGCTGGGAAGACTATGAAGATAATTCTGGGAAGGACGATCCTTGCGAAGGGGGTCTTGCTAAGAACCGGGGGTGGCACGATGAGAGAGGTGCACCCTCGGAGAGCGTTCCCGACATGTACAGGGCACTTGATGGGTCAGCACTTATGGCCATTGGTACGTCCACCCTCGCAGATTGTATTGCCTGGAGCTGAACGGGAGGTTTACCAGGCATGTTGCTCCAAGAGCACATATCGACGCTTCTAAAACCTAACATTCCCCTTGGGTGGGAGGGAGAAATGGAGGCTGCTGGCTTTACCCCTGATGACGGAAGCACTTTCTAGACCAGTATCGGATCCTAGCAACATATACTGAAGGTTCACGCGAAACGTTGTACGAATACAAAATTTAGCTATAGAAGTATAAAGCATACTCTGGTGCCGAGGGTTTCTCCGAGTATGGCAGTAAGTCAACGCTTTGAAAATGCTGCTCACATATTGGAGCGGGAAGCCACTTGGTGATGAATGATATATTCGCTCGCTTTTGGGCTGCATGAACGCACCGACTCCGATGGGACGTATATTTGTATAGAGAATCGTACATGTAAGAGAGGCACATGCGCCACTTGCGCTGCCAACTGTCCTCATTCGGTCTGTACCATTTAGATCTCGCCCCAATTTACTTGTCCGCGCAGTCTCTGACCAAATCATTCACCTCGGCATCCATGCGTTCCGCCGCTGTTGACAATGTGAAAGCGGGGCCCATCATTCCTCTTTCAGAGACTTGGTCCTCGAAACCCAAGCGGGAGATGATAGGACAAAGAGATCTTGTACGGGACAGATAATGGGACACGAAGGACTGCACACGTCAAAGTAACGGAGGCCATTGGCCTATGTGTCTCAGCGGACTGCATATAGTCAAGTGGGTAGTCTAGATATTCTTGGTGGGTGACAAAAACCATGTAACGAACAAGTTTTTGGCGACGGAAGTGGAGTCTCATGAGGGAAGTGGATTGTGGAGGGATCCATCCTCCCATCGCTTGAGGATGTTTTTCTGGAAGATACCCATGTCTGGGCCCTCGAATATCCGCAACCTCTCCAACCGTCGTTCACGAAGCTTGTTCTTTGGTAACATGCCCGATACTGCCTTCCGAATGACCTGAGAGTCGTCCCGGTCAAGAGATACTACCAAGGCAATACGAAAGGACGACGTACTTCATCTGGCTTCTTGTCCATCATATCCCTGTATTTAATCTCCTTCAAACCTCCGGGATATAGGGTATGCTTCCGGTACAGAATTTGATCGGCCTTCCTCCCAGTGACCTTGACTAGACTCGCGTTCGTCACAACCACGTAGTCGCCGCAGTCAACTAACCTCCGAGAGTCACATCCCAACCGGAAAGAGAAATTAGGAAAACACACCGCTGGGGTCGTAGATAGGCTTATGTTTCCCCATGAGAACAATTGCTATTCTCTCCGCTAATTTTCCAAGGACACGGTCTTTCGCGTCCGCATGATGCCATATGCGTGCATAGGCGAGGGCAGTCTGAAAAGTTAGTCTTAGCTAATTGAATGTAAAAGCCAGCGGCACATGAAAAGACGTACGTTGCCTATTGCTTGGGACATCGAAAGTTGGGTTGTGTCAGGCGCTGGCTTGAGTTGTGAGCTGGAAATTGCTGACAGCAGATCTACATCTTATCTTATCTAACCTTGTTGCCGGACTCTCAGCCACTTTCCGCGTCATAAGTCGGCATCCGCTTTTGAACTTCGACCACCACAATCTCTCCGTCATGCTCCGTCTCAGCCTCTTTGCATACGCAAGACCAATGTTTGGACCTACCGTCCTTCGTTCAAGCCCCCACGTCTTGCCTCTACGCTCCTTTGGGAGCACTGCACGACCGCGAATTCTCGAAGCACTTCGAAATCGATCCCCCAGTTTCTTTACGAAGCCTTTCCAACAATCATCACGAAGCATCGTCGATTCTGCTGTTGTATCTCGTCCATCGCAAACTGAAGCTTGGAGGCGCTACGCGGTCACAGCTGTATGTCAGGCCGTCATTGTCATAATATTATTTGAAAGCACGCTGACGAATCCGCAGGCGACCGTCGCAGGTACCATCGTTGGCGTAGAGGTGTTCTTGAACAGAGATACTCGAGATAGCCTTTCTGTAGCTGAGCGATCCTACCTGCATGATGCGTTCAAATACACAGGCGGCGGACTCGTCTTGACGGCGTTGGCTGCTCGTAGCATGTTCCGGGCTGGACTTCCATTCCGCATCATGTCAGCAAATCCTTGTGAGCAGTTTGACAGAGGTGGTGAGACACTCTATTAACAAGTGCCTTCCAGGGCTCGTGCTTGGTGTCAGTCTCGTCGGTAGCATCGGTAGTATGATGGGAGTGTTCTACACATCACCAGAGAACACCGTTCAGAAGCATGCGTTTTGGCTGGTTAGTATCAACCCTTTACACTCGGAAAAAATGTTTAAATGAAGTTCCACTTTAGGCTTTCAACGCTTGCCAAGCCGCAACACTTAGTCCGCTCTTTTTCCTCAGCCCAGCCATACTTTCGCGAGCAGCCTTATATACATGTGGCGTCGTTGGCTCGCTTTCTTACGTCGGAGCCACTGCCACGTAAGTCGTTTAGATTGATTCTATTGCGTGATTTGCTACTTAGTCATGGTTTGCAGTAACGACAAGTATTTGTATATGGGTGGTCCCCTGCTTGCTGGTATTACGGTCGTTGCACTTACGTCGCTGGCACCAATGGCTCTTCCTCTCGGCACACGCGCTTTGGCTATTACCGAGTCTATCTCTCTATACGGTGGCCTTGCTGTCTTCGGTGGCTTTGTGCTTTACGAGTACGTCATCAACCTGTCCGTTTCGTGTACACAATTGATCGCTTTTCTCATTTCACAGTACGCAAAAAATCCTTCATCATGCTCGCCTAGCTGAGCGCGGTGTTATCGCGCGCGATCCCATGAAGGAGGCAATTGGTCTCGAGCTCGATATGCTCAACATTTTGTAGGCCCAACTTTCCCTTTCGACTCCTAGCTCTGATAAATGCACCCTCTTTTCAGTGTTCGTATTGTGCAAATCCTCACCATGCAAAACAACAGGCGAAAGTAGTCGTAAGTCTTGTCGGGTTTCCAATTGTAGCTGCCTGTATGTATTGTCCATGTCGACTGACTTTCATACGTCCTCTGCCGTTGCGATTGCCCTCTGAATTGGATTGTTTGTGCCAGAGAAAATGTGATTATGTGTGTGGTTGATTAATGCCGGCAGTGCCATCGCTTTATAAAGTCTAGGCTATCCACTTCCATCTACCCTTGGCTCTAGCATCGAACCATCTCACGAACACAACGCATACCCCAGTTATAAGTAACAATACCCCATCAAAGCCAGCTATTTTATTAAATGGCGCCCTCAGCTCGGCTGGTGTTCTCGTCTGTTTGACATCCCCTGGCTGACTGCCTAGCAAGGCGCCTGCGACGGGTGCACCTACTAGCGCACCGAGGCCACGTACAAAGTAGATGGCAGCGTTGGCAGAAGAGTATTGCTCTCTCCCATAAATTTCCGCGATGGTAGTGGGCAAGAGGGCGCTGTAGCCTCCAGAGACCATCCCATAGACCACAACGAAAGCGAGGAAGCGCGCACGTGAGGCGTCAAGCCATAATGCGAGTGGTGAGATGCCGGAAATGAGGACCTGAACAAGGAAACGATCGAGCATTAAGGGACAGGGTGGCGAGTGGAACGAGAAAAATCTAGACGCACACATACAACCAAGGTGTTCTGCCGTCCGGCATAATCACCCAGCAGGCCCATAGATACGCGTGCCACGCTGTTGACTGCGTTGTTTGCCGCCAAGAGCATACTGGCTGCAGTAGGCGAGAAGCCCAGCACATAAACCGAGTATGTGGACAGGTAGTACAAGGGTATTATGTTCCCTGCGGCCTGAAAGAACGCTGCGAGTAACTGCAGACCTGAGCCGACGGGCGACGACGGATATGCGCGGCTGGGCGTACCTGCAAGATGAATGTCCATCTTTTGGCGAGCTCCAAAGAGGGACGAACTGGTCGAAATGCTGGGTGGTTGCGTACCACGAAGGAGATCGGGACACAGACCACCAGGTTCCACACTCCGAGAATACGCAGTGTCACAGACGTGCCATAACGCGAAAGTAATGCTTGTGTGAGTGGAGCTAGGACCAGCCCACCTGCACCCGAACCGGCCATAGCGATGCCCATTGCAAAGCCTCGGTGACGATTAAAAAACACCGGAGTCAATGATATGACAGGATAGTACAACATTGACGAGCCGACGCCAACGAGAATTGCCTGTGTAAGGAAGAGATATGCCATCTGGTCGAGAAGAGAGATCAGTCAAAGGCGGGTGGTACGATGCACGTTGCACGTACCCTCGTGGCGAAGCTTGCGAGAATGTAACCTAAGCTCATCAATACTGAACCGGCGAGGCACATAAGGCATAAGTCGAATCCCTTGGAGATGATCAAGCTGACGAAAATGCTCCCACTCCACGTAAGGCCGCCTCCTATCGTACCAACGAGGGAGGCCATGGCGTACTGGCCAGGACCGTCAACGATCTGGCTTCCTGGTGACGTATAGTATTCCTTTTAAAGGTACCATTCATATGAAGATATCGCCGCAACGGCCCAACTGAGGGACTTGCCTGGAAAATTCCATATGTCTGGTTCGCACCGATCGTCTGAAATGTCGCCATGAAGCCTGCAAGAACTAATGCGCATTGGTACAAGCGCGTTGGGCGCGGGTAGTCCGGATCCTCCGCTTCCACTGTACTTAACGACCATATCGAGTCACGTTCCTTGTCGGGGTAGTTATCGTATGATGGTGTGGTTGTCTGAGTCGGAGGGAACGAATGTTGTCTGTAATGCCCCTCCTCAGAGGTCGAAGGTGTCATTGCGAGCGATGCACGACAGATTGGTAGAGGGAAAAGAGTGGAAGGTTCTTCGCGCCTGTCGCGGGCAGGGACCTGACGCGGAACGCTTGCTGCTAAATGTAAACCTCTTCAAGGTGTCTGCGCTCTGGGTCCACCACAAGACGTAGCTGGCACGAGATGAAGTTTTAGATACGTCGTGTGCCAACCCACTCATCCTTTTATTAAAGGCCATAAGGCCTGGAAACTACCGCAAAATCCCCAGGAACATAGTTATCTGCCCCACGGGTCGATTGGAAGGAGACTCCCCCGTTTACAACTCCGCCAGAGTTTCCTCCTATTGGTGTGGTGGAAACAAAAGTGATCCGGGTAGAAAGGGGGCGCAGATCTGTGCTGTAGGACGTCGCGTGACAGCGAGATGACGAGGGTCTTGGTCGATGGTCCCCATTTAGCGGTCCCGAGAAGGGAAGAAAGAAGGCGGCCGCGGGTAGTAACCCATGGCAGAAGTAGCGACATCCAAAGTTGACACCTCCGCAGGTACCGCCTTGAACACTGCCGATAGGCAAACCCTACGTACGTGTCACGGGCAGTTGTGGACTTTGTAGACGAGTAGGCAGACTCGGAGGGGATGTTCGAAAGTATAACATATAGAAAATGCGCACCAACAACTTGAAGTGGTACATCGAGAAAAAGGGCAACACGAGGATTGGGGAGGAGGCCCACGTTGCCTTGACATCTATTCGCTGTTTCTTTGCCCAAGAATCTGCCGGAGAACCAACTGGGTCGCAATAGCAGTACACGTGGGGAATGTGCCAGCCAAGGCTTCAGATCTTCAGGTGCGGTTAGAGCGCATGTGGCAAAAGAAAAAAGATGGCTAATTGAAGAGGCGCTGAGTGCGGCGACTGTGCGGCGACGGCGTGAATTGTCTGCTCCAACGGGTCTGGAAAAGGTCATCTGTAGTTCTGGATCGTTGTGATCATGCACCACATTCCTGGACCATGCCGCCGAAAGTGTCGCGCAGTAGAGGGCCGAGGAGTCGCCGAGGTTGTTGGGATTTTCAAATTACATCAACTTTGATCATCGTCAGCCTCAGGAGATTATTTTTAAGGTACGTGGTGTGGTGCGAGGACCGCGCTGGCATCGTAACCGTGACAAGGAGTTGAATGACACGCGAGTGGACATTATTTGGTCAACCGCCCCGGTTGAAGCGAATCCCACACACTGGTTAGTCATCTCATCTCTCATCACTAGCCATGTCACCAAAGGTCGTCCTTGTGACAGGCTGCTCAGAAGGAGGAATAGGATTTTACCTGTAGGTCTTCTTCACTTGAAACTAATGTACAGAATAGGTTATTCCACTTTTCAACAGCGCAAAGGAATTCGCCTCTCAGGGATGCAAGGTTTACGCAACCGCCCGGAAGCTCGAAAAGATGCAAGCTTTACATCATTTACAAATTGAACTTCTTTCGCTCGACGTTACCGATGACCCCGCAATCAAGGGTGTTGTCAGCACCATCATCGCGAATGAAGGGCGAATAGATGTTGTTGTGAATAACGCTGGAGTCGGTTGCTACGGTGTGTTAAGCTTTGCCTTTCGCTCTATCGCCTGCTGAACACTTCGCAAGGGCCGACGTTGGAATTACCACTCGAACAAGTCCAGGCTGCCTTTGACACAAACGTTTTCTCGGTCCTCCGGGTGAACCGGGCAGTACTCCCGCACATGGCCGCGAACAGGCAAGGGATGTTCATCACTATCGGCTCCATCGTCGCACAGCGGTATGCACCACCTCTTTTCTCTCATTGACCGTTTCTCAATGCTACATTTCCCTGTATCTAGTCCCCTACCATGGGGTGGCATATATGCTGCTACCAAGTCAGCAGTACATGCCATCACAGATGCATTGGAGATGGAATGCCGGCCTTTCAACATCAAAGTCATGCTTGTCGCCCCGGGTGGTGTCAAGTCCAACGTAGCTGCAAATCAGGATTACGTCCCACCTCCAGACACCCTATTTGGGAAGTACTTGGACAAGATTCTGGCACGACGAGACATCAGCCAGTCCTCGCCAATGCCCACCGATGCCTTTGCGAAGCAGGTGGTAACGAAAGCTCTGGCATCAAATCCACCAAGTTACTTGACTTTGGGTAAACATTCTATGCTGTTCTGGTTTCTGACATGGCTCCCACGTAATTGGGTCTTGTCGTACTTTTGGAAGCGTTTTGGTGCTATTTCATAAATAGAGGCCCTAGTCAATGGAAGAGCCGAACGAATGGTGTTGTTCACCGAGTCTCTACGACGAAGGCAATCGATCTGAGGTTTTCTTATCATCGAAAAACGAAACAGTCTATGTGATGTCCCATGGCTTCTTTCTTGTCAGTTTAATCAGGCAAATCAACACATGGTAACGAGCCCTCTCTGGAGGTGGTGTGAAACCCACCTTATCGTTCCCTTGATGTGTTTAGCGGCTCATTATCCCGTGGAGATATGTCGACATGGCCATTTTCTAATCTTGGGTGGATGAACACCGCAAATTGCTCGGTAGGTTGAGGAGTTTCGAGCGAGTTGCTATCTATGTTGATCTTCCGCATTTCATCTCCACCGGGACTTCTGACCTCTTCCACCAAACCTTTCGGTGTTAGACATAATTCCCCTAATGATAGTTAGTCATTTCTTCTGAGCCCCACACCACTATTTCGTATGTTTCGCGTGTTAACAGCGTGAGTGACGAGCCCATGGTCAGATTCCTCTCTTTGTGTTGCAAACGCGCGGAGCCAGTTTCCGTAGACGCTCTGAAGAATGTCCGTGACACCGATCATGTTCGGTTGGACTATCTGGACCCATCATCGTGACACCCGTATTTCGTTATTCCTGGCGATATTCAACGGCTTGTCGGACAAAATGAACCTACGATATGGATCAATCGTAGGTTGACATGCCAACTCACCGCGAGGCCGCTCTGCGATACCACCTCCGCGCGAACTACTCTCCCTGAGCTGGTTCCGCCAACTGGTAGTTCACGTGCCATATCATGCAAAGGTCGTTGTGGCCCGAACTTGCTGATTCAACCGTGGTTCGTCCGTGAATACATAGCAGTGGTCGTCGCTTTCTTACTGGAGAACATGCTCAAAATACCGGCGGGAGAGCTTTGACTTGACAATGCAACGATTTGCGGGGGCACATCAATTAGCACGTCATCGCTTCCCGTAGACATATCACGCGCAGGTTCGCAAAAGATGTTTGAGTCTCACTGATGGAAGATATTTTTCTGCTCGAGGCGGCCGCACGAACTAGCTTGGACTGGCCACTGGCACGTACCCCAGCTCCCTACAGACCCGAAACTTTGACTTTGTTTCCCCGCATGCGCGCTATGGGACAATGATACTCGATCTTAATCCCCAAGACCCCAACGAGTGTAAAATTGGAATACGAGAAGATCAACGCTTGACGCAGGATATACAGGCTGGTGAGAGTAATGGTCGATGCCGGATATGTCTTCATCTCCGGTGAGAAGCCGGAGTAAGTCCAACATCAGCACGACCCGAGGAAATTCCGCCAAGAGTGGTCCTTCCACAAGTGTCCCCCCCACCCCACCCCCCCGGGCGGCCCCGCGGTGCTAGCTGGACAATTTGACGATCAACCGCTACAAGCAGGAAGTTCTACGAGGATCCCTCCAGGTGGAAACTAGGCTCTCCTAGGACGTTCGCCCTTCCGCTTGATTGGTTCGCATGGGGACGATTTACCGGCAGGCGCGATCAAAGCGCACTGTTGGTGAGGGAACTGCGGCCGAGCAGCCTACACGTTGAATCTGAATGACAAGCCGAGGTTCCGCATCGATAGTATTGAGATGAACCCAGACCTACTCCAGACATGTAATGGGCGTGCTAGGGAATTCAACGGGGAGAAGGCTATAGGCCACTCCAATCCTAATGCTTCGGATCATAATAAGCGTGGTGCACCCTATGCCGTGTCCGTGAAAGCCTTTGATATTCGAAGAGGGATTAGGACGTGTACCGAATATGAAGGTCCTTGACTTCAAACGTAAGTATGCTGTCACTGCTGCCGAGATGCTATAGGACCTTGACGCGACTATCGGTGCTAGAGAGACCCCGGCCCCTGAGGGTCAGGAAGATGTCTCGCATCTCGCCGGCCGGGCACTGAAGATAACATATACCTTCCATCAAGGGCCGTCTTTTGACTCTTTGCGTGCTGAACTTCCATCAGGGCCGCCACAGCAAGAAATTCCGTCCAGTCGTTGGTGACAAAGAAATGCGGTCTGAATTCACCTTTGATTCGTTTTCTAGCCCGGAAGAACATATTCCATGCGCTTTTGAGGCTGACTCGGGGTTTCGGCTCCGAGTTGAAGATCCGTGTAAAGTGTAAACCAGTTTAAGATCCGAGTTCGGGACAACGCGGACGTGGGACTGGACGTGGTGCGAATTCTTTGGCCTTCATTAGTATTGCATATCCAATCTGTGTGTGAAGGACAGATTGCCGTGCCAACCAGCTGGATAGACACGCCATGTCCCCCAGTAGGATGTGCGTCTTGCCGGGTACACGTAAGCAGCACACGAGCGAGGGTAGATAATTGTTCGTTTCAAGAGGAAGAGGTGCATACGCAGGTAAAGTAATTGGCCCAGCCGAACTTCCGAAGACTCAATAACTCGATAAAAGTGAGACATCCAATGGCATCGAACACAACACAGTCCCCCAATCTTAACTGTGTAAAGGGAAAACTTAAACTCAAAGTGAGCATTATAAGACGTTACGAGATTCTGGACGGGTCCATGCTTCCTTCGGTTCGTTACAAGAAGGCTTCAGAGTTTTAGAGTGTTGGACTTTGCGTTGCGTCTACGGCCCGGCGGGTACCTGTGCACCAAGCTGTGCACGCGATTTAGTTTGCGCAATGTCATTTCTATGTGAAATGGGAAAACCTCGCGTTTCATTGTAGAGTTTACAGCTTCATTACAGGGTTTAATGAAACAGTAACTTTAAAAGAAAAAAAAAAGCTTGCTCTGCATGCAAGCCCATCACACCACGTGCCGCGGCGTTACCGTTTGTCCAAATATGGAAGGGTTCTGGTTCACACCAGTCAAGCCTTGGCACAGCTCACCAGTAGCTCACCTATCCTCCGCACGAAATGTCGCGTTACCCAAGCCATCTCTCACCGAACATCACGCCCACCAAGACCGGAAAGGCCCAGAAGTCGCGTGCGCGCCGGGAGCCCTCGGGCGTCTTCTCGCTCTTCCAGCCACAGCAGATCCAGCAGTTCAAGGAGGCCTTTTCCCTTATCGACCAGGACAGAGACGGCCTGGTCGGGGAGCGAGACCTGAGGGACACGTTTGCTAGCCTAGGTGCGCACGCCAAATCGGATCTTTGGAACATGCGCCGCTCACTCTCCTTCACCCTCCCAACCGCTTATCCTTTACACTCTTTATTATTTATTCTATCTTTCTACGCGTCTAGGCATCGCGCCATCTCCAGAAATGATGGAAGAGTTGCTTACGTCGCGCCCGGGGGAGCGCGGCTTACAGTCGTCTTCAGCTGCCGACGATCGCGGGATTAACTTTGCCATGTTCTTGACCATGATGAGCGAACACCTGTTCGAGTTTGATGCCGAGGCGGAGTTGGTAGAGGCATTCTCGTCCTTCGACGAGTCGGACTCTGGAACGGTCAAGTGCGACGAAATGAGGAAATGGCTGAGTGAGACAGGCGACAGGATGGGCCAGTCGGAGGTGTGTATTGGATTATCGCTTCCGCAGAGACGATTGTTGATTGTAAACAGATAGACAGATTTTTGAAGGGCTCCTTCACTGATCGTCAAGGAAATTTCAATTATAAAGAATGGGTGAAGGTTCTCAGAGTAAACGAGGATGATGACGGTGCGGAGGCTCAGACGTGACTTGTATCTATGTCCCCAACAAGTGTACTATCGAACGGTTCGTATCCTCGCCCAAATTTACCACATTTACTGACGAACAATGTGAAGACGTCATGTTGTACCTTAGATCCTACTTTGCTACAGCTAAATACCCACGAACTCGTATCAGATCCAGTCCCCTTTGAGTGGCTCTGCAGGGAACTGTGCGGATTCAGTCGCAAGCTCTCTCAATACCTCGTCAATACTATCTTCGCTTTCTTTCTCCTCGGCATCGCGTAGAGCTGTTTTGCTATCCGTCAGCGCAATGCTGCGCAATAAGGATGATGCTTACCGTGTCCTCTACCTTCTCCAAGGCTAGTTTCTGGCCCTTCTTCTCCAGACCTGGCCGCGATCAACAACAATTCTGCACCCTCATATTCCAGTAATTCTATGCTCTCCACTGGGGCGAAGCGAAGTCCATAGTTCTCCTGACCTCTACCACGACCCTTTCCAAAAGCGTTATTAATGAGCCAGTCCGGATAGTTTGCGCGCTTGTTTGGGGAAAGCCCGACATGCTGACCACCAGGAACGGGCGCGAGTGGGTTTTTGACCTGGACTACGAATGATGACGAAGAGCGGAGGCCCAGCGCCTCTTGTGGTTCTCCAGGTTCAGCAGGGTGGGATAGGCAATATCCCAGGTGCGTGCTTCGCTGTGAAGGTACCCTGGGCTCATTGTTCACGATTGTATAGGCACCTCGACCTGCTAGACGGCTGGGCGCCTCATGTCTAGTCCCTGTAACCGATGTTACGTTCATTTTTCGGAAGAACCCATCGCGAGTACTCGCCTCTGGTCTTGGTTTCGTACTCCTTCCTTCCCAACCCCTTCTCCAGCGAGGCCAAGTCATCTCCAACCGCAGTCACAGTACCCCAAAATGTCTCCTTCCGGCCGCTACCGGGTCCCGAAGGATCGGGGAGCCTCTTTTTACCGATGGAGACTAGGCGATAGTGCTTTTTCATTGTATTTCGAGTCGTGTGAGCAGGAATTGCATCAGAACCTTGTTCCAGAACCTTCGTGTCTTCGTCCGCCTCCGCCTGCCTATTTCCGTCCTGCACGTACGTGGCGAATTCCGGGGGACGAGGAACTAGCAGCATATGGAAACGAGCAATTTCATCGATCGAGTGAACTTCCTCTTGCTCCACTTTTGGGCGATAGAAGAAGTAAATGTGACCGCGTTCGATCGTCCCTGTCCTCTTTACATTTGCTCTCGCCCTTTGTTTAACGACGGTTGCTGGGTATACGGACCTGTTTGGGGTTGCCAACCGTGCGTCTGATCACTGCTATCCCCACTTTGTTCTTCCTCCTCAGGGACTTCCTTTTTCCTTCGTTTTCTCCGAGGGGTCTCCGAACTGTCGCCATCGGCCCCGCGATTCCCATCACTGCGGGCCTGTTTTTTTATCCCTCTCCTCTCCTTTGGGGAACTACGGGTTGGGATGGCCTGATATTCTTTCGGTCTCAGCGCTGCCTGGCTGCGGGTGATTGGCATGGTGGGGTTTTGATATCGGGAAAACTCATATGCATTCAAGTTTCTCCATATATATTACCGTGAACCTGTGGTGTAGTGACGTCATTGGCAAATACCCGAGTACAGTTACTACATGTCCACTGATACATATTGAATTGGGTGTGGTAACTGTCAAGGTTTCGGTTTCGAGTTATGATCAAATATCGTTCAGCCTGAAAGAGCTCCCACGCTGTGTGGCTGCGGACCAGGACCCGACGAAGAAGGCCCTCCAAGTCACGGTCACGAGAGCAAGCGGTCAGCCGGTGGATCGGAACTAGTACTCATCGTACTCATCAGCTCATCAGTCCAAAAAATCAAACCCATCCTCCCTTTCTGACCTTCTGAAGTCACCCCGCAACGATGGTGTACATCAGCTCATGGCAACAGTATCAAGAAGCCGCCGAAAATTTGTACGCCAACTCGCCCAGAAAGGTATGCCCCGCACACAGCTTTCAAACGCACCCGCTCGCACCCATCGTGGGTGGCGTGCGCGCTCCAACGTTCGCATGGATCTCGGTTCTGACGGCTTTGGGAGACCCGGTACAGCGTAAAATGGAGATCGTCAGAGGGTAAACTCGTCCTCAAGATCACCGACGACGTGACAGTGCGTATCTCTTTCCTCAAAATGCGTCTCGACTGACTTGAAAAACCCCTACGCTACCGTCGCAAAAAGTGTCTGAAGTTCAAAACTCATTCGTCCATCTTCCTCGGTCGCTTCGAGGCACTCAATCGCTCTCTGATTCAGAAGATGATGAACATCCGCCCGCCACCGAGTACTGCTACCGCTACGCCGGCTGCTTCTGCCACCCTCTCTACCCCTCAAACGCAAGCTGCGGTCATCTCTCCAGTGACACAGGCTTCTAACCCACCCAGTACACCCACCGCATCGACAGGAGGAGGGGTGAAAAAGAAGAAGGGAAAGAAGAAATGATCGGGTGAATGATATGGTCTGGTTGTCCGGGTCTTTGATCTGCACATGTTGTACGCCTATCCAATGTATGTACCCGACTCTGGT
>Ga0307512_10003465_pt1 | contig 18314 bp, 15 predicted proteins | sample 14_EM_MG_FD_200267 | JGI IMG/M metagenome (GOLD analysis project Ga0307512, IMG submission 200267) | Populus trichocarpa ectomycorrhiza microbial communities from riparian zone in the Pacific Northwest, United States - 14_EM | ecosystem: Host-associated > Plants > Roots > Unclassified | place...
GACCCGTCGCCTGGGCGACGGGTAGCGTGTAATTCTCCGTCAGAGGGTACGAGGTTCCGTCAGAGCCGTCAGAGCCGTCCGGAACACCCGGGTGTTTCTGACGGAAACTAGAGTTGTTGCTGATGTTATACAAACATCCCAGATACTCTGACCGACCTCAGAAGTGCTACTAAATAAATGCAGATGCTGCCAGGCCCCTCTGGAGCTAAGCAATGTGCTCTCAGACTCTGCAAGGGCTTTCCCAGGTGCTCCTGAAAGCATCAGCAGTTATGGAGGTGCATTCAAGATGCTATGATATTTGACTTGTAGGATAGTCAAATGTTGGAGCAGCGGAGACCTCTGCCCAGATCTGAGGGTGACTTCTAGTGCAGCTGAGACCTCAGTGCAGCTCTGCAGGATAGTTTAAACTTTGTGCTGTATTCTCACAGCAATGGTTTTTAGGGTTCTATAACCACAAGGTATTTTGTCTATCATATTCATCTTTGTTAGAGTCACAAGATTCACTACATCATAATATGGCATGTATAATCTAAGTCTCTATATATATACATATGGTCAATCTGGCTGGAGATGGTACTCGAGCATAATTGGATGAGCACAAGAAGACACAGAATGAGAGAACTTGGAGGTACCCATGGGGCCCATGATTGTGAGAACTTAGCGACGCACAGGGAGGCCGTAATTGACCGAGTATGGAGATGCACATGACGGCCTAGATTGAGTGAGTTTGGAGATGCACTTGAAGCCAAAGATCCAGTGAACTCAGAGATGTACATCGAGGCCATTGTGGCCGGAAAATTTGTTTCTCTACACCTCCACCACTCACATTGGCAGGGGGAAGCCAGTGGAGATGGACTGAGTGACCCGATGTATATATTGAGCAGGCCCCTGAGTAGATAGACATCATCTGATCATCATACAATGAAATGCACACTCATTCTTTCCCAGCTCTTGGTTCCATGCACACTTGCAGAGCTTAGATAGATGTATGCAAGTTGTGTGATTCTTCACAGCCGGGTAGCCGGGCATATTCTCATACCCTCTTCCTTTACTCCTCAAGCCGGAACTTCTCTTTCTCAAGCATTCCTTTTGGATGCCGTGGGAGGTGCAGCAGAGTGTTGGTGATAGGCTCCTGGCATTTTAGCTATTCCAATTCACCACAACATCATCGTATGAACTTAGAGATGCACTTGGTGGCTGTAATCCAGCGAGTTTGGAGATGCATTTGAATGCTGAGATGGAGTGAGCTCTGAGATGCACTGGGAGGCCATGATCCAATGAGTTGAGAGATGAACTTGAAGACCATGATCATACAGACATGGAGACCAGGATCGTGCGAGGTTGGAAATTCACTTGGAGCGCATGATCTAGAGACTCTGGAAATGCACATAGAGGCCATGATTGATTGAGACTGGAGGAGTACTTGGAGGTCGCCGATCAAGAGGTGGTAGATCGGAAGGGAGGTGCAACCAGTGGAGCTAACACTCTTCATTGGTTACCTCAAAATCGGGGAAATTTAGAGAATTGAATATAACAAGTTCCACTGAGAGATGAGAGATGACAGATTACAGATGAGAGATGGGCTGGGAGCGGGAGAAAGCTGATCTTGGGATGATGCAGTACTTGGTGTATGTAGTACTCACTGTATGCAGTGCTTCATGTATGCAGTACATGCTGTATACAGTACTTGGTGTATGCACTACTTGGTGTACGCAGTACTCAGTGTATGCTCTAATCAGTATTACCTTACGATCACGGCATAGAGAGATATAGAGGGATGGCTTAAGTTTGTGTTCCTAGATGATGGTAGAGCTGGGGACAAGAAAGTGAGAGATGATAGGAGATGGGGGAAATCATCATGAAAAGCTGCAACTTCAGGGAATTTAGTGTGACAGTCAATGTACCAGTCCCAATGCGGCAGATACGACTCCAAATGCGGTAGATATGAACACCCATATGGGGTCTCCCAAACCCGATTAGGTATGTCATACCCCCTGATTTCTCATATTTGCTCATATCCTCCATATTGTTCCCATCTTCATCCCCCAACTCTCTTTCTCATTCACAGCTCTACCATTATCGCAGAATGCCCAGTTATGTTATCCCTCTCTATCTTTCCATGCCATCATTATCAGTTAATACTGAGTACAGGATACACCACGTATAGCATCGATCCAAGATTGTCTGTGTTCTCTGCCTTCTCATGATTACCAGTTGACCCCTGAATGTAGCTTTAGCTTCTGGTGGGCCTCCCAATATGATCGACTGCCACCAGCCAGCTCTCCATGAGAGCTCAAAGGTAAAGTCACCTCAACACATTCCCACAGTGGTAAGTTAACAAATTGAAGAATAGAGTCTTAAAAATCGTTGAACAATAAATTTTAACTATGATTATCAGGCAAACCAGCAGGATTCCAAAGGAAGATGTTCGTATTCCCAGACTGCTGTAATGTACTTCGAGGTGCTTCCAGGCTTGATACCTGAAATTCCACGTACTGCCAGGTTTGTGGTCTGCATTTCAAGGTGCTGCCAGGCTTGTGTCTGGTGCTCCCAGAGGCTCCCCTCAATGTCCCTAGAACTCCAATATCCTCACAGAGTTTTCCCCAGTGTTCCCAGCTGCACCTGAAGGCCACTGCATTAGTTCAGTATACCTTGGATTTGACCACCTTGGGATTCTGGTCAGAAAACTCCCAAGCACTCCCTGAGACTCCCAGTGACATAAATACATTTTGCTGATGCAGTCAGTGCAACCCTACATAGGTGCAACCATGCAGGAAGTCAAACCAACCAACAACGCATTAGCAACCGCAGAAGATGAGAGAGACATGACCAGTGAAATAATGGAATCAGCCATGAGGGAACTGAGTGCTACAAACCAAGCCATAATTTGAGTAAAGGCTAACTTTGCACCCATCCACATATTCCAAATTAACTCCAGCAACCCCAGTATCAATGTCAAGACATTAGGATTGCCAACTTGTGACAGTACAAGAACCATAGATGTGATCATCTCCTTAGTATCCAGTTATCACTGCCACTTCAAACCTCATGCCCCGGAATTGGGTTCAACGGATGAGTCTAGAATTCCACTGACTTATGGTAGGGAATGTGCAGCAGTGCTTCAGTTTCATGACAAAGGTGCAGTTTGGGCCAATCTCTGTTTTCTGGCATACCCAACTCCTGGCATAGCATGGGAAGACTACTCAGCTGCAGTCAAAAAAGCCGTTACTTCTTGATAAGGGTTCTCCCTTAACAGCGATAATTGTACTTAAAATGATCAAATGAATACATGTCACAGAGTTACTCTAGGTCTAGTCACGTGATATGCACAACACCTATTCATGACATCATAAGCAAGCCAGTCTTATGTCCCTTAGTGGGGATACATAAGAATCGCGTGTCAATTGAATAAGCAAGTCTCTTTGCTTAGCGAATTCATTGAAAGGATACACCCTACAGTACTCCGTATTTGAAGACGCAACAATGCGGGCAGATCGAAAGATGTTACATCTGCCAAGCATGTTGTTTTCAACCACGTTCATATCCTAGATACTAGCCGGATTGTTTGATTGGACTGCAGATTACTCCGACACACAAACACAGCAGTCGATAGGCAATATGCAAGTATGCGGGACATCTGGCTAATCGCCTCAGGCGTTAAGAACCACCAGGGTACTCACCGGTCAAAGAGAATGTTCTCGGCCTCAGCATGACGTGACTGAGGGATTTAGGACGTTGGCTGAAGATAAGAGGCTGAAGATAAGAGGCTGAAGATAAGAGGCCTGAAGCAACCCTGCTCATTGGTTTGAGTTAGTATGCATTGCAACGTCAGACTCATATTCAATATGAGGTGACGCGTCATGCTCTATGTTGGCCTAGTATGGGTTGGTCGCCGATTAAATCTATGATGCAAGCCAAATAGCCTTTATGGTGAGCCATTACTTTGCAATAAGCGCTGCCAACTAATGTAGTTGGCAGACGTTCCAACTACTGTCACAAACGGGTAGTAAGATGTCTAAGTTCAAGTTTTGTCTGACACACTGTCTGACATGATATCATGTGATGGATGGCCTGATGCTTATCAGGAGCGTGATGCTTTGAAACCACATTGCATGAACACGATAACCTATTGGGATGCGTGGCACCTTATCACCGGGCGCATGCTTAAGGCATGATGTGACGGCGATAATGCTATCATGAACTTTGTAGTCATAGCGTCGAGGTATGGGTGTACAAACCCTCGAAGATGACAATAAAGAGATGGCATTGCCCTGGCAATGAGAAGAAGAAGCTCAAGCAGCAATCCGTAGTCAACATTCAGAACACCGAAGATGATCTTTAAATATTATTTAGAATTCTATCTATACAAACACTTCAAAAATTACTTCTCTTATTCGCTTAGATGACTACGCTTTATATGCCTGGACACAGGTTGACACGATCGCAATATGCACACCAGAAGAACGTCGAACACTTTGGCGATCTTATTGTTCAACTGGACGAGCACACTTTAACCCACACCTCCTGTGTGGTTTGGCATGTTGTCATCAGTATCGGTATTGGTTACCCAGTACATCGATATGTATCTACAGGGTTTTAACCATTTGAAAATTATTCTGACGCTTGTTTGTTCCCCGGAGAGGCTTAGTTTTTGGCTTGGAAGCCTGTACAGGGGTTTGGTCAAGGGTTGACCCGAGAGCTCTTGAATAAAGGTCAAGAGGTTGAGTCTTAGGATAAGATGAGGAACGACAGAGTTTCTTGGATAGGTGGCTGTACTTAATTCAATAAATGTTGTATTGATTATTGGGATTAAGAACCCCCGTAACAGTATAATATTTTAAGTACTCTACGCTGTATCTGAAGACAAGGATTTATGACTGAAGAACAGTTACAGATATATCAAATATTCTATGATACAGCAGCATACCTGTATCGACTACCAAATGATCCACACCAATATTGAATTCTTACACCAAGACCTTGAACAATTGTTAAACATGAGTTCTGAGTGCAAGGATTGTGCGGATCATTTTTGCTGCCTTGATTTAGGACAAAGAACTTGTCCGAAACATTGCAGAAGACAAAACTGTTTTTGTGCACGTTGCCAGCTATACCAGATTGAGGTAATCAATCCAGCAGTATACTGCCAACGTTGCGATTTTTTGTTGGAGTGTTACAACTATAAACACATAGGCGGAATTGCTAATAGAAATTCCTACGTACTGGAAAGATATTGCCTCGAGCATTGCCCGACAATAGATTGTCCACACAGAGAAGCAACTACTGTGGATATTCCGATTCCAGTACCTCCCGTATACCCTTCATCAGCCTTTTACGGTTTACCAGATTACGCAAGGGTATTGAGACATGTCAATCCCAAGGAGAAGCTTGACGTACTCGAGCAAGGCACTTCCACCAGTCAGCTTCAGGGTAGAGAAACCCCAGTCTCCGGCCCCGTGGGAAGTGCCAACATGGGTTCAGCAGGATCAGAACTGATTCAAAGAAGCTCGAAGAGAGTACTTGCTGCTAAAATCACACGAAGAACCCGAGGATGCACAAGAGGGACAAGGAGAGTTCGTAATGGGAGAAGCTAATTGCGACTTAGTGCATAATCAATTGTCGGAACTCGCGCAGCAAGTCATGCATGATAGTCAGGCATGTAATGAAGAAAAAGAAATCATAGAAGATGATTTCGAATCTGTGAAAAATAATATTCAGATACTCGAAACTAGGATACAAACGGAGCGACAGAGGATAGATTCGGAAGTATCGGGAGTATCTAGTCAGATGGAAATGCACCTAGAAGTGCTGAAAGAATTACGATGCGGAATTCATATTTTACTATCTCATGATAACCAAATTGTGGAGGAAGCCACAGATTTGTTTCCAGGAATCCGAACAGAGATGGAAGCCATGAGCAGAAGAATTACTACTAATTCAATTCAGCTATTGGCAAATCAGAATACGAATAATAAAATACAAGATGGAATGAAGGATTTGACTGCAAAAGTCGATTGGGTCAAACAAAATTCTATCCAGTATTACTCAGTCCCTAAAGGAAGTTCCTACAAAGAAAGAATTACGAGATCATGCTATATTGATTGAAGATCAAACCATGAGAATCCAAAAAGTCAATACTGGATGACCTATGGCTATGGAAGAATATAAAGTCTCGGAATCTTCTTGGTTTGATTTTAGGCAAAAAGTTCCTGAGGTACGAAGAGTTACTATGTTTGAATAAGCAGGACCTTCTGGAGTACATCCAGAAAGAAGAGGATATTTGGACAGAGAATCTTTGGTATCACGGCTACGTCATACCGAAAGCGCCGCTACTTGGTTAGGAAGTATGAGAGGCGGAGCAGGACAATCAGCCGGTGGAGCAGCTGGAGAAGCAGCCGGTGGAGCAGCTGGAGAAGCAGCCGGTGGAGCAGCTGGTGGTGCAGCCGGAGGAGCAGACGGTGGAGAAGGAGGAAACGGTAATGCCGGAGATCCTCCGCCACCAGGATCGGGACCACCATCCAATTGTGGGAATAGGAATCCAAGGCAAAGCGGAAGGCAGCAAAGGATTCAAGAACTTCAGTATGCAAAGCCAATTAAGATTAAGGAACCCAAACGATTTGAAGGTAAACCAGAGGAAGATTTCGATACCTGGTGGATTATGGTGGAAGTGTACATACACGACCAACCCGAGAAGTTTCCTAACGACCAAAGAACTATTGACTGGATCGGTTCCCCAATGGATAAATATGCCGCTGCTTGGCATATTCAATGGATTAAGGGTACGCTAAGTGGAAAACTTCCCAAATCTATAACGGGATATATTCAAGCATTGAAATTATGATTCGAGGATAGAGAAGCTCAGAATGAAGCCTATGCCTTGCTGGAGAAAGTCAAGTATGATGGATGCATCAGAGATATGTTTACACAAATTCAGATGCATAATGATAAGGCATTGGTTACTGGTGCCGCTCTAAAGAAACTTATCCTGGAACGATTGCCGCAGAAGATTGTGGAGCAGATGCATACAATCGATTTGACAGGCAGAGCTGATAATGAAATCATCGATATTATTACTAAAGCCGGAAGGACTGCAGAATAATGAGATGAGGCCTAAAAAGCTTTGGGCCTGGAAAGATCTGTGACGGATGTGCAGAGAACTGTTAAAAATCAGATTGAGAAACCAAAGGATTTCAAAAACCGGTCCGGAAATATCAATCAATTTCAGAAGAATCAATTCCAGACTGATACACAGAAAAACTTTAAAATGAAGAAATCCGGGAAAACCTATGCTGAACAAATGGAAGGCATAGATAAGTCTGAACTCGAGAGAAGAAAGGTGGCCGGTGAATGCCAAGGATGTGCTCGGCCTGCCGACTGAAAAGGATCGCATAAAACAATGGAATGATTCCGTTGGATTAGATAGGAAAAACGGACGGCTACATTTCCAAAACCGAAGTAGTATCAAAAGCTCAAGGTTGGAGCATATAATCAAGAGGAATCCGAAATAGATCTGTATAGGACAGATGAGGGAGAAAGTTCGGATGAGGAATTTGATTCGGAAAACAAAGAGGATGATCAAGAACAGGAGGAAGGTGAAGAAGATCTTTTTGAAGATCATGGTAATGAGGAAATGGATGAAACTGAACAAACACTGGAGAAGAATTGGTGGGATTCGGAGAATGATAGTGAATAAGCCACATTCAGCTTACGAGTCAAAAATTATTGTTTAAACACACCAACTTTGTTGAAAGACTCTTTTTTGTTGTTATTATATTTTCCTCTGAGGATGGCTGGAAGGCCGAAACGGCTGGTCAGTAAGGAAATACGACTACAACATACATCACCTTACTATAATCAACTTTCCGCCCAACCTCTGCTTCGACCCATTGAGGCTGTGCAATTGTCGAAAGGATAGCAATGACAGAACGCAAAGCAATCAAGCAGCTTGACTGTTTGGTCAAAAAACCAACCACCCCTACTGATTATGTTTTCTATGAATCTTACTGCAAGGATAAGAAGATTAAGAAGATATCAGCAACAAAAATAGGAAAGCGACCTATATATCGATTCTGTATAGGTTTTGATATTCGATACTATCCGTTAGGATGCATGCTGGATTTCCGAAGTACGTTGTTTGTAATTTCTTCTGAAGCAGCACATGCTTTTAAAATGCCAGTAATAAAGCGAACCAAAAAGGTTAAATCTGCCGACGTTACTGGACGAAAAATCAATACCAAAGGTCTATTTAGGATTTCCTTAGGTTTATCTTTTGGGAATCATAGGTCTTATGACGAAAACAATCATGCGTTTGAAGTCATGAAGACATCGCAAGATTGTGATTGCCTAATACCAGCATGGTATCTCGAAAAACATAAAGCTTGAGGAAAGACAACCTCCCATTTACATTTCCCTCATTGTTCTGCTGAGTGCTATGGACATGGGAAAATACATCCAGAATATTCAATTACTTATGACAAAAGAGTTGTTTTGGATAAGGACGCGATTCATATTGAATCATTAGTCCAGAATTCGCCTTCCATGTTGGAACGACTACCAAAATGTAATCACAAGTATTAATTACTTTTTGATCACAAACATGCGGAGAAGTTACCGGATAATTGAGGCCATGATCATAGGATTGAGTCAACACCCTCGGAAGATAAACTTCGCATTGGTCCAATTTATCAATTATCGCAAGGAGAAGAAAAAGTTCTTGTGGAATACCTCGAAAAAGGATGAAAGAAATAAAGATCAGACCATTGAGTAGTTCGGTCGGAAACCCTATCTCATTGGTCCCAAAACCAAACGGAAGGGGCTTGGGGTTATGTGTTGATTATGGACATCTTAACGACCATGACAAAGAAGGATAGCACACTGTTACCAATCATGGACAAACTCTGAAGGAAAATGAGACATGCCGATTTTATAACAAAGGTTGACATGAAAGCTGGGTCTTATTTGATAAGAATGGCATTGGGACATGAAAATTTTACGGCGTTCAGGACCAGGTTTGGTCTATATGAGTATATGGTAATGCATTTTGGGCATAAAAATGCACCGGCTACTTTTCAATGCGAAATTAATCGAATTATTCGACCTTTAGTTGGATTTGAGTTAGTTATCAACACCAAAGAAGAAATCGATAAAGACGGTGGAATGGTGGTAGTAGCTTTTACCAACGATATTTTATAGCTACCAAAGGATCCATTGAAAAACATCATCAACAAGTTGGAAAAGTCTTTCAACTGCTCATGGATAATAGCATGTGTGTTGAAATCGATGAGTGTATTTTCGACACCAGAGAAGTTTCTTTTGTGGGGTTTATACTCAGCGGCAGTGGCATTAGGATGGACCCGGAGAAGTCAAAGTCCATAGTTGATTGGCCGAAACCTACAAATAAGAAGGAAGTCCAATAATTGTTAGGATTAGAGAATTTTTATAGAAGATTTGTACCAGGATATGCCGCAATAGTGTCACTGATTACCAACTTGTTGTGAGGTCCTGATAAGGGTATCATTTGGGGAGCAGCACAAGAAGCTTCGTTTTTAAAGATTACGATCCTTTTCACCTCCGCAAAGACACCTATATTACTGCATTATGATCCCAATCGTCCAGCGTTGGTTGAAACAGATGCTTCGGATATTGCAATCACTGGAATCCTGTCACAATAATTCGAAGATGGAAAGCTACATCCCGTAAGCTTTATTTCAAGAAAATCATCTCCAGCAGATATTAATTATGATGTTTTCAATAAAGAAATGCTAGCGGTAGTATTTTGTCTTAAAAAATGGAGATATTTTCTACAAGGAGCGGAACATAAAACAATAGTATACTCAGATCATCAAAATTTGACATACTTCAAGACTGCAGTATCCTTGAATAGGAGACAAGCAAGATGGGCAGAGGATCTTGTTAGTTTCAACTTTGACCTCTATTATCAGAAAGGTTCTGTGAATCAGAAGGCAGATATATTGTCAAGGTGCCCGGCATTCACCTCTAAAGAAGGGGGTACAACAGCAATAGAAAACAAAATGTCATTGAAAAATGAACAATGGTTAGAGGTTGGAGCAATGCAGATTGATGATGAAGGTTTTGGATCGATTGATATTGGAGCATTGGATATTGACCAATCATAACCAGAAGCTAAAGAGAGAATTGAGGAAAAAGCATTATTGGACGATGAGTATCGGTCGATTTGCAAACAACTTAGTTCTGGAGATATTATCGATAAACATTACGAATTGAAGGATAATATTCTATGTTGGAAAAATAGAATATATGTGCCAAAAGAAATGCGACAAAGGATAATGAAGTCAGAACATGATTCGAAGGTGGCAGGACATTTTCGCACAGAAAAGACGATGGAGCTTATCATGAGGAATTATTATTGGCCAAAAATTGAAACGGACAAACGAAAATATTGCAATGAATGCGATAACTGTCCAAGAGCAAAAAGCCCTCGACATGCTATGCATGGGTTATGACATCCTTTAGAAATGGCTTATAAACCATGGATGCATATCAGTACCAACTTCATAACCGATCTTCCCGAATCAGAAGGAGCTACAATGGTATTAGTAGTAGTGGACCACTTTACGAAGATGGCTCATATTATTCCAATTAAGAAAAAGGATTCTCCAATGGTAGCCAGAGCATATCTGGAAAATGTCTTGAAGTATCATGGATTTCCGGAAGAAGTTGTGTCAGATCAAGATGGTACTTTTACGGGTCAATACTTCACCGATTTATGTCAGAACCTCGGAATTAAGAAGAGTATGAGCAACGCCTTTCGTCCTGAGTCGGACGGAAAAACCGAACACATCAATCAGGTGATAGAAACTTATCTTCGATCTCATTGCAATTACGAACAGAATGATTGGGCATCAATGCTAGCGATGGCAGAATATGCTTATAATAATTCAAGACATTCAGCAACAAAGATTTCACCCTTTTATGCCAATTACGGTCTCGAACCTAGAACAAATTGGCCGACTGAGGTTCAGTTCCGTAATCCAGCTTCAGAGCTGTATGGGCGTCATAGGAATGCAGTACATAAGAAGCTATCCGCGCAGTTAGAGTTGTCTATCAAGGCCATGAAAAAATATTACGATAAAAAGAGAAAGGATATTGAACCATTTAAACCAGGAGAATTGGTTATGTTAAATGGAAAAAATATTAGAGCCAAACATCGATGCAAAAAGTTAGAAGATGAGATGTATGGACCATTCAAAGTATTGTCGACAGGAAAAAATGGAAGATATTGCACGATTATGTTACCGGAGTGTTGGAAGATACATCCCACATTAAATATAGCCCTGTGAAAACGATATTGTGGGACCGACCAAAGGAAACAGCTCATTGAAATAGAAGCCGAAGTTGAAGGTATGAAAATGTAATCGACAATCGCAAGTGGACCTCCAGATGATGATACAAAGAAACATGTTTATTTGTTTAAGTGGGAAGGATACTCGCATGATGAAAATATGTGGGAAACGTACGAAAATATCTCACAAAGCTCGGTGGAATTGTTGCACAATCACAGTAAGAATTGTACAATCCAAAGAGACAGACATTAGCTGAAGAAGACAAAATAAGAATTGTTTTTCAGTTTATTATGATTGATGTTTTGATTATTACTTGATTTTAATTCTTTGGTATGTTGAGTGATATCTTTTACTTTTCTACTTCTTATGACGGAGCACTGTTGTGGTCACCGGTTCTAGAGAAGGGGGTGATGTTAAGTTTCCTTCCTTAACAGCGATAATGGTACTTACAATGATCAAATGAATACATGTCATGGAGTTACTCTAGGTCTAGTCACGTGATATGCATAATACCTATTCATGACATTATTAGCAGGCCAGTCTTATGTCCCTTAGTGGGGATACATAAGAATCGTGCGTCGATTCAATAAGCAGGTCTCTTTGCTTAGCGAATTCATTGAAAGGATACACCCTACGGTAGTCCGTATTTGAAGACGCAACAATGCTGCCAGATTGAATGATGGTACATCTGCCAAGTGTGTTGTTTTCAACCACGTTGATATCCTAGATACTATTGGGATTGTTTGATTGGACTGGAGATTACTCCGACACACAAACACAGCAGTCGATAGGCCATATGCGAGTACGTGGGACTTCTGGCATATCGCCTCAGGCGATATGAAACACCAGGGTACTCCCTGGTCAAAGAGAATGGTCTCGGCGTCAGCATGACGTGACTGAGTGATTTATGACGTTGGCTGAAGATAAGAGGCTGAAGATACGAGACCTGAAGTGACACTGCTCATTGGTTTGAGTTAGTATGCATTGCAATGTCAGCCTCGTATTCAATATGAGGTGACGCGTCAAGTTCTACGTTGGCATAGTATCGGTTGGTCGCCGATTAAATCTATGACCCAAGCCAAATAGCCTTTATTGTGCGGTATTACTTTGCGATAAGCGCTGCAAACCAATTTAGTTGGCAGACGTTCCAACTACTGTCGCAAATGGGTAGTAAGATGTCGAAGTTCAAGTTTTGTCTGACACCCTGTCTGACATGATATCATGCGATGGATGGCCTGATTCTTATCAGGAGCGTAATGCTTTGAAACCACATTGCATGAACACGACAACGTATCGGGATGCGTGGCACCTTACCACCGGTCGCATGCCTACAGCATGACCCGACTGCGATAATGCTATCATGAACTTTGTAGTTATAGCGTCAAAGTATGGGTGTACAAACCCTCGAAGCCGACTATAAAGAGATGGCATTGCTCCGGCAATGAGAAGAAGAAGCTTAAGCAGCTATCCGCAGTCAACATTCAGACCACTGAAGATCATCTTACAATATTATTAACAATTATATCTATACATACACTTCAAAAATTACTTCTCTTATTCACTTACGTGACTACACTTTATATGCCTGGATACAGGTTGACGCAATCTCAATACGCACAACAGAAGAATGTCGAACACTTTGGCGATCTTATTGTTCAACTGGACGAGCAACCTTGAACCCACCCCTTCCATGTGGTTTGGCATTTTGTCATCAGTATTGGTATCGGTTACACAGTACATCGATACGTATCTACAGGGTTATTACCATCTGAAGAATATCCCGACAATTGGTTGTTCCCCAGAGTGGCTTAGTTTTTGGCTCGGACGCCAGTAAAGGAGTTTGGTCAAGGGTTGACCCGAGAGCTCTTCGATACAGGTCAAGAGGTTGAGTCTTAGGATAAGACGAGGAAAGACAGAGTTTCTTAGATAGGCGGCTGTACTTAATTCAATAAATGTTGTATTGATTATTGGGATCAAGAACCCCCGTAACACTTCTCCCAAGGCTATCATGAGGCGGAAATGGAATTCGGAGTCAATTCAAATACAAGGTGGAAACCATGTTTCCACTCCATTTGAGTGTATCTGAGTGCTTTGATGCCACATGGAACCCCATGTGCCTCTCTCTGATAAATGAGTTTGTGACTCCCACCAGTTCAAAATCAACAGTAATCCGCAATTGTCCAAGGCTTTCTTTGAGAGACAGCTATATCAGCCTACTGAGTCATTAAACAAAGTTATGGAGTACATCTCTCAAGCAGACACTAGACATATCTTTATGAAGCAATCTATGTTGACAACAATGAAGGAAATGGAGACCACACAGAAAGAAGGCTGCGGCAGTGTCAGTAATGACCCGAGTAGTTACACTTGTGGCAATGTTGGCCACCCCACTTGTACTTGTCTAAACAAAGAAAAGGTTCTGGCTGCATGGAGAGAAAACAAATCAACCAATGATAAGAAGAGTTCTGATCCGAAAGAGAAGGAGAAAGAAGATAGGCAAAGAGGTTTCCATGGTGGTTACAAGAAAGGTGGCAATGGAAGCGGAGCTGGAGGAAATCAACAGAGCCTCTGTTTGACCCAGCAGGTCCCTGGAGAAATACATGCTTCCACAGAGCCCAAATTGAATGAATTGTCCGATGACAGTAATTACGATTCTTCGGATCAATTGAGCTTGTGAAATGCCACAGGTAGCAATTTGCTGGGAATCGACTCCTTAATACAATGATTACTAGTACTGTGATGACAATGACAAAGTTTGCTGGTTATCAGCGTCTTTGAATCAGTGATACCTATACCATTAATCATTTCCATTTCGACGGACACCTTCATCACAACAAGAGTAATGACAAATGTGGTAACTTAGCAGCCAACACTGCCAAAGATGACAGGGCATCAGAGAATTATGTAAAATAAGAGACTGTGTACTGGTTAAAATAGACAGGGGTGTTGTTAGAGGAGAGAGATGGCGGCTGGATGATGGTGGAGACAGTAAATGGCAAGGTTGTAGTCAGCATTGAGAGATGGCAAAAGGTAAGCCTGGAACCAAAACTGGGAGACAACAGCAATGCATATACGGGGTGCTTTACAGCATACCGCAAGAATAAACTCAACATCAACCTCAGAAAGTGCTGGGTGTGCAATATATGAAGAACATATCATGTTGATCACAAAACAAATGAAACCTTGATAACTCAGTTACATCTCATGGTGACATCTCATGGTGACATCTCATGGGATGACAGAGAAATGGCAGGGCAAATCCATTACCATCATGGCCTTCTGCCAGACAATACACCAGATGACGACACTATCAATGAAGCAACAAAGACTATGGGCATCATAATAATTGGCAAGAAACAATTGTGTTGCATGAATCATTGGGTTTTGGCCAGGGCGTTGTTGGTTGAATTGCAGCATGAGCAGCCTGAGTTGGCGCAGCTCCCAGATGAATTTCAATACACCATTCACGACTGTGAAACTTGCAGTTTATTCACAGAATCGATATATGACACCTTGTGGAGTAAAGCGCAATCGAAAAGTGACATATCATCAGATGATGATAAGAAAAACCCATATCAACCACCATATCATTTGTCTCCAAAAGAAGATGTAGAGTGAAAATGTGATTTGGGGAAGGCTCTATGCACCGGCGGGATGAGGCTGAGCTGCTGCCATTATGGCTCACCTGTTCAACTTGAATCCAAGAAAGATTGTGGATTGTGCATGTGCATCAATTTCCAGGTAGTTGACCACATCACCAGAAGGTATCTATATCCATTACCTTATAGTGAAGAGCTTGTCCAACTGCTAGGAGGTTTGAATTGGCTCCCAAGGATAGAAGCAACCTCCAGTTAGCATTAAATTCAAATTTCTGCTGGTGAATGCAAAACAACTGCATTCCCAACCAAGTATGGGCTATATGTGTAGACAGTGCATCTTGTTGCACTCGCCAACACACCTGAGTAGTTCATGCAAAGTATGTTTGGCCAGCTAGCAATGCAATCCTAGGCTACGAATGTTTGTTGCCATTTAAGTTGACGTTGAATGGATCTAGAGTTTGATGAGAGAGGAGTATTTCGATCACAAGTGGATTCTGCTAGCGTTTTAGACAGGGAGCTCGCTTGGAACAGAAAAGATCAAAATGCCAATGGTTTCACTATGAGACTGAATTGTGCAGTTTTTACATTGACCAAAAAGGAGTGCATCGGTTGAATTCCACGAAAGACTGAGTTACCAAATGGTCTCCACCTCGAAACAAGAAAATACTCACTGGCTTTATTGGTCTATTGGGTAATTACTGCAACTATATATGACACAATGTACAGATTGCCTTACTGATATATTGTATGTGCAGAATGAGGACAAAAGTGAAAATCAGTGGCCACCACAGTGAACCACAGCTTTGGGACATTGGTACAATGCAATTTGGTTGCAATGAGGAGGCACAGGAGGCCTTCGAAACATTGAAAGATGTCATTTGCAAGGCTTCTATGATGGCACTACCTGAGGCAGGGGGCAAGTACATGCTGCATTCCGATGTTAGCTAATATGCAGTCAGAGTAGTAATATCTCAGAAGCGACAAGATGGGGAGACCAAAGTCTTTGTCTTTTGGAGCAGGAAGCTTCCGAGTGCAGAGACGTGATACCCTACATACACCTGAGAACTGCTAGTGATTCGTGATGCAACTGGGAAATGGCCCCACTACCCCCTTCCGGCCAGATATTGTATGGTCTATATGGACCATGCGTCTTTATGAAAGATGCTGTCACACCCTCCACTCACAGCATGACAACTGGAGTACTTTGCAACTTTACGAAATCATACATATGACATCTGGTACATCCCAGGCATGAAATACAAGACAGCTGATGTACTGATGATATGTCCAGACTTTAGACGGGAATACTTTCAAGTCTCCTAGTATCAACTCATGGGGTTGGTTGTTCAGAACTTGCCAGTGCAGTTACAAGATGTCGCCAGTGGAATGAAGGATGATAGCTGCAGTAAAGATATGGTACACACAGTAGTGTCCAAAAATAGCTAAGAACACCCGCCATAGGTGTCTGCCCCTGCTACAGTATTTAAGGCATGGGCTCGCAACAGCCATTTTTCCCTGGAAGGTAGCATGCTTTCCCTAGATACCCTGAAACACATTGCTGAATAACACAAAGACAAGCTGCATCAGCTCAACATCCCAACACCCTGAAGAAAAAGAATCCTCCAAGAATTACCTGACACTGTGGTGGAAGTCCATTTCGGAGTTGCAAAACCTTATATGGCAGTGAGACTGGGGTTCTTCTGGCCAGGGATGACGAAAGGAGTGCATGACTACACAAAAGGCTACGACATGTGCATGCAAGTTACTCAACAGACTGGGAAAGTGGTGGGCTGGCTACAACCAGTACCACTTGCTTGGGGCCACTGGGAGGGGGTGGGGTTAGATTTCATTACTAATGTGCCAATATCTGCAAGAGAAAACCATTGCATTGCGACCATTGTGGAGTATGCCTCCAAATGTACGCATTGGATGCCCTGCACTAAGACAATTGATGCTGCAGAAGTTGCATAGTTATTCTTAGAGGTCATCATATCACATCATGGTGTCTGCCAGGAGAACCTTAGTGACAGAGACATGCACTTTACATTGCATTTGTAGGCAGATGTGAGTAAAAGGTATAGACTCAGCTACTCATGTGAACAGTGTTTGACCCACAAACAGATGGGGTGTCAGAGATCTTGAATAAGCAGATTATGCGGTATATACAGACTTTCACCACTCACCATCATGACCTGTGAGATACCATGTATCCACTGGCAGAATCTGCCTGTAACACAGCTACAGATTCATCCACCGATTGCAGTCCATTCAACCTCGACCTGGGATACAGCCCATCTATTTGATTAGAGTTAGTTGGAGGCCAACGACAGCATGATGAATTGCATACCCCGGAAGGCACAACATTTGTTGAACAATTGAAGGCCTCCTGACTAAATGCCCAGGACTGTCTCCGTGACGAACATGATAGCCAGATCGTGTATGGAATGATGAGCAGAAGCCCATGAACCCTGGAAGTTGGAGACTTTCTGACGTTGAGTGCTAAAGACCTGCCTATGATATACACGAACCAAGGCCCTTCTTGGCAGAAGCTGCAACACCCTGAAGCTGGACCTTACAAGATTGTTCGGTTCTGGGGACCAAATGCAGTCAAATTGAAATTACCAGCAGACAGGACGATCCATGATACAGCAAGCATCCACAGACTCACAAAGTACACCACAGATTGAGTTCAAGAACAGCCTCCTCCACCTCACATTCAGACTGTATGTAATTCATATCGCATGATTCAACCACCATATGTTGTGGAAGTGATTAGATTGCATAAGCAGGTAACAGGTATCAAAGGTGGCTGTCTACAAATAACAAACTGAATGCCAAGGCCAAGACAATGATAAATTGACCTGGGAGCTAGCTGCCAATCTATCAAATGAAATCCAAAAGCTGGATGACTCCAAAACACGATAAGAATTGCGAGAAATGAAGGTTAAACTGGAAACAAAGGGGTAAGGCTGTGGAGTCAATGGCTAAATGTTTACACTTGGTCGTGGAGTGGATGACAAATAAGTATATTGTTTAGATTTCGAGAAGGTTCTGAAACTTTTTAGAATGGAAGTCATCTGGAGAGAAAGAAAGAGAGGACATAAGGTATGGCTCTGTGGAATGTATGGCCCCGAAAGGGAAACATGGGTATCCACAGAATTGAGTGAATTGGCAGGCAGATCAACATCGCTCACTGAGACAAAGAATAGACTATCGTCACTTCACACTCATCAGCAACAACTCTAGTTTCCGTCAGAAACACCAGGGTGTTCCGGACGGCTCTGACGGCTCTGACGGAACCTCGTACCCTCTGACGGAGAATTACACGCTACCCGTCGCCCAGGCGACGGGTCGCGTTGCATAGCATCAGCAAAATGTATTTTAGTCACTG
>Ga0307512_10003467_pt1 | contig 18313 bp, 29 predicted proteins | sample 14_EM_MG_FD_200267 | JGI IMG/M metagenome (GOLD analysis project Ga0307512, IMG submission 200267) | Populus trichocarpa ectomycorrhiza microbial communities from riparian zone in the Pacific Northwest, United States - 14_EM | ecosystem: Host-associated > Plants > Roots > Unclassified | place...
AACCTCAGACGACGAGGGGCACAGCGGCCGGTGGGGGTTGATGCGGGAGCGGAAGCGGAAGTCCGACGACGGACGCGCGGCCGCACGAGGGCGATGGCGGAGTAGCAGAAGAAGGAGCGCCGGCGCCGGCGCCAGCACCATTAGCGCTGGAGCTGGAGACGGGTGGAGCAGCGGCAGTTTGGCACGCACCGCCGTCTTCCGACTCTTCGTGCGTCGCTTCTTCTTCGGCACCATCGCCTGGCTCCTGCGCCTGCGCCCGTGCCTTCTGTGGTGGAGGCCATGGCACACCGGGTGAGGGGATTTCGCCGCGGAGCCAGCGCGCGCGGCGTTCGGCATGGCCGTCCATCCACGGGCCAGCATTGGAGAGTACGCAGCCGCCGCCACCACTACCACTCTCATCGCTGTCGCCGCTACTGCTACTGTCGCTGTCACCATCGCCCCGACTACTACTGCTGCTGTTGCTGCTGCTGCCACTGCTACTAGGGGCGGCAGAGGAGCCGTATGTGCAGGTGCAGGTGCCGCCGAGGGCGATGGGGAGGTTTTCGGGCAGGACAAGGTCGAGGAGGACCGCCGCGTGTTGCTCTGGATTGTTCGTGCCGAGGATGGTGACCTTGTCGAGCGTGCGCGGAGCGAGCCACGGCTTGATCATGCTCCAGATCGCAGTGAAGGACGTCGGTGCGTTGATGATGATCAATTGGCCCATCCTACAAATACATACAACACGAGGGGTAAGAGTCGGAAGCTTTTCGCTCTCGGAAGAAGTAGAGGGGGGACGGAGACGACGTACGTCTCTGGAAAGTAGTTTTGGGAGACGTCGAAAAAGCGTCGCGCGATCGACTTGAACGCCCAGAATTGGGAGAGCCCGAAGCCTTTGAGGTCGACGATGACGAGCGTCTGGCGTATGGGCCGACCGGCGGCGACGGAGGCGGCTGGGAGGACCTCGGCGAGGAGGGCTTCGATGTTGACGAGGACGGTGCGCCAGTGCTCTTGGGGCGTTATGTGTCTGTAGAGCCGCTTGTGGCTTATCGCGCCGAAGCTCTGGATGTGTATCGGACGGCCGAGCTGTACACATGACCGGGATGACACGGTCAATTCTCCGCCACAAGCTACAAGAAGACGGAAACGGGAAAAGGTTTCACCTTGTCGGTCTGGGAGGAGGGAGAGCGTGTCAGAACGGCGTGCGGGGCTTATCCGCCGGAGGGTGTGAGACGACGGTGCGTACCTTGTGGAATCCCATCGGCCAGCTCTCAAAGATCTCATCCCGCCCGGGAAACTGCGCAAATAGCGAAGGGTCAGAATTGTGCTATGAAATTGCTTGAGGTGGAGAGGAGGTGGGGGGAGGGAATGAAGGAGCGCACTGCGCACATCGAAAGGGTCTACGCGCCGGTATAGCTCCTCGATGCCGACATCGTCCACTGTGCGTCGCCATTGAATGCAATCGAGGACCATCTGTTTCGCGTGGGACGCATTGTAACCGCGGGCTTTCAAGAAGCGTCTGTGCGCCGCGCGGAGAAAGCGAGGGCGTGCGTGAAAACAAAGGGGCGGCGACGAAATGAGAATTTTAGGCGTTGATGTGGGTCCATTATCATCATCATCATCAGCAATCACACGGGTGGTGAGGAATGGAATGGGGGACGAACGTTAGTGTGTGGTCATCCTTCGGCATGGTGCTCTCCGCGAAAGCGGGCTCCTTCTGCAGCTCGAGTCGTAACACGTCTAGGGGCTGATACACGACGCAAAGATTGGTCGCATCCATGGCATCCGCGTCCATGATCGATGGCGGTCGGGGAGGTCAAGGCGTGGCCGTTCCGAAAGGAATGTGTGTTGCGTGTGTGATGAGCGTGGCAGCGATCACTTTCACGTGGGGCTGCGTGGGTGGGAATCGCACAAAGTCTGCTGGGCACACTCGGGAACGATGCGGGGCGTTTTAAAGAGAGTAGATAGAAAAAGGATCATTATCTAGGCTATTACATGACCGGGTCTGGGTGTGTTCAACCTTGGCAGGGCCAGAATGGAGGGGGACATGAGGTGAGACATGGCACTGACATGGCACACTGCCACAGGCAACCACAAACCAGATCAAATCAAATGTCCGAGTCGGTGTGCGATAAGGCCTTTGTTTGCTCGTACAATCCACTTCTATTCCCTCCCTCTTCTCTCACCGCGAGGCGCCCAGACGGTAATACAGCACCATGATCGCGAGCGTGTACTGTTCAAACTGCTCCTTCGACATGAACAGCACTCCCTGAGAGAGCACCGCTTTCAGAATTTGGGCACCCATACCCTTCGAAATATCCCCATCAACAAACGATACGATTCGAAAAGCAAGCAAAAGGGCATACCTTGTACCAGCCCAAGAAACCTTCCGACCTGAGAACACGTGCCAAGATATCAATTGCCCCCTCATTCTGCCGACGTCTCGCACTCTCGTCGGCGGCCTGTGGGAGCGTACTGTTTTCACCTTCATCCGCGTCCTTCTTTCGCGTCTGGATGCGAACCTTGGCCATTATGTACGGGTACGTCACCTACACATGCGCGCGGAATAAAACACGTGAATACCAGAGACCGAACGAGGCGTGCGCGCTGCACGCACGAAAGAAGGCACGTACCACCGTCGCAAGCGATTTGCTGGTCGCGCCGAGGGCAAACGACAGGCCAGGGCCAAGACTCGTGTTCATATCGCCGACGCTCTCCCGCGCGGCGAGGACGGCGCCCTTTATGCGCTCGAAGACACCATACGTGATCGCCGGGTTGACGGTGAGGACGAGGCCGGGTTTGAGGCCGAGCCACAAGCCGGTGATGCCCTCCTCGCGTACGATCTCCCGCGCGACCCCAAGGAACGAGCCGTCGTGCCCTTCCTCATCGTCATCACCGTCGGCCAAGCTCTTGCCTTTGCCTTTGGGCGCACCGAGCTGTTGTCGCGTGGCGATGACCGAGACGGGGATCGTGAAGATCTGCGCGAGCGCGCCGGCGACTGCGCCGAGAGCGAGCTCGGCAATGGTCGAGAGTTTTGCGGCAGGGGAGCCGGCTGGGCGCCGCGCGGCGAGGCGCTTCAAATACGACGTGCGGACGAGGGAGTAGAAGAAGAAATAGGCGTATTCTGTTGCGAACGGGTTGGGTTCGGGTTGGAAGGCGGGAAAGGAAAGGGAGGAGAAAACTGACGTACGCATGGAGAAAGTGTTGAGCATGGTGGCGCAGAAACCGCGATAGAAGCCCGCGAAGCCCTCCTCCTTGAGGATACGCTTGAGCAGTGTGCGCACTGAGCGTCCGTTCGCAGAGTCGGCTTGGATCCGGGTCTTTACTCTGCGCGCCGAACGAGGGTGAGAATTGGGATGAGGATGAGCGTGGCGACGACTCACGTATCGAGAGGGTAGACGACGCTGTGGGCATAGAGAAGTAACGAACATTCGTTCAGTATGCAGGGCATATGTCGTGCGTACAAAGTTCTACGTACGCATTGCTGAAGCAGCTACCAAGGGCGCCTGCGAGGGCATATCCCAAGGGGGTGAGTTGCTGTGGAGGCGCCTGCTTTGATTGTACGGCCATGGGATGTGGCGGATGAAGTAGGAGGTCACGGTGTCTCGAAGAGATTCAGAACATAAGTAAATTGGTTCTGTCCCACCAACAAGTCCCAAGAGAAAGAAGAAACCAAGTCCGAGTCCGAGCTGTCGATTCTCACATGTCAATTCACTTTGCTCAACACCGGGCCCTTTACATCTCCGAGTCCCGTTCCCGGCTCAACTCCGGAAACCCCGTTTTCATTTGATCACATACAGGTACTAGCAGACCACTCATTCATCTACGTTCATAAGCAAGAATAGCTCAAATCCATCGTCAGTTTTCCTCTCCTGTGTACCCCGCGCGCCCACGCCATCCAACAATGCCACATCGTCCTCTGGCACGGTCCAAGCGAACGATTCAGACCTGCGCCGCGCCACAAACAAAAACACCTCTCCGTCTCCACAGGCGTCAAATCTTCTCCACGTACTATCATTCTCCGAGCGCGCCCGCACAAGCACAGGGGCGAACGTGAACCAAAGGCCGAACGCAGACCAAAACGGCGTTTCTTTGGACAGTGACCGGACCTTGTACGAGAGGACCACTTGCGGGGACGCGACCTGCAAAGCTGCGCTCGGAGCGGTGAGGTGCAGCAGCGAGCGAAGCAGCGGCGCCAACAACTCGGGGAAATACACCTATCGGACGTCACTCGTTACATCCTTGCACGCTCGCATGCGGGAGGAAAAGAGAGAAGGGGGGAACAGGAAGACAGCTCTCGACTCACCAGATCGCTGCAAATGACATGTGAGACTGCCATGAGCGCGAGTTCGTCTCGCAATGCCTGCGCGTGCGTCGCGCAGCCCCACGGCAGTGGTCGTACCTCTACCCCGGGGTACTCTTGCGCATTGGCTCGGAGCAGCGGACAGACCTCCGGCAGATCCGTCAACACGACGCGCGCGTGCGGGTGGGCCGCAGCGATCGCGAGTCCCGCCGCGCCAGTACCTGCGCCAAGCTCTACCACCACGGCTCCCGGCCCAAAGTCAAACCGCGGATCGAACTCGTACACATCCGGGTTACGAGCGTAGATCATCATCGCATAGGCTGCTTCCCTGCGGCGTCAATTTACCGTCGGCGTAAATGTGACTACGAAATGATGGACGGCGGCGTGTACCAGACCCTGCCAGCAATTCCAAACTTTGCTATGGCATCATCTTGAGCTTGAGCGCTGAGCACACTGCTTAGCTCTCCCACGTGGGCGTCGAGTGAATCGAGAGTAGATCGGAAAGTAGAGGGGTACGATGAATGGCGAATGACTAGACCAACGGGAAAGTTCTTGGTCATCAGACTCATGACGATATCGTTGATGACGGCGGAACGAACACACAGTGACGCGCGCTGTGATATATTTGGTACTGTTTGGCATCGAGAGCGTCGCAAAGTTAAGTGTTAGTATAGTGCATAGCGAGCGTGATGCAGGAATCGCTGATGGTGCGGTCCAAGAGAACAGTTCAGAACGTTCAGACCTGCGCCGCGCCACAAACAAAAACACCTATCCGTTTCCACAGGTGTCAAACCCTCTCCACGTACTGTTATCCCCCAAGCGCGCCCGCAGTTGCGCTCTGAGTGATGAGGTGTAGCAACAAGCGAAGCAGCGGCGCCAACAACTTGGGGAAACACACCTATCGCACGTCACTGTCTACTTTCTTGCACGCTCGCATACGCGAAAAATGAGAGAAGGGGTGTCGCGGAAGCGGCGGTCGGGCCACATGGTCATTGAATAGAGTACAGTGCACTTCGCGCTAGTGACTGACATGGACAGCTTGAACGGTCGATTTTAGTACAGTACCCTTAGTTTTGCTTCCGTCTACTGTAGTGCCCCATTTTGTTCCCCCAGATCCTAGAGTATTCCACTACATTTATACCTTTGTAGTTCTGTTCGCGGCCCCTCAGTTTGTGGTCACCCTTCGTGCCAAACTGAGATCCGTGTCTGCATAGCCGCCATTCCCGCTCGCACTCGTTCGCTGCTACACTCCTTTACTTTTATTAGTGCGTCAAGGGGAACAGGACAGCTCTCGACACACCAGATCATCGCTGCAAATGACATGTGAGACTCGCGTGAGTGAGTGCGAGTTCGTCGCGCGGCCCCACGATAGTGGTCGCACCTCCACCCCAAGGTACCATCCAACTCTATAGCACATGAATGTAATAGAATAGATTAAAAGATGAGAAACATAGGAGCAATGCTCAAAGTTCGTGACGGTGACTTCAAGGAAATCAAGGGACAGCCCAGGATTACATCAGGCAACTAAGCGCGCGTCACTTTGGCTCCCTCCGACTCCGAGACCCGATCGGCTCCTCGTCGCCCCTTTAACCTCTCAAGCCCGCTCCTGAGAGATTTAATATGCACATCGATCGGTATGGCATCACTGACAAGCTCCGGTGCTGCGACACGCTCACGGAGCTCTTCCATGTCTTCCGCCATCGACCTCAGCATCTCTAATGCTGCGACTACATGGTCGAGCGCACGATCCCGGTCCTCGCCCACGCCTTTGAGTAGCGCGAGATGTTCGTCCATTCCCCTGAGTTGATCTCTGTTCCCACCCAGGATCGTCCACAGGTGCGCGAGGAGTTCATTTTTGGCTGAGGAGATTAACAAGTCTTCACGAGAGACGACTTCTTGGATAGATTTCAGATGTTTTTCGAGCTTGTTTAGATCTAAAATCAACACCTCAGCCTCCAACATGAGGCGCTGCATGTTGGCCGAAAGCACATCCATCGCCTTGGTGAAAGTCTGAGTAACCACCTGCTTAGTAGCGACTTCGGAGGAACCAGAACTCCAAAGGCGCTTTAACATAAACATAAGTCCCGAGGGCTTGGGATTGGCGGCCTCAATACAGTGAAGAGCATAGTCATTGACCGCAATGATGCTCCAATCGCTGGTCAGCGACTGTGGTGATGTAGAGCGAAGAACGACATACGTGTCTACAGCACCTCTCACCCTGGAGCTGAAGCGCGTCAGTCCGCGGCTCACTTTACGTGCATCCTTTACAAACTCGCTTAACGAGTCTGCGAGGATCTCGTGGCTGTCCATGTTACTGACTCGGACACGCGTCGCGAGGTCACTTGTTACCCTTTCCGCCTTCATTATCTCGAGGGAGAGTCCAGGGCCTTCAACAGTTTCATCAAGGAGGGACTCGAGGGTCCCGATTTCCACCTTTACGAGGTTTGGAAAATCTGCCCACAGCGGAGTACGTACTGGATTTGAAGGTTGGGAGGGTTCAGCGGGAGCCGTGGCGGGACAGAGGAGCGAAACGACAGGGATCGAGCACATCGGGGCAAGTGCAGATCTGACGGCGTCTGACATAATGGCGAGGGCATATGCGCAGGCAATTATGGCGAGGGCAATCGAAATGGGGTACTTCAGTATTTGCGCGACTGTGCTGAGCACCTCTGCAATGTAAAAGAAGATATGCTTGAGCGACGTGGCCAGGACGTTGCCGAGCTCGGGGTTATTCAGTATTCGCTCGACTGCACTGGGTGCCTCTGCAATGCGAGAGAATATAGGCTTGAGCCATGCGGCCAGGACATTACCGAGCCCTTGGCCCGGAATTACGGCTGGCTCCTTGGGAGGTTGTTCGGTTGTAGAATCGCGATATGCAACTGGGGTCCTGAACGGTTGTTGAGGCGGTCCGAACGTGACTGTATAATCGTTCCTTGAAGTGACATACCGCGGGACTGGGGTGCCCATTCGTGCAGGCATAGCGCTTGTAAATGAGCTCGAAGGTGCAGTAGATGATGAGCCTGAACGGTGCTGCCTCTCGTCATTCGTGAGGCCCTTCTCGTCTGTTTTTTTGGCCCTTCTCTGTGAGAGACCAGTTATGTCGAGTGGTGGTAATAAAGGCTATGGGGATCAAACCCATCAAACCGCATGTTCAAGTTCGTGCAGATTCAACGTGGCAAGTGCGTGGTGATAAGTGATAACACTGCGGTGATCCGAGCCTCTCCACGTGATCGTGCATCAAAACATCTTGCTTTCTTGTGATTCTCTCATATTACCTACCATGCTTTCCATCACTCACCGTGACGTTCTCACGGGGTGATACCAAGGCTTCTTAGAAAGCCCTCGGGGTTGATCTGAGAAACTTTTGTGACTTTCATCAAGCGAGTCTGGGCATGGACTACGCAACCTGGTTGCAACTGAAGCTGTAACTTTTAGCTGTTTCCTATTCTGTACACCAGTGGAGATTCTAAAGAAAAATGCTCAATGCCCGCATTGCCTTCAAAATTTTGAGAGTACGATAGTACATGACCTTAATGTCCCTGTAGATAGACACCAAGATAAGATGTACTTCCTGATCTCATCTCTCTAACAGCTTCTGCTGATCTTCGCGTGCAAGAGCGTTTCTATAATGCATGGTACTTCACTTTGGGGATATCAGCTCGGACACACGCTGGCTTGGAGCAGCGAACAGACCTCCGGCTGATCCGTCGGCACAACGCGCGCGTGCCGGTGGGCCCGAGTCCTGCAGCGTCCGTACCCGCGCCAAGCTCTACGACCACGGCTCCCGGCCCAAAGTCAAACCGCGGATCGAACTCGTACGCGTCCGGGTTACGAGCGTAGATCATCATCGCATAGGCTGCTTCCCTGCGGCGTCAATTTACCGTCGGCGTAAAGGTGACTACGAAATGATGGACGGCGGCGTGTACCAGACCCTGCCAGCAATTCCAAACTTTGCTATGGCATCATCTTGAGCTTGTGCGCTGAGCACACTGCTTAGTTCTTCCACGCGAGCATCGAGTGATTCGAGAGTGGATCGGAAAGTAGGGGGGTACGAGGAATGGAAAATGAAGAGCCCGGCGGGAAAGTTCTTGTTCATCATGATATCGCATGACGGAAATGAATTGAGCTCACACACGTCGCGATATTTGGTATTGTTTGGCGTCGACGGCGTCGTCGCAAAGGTTGTTATACTATAGTAGTGTTATAGTGTTTAAAGTGTTACAGTATTGGTACTTAGCGAGCGTGATGTAGGAATCACTGATTGCAATTCTCAAGGAAACCAGTTGCCACGTTGTAATTTCCCTCTGTCAGAATTTCGTAGCCAGGCGGTACTTGCGAGCTTGGAGCTATGCAGGGTGCGCTTGTTATGGTTACATGACACGTTTGGTGAGGGTACCGTCGGGCGCATTCATAACGATGAAACCAGGCACTTGCGGCGACAGCAAGGCAATAGAGCACTGGTGATATTATGTTAATTTGGCTAGGGAGGCGCGCCGCAAGCCAAACTTTTTACGAGGAAGGAAAGAAAAAAGTCGGAACTTACCCAGCACACAAATCGCGGAAAGGCGAAACGACTGTTTGAACGCTTTTGGGATGAGGGGTTCCCCTCGTGAAACCCGCACCCAGGGGTCGCCCGTCCCCGCTTCCATGCCTCTCCCGGCGCCAGCTTCGTGCGGCCAGAATACGCCCCTTGTGGCGCACACGACACATGTGTGGTTGCTCCGCCGCACTCTGCCCTCCTCGAGCGCTTTCGAGCCGATCGCGACAGTGCGCCGCAGTTGCAAGTTTGGGGCACTGGCGAATAGGTCGAGCGCTTGCACGTCCGTGCCATGCAGCAGAATTGCACGCATACAAGAACTGGCGCTAACATATGGCCACACAAACCATGAGGTGGGCTGACATCGTACAAGTGAAGAATGAGGGAGATGAGGATTGAGGAACGCACAGGCGCCGCCACCCCAAGCTGCACCTCTTGGCTCAGCGATGTTATGTTATACGGCATAGGAAGGAAATCACTCACCGTACTGCACGCCTACTTGATATACGTTAGACAGTGTGCCCGTGATTTTTGATGATTTGGGGGGAGGCAAAAGGCGAGGGGCGCACTTGTTGTTCACCCGTAGCCCGCCGCGGCGCACGGTCACGTACAGTTTGTAGTCAATGTATGCGGGGTTAGTGCGCTCCGAGTGGCGTGGGTGGGAGCGAGAAACGTTTTGGTCACGCCTTTGGACCAGGTGCGACCATCGCGTCGCGCGGGATGGTGGTGGAGAACCGATACGTGTGTTGCCTCAACGACTTTGCTTTCGCTCGCCGATGCGGGGGTCCATATGGGCCTAGTTTTGTCCAGAAAGAGTCACTCCTCCGGAGATACAGGGACGACGCGGACGGGTACTGTAGACAAGGAGGCCCTATAGAATTGTCACGCATACCGTGACTCCGTGAGCGTCAAGCCCTTGAGCGTCTCGGTCTTGATAAGGTCGAGGTGTACCACCCCATTGATCCTATCTCCCTTGAAGGACAGCGGATTATGCTTTGAATCTGCTGCCCTGCTCCTCATTTCTAACGAGAGCCAGACGTGACCACTGTTACCGTGGAGCGCGAAACGATGTTCGTGGTCGAAACGACCAGTACCGGTGACCCTGCGGATCCTTGGGATTTGAGTGGAGCTGTACTCTGGCACTTCTTCGGTATGTCCCCTGCATGATATATAACAGGATGATGGTGTATCAAGGTTGCCAGAGGGGATAATGTACTGTACATGTGAGCATAAGCACATTCAGTTCTCGACTCGCCACCTGGATCACGCGGTGGAGAGACCGATCATCGAAGGATTGATGGACCACACGGGACTTGATTCGTATCGTTGATTCGCATCGCTGGACTGTAGTGAACCCGTAAAGCGTGAAGTGCCATTAGCTGACTTTATGAACCTCTACGCTGAAGTCGTAAATAATTCGTTGTCTCGAACGGTCTGAGGCCTGACGTTGGGTTGGTTTAGTGCGCCTGGATATAATTAGGGTCGAAGAAACGGGATACAGTTGCCTAGTGATGATGACGTTACGAGAAGCAGCTCGGTGCTGCCCCTGCTTGAACCTTTCCACCTTTCTACTTCTACAGCCTTACGCTCAGGTTCTTATGTACCCACTTCAACTTTGCTTTCTCCTACATAGGTTTCTTGAATAGTCACACGTAGCTATAAATATAGGACCTAACATGTCTTATTGTGTAGTCAGGGACAATAAATACTAATTCAAAAAAAAGATGACATTTACGAATGCATTGGCAGGACTGCCTCGATGAGGGACATAAGCCAACGGGCTATCGTAGCTGAATCAACATAATAACCTGCTGTAATACTTTCGAAGTGCTGAAGCCCAAACTAAGTGATTCTAATCGTCAACTATGTATAGAACAAATTCGAAAATTACTTTCAGAGAGAAAGCATTAAAGGTTGCAGGATATCTACCGTATCATCACGGGCGTACAATCTCATACTATGCGAGGACTAGCTCGGCTGTCAGGCTAACATTAAAACGAGACTATCAGGAGAGAGTAAGATGGGTCAGATGAGAACCATCCCATGGTCTACGGGGAAGAGTCGCGAAGGAGTTGAGGGCTGGTGCTCAATAGGCGCAGCAGTGATCCCAGGGGGCGCTTGTGACCGGGACACTACGCCTGGGGCGCTACGCAAAGTCAGGAGAACCGGTTCTTCCAAGAGCGGTTGACATTTTGTTTCGTCAGGTGAATTCCTGGGATAGAACACGATCGAATACTGACACATGACATGAGCCCAAACCAACGAAGAGCGCAGAAAATAGGTGTATATACCCTGACGGAGCATTTCGAGAAATCGAAGCTTGGTGTGAAGCGCTTGGGAGCGGCGACTTCGCCCCACAATTTTATCCTACGAGGAGAGCTGTTTTGCGCTGGCCAGAACACAGCACGTGCAACTTCAAGCCTGCGCTCGCTGCCGGTGGCATTACGCGTAATCAGAATGCGGACGAGGCGAACGTCGATCGAGTCGAGAGTTAAGTGTGAGGCCTTGTCCTTAAATATATCGAGGAATAATGGTATGGGTGTGCCTATTGCAAACGACAACTGTCCCAAAAATTGCGAAATTTAGCACTGGTCAAGTGAAAGCAACGGAGTCATACTGGGTTCGCGATAGATAGTTGAGCAGTCACGGTAGCGTTGGGGATCAAAGTGCCCACGGCTTCCACAGGGGGAATTAATTTCCATCCAGTTGGATCGGACGAAGGCAATGCCATTGGGCGATCGTCAAAGGGCACTCGTTCCCGAAGTTCGGATGGACGCTCGGCTATTGTTTCGGGTATGTAAACGATATTTGTCGTTAGGCTGCTGAAGGGTGAGGTGTCAAGAAGCCAGAAGGAAGAAGGTAGAGCTCACGAATTGTCCACGGAGAACAACCCACGGCGCACTGTCACTTGGAGTTTATAGTCGATATACAAGATACCCTTCTCGTGAAATTTTGGCGGGATGGGGTACACCATCGCCCAATTCGATTCGTCGACAGTCACGTCGTCCGGAAGAATGAAACTAAAAGTATGGGAATGTCTTCCCGTGAGCTTCCCTGACTGCTTTCTTAGGAGACTGCGTGACATTTCAAGGAAAAGATGTGGTTCTTCGAGAAGATGAGTTGTCTCGCCTCTAAGCTACTTGGTTGTAAGATGGTGGAAATGTAGACATAACCAAAAATACACAGACCGTCACTATCACCTCGCGTATGTTCTCCGGCTTGGTGAGGTCGAGTTCGACCGTCCCAGAGATGGCATCTTTTCCAATAAACATGGGGAGGTATTCCGACTTTGGCGAGCGGCTGCTCAAGTGGAGCGAAAGCCAAGGCCGATCTTGTCCCTTGCCATTTCCATTCGTGAGACAATACTGGTGCTGGCTGCGTACGGATAACGATGGGGAATGTAGACTCGCTGAAGAGGGTAAAGAAATGTGGGAACGAGTCACCGCCGTGTCTACCTTGGAAAGGAAGGGTCCTGCGAATGGTGGTTCCGTATTGAAGCGGTGCTTCACACGACTGTGGCTTTGGAAAGGGAGGGCAGTGTCATCCATGGTCAACGTGGGGGCAATAGAAGAGATGGGAGTATGGGTCCTATTCCCTTGTATTGACAGTGGGAACGCGACCTACTACAGTAATCCGTAGGGGATATAATTAAATGGTGACTGTATGCCGGCGGATTGCTCGCTCAATTCGGGTCAAGGCCGACGAAGGACAGAACCGTCTCAACACGGGTAGTGCCAGTGGGCGGTTGTGGGGAGAAATAAACGGGCCATGAAAACATGAAACGACGTGTTGGATCAAGAGACATGATAGGAATGGAAGAGCTGATAGAAACCATAGAAGCCGCGGAAAAGCCGCGGATACGCATTTCAATAGAGGTATGAGGTTAAAAGAGTGCGAGGTCTAATCAGCCGTGGTTAGAGAGGCAATCGATATCACGACCGATAGCATCTGCGGGTTGCTGATTTATTGTCAAAGTCCATTCTTTCCAGAGAGGGGGGCCCTAAGTATACGTCTCTTTCAGCCTGTTAGAGAGAAATCCGTGGTTGACGAAGAAATTAAAGTGAAGAGATAAAAAAATCCTTTTTTTTTTCTGGGCGCGACATCACGTGATCCTGACTTGACACAAACGGACACGGTACGCGTATCCACTCAGAACCTACAGACATTTTTGACCTTCCATCACGGGACTCTCATCACTGTTGCCGACGACAGACTACCAGTATGTTTGGACAGCAAACCGCAAGTGCGCTCAATGCCGCCATGCCTGCCCCAAATACTCAGCCAAACAACCCTGCTGGGCAGACAGGACAGACCGGGACCCAACCATCACTCTTCTCTGGATTTGGCCAACAACAGGGCCAACCTACGCAATCCCTCTTTGGGAACCTCACGCAACCCCAGCAACAGCAACAGCAGCAGCAGCAACAACAACAACAACCACCGGCGAACCAAAGCGGTGCTGCTCCGAGCCTTTTTGGCTCGTCGACGTTAAACGCTTCTCAACCGCCCGCTGCCGGAGGAACTCCTGCTTTCGGAGGTGCCTCATGGAATTCAGGGAACCCCCTTCTACCAAAGTCAGCCTTTGGTGCTGGCATACCTGCAGGCCAAGCCCAGAACGGGACTGGACTGGGATCGTCGTTGTTCGGACAGCAATTACAACCACCACAACAGAGCACAGGATTCGGTTCCTTATTCCTTCCACAGACTCAGAATCAAACACAGCAAAGGTGAGGAATCCATTTCGTCATATGTCTATATCTGACAATGGATTAAGCTCCGCATTCAGTTCATCCACTAATGCAGCCAAACCGACAACTGGGTAAGTCCCCGTTAAACAGTGAGAGTTTGGTGTTAATTCTTTTGTTAGGTTTGGGTTCGTAACTTTCATGCAGTAGTCGGCCCTCTCACTGATGGCGTTCCAGGCTTTCTGTAACCACTATGCCGCAGTCGGCGGGGCAATACGGACAGCCATTGTTCACCAAGTCCACGAAATTCAACGACCTTCCTGACAATGTGAAGAGAACCTTTGAGGATATTGAGTACGCCAGTCAACGTTGCGATCGCACCACAATTTTAATTAGTTTCAGAACGCATATCCAAGGGAGAGTCCAGATCAGCAAAGATCTTAAACAACGTAAAGTCGGGGAAGAGGCAACCAAAGGTCAAGATCTGATCCGTAAAGCCCACAAGGTTAGTCGCTTCTCTCGCATTGTATCACATGCTGAGCACGATCACTAGGACCTCATCAGTTCAATTACTATTCTTCAAAATGACATTCTCAACACGCGAGATCTGAAAGCAAAGGTCGATCAGTCGGTTCAAGACACAATCGTTGCGGTGCACATCATCGACGGTTTCCGGAATCCTCAGCAGCATGGGACGTATCTACGTAATCACGCAAACTTCCCTCTTGAGTAAGTTTTTCGCCCGTATGAGGGATATTCCTTAGGCCGACGGGATACTTTACAGGTTCTTCACGCGAATAACGGACCAAATGCGCAGGCGTCTGCAATCGTATAAAGAAACCATCGAGGTAAGCCTTGCAGGCATTCCTTGTGTTTCAGCCATCTCATAATTGCGTAACTGCAGCAAATTGAACGGAGACTTACTTCGGCCGCGCAGCAGGTGCAATATACGCCACAAGGTTAGCTCTAATTATATGCTGTTTCGAACATGGCTGAGACCATTTATAGCGATCTCTGCCACCCTCGAGGCACAAAATGCGTCCTTTGTTGCTCTCGCAAACAAGACTGCCGCGCTCGACGCCGATTTGCAGAGACTGAAGGCCTTGTATACACAGCTGTGGCGTGCCAAGACCGGTAGTATGCGTGATCCATTCAACCAGCTTGACCGTGGCAGCGGCGGGGAATTTGGTGTAGAGAGTTTATATGGCAAATAGAGCTACGGAAGTAATAAATACTGTATCACAGTAGCCTGATCGCAGTCGTTGATGGAACACAGCCTTGGAACGGATGCCGAACTTTACCGTATTATACTACATGCGGTGCCATATATGCTGTGCAATTAGCTCTGAACCCTGGGCCTAACCGAACGACAGGCGCAGTGCGTTCGTGCTGCTCTACTGGCGCTCTTTCAACGGACATCGGCTCCACTATCACGAAGAGACCATACCAAGAATCAAAGCCTTTCAAGGACCACTCGCGATAATACAAGATGGCGGCACCCTCAATCCACTCCTCCACATCGGATCATGTCTCAGGAGAACAGTACCGATATGCCCTGACGAACTTCGTGCGAGCATCGTCCCTATACGACATCCCACCTTTACTCACACGGTCATCGACCCTTCGCATGCTCTTTTATCGTTAATTCGTTTTAGGCAATCGCCCATCAAAAAGTAGAGGAACAGCGCACGCAACTCGAAGAACAAGAGCGGCAGATCGCACGGTTGCAGGCGCGCATCGCCGCGCTCGAGGGCTCGCCCACTCGTCCCCAGACCACCGAGGGCCCGCGCGTAGCAGGCGGGAGCTCCGTTGACGACTTTTCCATCAAGGTACGCGTCACCCTCGTCTCTCTACACCGGGGCAAAAGAAGGGGGGTTGGAAAAATGCCCTGTCGTCTTTACTTACCACCCCCACTCCCACCGTCACCGTCACCGTTGTCTGGTGACGCGCACAACAGAACACGGCATCGCAGCTCGAGCGCACGATCAATCGCTGGGCAGGCAGCGTGCTGCAACTCGCACCCGCGCCCGCCGCGGCGCTGCAGGACGCGGCTCTCGCAGATCTATCGGGCGCGGGGGAGACGGCTCTGTTTACGGACGTGCGCCCAATGATGGTGCAGAGCTTGTTGAGGCATGCGATGGCCGAGGCTATCTCGGAGGGAATCATCAACTGTTTGATCGTCACGAGCTCGGCAGAGGCTAACGTACAGCTCACCCGCATCCACGAACACCTCTTCGCACGTAAGTGGCCTCTCCCCTCCAACGAGTCCAATCTCCTACCATCCCTAGACCAAACTCTACCCGTTTCGCTTTCCCCTTCTCTCTCCCTCTTCCACCCAATTCCATATACACGGTTTTTCTATTTTTACCCCGTCCAATCATTCATCATTAAACGACTATGAACGTGCGCTCACGAAACATCCTTGTTCCCTCTTTGGAATTGTCGTTCGCAGGAGATCCGACCGTGGCAGCCGTCTGGCGTCGCCAAACCTTCTCGGCCGCCGTAGACAACGTCGCGTCCGACACGACACGATCAATATTCGAAGAGCACGCGCCGTCGCTCGCCGCGCTGCTCAAGGACACCACCGAGGACCCACTGGGGACGCGCGCCGTCCTCGAGGACGCATACAAGTTCTCGCGCATGCTGCATGGCGCGCCCGCCGCCGCGGGCCAAGGCGCAGACGCGTTCTATCGCTCGTTCGTTCCCGAGCTCGCGAGCACGCTCTACCCGCGTCAGGTCGAGCTCGCCAAGCGCTGCCGTCGCTCCGAGCGCGGTGAGCTCGATCGCGTCGGGGCGACGATCTTCCCCGGCCTCGTCAAGGTCTCACGCACGCCGCCAGGACCCGGGGTCACTCTGGGCGATACCACTCAGACGGTCGTTCGTAGGGCTCAGGTGATATGTGAATGTGCGTTGCAGGCGACGAGCTATCCTGGTTCCGCGCCACAGGCCCCGCCATCGACAATGTAGTATATCATACGGTACCCCGGTCGTTGTTTTTCGTACCTTGTTTTGTTTTTTGGGGGGGAAATATAGGACATCATGCTATTGGGCCCATAAATGAATGTGCTTCCTATCCAACAACCCTGAGCTGCGGAGTATCTGCCTTGGGCGGGCAACAGTACGCAACGAACTTTTCTTCATTTTTATTCTAATGAATATGTCTAATGTCCCCGTGCGACAAGTAATGACGTGAGGGCGGCCTGAGTATGCACAACCTACGAAGAATCATCCAGGTGTCAGCAACTTCATACTATCTGAAAGGAATACGTAGCGTCCAGAGCTTGCTGCATGCACCTCCAGCCGCCGCCGCGCAGCCTCGAGCCAATCCTTCAACGGGGCCTTCGCGGCTCCCTTCAACTGATTCAACTCTCGCGTCGCGCTATCCAGATCCTTCTCGTTCAGATGATACTCCGCATGCGCCATAATGCTGAGGGAATCGTCAACAGGAACGAGTCCCTGGCGGCGGAAGGCGAACGCAGACAACACATGCGAAGCGACGTGAGCGAGCACGCCAGCGCCCTTGTCCGGCACGAGTGCAATGCGCGAGACGGCGGGTGCGACGCCCGTCGTGAACCACGTCGCAAGGTCTGCCAGAGGCTCGACCCCGGCGTCTGCCGCGTTGCCCGCCTCGAGCGCCTCGAGCGCGGCCCCGACGACGCCGTCGTCCCTCGCCGCAGACGCGTGGCGGAGCACGCGCAGCTCGTTGCGGAACGGACGCCGCGCGGGCGCATCGATGGCGTTGTTGACGGCACGCAGGGTCGACCACAGTGCGTGTATGCGCAGATTCTCGTCGAGGTAGGTCGAGTTGTCCAACGCGACTCGCTCGAGGCGCTTCAGATTTGCGGCGAGCTCGTCGAGTTTGGCGAGGCGACCACCGCGCTCCTCTCCCACGCGGACCGTGATCTCGCGGATCCAGCGACGTTGGAGTTCGATCCCTTGTGCGATGACTTCCTCCTTCCGGCTAGGGGTGAAATGGTCAGTACGACAGAGCCAATGCAGACGGAAGAGAGACGCACCGCTCATTGATAATGTCGCTCTGAGTTTGTAACTCCTGCTCGAGCTTCTCGCGGTATGCTTTGGCGAAACGGGCTTTCTCCTCTTCGAAGGAAGCACGGAAATCAGACTCCTGGTTCTTGAGCTTGTACTGCGCCTGAAGCTCCAGTTCGAGTAACTTGAGGGCATACTCACGGGTCTGCTCATCCAGGGGCTGCTCCAATTTTGCCTTCTCCTCTTCTCGCAGACGCTTTGCGCCACCCTAAATAGATCGTTCTTGGCAACATCAAGTACGTCACGACCCTTGTTGGCCGCAGATGGGTTCGCATTGAGGCTTGTCGGTGCTCGCTTTGACCTCAGTTTTGAGTGCAGCAACCGCTTTGTGAACGCGTCCCTTGGCCTCATTAGCTTTTGTCTTTGTGGTCACTTTTGCTGGTTTCGGCTTCGAAGGGACCTTGGCGATGGTCTCGTCCACGGAGTAATCAAGTTGCTTGCGTATCGGGAAGTAGGCGCCAGAAACACCATCATAGGTATACACGTCAACATCGGCAATCGTGAGAACATCCCAACCATGGTCCTCTCCACACTGAAGAACACAGGGAGCGAAGGGAACATTCTTCTGGAAGAGAGTGTGGCACGAGGGGTCGTTGAACGCAACTGTTACGCAACGAACGCACTCCCTACGTAGAAAGTTATGGTCGCGGCGGTAGTGTAGAATATGAGTCTAGGGAGTAGACGCTTTTATCTTTTTTATTGGGGCCGCAGAGAAGGTATGAGTCGGAGTTGTATCCATTACTTCCGTGACGAGTCGCTAGGGAA
>Ga0307512_10003468_pt1 | contig 18311 bp, 21 predicted proteins | sample 14_EM_MG_FD_200267 | JGI IMG/M metagenome (GOLD analysis project Ga0307512, IMG submission 200267) | Populus trichocarpa ectomycorrhiza microbial communities from riparian zone in the Pacific Northwest, United States - 14_EM | ecosystem: Host-associated > Plants > Roots > Unclassified | place...
TCACGTCCTCCAAGTGTATCTCCTAACTCGGTCGATTACGGCCTGCAAGTTCGCACGAGCATGGCCACCAAGTGCATCTCCAAACTCGCTCGATCACAGCCTCGGAGTATATCTCTGAGTTCACTCGATCGTCATTTTCAGGCGCACCTCGAATTGCTCTCAAGCACCGCCTGCAGCCAGTCCAGATATAGCGTGTGTTGATGGGCAGCTATATAGATACATAGATACATAGATACATAGACGAGAAAACAAACTGAATACATGACTGTGATTCGAGGTGCTCCCAGACATGTCGCCGGCGCTCCCAGGTGCTCCCAGGCTTGTCGTCGGCGCTCCCAGTTACTCTGAAGGCCGGCAGGAATGACCTCCTAGGGTCTGATACTCCTGAAATTGACGCATCTAAGTTTACACTCCACATCCTCTCAGACCAGTGACTAAAATACACTTTGCTGATGCTATGCAATGCGACCCATCGCCTGGGCGACAGGTAGCATGTAATTCTCTGTCAGAGGGTTCGAGGTTCCGTCCGAGCCGTCAGAGCCGTCCGGAACACCCAGGTGTTTCAGACGGAAACTAGCGTTGTTGCTGATGTAATATTGACACCAGTTCAACTTCAGCATCTATGTACGTAGTAGCAGGAGATAGCAACAATGTCAATACTGAAAGAACTCTCTGTCAGTTCCCCAGTACTCTTTGGGAATGATGGGGGTGCAGTATGATGGGAAGATGGGACGACAGAGTAGAATTAGGGAATATACGAACATTGAGAGTTGGATACAGACATATATATGATTGTAGATGTGTATATATTGAGTTGATTGAATCGTGCAAAAACCCTCATGATCGCCATTTTCTAATCAGCATATAAAGGTATATATGGCTATAAACAGCTATAGAGGCAAATATATGCAGTTTCAAACTCTGCTCGTATTGGACATGTAGCCATATCTATATGTATATCAATGCTTTCAGAAGCATGTTTACTGCGCTTTTAAAACTCTAAGACAATCATTAAATGCCATATAGTGAATTCTAGTTCATATTGTCTAATATGGGTGTATATACACAAATATAGAGGCATATATTCACTTGACGTGTATGCTGATAGTTTGTTAAACTATAGGCATATATTGCCATATATATGGATGTATGCATGTGTAGATATTATAAAATATCAAACGTACGAATTCCTGATCATTCTCAGTCTATCTTGTCTTCTTCTTGTCAGGCAGAGGGCTATCTGAGCTGGCGCCATTCTCAGTGTCAGTTTCGTCTTGATCAAGAGTGGGACGAGGAGGTGGCCTCAGTTTCTCCTTCATCACTTTCGACTGATACTTTCTGAACAGGGCAATACCATCTCCATCTGTGCGCTGACAGAATGAATACTAATCCTGTGCCAATCTCCTAGCCACAACATTGATGTCATTGGCGAGGAGCTGTTTCCTGTGCCTGTTGAAGGAACCGATTATATTAGTCAGCTTATTCTGCTCCCCAAGTTAGCCATCTGCAAATGTGCAAATCAATATAGATATGCCTGCCTTGACGATATCTTGACAAGCTAAGTTATCAACCTTTACTCTGTCGAATACGGGTGTGATCGGATCTCCCGCACTTCCCAGAGTTCATGGTCATACACTCATGACCGTCACTTTGCCTTATCAGAAGTGCTTATTTTGAAGGTACTGGCCTCTGCTTCTTGACCAGCATTGTATCTTTCTAACTTCAGATGTGTGGGTGCTCTGCGTTTGTTTCCCTTGATCTTCTGAAATGCTTCAGTAAACTGTGCTTCCATCTGCTTCTGGATTTGCAGGCGCTTGGCATTCACATCTAAAAGCTGAATGACTTTAGGCTTCTTGCGTGATCTATCATCATCTGAGTCACCATCACCATCATCTGATGATTCATCATCAGTACCCACACTCCTTTTGGGACTCTTCTTGAGTGGTATCTTGGGTGGCATCTTGGGTGGCTTCTTGGATGGCTTCTTCAATGGCTTCTTGGGTGGTGTATCGCTGTCATCTGATGCTTCATCATCATTATCCACAACGTGTTTCGAAGTCATCTTTGACAGCTACTTTACTGGTTTCTCGGGCGGTGTATCACTGTCATCTGATGCCTTATCCTCGTTATCCACAACCATTTTGGGCGTCTTCTTTGTCAGCTATACCAGCTTTTCGGGAGGTGTCATAGAAGCCGATGCCTCCGAAATTTCTGATGGTGTTTTCTTTGGCTTTATAGGTTTGCTTAGGGCCATTATAGATAGATGTGGGGCTATAATCTTGGAAAAGATCGAATAAGTAGTATGGAATACATATCTTTGAGGTGAGGAATATGATGTTGATAGTGGTATAGATATAGAAGGGGATAACCAAATGGATACCGTACGCATCAAGCATCATGAACCAAATATTTGATAGTGGAATTCAGCACATCGCCTATAGATATAAGATGATCCCCCCGAACCTGCCGCTAAAGATACAAAATACTTCAACCTAAACACCGCCAAAGATAGAAAATGACTCAATCCAAACATACCACTAAAGATACAGAACCATATCATTCTATCTCCTTCTTCTTTCCACTTCAGTGCATATAGGGCAATCCTAGCATCCCTATTCAATGACAGCGCAATTCAGAGATAGGCTAGAAGCCCAATTGTAGTCTGATTTCAGAGCGGCACACCCATGCTCCAAAGGTTTCTTCTTGGAGTTGGCTTGCTTCTACTTCTTTTGTTCAGCCTCGTGCTGTAGATCATCATTTCGAGCACTCCAGCTGTTCAGCTCCTCGACAATGGATTTGGATTCCCCTGGACCAAATTTCTGCATAGCGACACCATTGACTTTGGTGAAAGTGGTTGAAGTTCCATTGTATGTTGCGCAGAACTATGCATGCATCATTAGATAAAATGGGTGGATCAGTAATGGATGCCTTTACAAATTGCTGGACCTGATTTATACCCAGCTTCTGCAGAGCGTGCGCAAGCTCTAGATATTCGGGCAGCAGTGGCGATTCTTGTTCTATAGTTTCGTATTCAGTGATAAAATAAAGATTGATGGCACACAGATACCTACCCTCTTGATTCTCCATTTCTTGGTCTTGAAGCTCCATTCCAAGATCTGCCATCTCCTGATCTGCCATCTCCTGATCTGCCATCCCTTGATGCTCATTATCGTACCACATGTCAGTGGTATGGGTGTCAATGCCATTGGGAGTTGTCTCGGTGTTGAATTCGGGTGGATTGTGGGGTTGCATGGTATACATCTGAACCCTCTGATCAGTAATGATCTTGCTATTGTTGAATAAAGGCGGGTTCTGAGATTCCATAGTATCTGTCTCCATTCCCTGCAAGGTAGTATGCGCCATGATAGGAAACGGGGGAGGCGCCATGATGTATACATTCTGTTACGACCCTGGAGGACCTCTCATGAATCGAGATCGTGAAGTGGGCTGAAATTCACGATCGGTCATATCAAAGCTAAGAATCACAGGGCAACTGGGCACAGGGATTCTGCTATGAGGGCGGAATGATGGTGAGATGTTTGGTTGTGGACTAGTAGACTCCCTCATAGATCTGGCCAGTGGAACTCTGGTAATGAGCCAACCCTGAAGTACGTTAGCTATGGGATCAGTACAGCAAAGAGTAGCATACATACTCAGACAGCATCCTTACTGTTGGCACACAAAATGATTGTGGCTTGATTCACATCTCAGTTCATGACCCCATCGCCTGGAAGGATATTCTCCACTGCAAGCTTGTCAAGGTACTTGGTCTGAGCTTCCGACCTCAGAAGGCAGCCAATGGCCAGCGATATCGAAGATGCCCATGAGCTGGAACGCGGCATCCCATTGAAGTTCAAGTTTTGTCGATGTTGATAGTGTCGGCTGGCATTGGTGATGACCTATCAGTTAGCGAAGTCGGCCTTGGCAGCTCGGCTATGCGCCAAGATACATCTCGCATTGATTCACCTTCACTTCCGCACTTCATCTCTCTACATCCCCGTACATTCATTTACAGGCAACTACTATCTACAACCGTCATCGAACAACTGTCATACAATGACTCATCATCCATCAATCCTCATCCAGTCCCAGATCTCAAGATGGTTCACCATAACAGGGGCAATTCAAACGTATGCACCAGTCGTCGATGTCATCACGCATAACTAACCTGTCATAGCTCGTTGTAGTGCAGGAAGCTGTGCTGGTTTTCAACACGGACTCCAGACAGCTCCACATGCAGATGAAGAAATCACTCGTTGCTCAAACTTCTGAGAGCGGCAACAGCATTGATAAGGAGGTCATCAAGAGGGAGATTTATAACCAGGAAGTGCACTCCGAGGTTTGTTTCCTATGCCCACTATTCCTGTTTTTTGACTCTAATGTTAGCCGTCTAGTCATAAAACATTCCTGATGACGTTTTCAAGAAGATTCGAGAGTTCGTGTGGGATAAGTGCATCATGGGTGTGGTTAAAGAGCACAAATTCGACTTGGAGGTGTTCTTCAATGCTATTGGAGTTTCCAATAGGGAGGTTATGATCTGTAAGAAGATCATTGTAAAATCCCTGAGCATGCTGCAATAGTCATCCCATTGTGCTAAATGTTCCCACAGACGTGAATCGAAAACAATCAAGGTTACCATTATAACTTCCTCAAGATGGTAACCCTCGATGGCAAAGAGACCAACATGGTAGCTGAGCTGATTGCCGGCTTTATCAGTGAGCTGGAGGGAATGGAGGGTGGTGACGAAGATCTCAAAATGGCTGGAATTTCCTACATGCAACCGAACTGATTTGCAGATGAAGACTGATACTATCTACTTGCACATCTAAGGGGACATTTTAGTAGCATCTGAAAAATAAACAAGTGCTTAGTCATCCTAACAGTATATTTAGGGATAAATATACATCTGTATTTGCATATATATGCTTATATGGACAGTTGAACGTTAGCTCTTATTTGAGTGCCAATACTTGTATGTATATAGATCTATGCAGATATTTATGCCAATATGCTTATAATGCACAAGTTATTCAAATTTGTTCATGTATCTACAAATATATATCTATATACACATTTATTAACATATATGTATCTATACAGGCTCCAACAGCATACTCAAGTGTATGTTGCCATATATAGTCATATGCAAATGTATATACCCATACACCCATACACCCAGCCCAGACGCCATATGCTGCCCACAAGGTACTTAAGTGGTTCCAATCCGCAATCTGCCATTTAGCTTACAGAAGCTACAATCTCATTCTATTTATCTGTCAGCAGCAGTCTAAGGAGTGAAGCAATTGTGAGTGTACAGTCTCTGCTTGTAACATCAGTAGCACATCAAGAGGCACCTCATTGACAGGGCAGTCCTCGAGCTCCTGGATAACATTGTTCATCTTGAGCACAAATCCAGCACTTCTTTCGAACATCTTAATCTCGTAATCTGTACACTCGTTGCACATGTTTCAGTTTTGCTGCTGTGCAAGTGTTAGCAATTTCACCCAAGAATGAACATTCATACTCCAACTTGTTCTAGACTAAGCCCAGTTATTCTCCTCACTTCTTCTCGCCAGGCCAGGGTCATTGAGCTTCCATTAGTCATTCCTCTCTCAAAATATGTTATGAAGATCTGTTTCTGATGTGAACTTAAGTTCATGCCCCACTTCCTAGTATGGGTAGTGGTGGTGGTCGTTGTCATGGTTGTAACAGTGGTACGCTGCTTGATATGCTATGGAGAGATCTTGGACGAGTTACTCTCAAGGCTAGAGTTCCTGGACCCATTACTCTTGAAGCCAGAGATATTTGAAGACTGCGATGATAATTGCAGATTGTGATCAGAGTGCAGTGTAGCCTGCTCGGCATTGTGCAGCAGTGGCAGTGATGAGCTCAGAGAGTCATACTTAGAGGTCCTTGGAGTAGCGGCTCTACGAAGCTGAGGAATCTGTACCGCATTGTTAGGAGAAACCGCAGCTCTCAGTATGCTATCCATATCGCGCTGGCGGCAACGTGGTGGTGCACCTTCACCATGTGTCCGACTAACAGCCTTAGTCGGAGGTGGCAGAGTTGGCAGCATGAGTACCATATGCTTGGCATTGGCGTCGATAAAATAGTTCTCATCGTCGCTACTCATATGGGATTTGAGGTGTGTGGTAGGTAAGTAGTTATTGGGTGGTGTGGATGATGCAAATGTGAGGACAATGTGAATGGTGAGGACAATGTGAATGGTGAGGGCAATGCAAATGGTGAGGACAATGCAAATGGTGAGGACAATGCAAATGGTCAGGACAATGCAAATGGTGAGGACAATGCAAATGGTGAGGACAATGCAAATGGTGAGGATGATGCCACTGGCAGAAACATTTACTGTATATGCACATATAGCTATCTACATTGATGGATGAAGATATACATGGAGTTCACTTGATTTTTTTGGTGGGGTGCAGGTGCTTTATGTTGCCTAGATTTGCTTGGTGAGCCATATATGCACAAATGGGCCTCTACATTGATGGATGTCACTGTACGTGGATCTTGCCTAATCTTTGGTGGGGAGCGGACACCCTCTGTACGCCTCATATAGGAGTTGTAGGTCAGGTGTGCAGCGCCCCATATCATAAGATATAGTGGGTTAGCCCCCTAGTGGTGCGGACCGCAACTATTCGCTCCTTCTCCTCTCCACCACCCGAAATTTCTCGCACCCTTTCTCCACCTCCACCTTCTCCACCTCCACCCCAAAAGCTCGCCACCACCAACCAGTGTTTTCATCGGTCCGGGGAGGGACCAGTCTGGACTGGTCCGGTCCGGGTTTAGTCCAGTAGGGTCCAAGGATTTTTCGGACTGGAATCGGACCAGTCTGAGATTTCATTGGACCGGTCCAGACTCAGTCTGGACTGGTCCTGGACTGCATTGCAGGGTTAGGTTTATACTTGCTGAAATCGGGTTAGGAATGGGGTAAATATGCCCTTTGGACTGGAAACCCACACAATACTAGAATAATTGTACTCTAGATGTCCATTCATACGTGCCCAGTGGTTAAAAGTAGGGATGAATCACGGTTTTGGCGGTCACCTGATAGGATCCATACCGAATCTGGATAACTACCATTAGTAGGAATGGACTAGTCCAGACCAAGACCGTCCAGTCCAAGACTGCCTGTTTGTGGTCCGGTCCAGTCTGACCTTCCGGTTGGACCGGACCGTACTGAGCCCTACCCCAGACCGTACTGAGCCCTACCCCAGACCAGGTCCGTCCGGACTGGTGAAAACACTGTGAAGAACATGGTGTGAATCCCCAGTACGGTCTGTCAGCGGAGCCTCAAAACTGCAGTTAAAGCCTGACCTGGCGAGATAATTACTTGTAACATGTTGAACGTTGAACGGAATTATTCAAAGACTGGGCTGAATGATTGAAAATGAGTAACAGGTGGCTGTGAATATTGCATAAGCGATACTGTTCCTTACTATTCACCATTCGCTCTATACATGGGAAGACAAGATTGAAATGACTGTGCACTCTACCCACCGGCTCTGAGGGTAGAAAAACTTGACGAAGCCACTGGTGCAGTTTGAAAGAGATATATCTTGAGTAGATCACACTTGCTCGTGCATGCCTCACTCAACAAGAATCAACCTGCCAACCATGCTCTGGATACTGGTGATGTTGATGCTGAAAGGCTAAAGTGGAGAGCGTTAGTTTAATTGGACTTTGCACGCATGCTGCTGAATTGCACTGCCCGTGACAACAAAACACATGCGGTAGAGAAGTATATGCACTCTTTAAAGGCCAACCGGTTTCTGTAGGATTCTAATTATGTTTCAGGTCATTGCACAAGCAAAATCTATCCCAGCCCTCATGTTCTCGTACGAAATATCATACTGTACCGGCCAAAAGGGAAATCGATGTCGAAGGTCTGTCCTTCGTGGACGACGTCGGATGGGTGGCGACTGGAAGCGACATAAACCAAATCGCCAGAAAACTCGAAGCCTGCGCCAGAGAGAGCATCGACTGGGCGGAAAGACGGGAGCTGGAGTTTGACACCGCAAAAACCGAAGTGGCACTCTTCACCCGCAGACGAGGCTCCAGGAAGCGCCTGGGTCCGAAGCTAACAGCGGAGAAAAGAGTTGGGAACGGCTTCGTCAGGTTTGACAAGGAAGCGACCAGGTGGCTGGGGGTCTGGATGGATGCCCACCTAACGTTCAAGGAGCATCACAATCAATGCATGAAGAAAGCTAGGGCCGCAGAAGCACGACTCCGGTCACTCACAGGAATGTACGGAGTCGTACCAGCATGTGTGAGAGTGGCTCAAATAGCCTGCGTCCAGACGATCACACTGTATGGAAGCGAGCTCTGTTGGGATCCAGAGGAAGGCAGCTGGCGAGACGACTTCCAGCTTCCCCTGAATCAACAAGCCAGGTCAACCCCGGGCGTGCTGCTGACAACTCAGAGAGGTGTGCTAATGAGAGACTCAGGGCTCACACCTGTGGCGGTGGCCCTCGATGCCAGACAACAACAGTGAGTGGCAAGGCTAGCAAGCGTGTGCGAAGGCTCCAAGTCGAAAGAGCTTTACGATTACCCCACACCTGGTGCACCGTTAGGCAGAGTGGCCGCGATAGAGCACGCGTGCAGCAGGAGAGCAGAGACGATATGCCGGCCAGTCCCTGGGGACCAGCCAGCAGTCAAGACCACCATACTGGAAGACGACGCCGCGGCCAACTGAGCCGCCGAGCTATGCGCAAGAGAAAAAGAATGCAATGCGGGATCTGGCACCTGGACATGGAGGACGGACGGATCTTGAACAGACGATGGAAGAGTAGAAGCCGCAGCAGTGTGATCGAACGGAGACGGCTGGATGGTCTTCTGCAGCTATCATACGGACGGCGCACCTGGACCCAGGGCCAGGGCAGTAACTAGCAAGAGCAATCAACGTGCATGCTAGGGCCCTGCACGCCCACGGCATCGAAGCCGTGATCCACTGGGTCCCAGGACACTCGGGTGTTGACACGAGAAGATGATGGAGAAGATGAATTGTCTATCTATCCAAAGAGAAGGAAAACTATGGACTTATATATGAAAGAGAGTGAAGGAAAACCCAATGCCGACTGCCAAAACCGGAGCCCAATGCCGAGTACCAGTGCCGAGCTGTCCTCCTCGCCATGGGGGCAGGCGAAGCCGACAGGGGCAAGCGAGGCCGACAGGGGCAAGCGAGGCTGATGGGGGCAAGTGAGGCTGGTGGGGGCAGGCGAGACCGGTGGGGGCAGGCGAGGCCAATGGGGGCCGTAAGCCGCCGGGCCAAATCCATAGTCAACACTCCCCCTTTGGCCCAAGGCTTTCCAAACGAAGGGAGACAAAACCGAAGAAACAAACGAAAGTCTGAGATCCTCCTCCGAGTTCCAAATCCCATTAAATCCAACAAAAACCCAAACATACAGTGTAAATCCAAATACACAATCTCGAACAAAGGAAATCCAAAAATCCAAATCCTGCCCATGATCCTATCCGGGTCCAATATCCTCCACACACTCACCGAGTTTAACTCCCCCGAGGGCCATAGTGAGAGCGTCTGCCAGCATCTCCGTACCTGCCACGTGCTTGATCTCGACCTCGCCTTTGGCAATGGCTTCATGAATCGAGTGGTACCGGAGTCGTAAGTGCTGGCTATCAGATTGGAAGTTGCCCGAGTTGAGAGTCGTAACGCAGTTTAGGCCGTCATTGAGAATACTCCTGGTGATGCCTCTGCCAAATCCTATCTCTGGGACGAGATCTCGCAGCCAGTCAATCTGCACTTTGCCATACGCAGTGGCAATCATCTCTGCTTTCATCGTCGATTGGGCTACTACACTCTGCATCTTTGACTTGCAAATGACGAGGGTTCCGAGGGCGTAGACGACGATTCCCGAGCTGGACTTGCTCGTGTCTGCTTGGCCCCCCAAGTCTGCATCGGCGTAGCATAAGATTGACTGAGAGTCATGACTGTGGCTTGGGTCATAGATCATTAATTTGTAGTCGGATGTGCCTCGGAGATATCGAAGTAGTTGCTTCTCGGCTTCCCAGTGTAGAGTCAATGGTTGGGCGGAATATCTGCCTAGAACTGCCATGGCATAGGTGATATCTGGGCGAGTACCAAGAGCGGCATAGAGAATCAAACCAATGGCTTTGTGGTATGTTCTAGAGTCGAAGGGCTGCTCTTCGGCCTGAATGGCATGGGGTTTGTAGCAGATCTCCATCGCAGTTGAACGCTTCCGGTAGTCGGTCATCTCAAAGCGGACAAGAACTCGGTTGATGTAGCCAATTTGTTCGATGGCAATTGATTCTTTGCTGCGGTCTCGAGTGACCGTTATGCCGAGATATTCGAAGGTGTCCGGCACAGGAAGATGACCAGCGGCCTTGAATTGATCGTATAGTCAAGATGCAATGGAGGCGACAAGTACCGATTTGCCAATGATCATAATATCGTCGATGCAGACTGGGATTAAGGCGCCATTTGCTTCGCCGAGATTGCCACAGAAAAAGAGACCGGGATCTGCAATTGAGGCTTGGAGACCGAGATAGTCAGCTATGAAATCAAACACTTCTTCACAGTACTCCCGATTCGCTTGCTTGATGCCATGGAGAGTTTTATTCAATTTGACAAGGGGTCTGGCCCGGCCATATGGATCAGGCCATTTGCCATCAGGGAGGCGAATATAGAGAGTCTCATGCAGAGGGCAGCCGAGGAAAGCAGTGGGGATATCGAGGATGGTGATCTGAAGGTCATGCTTGGCAGCAAGGCCGAGAGCAAGCCGAATCAAGGCCGAATGAATGACTGGAGAGGTGATGTCATTATAGTCGCCAGGCTTTTGGAGATCGCCGTAGCTGACCAGTCGAACTTTCCATTTGTCAATTGTCCCATTGGCCATTAGCTTTCTTCTCATAACCCAACGGCTTCCAATCATACTAGCACCTTCTGGGATTTTCTCAACGAAGGTGAAAACCTCATGACTTTCCGTTGACGCCATTTCCTTGCTGATGGCTTCTTTCCATTGCTCAGCGTCCTCTGCATTCAAGGCTGCACGGTATGTCTTTGGACCTTGCTCGATCATCATGGCTATGCTGACATTGGCTGCGGTTCTTCCGCTCGTTCTAGGAATTGGTGTCTCTGGATGCGGTGTCTCTCGAGGCGTTGTCTCTGGAGGCGGTGTCTCTGGAGGCGGTGTCTCTGGAGGCTGTGTGAGATCATCATCCAAGTCGTCAATTGGATTGATCGCACGGGGCAATGCGGCTGCTTTCGAAGGTTTTACTTTGGCTTTCGGGGACTGTATCATAGCTTTTGGCACCTTGGGAGGCTCATCCTCAATTTCCAAATCCTTATCCTGTTCGGCTGGTTCAAAGGCGAACTTTGTAGGCTTAGTCTGTAGTAACTGGTGATATAGGGTAGACTAATCAAATTTGACATCTCAAGCAATAAAAATTCGGCCCGAACTGATGTCCATAACCCGGTACTGTGTCGCTGTCTCCGAGTAGCCAACGACTACACACTTGTAGCTGTGGTTGTCAAGCTGCTTCCTGAGGTCGCCATGGATCCATGCAAATGCAAGGCAGCTGAAAGTTCGGAGATGGGAGATATCAGGCTTCTTCCGCGTCCATCTTTCGAAAGGGGTCGAATTTGGGAGAGCTCGGGATGGTAGTCGATTCTTGATGTAGACTGCTGTGGATACAGCTTCGGCCCGGAGTGTGTTCGGCATCCCAGCATGCTTCAGCATAGACCGCGCGGGATCCAGCTATGTGCGATTGCATTTCTCCGAAATGCCATTCTGTTGCAGTGAGTTTGGGGCTGATACTTCTCTAGTGATGCCTTCCTCTGCCAAGTACTCAAGAAACTTCTCACGACTAGCATACTCGCCTCCTCCATCAACTCTAATTTGGCACACCTTAGACTTTGGGTGCTGCTTCTCCACTGTCGCCACATACTCCTTGAACTTCGCTGGACCCTCAGATTTGGCTCTTATAAAGTAGACCTCAGTGTATCTCGAGTGGTCGTCAGTAAACATAATAATATATCGGTAGCTGCGCATCATCAGAGTCTGCATTGGCCCGATTGCATCGGAGTGAATCAACTCAAGAAGTCGAGTCTTTGTCTTATCCTCAGAGGGCTGGAAAGGCTTCCGGAACATCTTGCCCATAATACATGCTTCACAAGTGCATGTCGATGGGCTCTTAGCATGCAATTGGATACCTCTGACTGCATTCGGGAGCCGTTTGATAGCTGGCAAGAGACAGATGGCCGAGGTGAACATGCCAAACAAAGATATCCTTATCATCGACTGCAGGAGGAATGATGGAATAGGCCTCGGAGGTCTCAGGAACAGAGCTCGGAGTGGCGCTCGGAGTGGTGCACGGTGGATCATCTACTGCTACCTATGCTTTCGAGACTGAGCCCGAGGTTGCTTCAAGCACGAACAGACTGTTGATGAGTGGTGCTTAATATACGAGGACTGATCCAAGGCTCGCCGTAGCTCCATCGAGTTTGAAATCGAAGTTAACTTCTTTCTGCATTAACTGGGTGATACTGAGGAGGTTATTCGAACCGCAGGCTGGCACATAAAGGGCATGTTGCAGGACAATGTTCGCGGGCTTCGCATTTGGCCTGTCGACGTAAAACGTATTGGTTTCAGAGTCTTTGGCATTGACAAAGCTGTTGTTTGCCGTCTTGACCTGATGCTGCCCCTTTGCCATGGGGTGAAAGGTCTCAAAGAGGTGACGATTGCCGGTGACATGATTTGTTGCACCGGTGTCAAGAATCCAATGATCGGCAGAGCGATGTGCCAATGCCACATTGACCATGATCATAGAGTCTCGCGTAGAGTCCGAGACAGGGTCGAAATGGAAGACTGAGACAGGGCTGGAATGGATGACCGAGACATAGTCCGAATGAATGACCGAGACATGGTCCGAATGTATGACCGAGACAGGGTTTGAATGTATGACTGAGAAGAGGAATGACTCAAACTCGAACTCTGCATTAGAGGTCAATGCGGTCGACGCCAGGTTAGCATCACTTTTAGATTTCTCATACGACGCCCACTTATGCTTGCTCCTGCACTTCGCCTTGATATGGCCCTTTACTCGACATCCATGTCATATGGCCTGGCTCTTCCAATTGTCGCCCTTCCTGTCGTTTGTAACGGCGTTGTCAAGTATGCGTGGTTAGGGTTGCCGGGTGGTCACGTGAGGTGTCCAGCGCCGGGTAACCGCCAACCTTATATTGACATCGCGACGGAGACTTAGCTCCATACCGAATATCTTACCACTTACTTCTACACTTGATCTCACTCGCACCCGTGTGCAACCGTATACCATACTATATCCTTATACTGCCGAGCGCCGGCGTACGCGCCCTTACACTATATTCGGTCTTTCAGAAAATCGGATACGTTTCGCTCACGAGATCACGCGAATTTACCCCTTTATTTGACTCGTCGCGACAGACACGAAATCAACAATTACAGCCAATTACCCTCCATGCCTCCAAAGAGAATACAGAGAAGCCAATTGCGTGTGCCTAACACGCGTGCGAGCATTGAATCCCTTCGAGCATCGCTCAGCCGAATGACGCCTATTCCTACAGGCTGCGTCTCGGTACTACCAGAAGACGAAATCAACGATGACGATCTTGCCGAGACTCAAGTTCACGAAGAAGCCCGCGATCCTGAAGACGAAGATGAAGATGAAGATGATTCAACCTTAACAGAGGGCGAGGATAATCGAGGCAGAGACGACATATTGTCAAAGATCCCCGAAGACGACCAAGAGGAGATGCTTGAACAGAACCGGATGCTACTTAAACTCCTATTTGAACAAAAAGCTGAATGGAAGGAGGAGAGAACCCGAATGCTCACCAAACTCGACCGCAGCTGAACCATCGACAGACCGGAGAATCCCGGAAATCAGTCCAAGATCTTTAAGATGGTTGATCTCTTATGGTACTGCGGCGGAGCGAAAGAGCTGGATAAGTTCCTCGAAACATTACGATCAAACTTTGCATCCCACAAGCATCTATTCCCAAGAGGCGATCCCGATCAAGTCAAGTATGCAGTCTCTTTTCTCAACACCTGGAATAACCACTCAGATACGACTCAGCGACAGACAGAAAATACGGACCCATCCGAGTGGGCTAGCGACCCACGAGAGGCCAAGGACCCGTGTCTAGAGAACTTCGAACTCTTCGCGAACAAGCTTCAAAAGATGTACGGAGATACAGATAGGCATCTCAATTCAGCCGCAAAAGCCATGCAGGAGTACCAGCAATTACAAAACGAATCAGTCCGAGTTTATGTCAACTGCTTGAAAGCATATTCGAGAAGAGCCTGCTGGAGCCTTATAACGCACGAAGTGGTCCTATACGACATGGCATGGGCGGGCCTGCGGCATGTACTTAAGACGAAAGTCAGACCTTGGATCTCCAGCGGCAAAGACAGGTTCAACACACTCGACCAACTCTTCGACTGTGCGGCGGCCTCGGAGTTCAAACCGGACGACAAAATGCCCGGGGGACAGCAACAGCAAAGGCAAGCAGGGGTGTCTCAGAAAGGCGGCGATAAGAAAGGTAATTTTCGACCATCCATCTCCGAACCTGCGGAAAGCACTCCCGGTAATTCCAACAATACCGGTAATTCAAAATCGGGCAAGTCCAATAAGCCCAGCGGAGGCAGCCGTGCCAACTTGTGACCAGCGCCATGGCTTTCAAAAGAAGTCTTCGAAAGCCGAAAGGCAAACCGGCAATGCACTCGCTGCGGCAGCGGAGACCACACAACCTACCTCTGTACCAAATACGGCAAGTCGAACCCACCTGAGCAGAACTCCAGCAATAACAGCGGCTATGACGGCAAACAAATCAAACGCCAAAAGTCATTCAACACGCAGCAGCAAAAAAACTAGTCTACCTCTCACGATATCTAACTTGACGGGAGAGGCTGGACGATACGGAGTTAGGATTGGAAAACTTGGGAAACCGAGCCTTATTTGCAACCTTGGATGGGATACAACCGCACCGAATCGCCTTAAAATCAAGAGTCATTCTGGAATGTCGGGCTCTGATGTCAAGCCAATACCTATGCAGCACAGAGAGACCGGATTCGGCGCATATCGTCCATGAAGTCCTTGTACGAATCATACACGGCAACATGCAGCGAGTCAAAGCACTAATCGACTGCAGTGCAATAAGCATCGTTTTATCACTGAGCCTACTCAGGAAACCCGAATTGCCCCACCAACCAGCATTCACCTCGACCCAGGGCCTCAATGGCCAGGTGATGATGTCCGCAAGGAGAGCCGAAAGGCAAGTCTCGTGGTTCAGCATTTTGAACACCGTAAACCAGGTGAAGAATCGGAGGTTTTAGTCGTCCCAATGAAGGCATACGACCTAGTCCTGGGCTTGCCATGATTCAAGGCAAGGAACCCGGAAATCGACTGGACTAAAGGTCGAATGACAGCCCTGCGAACGCGAAACGGACCGCAACGGGCGAAGATTCCAGAAACAGATCACGCAAGTCCTCTGCCGGAACGCGGTGAAGGAAATAGAAATGATGATCCTCCCCGGATATACAACTACTCGGGGCTACTGCATTCGATCATCTCTTTGCTAGTGAGGCGGTGGTCCAGGCATTCACCATACGACTTGGAGAATGTCAAGGGTTGCTAGGAGCATCTCTGGAAGGCAGCACCGGAGGTGAGGGAAACCGCAGGATGCTGAATGTGCGAGCAGGAGCAGCGGCGGTAGTTGCGGTAGAAGAGTGACATAGTGATGGTGCTTGAATGACTGCTACCGGCTCGCCGAGACACAAAGGGGGAAACTGGTCAACGGGGCTTGGTCCTATTGTGACAAACCGACTGATCCAGCTATCCCGGGATCCCTACCCATCTCCACCTGCCAAGCACGCTACAATGCAGAATGCAGACAAGGCTAATGAAAATAGCAATAGACATAGAAAATGCGGAGATGGTAATGACAGATGATGGGGGTCGCATCCCAGCACAATATCAAGATTTCGTGAAGGTCTTCAGCAAGGTAGAGACCGAGACACTCCCGCCAAATAGGCCAACTCACCACCCGATCAATCTGGAACCCGGCTACAAACTACTATATGGGCGGATCTACAACCTCTCGGAATTCGCCTTGAAGACTCTCAAGGCCTACCTCGAAACGAACCTGGCAAGTGGCTTCATTCAGCGGTCATCATCCCCGGCCGCAGCGCTGATCCTGTTTGCAAAGAAGAAAGACGGAGGACTACGGTTGTGTGATGACTATCGAGCTCTCAATCTGGGCATGGTAAACAATAGATACCCCCTCCCGCTAATCTCAGAACTACTCGATCGAGTGCGCGATGCCCGAATCTTCACTGAGCTGGACCTCCGGAACGCCTACCACGTCATCCGGATCAAGGAAAGAGACGAATTCAAGACTGCATTCCGAAGCCGTGATGGTCAGATCGAATACCGAGTTATGCCCTTCAGATTGACAAACGAACCGGCTACGTTTCAGGCCTACATCGACGATTTTCTACGGCCCTATATTGACGACTTCACCATGTGTTATCTTGACGATATACTCATCTACTCGACCAATGAGAAGGAGCATGAAGCCAACCTCCGAAAAGTGCTGCAACGCCAACAGGAATTCGGGCTATATTGCAAGGCTGAAAAGTGCCAATTCGGAGTTCGGGAAGTTAGCTTTCTCGGATTTGTCCTCAATTCAGATGGGATCGGGATGGACTCAAACAGCATATCAACGATTGAAGACTGGCCGACCCCGGAATCGGTTTGGGATGTGCAAGTGCTCCGCGGCTTCGCAAACTTCTACTGGAGATTCATTCGGAAATATGCAAAGGTGACGGCTCCCATATCAAACTTGCTAATGACACAGGGCTCACGGAAGTGCGAATGGACTCGGGATGCTGAACTCACATTTCGAAAGCTCAAAAAGGCCTTTACCGAACCACCGATCCTCCAGCCCTGCAACCCGCAAAAACCGATCATTCTGCAGACCGATGCAAGCGGCTTCGCAATCGCCGGCATCCTCAGCCAGTACGACGGATTCGATATTCTTCGCCCAATCGATTTCTACTCTCGAAAATGCTCTCCTGCCGAACAGAACTACGACACTTATGATCGGGAGCTCTTGGCGATTGTCGAGACATTGAAACAATGGAGACACTACCTCGAGGGCGCCAATCACAAGGTGCTGATCCAGTGCGACCACAAGAATCTCGAGTACATCCAAACCTCCAAAGTGCTCTCCCGAAGACAGGCCAGGTGGGCGGAAATCCTATCCTCTTACGACTTTGTTAACGAACACTTGGAAGGAAAGAAAAACCCGGCAGATGGACCATCGAGAAGACCCGACTACGAGATAGGCTACGAGAGACCGACCGCACGACTACTGGCAACCTTGGCAACTATCACCGTTGAACCGTACGATGACCTCCTTCAAGAAATCAAAACAGCCCAGGCCATCGACGCGTTGGCCGCCGACATGAAACACAGGATTGTCGGCACTCAAATTGTTGATATCCCTGACCTGCAAAGAATAAACGAATCAGAGGAAGAACCGAGCAACAAATGGAAAGTCACCGCCGGAGTTCTTACCTACGAAGGAAGGATATACGTACCAAAGGATGACCTACTTCGCAACAAAGTCATAAGCCTTTTCCACGACAACCCAGAATCCGGCCACTTTGGAGCTCTCAAAACAGCCGAGTTAGTATCACGGGATTTCCACTGGCCCGCAATGGACGCCGCGGTACGAAAATACATCGCCTGATGCGAACTATGCCACCGAATCAAGGCACCACGGCACGCCCATCAAGGCACAAACATGCCGCTACCACCACCGTCACGACCTTGGGAAGGAGTGACCCTGGACTTCGTCACCGACCTCCCTGAGTCAACCGCCTCCGGGTACACGGGAATCTTGGTAATCGTCGATCGACTGACGAAAATGGCAATCTACCTCCCCTGCAGGAAAGATATCGACTCACCAGAGTTGGCACGAATGTTTTTCGAACACGTGATCTGCAAACGCGGCGTACCGGACAACATTGTTACCGATCGCGGAAAGGAGTTTACCAGCCGATTCCGGAACCGAGTCTGCTCTCACCTAAGTATTAGCCACAGGCTGTCGACCGCCTTCCATCCACAGACCGATGGCCAGACGGAACGGCAAAACCAGACCATGGAACAGTACTTACGGGCCTTCTCCAACTACGAGCAGGATAACTGGGTAGAACTGTTACCTCTGGCAGAGTTTGCTTACAACAATTCAGTCCATCACTCAACGC
>Ga0307512_10003469_pt1 | contig 18309 bp, 22 predicted proteins | sample 14_EM_MG_FD_200267 | JGI IMG/M metagenome (GOLD analysis project Ga0307512, IMG submission 200267) | Populus trichocarpa ectomycorrhiza microbial communities from riparian zone in the Pacific Northwest, United States - 14_EM | ecosystem: Host-associated > Plants > Roots > Unclassified | place...
GTATTCCCTGTATTTTGTTATGCCCCCCATGCCACTGAGCCCATTACTGGTATTACTGTGTCTCTATTTACCCCCCACTGGCATCCCCCTGTGAAACTGAGTTGCAGTGGTGTTGAGAAATGGATTTTCCCACCACTACTCCTCCATGGCCCTTTGTGCAAAGCAGATCTCATCTGTTTTGTCCAACATCAGCAAAAAAGAATTCCGTCTAGCCCGAATGGCTCCATCAGAGTGGACGCGGTCCATTATAGCCGTCAGACACATCCCAGTGGCGGCTTGCTCTGTGCTGGGCGTTAATACCACATGTCGTGTTGCATATCACCCTCACATCGCTCTTTCACTGTTTCTTCTCACTCTGTCAGTCTCCTATATTGAAAGAACATTCTGGCGTTGTGGCCAACAGTGACCATGCATCGGAATGGATTCATTGGGTATGCGCTTGCATTGGCATTGCAATGCGATGGGTGACGCTGCACAAACCTCTCCTCGCTTTCCTTCTACCTGGGCGGACATTGAAATTCTCTCTTTACTAATTATACACATGATTACAAGTCGCCAGATCTATGTGGCAATTGACAATCGATCGCTTGTTCTGTCTGTCCCCTGTCTTACTACTAGGAGCTACCTCTGGAATTACGTGCATGCAGCCGACGATGTTTCCCACTGTGAAAACTTGCAAAGGAACAGCCGCCAGTGCTTTTCTCACTTGTACAAATTTCGAGATGGGATTCAAGTTACCCGAGTTTTCAGGTAGTGTGGTGAGCACCAGGGCTAACCAGTACTCAACAAAAGTTCCATCCTCATTCAGGAGCTTGATTTTGAATAGCTGTTGCAGTTGCCACGGGAGAAGACCATTCAACGCGCTATCACACCTCCCCAGGCATCGCTTTAGCCACACCCAGTTGTTCCGTCAGTCCCCTCCATGCCAGCTCTGGCTTCCTGTGCATCGACACATCTGAGATATGCATTCACCTTCTAAATCCTCAACTTGAACCTTAATACCATGTTAAATACAGAGCTCCATTGCATAAAGTTGATCATCCGATATATACATCTTTTAACGACTCTTATGCTTGATCAACTCCTGCATGCTGTGGTTGATTGTCACACTGTGAGTCACGTCCTGCGTATTGTCCAGTAGTACTCTGAAGTCTTTGATCATAGCATCAGGATGGTTTCCATCATGGAGGTTTTAGGGTGTGATGAATTTGGGCTTCACATATGACTTGGAACTCAGGGTGGCAGCCAGATAAGCACCGGACGGGAGGACTTTGCAGGTGGCAGCGCTGTTCCCCCAACGATGAGCGAGGGCTTGATGATTGAGCTCTCTGATTGCGATGCAGAGAATGGGACGCTGCCAGGTGATTACCTGCAGCAGGTAGTTGAGATTGTGATTGGAGGCGTTCCAACTGTCCTTGAGGTTCGTTTTAAGTGCTTGCTCATGCCTCTTGGCAGAATACTGTTGCAAGGCTCTGTATCGACGAATCTGTTCGACCCAGTGAGACATCAAGTGGATCTTCGGAAAGTTGAAGTCGGCATCTAACTCCTTGGGAACATCAATCCTGTGGCTGATAGAATCCTGCCAGGCGATCATTTCGCGCCGCGTCTTGGATAGCGTCCAAGGTTCCGCATTTGTTTCCTCATCTACCGTTCGCTTATTCACAAGTTCCCTGCTCAGGGCATTGGCTTTGCCTTTTGCCTTTTTGCCGGCTCTCCTGAGTAAGAAAACATCTTTGATGGTGTGAAAACGACGCAAAACGTCTTCCATGTAGCTCAAGGTTGCATAATTGTGAGATTTATATGAAGCATACATATAGAATTCTAACAATCCCAGTGTGCACTCAATTGTGTGATGGAATATGGGACGTTGAGCGGTGCTTCCTCCTCATAGAGACTGGGTTACAACTCCAAGCAGATACTCTCTCATTTCCTGTAACTCCTTCCCATTTCATCGGGAAACTTCCTCAAATGACTTAGTTTTTTGGTGTGAGGTCATGGTAAGCAGGCACGGATACCCATATTGCATGGTACTTGTCGAGCCGTTTGTGCGTCTTCATGAAGTGGATAATCCACTCCTGGAGATGGCCAAGCATGCCAATCTGCATTTTATGGAGAAGGTTGGGCTTCAAGAGGTCGCTCACGATACATGGAACATGTCCAAAAACATTGAATCCTCGGTGAACATAGCGCGATGAGAGTTCGGCATCGGCTGCCTTGGTGTTGGCATTGCTGAGCTTTCTATATAGGTCGTGATTCTGCTGGGGGTGTTGCTTGTCAGGAGGGACATGATCTCCAAGTTTGTTCTTTGGACACTCACACAACAAACATATATGCCGCTCAAGATGGTGTACGTCCCTATACTCAGGGTCATCTCTAGACCATGCTGCTGAAACAGGTTGCAACACCTGAAGTTGCAATCTGCACAGAGAACACCGTAATACGCGCTCTCGGTGCTGAGATTGTGTTCAACGATGAGAGGCTGCAGTACCCGCTGGAGAATCTCGTTCATCACCTCTCGGTTTGATTCCTACTGCTCATTCAGCCGCTTCAGAGACACATTGCAGTTCGTAATGGGAATCGGCAGAAATGCGACCGTTCAGACACTGTGAGGTGAGGGCATCTGGAGGATATTCGATGATAGATTGCAAATTGTCATATACACAGGCCACTCTTTGTTGTTGCCAGCAATATTCGAGAGATGTGTTCCGTTGGACATGCAGAACAAGGGAACAAGTGTATCCTGCACCCTGAGCGTTGCCTTAACATGGGTTAACACATCATCATCCTCGGGTATCTCTCCTTCCCAGTGTCTCCCACCACAAGCCCGCAGTGTGCATTGTGGTATAGAGGCGTTTCGGTAGCGCATCGCTGTTTATGCAACACTGAGGGGCGTATCTATGATGCTCCACGTAGGCTGGCGGCTGCATCCACCATCCCATGCTGCTGGTGATGTCTCGACTCCAGTATGTGATAGCCCATTGGTGATTGTCATTCCATTTCATATCCTCGAGAGTGTGTAGTTGCCACTCCCCGAGAGCCTGATCATCTGGCAACCGAGCCACAATCTTCTGGACACTATCCACGTTTTCAAAGCTTGGGAAACGCAGAGCGGTGTGTTCTTCCTTCAGCATGTTGTCATAGTACGTCTTCATGCCTTTCTTCTTGATTGCACACTGGATATGTTTGTAATCTTCACACGTCACTAATGGGTATTATGGATTGTTATGTAGGTTTGTCTCAACGCAATCCTGGGTGTTGGGTTCCCATGGTTCAGCAATGTAATCGCTCAGCGGAGCACCGGCGCCGGGGTAGGTTCCTGGCCGTGGCAAAATGGGTGGCGGTGGCTGAGAACCCGAGTCTGCGATGTTTTCAAGCTGTTTGAGGTAGGGAAATCCATCCCAGTGTTCGACTGAATCATTGTTAGTGTTGAATGTACGACGCAGAGCAGGTTCAAAGCGTTGGGGCGCCCCGCGAATAGTCAGATTCGTCGGGCGTGCAATTTGAAGGTGTTCAGGATAGTGTTATTTGTGATGTTTGACTCACCAGCTGTCTGAGGTGAACTTCTTTCGGCATGAGAAGTCGGGGCCTCGGGAAGGGGTCTTCTCCGGCAATGTTGACCACGCCCGAGGAATGGAGTATTCACTGTAGAATGGGACGAATGGGGGTGCTGGGCCTGAGTAGTCAGGTGTGGGTGTAAGCTCACAATACTTTCAGCTAACTTGAGAGAGTTATTGAGCCTCAACACCATCACAAGGAGGTTCCTTACACGCCAGGAGTTGCAAACACCCTGCATGCGTAATGTCCCCTAATACTATGAATAATATAAGAAATGAACCCTGAGTGATGCAAAAACCTCATGATGGGTGTAATAATCAATGCCTGGCATAAATTGAATACCAAAGAGGAAACGAACAAGCCCACAACCCTTAACCCAAACGATCCTGAATACAAAAACCCTGAGCAAAAATGACACCTCCACGCGTGCCTCAATCAGTGCCTGAGATCAATAGATTACAGCAAAAGAATCTGACAAGACAAGAAGCCGACCCTAACCCGAACGCAACAATCATCGCCTCCTCTGCGACACGAGGACTGGTTCACTCCTCGCCTCCGGAGCCATCAGGGTGGGCCTCAGGGAGATGGACATATGGGAGAGGGACATCAGGGAGACTGTCGCCAGCTGCCGAGTGCCCGAGTAGCAGCTGATCCACATCTACATCCAAGGTGATTCCGGCTGCCTCAGCTTCTTGCAGAGTTGGCGTCACTGGGCAACTTTTTTGCGGCGTCAGAAACCTCAAAAACTCAAGCCGACTGAGGGGATGAGTCTCCAGAGTTTGCGGTTGTGGGCAAGCCTCCGGGCTTTGTGGCCATGGTGCAGGCGCCAGAGGTGGGAGCCGTGGGGTTTGCATGTGCATCTCCTGGCCTTGCTTAGGTAGGAGGTTTGGCTGATCATCGACCATGGTATGTACATTGTCAGCCAATGAATTTACCATCTCTCCCTGGCCAATCGTCCGAGGTTCTTTGCCATCATCCTCATCCTCATCCCCCTCCTCATCCTCATCCTCATCCCCTTCTTCTTTCTCCTCCTCCTCGTCATCTTCCTCCTCTTCATCTTCCTTCTCTTCATCGCCACCATCCCTTCATCAGCAAAATGTAATTTGGTCGCTGGGAGCCTCCAGGAGTGTGTGAGAGGAGGCGGAGTGTAAACTTAGAAGCGTCAATTTCAGGAGAGTATCACACCCTAGGAGGGCATTCTGGCCGGCCTTCGGAGTAACTGGGACCTCTGATGACTGGTACGGGAGCACCATGGGAGCGGTTGTGATAAGTTTGGGAGCACCTGGGACTGTCGCCCAACCAATGCGGGAATCCCAAACTAACTCTGAGAGATGCCTGGGTCCTTATGGATATTCATTGGAAGGACTGCAGGCGTTATCTGAGATTCTCCGGATGTACCCCGAGCAATAAGAATACCCTCCACATATGATGCATAGATTATTGTTCATTATCAACTTCTAAATCGTACTATAGTACCCTGCATCTCATTCAACATTCTATTGTTTGCATCGCTACATTAAGGAGAGAATCAAAGAAAATGACGAGTGATTCAAAAATGAAAGCAGGTAAAACCGAAACAATAACCCGACTAAGCGATCGGAATGATATCAATCGAACATAGTCTCAATGTCATCCACTGAATCTCCCATCTCATCAGGGCCGACAAACGCAGGAACACACAATTCATCAACGGCGCAAAGAAGCTGGAGGCGCTCCTTGTATTTCCGAATAATTCCAGCCTGGCGAGGGGGAGAAATTGAATTCCAATGTCGTTTGGCTCGATTGGTGATATCTAAAAGGTTGGAATGGAGAGGTTAGCTTGCACTGAATCAAAATGGAGTTTGAAAGGGAATATGATGAATTCGGAGGAAAAAGAGGTGCGCCACCAGCAAATGAGGAGTGCCTGATGTGGAGTGCAGGGTGGGCAAGGGGAGTGCTGATGTTGATGGAGGAGCGGGGAATGTAACTGAGGGGAGCAAAGCCGGGCCAAGGAGGGCAGACGGGGGTTGAGGAGCGCCCATCCAGCGGAGCAGCCATTCATGCTGAGCATCGCAGAATGGGGAGGGAAGTTCAGCGTCAGGAATGAAATACAGGCGCTCCAAATCAAGGTCGGAGAGGGGATTGAGGAGCGCCTATTCTAGTGTAGGAGCACCATTGGGGAGGAGGGGGAGGGGCGAGGAGGCATGTTCAGAGTCTGGAATGAAATAGACGCGCTCCAAATCGAGGTCGGAGAGGGGATTGTGCAGCGCAGAATGAAATATCGAAGCGCCAATCCAGATTGAGGAGCGCCTATTCTAGCGTAGGAGCACCATTGGGAAGTGGGGTATGAAGCAGCCCACCATGTGTAATTGATGAGTAGTGCAGTGGCTTCAGCACTAATACAATCTATCACCTTGGAAGGGCAAAATTTACCTCGATATTCATCTTGAGAAAACATAACTGTAACCTTCTTTCCAGTGGCATACTCAGACAGCGCACAATGAATAGCTGCGGCAACAAGCGCTAATGTCTGTGGTGTGAGTGGTTGAAAGAACTGTGATGTGGTGGGTTGTCGCCCCAAGCTGTTGGCGGTGAAGAAAAATTGATGATAGATTAAGTCAAGCACTTCCATCCGCGTGTACCACGATTTCTTATCATCGATGACCTTCGAGAGATAAGCATCGTCAAACAGGAGCTCCCGAACTTGAATTCGAAGCTCAGTCTCTGATCCTAAATCTAACCGGTAACTACGGACAATTGTTCGACGTGCTCCATCTGCCAAACGCCCTCGAATGGTACTAATCTTTAGTTTTAACTACGTATATTTCTGGGGCTTAGTATCATCGCAACTCCAATAGAGGAGTAGAAACCAGAATATACACTTACAGCTTCTCGGGTTTGCGGATCGATTTTAAGAGATGGACCACCGGGCAATTGACACACAGATGGAGTACCAACAGGAGTACCTGCTAATGCACGCTGACGATCCTGGGCTTCAATCGCGAGTTTCCAAGCTTCGTCAACCATCGAGTACTTCTCATCGGAAATGATTGGCCAGGGAGTCTTTGTGAATATGATTGCCTCCATGAATCGTTTCGCTACCTCAAAAGTCGCCTTTTGGTGTTGAGGAACGTTGTGATCTCCGCCAGCCTTTGGTTGAGGAACATTCTGGTCTCCACCAGTCTTGAGAAGTGGGAGCGCCTGGGCGGGTACAACATCAGACTCGCGTAATATGTTGATGGTTGACTTTTGGCGCTTGAGCAATGGTGGTGCAATGGCCCCGGCCGGATGTCGCAGATTTGGAAGTGAAGTACGTGCAATGACAGTTTCCGCACGGCTCCGTTTCTTTGGCGGTGGAACCCTTGTAGTTCGTATTGTCTTATCACGGCGCGACTGGTCTAGATGTAGGACCTCCTGGTTGTCCAAATCGTCTTCTTCGATATCGGATGTCAAGGTGGACTCTCCAGGGTGTTCACTTTCGTTCTCGCTGATCTCTCAATCGGTATCATTATCATCCTGCTTCTTACGAATTATAGCTCGGACATTCGCAATCTAAGACACTATACTCGAAGGCTGGGTTGGAAGTTCAAACATTTGATCTGCAATGAAGATTGGCTGTCTTCTTCAATGCACGTGCAAGTGCTCTCTCAAGTTGGGCTTCTTGATTCTTCTGTGAATAGTGATTCCTCACCTGACTGGCCGTAGGTTCCATGTTGATGGTGATGAAGTGAAGGTGGAGAATGTAGACCGAAGTATATAAGGGTAAATATAGTATGAAGTTTAGTAGAATAAGGGGAAAATAGGGCAACAAAGGAACAATCGGTCGAAGAGGATGCAATTCGAGGCGTCCCTGGAACAAGTGACGCTCGGCTCAGGAGGATGCAATCTTGAGGCGTGCCTTGAAAGAGTCCCGAAGACATGTCGGCGGTTCGTATTTATATTGTCAATGGTGGTTCTTTGTTGTGATTTAGGAAGCGTCAGGTGCACCGGATTAGATGGATTGTTCATGCCCCCCAATTCCCGAATGTTAACACTCGTATGCAAGTACGCTATTGATGCAAGAATTCGAGGTTGGTTTAAGCCAACATACCTAGAATTGAACCAGATGCACCTGAAGAACTCGAGACATTAACTGAGAAATGGGTTGATCATGATCGCCCCTGCATATGACTCCGCCGAAGGTAGTTCATTGTGACTCTAGTTCGAGCATATGAGCGGTGACGGTGTGGCACAGAATTGTCGGTGTGTTGAAGAATCTTGCAGAACTTGGACGGAGGATAGAGCTGGGACCTTGCTGAGTGGCAACACTTGCAGTTACATGGGTTCAAACTGAGTTTGTTGATGAGTGTGGATAAATATGAATCTCCGAATGCGGTATACCAGTCGGAAGGACACCCTATTTTGATGATATTCTGTTCTTTTAGGATTCTGCAGCAAAGTTAGCGGTTGATTGGGCATTATCGTGTGCAGAACTTCACTATCAGCGGTCCGAGTCTGCTGAAGTCACAATATGTATGCAGTCAGTGTAAGAGAGGATGGAGAGTTTGGGGTTACAAAGGAGAGATTCAACATAGAGAAAGAACGTTGAAGGTATGATGAAGACTCAGGGGTAATCTAATCGATTCCAGTTGTCGTCAATGCCAAGATTGCTAGCGAATGGGTCATTAATTGTCACTCACATTATGATGTTGCGCATAATATCTTGTAAACACCGCATCATTTAATCACATACTCATTATGAGTCTCAATGCTACAATGTTGACATAACATGAATATTGGGGTTCAAAGCAGTGCATAAGAACGATATGGAATACGTCATGAGGCTTCATCTGACAGAGGAAAGACGAATAACAGCATGCAGTTCCGGCCAATTGAGATGCAGCGAGCATTGAATAGGCATGCAGGATTCAATCAAATGGAATGGCAGGGATTGCAGGCTCGACTTACTTTGACAGTTACTTGTACTCTCAGAAATTGCGTTGTCCTAACTCGAGCATTCATCACGATTTGATCTTTATGCACTCTTGGGATTGGCCGTTGGAGGAAATCAGATATCGTCTGTTTATGATATGTAACGAACTTCAGGCAGGAGCTTGCCAGTCACCGCTTGAGCCGCTGAGCAGAGACTGGCATTCAGATTCTCTATCTCTTCGAGCTCTCTTGATGGAAATCGGTTCATAATCTATTTTAACATACGGGTTTTTGGCGGCCCAAACATACAAGTTAGTCAAAATGTAGTTATGTCTGCATTAGAAGCGCTCTGAATATAAGCCTGTTCGAGGAAGTGTGGTATACCGGTGAGCGGGAGTTGCCGGTCATCTGCAGTCGCTGAGCAGAACCTGTCTTTTGAGGTTCACTCTCTCAAGCTGCAGCTCGATTATGGAGCTCAAACAACTGAATCTATTTTGGGATCTTGGAAACGTATAGGTCCGAACATACCTCTTAGTCAAAATTCAGTTAAGTGTGGTTACTTATCGCCCAGGGCTGTGTATCTTCGGTAAGTGTGTGATGGACACTTTCCTCCAACGGATGGGTTGACACGGAGCATGACAGTTATGGCAGTTTCGCAGCCGCCTTCACATCCCGATCAAGCATAGCTTCAGCTATTTGCTGGGGTCGAGCGGGATGAGCCGCGCCTGAACCTAAAGTTTAGTGTCTGCAAGATGGACACTCTGTGTGCTGGCAGCCACAGATTCAACGCATTCAGAAAAGACCAAATATGCTGGGAATTGAGCAAAATGAACCATTCAAGGGTAATGCGAAGTGGGTATGCACGGTTCAGAGGCGTGCCTGGACTGGGATCATACGATGATAATTGGTCGCGGCTTGTCAAATTTGGGCGTTGAATAGAATACGCATGGGGTGTCAAATCTGAGACCATCAACCTCGACAGGAGAGTGGATCTGAGGTGTGCCTGAATTTCATTCCTGAGCGAGGAAATACTCGGCTGTTCTCTTTGGGGAAGCCTTGAATACGTGAGCCGTGTCTCAGGATACGATACATCAACACGATCTGGCATAGACAGTCGTTCAATCCCTGGATGATTAGAGATATGCTGAGCTGGATCAGTCTCAGAAATGTCAAGAAGTTGATATTGATTCTCTTTTGCAATTGACTGTAAATTATCCAACAGTGTTGATTCAGAGAATATCCCGAATTCTTTCGCAATTCTAGTGTCCGGTGCGCCTGAAATAGACAAGTTACCTATAATTTGAATCACACATGGAGGCTCAGGCGCGCCTGAAAACATGGATCTCGTTGGCAGATTTCTGAATCACAATTCCACTCGGTCATTATACGATTAGGAGTGACTGCAGCTTTGACAGCTTCTCACAAAGAGAAATATATGGCACCGCGCAATTTGACTTAGTCGACCATTAAACCGGCGCACCTGCTTTTCATCACATATTGGATCCTCCAAATCCTGCACTAGTTCAGTTTACCAGATATCTGTTGATCATTGACTTATCTCATATTTGGTACAATAATCATCTAACACGAAATGCAATCGAACTCTAACCCATACTCCTCGACTCCTCCCCCGCGCCTTATTCTCCATATCATTTGACTATTTTGCATCAGTTGATGAGATTGTATTGGTTGAATATTTAAAGAGGCGTACCTTGATTACACTGCCCTAAAAATTATCATTCATCCTCGCCATCATCTGACGGCACGACGTCTCCATACTCCGTAAGCTGCTTCGTATGGTCTTCTCGACACTCCAGAATGCGGTATATCATCGAGGTCGTGATGTTCGGTCGGCTCATAAGGCCATGCAAGACTCTAATTTGTGCCACTCCAGAGAGCTGGTGGAGATCACTCGCTCTGTTATCATAACCACCGGGTCCAGTGTTCAATAGCCATGTGTGTGGGAATCTGTTTTGCCCCAGTCGGACAACCCGTGCAAAGGCCCGGCGCTGCTCATTCAATACCCAGAACTTCTGAGTTATTACCGCATGGTTTGCTGCTGTGAGATTGAGGCCTGTCCCACCCACTTTGGGTGTAGTTACAAACACAGAGGGATTTGGCGAATCTTGGAATTTGAGCTGCATTTCTGTCCGCTCATCGTTGCCCATTTCCGCATACATGTAGAATATATCCAAATGATCCGCAAAAAACTTTGTGAGCCACCACTTCAAATGACGAACTTGGCCTGGCAGAGGACAAAATAGCATGGCCTTTTGAGGAGGAGGTGCACAAGGCAAGGCACGAGATTTACTTTCAGGTTCGTGCAGGAGCACCTCATTTGATGCTTCGTCTTCGTCAGGTTAGGGATACTCCACCGCTGCATTGACAAGCATTTGCAGAAATGTGTCTCTCAGCCATCGGAAAATCGGAGAATCCACCCAAGTATCGAGTGGCCATTCATTGTACCATTGTCCTGAGATGTCATTCCGATCTTCGGTGTCTCCCAATACTAATGAGAAACATGCCAGCCGCCATCTATGAACCCTCCACGCTCCTGAAGCACCTTGTGAAGTGTATCTTTCCACAAGGGTCTTTAGTTTAGCTTGCTCTTCCTCAGTCCATTCGAGATCAACAAGGTGTGCATTCTCCTTCGGGATCCCCACAAGTGGTTTCCCATTCGCGAGTTTCGATTCTGACCACCTCCTTATTGTCCAGGGCTTTGCAATTTGGATCATCCGGTGGGCCGCATCCTGTTGAGCGTCCTGGTCTTCAGTCCGGATTGCATGCATCAAACTCTTCACTGCGGAATACAGTGCCTCGGCGCCGTGCTTTTCCATCAAAGTCTCATCCTCTGCATCTTCAGGCGCACCTGAAAACAGCCACATCGTTTGAAAACACCAGTCATAGAGGGAATGGAAACCCGGCGTTGCAGTGACTTGAAGTTTGAATCCAATTCACGCATTCATCGCAATTCGCCAGCCTATACTGTTTCTCGTCTTGTACCAATGAGACTCATCAAAAATCCCAAAACTCCATGAACAGTGTGAGAGTTGGCCGTTGCTTGATGGTTTCGCTCTCGATGTTAAGGTATCATACGACACAAGGTGGATATTCCATCGGTTTTCCGGCTCGTCAATACTGGTGTTCAGATCCTCGTGGGTGAGATTCGCATTGTCTGCGTGCAACAAGTTAATGAGTTTGAAATCGGTTCCATGTGTCATCTCGTCGATGACACTCTTGAACGTCTCTGCAACACCGGGCATTGTTATCACCAAGATTGGTTCACAAGCTGATGTAAGCGCTGGATGCCCCTGCGGCGGAGTTGACTGGATCTCTAATAGACAGCGGGGCGCTGAATTCTGTCTCCGCAACAGATACCACTCCCGTTCGTCACCGATAATCCCGGGAAAGTCGTACTGTGCTAGATTAACCCACTCTTCAAGCATATTCCCCCATAAAATGGACAGTGGCAACCCCATTACAACTTTCTCCGTAACCAATTTGCAAAGCATTGCCGCTGCAACCGAAATGAAAGTCTTTCCAAGACCCATTTCATCCGCCACCAGTGCTCCTGGCATATCAGTATCCCAAACCCATCTCCTCACGATGAACCAGATGGCCCAAACCTGGTGCGCCAGAAACTTAGTTCCAGGCAGGCCTGGAATTGAATACTTGTGGCCTGGAACACGGTCATCTGGTGATTGGCGAATAGGATGAGCATTCAGCAGCCCGACCGCCTCATCAAGACACTCATGTTCAAATTCGTTGTTGATTGTGTTGAGAACAGTATTCAATACTGAACTGGTATTATCTGGATCGAGGTGCTCCTCGCCATCTACTTGCTCCTGAACCTCTCTTGCACCTTTATCGGTCTTCTTTTCATCCTCAATGATCTCTTTCAGTTGCTCTGAGGTAAGTTGGGCTGATGGGCTCATACTCCGGCGCTCCTGAAATTCACCGCTATGTTAGGTATTTCACAGACAAGCATTTGGACCCAACGAATATGTGGAATATAATCAATTCTATTCACTCAATCAGAACTTACATTATTACTACTGTCAGTCTCTTTCCCACCTGCTGCCTCCTCATCCACCACTCTTTCATTTTCATCTGATACCTCCGAAGTCTAAGTATACTGATTAGCAGTGGGGCATAACTAACCATATCCAGGCTAGCGGGGATTACCTTGGCCGGTCTAATTACGTGCTCCGCAATATCCTTCCCAGTAGCTGCCTTCATTTCTACCAAAAATAGTTGCACATTGTGTCCCAGTTTCAACTTGAAGGCATTAGAAAGGGAACTGTTGTATGAAATCTGACCATATAGAGGGTCATTCAGCATTTGCCCCAGTGTGTATAATCCCATATACTCTTTGTCCAATTCTTCCTGCGTCAAGTTGCATTTGTATAACACAGTCAGACAGTATGGTTCTATCGGGCCACAATTTTTTTTCGATGAAATCAATCAGCTCCTCCCAGTGCCTCACATCTGGGTACGAAGCTTGGAGTTGCATGCTGGATGTCTCGTCATTGTTGCCGTTCGACACTCGACGAATCACAATCATGAAAGTTGTTTTAGGCATCTCTGGGAGGTTACCTCTCGCTGTTTTGCCCGCGCGCTCCCCCAAATCCGTCGCTGGTCGCTTATTGCCTCGCCTTCCCTTCTTCCTTGCCTCCCGAACCTCGCTTGCACATTTCTTTAAAAACATCTCAACCCAATGTCGCCAAATCCATTTGGCATTATCGAAATTTTCCAAAGGCAGCCAGGTCTCGAAAGTCTCCAAAAAATCTGCAACCGCCCTCTCCCAGTGCAGGGGCTCATCTCGCAACTGTTTCAACCGGTTCTGTCCCCGGATTATCGACCGATGCTTCTTCTCGAGAAACCCAGCCACCCATACTTTCTTCCACTTGTTGAATGCACTAAAGTTAGGCTGCACCATCCTTTTGGCAAATTGCTTCAAGGAGAATTTCGTTTGCTTCAAGCTGATTGGGGCCTTGCCTTCGGCCCCGCCCAAGTCCGACGAATCGTCACTCTCATAATCTCCATCGTATTGGTCATAGGAAATCTCTGGTAATGGAGGCAAATCCACAATCCCAGCAACGTCAGTCCTCTGCGGTTCCGCAGCCGGCAGAAATCATTTCGTTAGGAGGCTAATGGGGTGCCTCCCAGGTGCGCCGGGAAGTTGTCCTGGTGCAGTAGAGGAGGAAGAGGTCGGCCGAATGACGGGATTGTTTTGAGGCGGTGCTGGAGGCACTCAAGGTGCGCCTGGAGATGACGGCCCATGTGCTGTGAATTGCTGAGGGGGGAACAGTTGAGGTCCACCATAACCTCCTTGGGGGAAATCATATGCTTGCCACGATGGCCCATAACTCTGATATCCTTGGGTTGCACCAGTGCTTTGTTGTGAGCTTGGTGTCATGTTGAATGGGGCATGGTGGTAGAACTGGGGAGCGCCTGGAAATGGTGGCTGCGAGGGCAGGTAACTATACCCCGGTGGAGGATGAATTTGATTTGTGGGCTGCCCGAATTGAGTGTCTTTGCTCGGTGTATTTCCAGCATTATTCTCTGATGCTCCCACATTGTCATCTGGGCGTTGTTGTGAGCCAAACAGCCCACCCGGTGGAGTCATATCGGTTGTCTTCTGCGGAGATCCGTTTGTCGACATCGTATGTGAACAAAATGATGATAGTAATCAAATAATCAATTCAATTGGTGAGTTCGAATGAAGCAGAGTATAGTTGAGAATATTGAAGGTAGCTGTGACTTTCGGCGGAATGAAGGCCTCTTATATCCATCTTCTTTGTCACGGACTGTGGTGTTTCACTGCACCTTTGATCCATGAAACCCGGCTGAGAAAAAGAAATCATAGTCACACACATCCCGCCTTTCTTTGTTATATGCTCGAATTCGTATAGTAGGAACTTGGATAGAAGCTCACCTTTGTTCGGTTTATGACTGTAAAGGTCATAGAAAGGATTGGACATGATATCTCCAGGAACCCAACAAGAACTATATCCGGTTGGAAGGTTAGCATGACTAGGCTTCTTACACTCAAAATGTATGTGTATGACCTACTACTTCATTCAAAATGAGGCCTGTTAGTCGAGCAGCAACAGTGATTGCTTCCTTTTGAGCTCCTTGTGCAAACTTCGTTGTCTCCTCAGGATCCACCCACCGGTCAAGGATCGTTACTGAAGATAACATCTTACCAGCCTATCAGTTCTCCATGAACGCTGAGCGGGCACACAGCCAGCTAGGAAACTTACCTATTTCATTGTATTAAGCTGATGTTATCCGCTGCTTGAGGCTCGAGCGTAGACATAATCTGCACAATGCCGCAATGACGTAGTATCTGATAAGGCCGATCGTAGTAGTAGCACCTGATGAACGGTATTAAAAGTTGATTGCAGTGATGACAGTGATGACAAAAGAACCTTTGGTTTGCTAGATATTATCCTAGTTTGTGAAGAAAACTGATCGTAAGGTGACTTTGTTTTACCCCTCCTCTCCATTTGGTGAGGTGTGATGCGGCTTTGAAAGTGATACGCTAACCTGAGTTAGCTCGCCTTCAAACAACTATCCTTGAGGCTCAAATCAAGCACCCCATAACGCATCACCGAGATTCGTCAGAACACTGAGCATTTCTCAAAGATGGTCAACACTCGCCGGAAACATGTTTAATGCTTTATCTGCAAAAAGAAATCATGCAACGAGAACCGACTGGAAGCTCACTATCAACAATATCACCCAATATCGATGAATGAAGGGCTATTACCCAACTGGATTCTACCACCTGCCGGCTTCCCTCACCCTGAGCCATCATGGTTTGACTACAGTAGGTGCACCTGAATGGCCATCGACAAGCTGTCAATTAATCATCTACTCTTAGACAACGTACCGGGTGCACCACCACCTGAAGATACTCCCAACGAAGAACCTATAGACCCTCAGCAGCCTGATCTCACCTGTACCCCTGATCCAAACAAGACAAAGGCTCATAGGCAGGTAGTTGGAGTGGAAAATGCGGGGGGGAAAGCATATGGCAAAGCAACTGGATTGTACAACAAGCATCGCACGTACTCAGAACAATGGAATCCATGGCATCTATTTTGGTCCGCACACGACTTTCAGCAGGCTTAGTCGTTTAGCCAGCGAACGAAAACATGGATAGATCAACATCTCAGGCGTGGACTGGACAACTACAAAATCGAATCATTCCAATCAGCAGATGCCCTGCGAAAACTCCTCTCTGAACTCGATTTCAGGCTCGGCGATGATAGTTGGATTGAAGATGACTCACATATCTTCGGAACATTATACTACTGGGATATTTTCAAATGTATTCAGTTCCTCCTAGCACATCTCCCATTTCAGGCACACCTCGATGTTGAACTGGTGCGCCTTGCTGACTCTGAGGGTTGTAGAATCTACAGCGGGATGAACTCGGGCGACAGGTGGTGGGATACACAGGATCAACTTCCTGCCGGAGCGACAATTGTGCCAGTCATTTGTGCATCCGACAAGACTCACTTGACCAATTTTTCGGGTGATCAGCACGCCTGGCCGCTGTATCTCACAATTGGTAATATTTGAAGAGATGTCCGCCGGACACCTAAAAAGCGCGCCTGGATTCTCGTCGGACTGATCCCATGTCCCCCGAAAGGTGCCAAAAACATTGACGAAGCATGGCATAACGCGGTACGAACTGTGCTGTCTCAATTTAGGCATCTTGACATCACTGGCCCTGGCTTGAAATGGGATTGTGCAGATGGATTCCAGAGACAATGTTACCCTCTGTTGGCTGCCTGGGTCGGGGATTATCCAGAACAAGTCATGGTTGCTCAAGTCTCATATGGCTCATGCCCGATGTGTGAAATTCCTAAAGGTGCGCCGATGGGACCTTCAACTTTTCGACTACTTGATAACTCAAGAGACCAGCATATTTACTCGGAGCTGATGGAGGACAATAATATTGATGCTCTGCACACTCTAGGTGTCTGCCCAATCCGCAACCAGTTCTGGCAATACCCTCTCCGCAATGTCTATCGGCTTTGGCAGCCTGATGAATTGAATCAGCTGCTCTTGGGTTTAGTTAAAGACTTATTGCACTGGCTGCTCAAATACCTGAAAGCTAGAGATGTCAAGGATCAGTTTGACAATCGATTCACATCGGTGCCTCGATATCCCGGCCTCCAGCACTTCTCTAAACCATTCGATTCATTAAACAGCGGCACCTGGCGAGGTAAAGGGATCCGTGGAATGATCAGAACACTCGGAGTGAATTGCGCGCCGATTCTTGTCTGCTCCAAGGTTGACGGGAAAACTGCGGCGGAAACAGCCTCCGATGAAATGGTGATGGGAGCAGTGCGGGCATTATGTGAATTCTCTCTACTTGTTGGCCAACAAAATCACTCGGATCTATCCCTCAACGCACTAGACGATGCACTCAAATGATTTTACCCGATGAAGGGCGTTTTTCGAGAACAGAAAATGTCGAAGTCTGCAAAGGCCAAAGTAGATGACCTGTTGGCAAGGGAATCCCATCTGTTTCACGAACAAAAGATTCATAAGATTCGTGCTGCAATGGAGGCCCTTGTGTATGGGGCTGAAATGGTTTCCACCACAAAACGCAGGCAATTTCAGGTGCGCCTGAATAGAGCCCGACAAGCGGCAACCACCTGGTCAGATGCTGATAGTCAGAAGGCAATAGAGCGATTGGAGTGCGAAATCCATCAATTTACACCTGCTAAACGCAAGCTTTTCGATAAATTTTTCCAACATCATGAACGACAACTATTGCAGGAAGTCGGGACTAAGGCAACCGGTCCCAGAAGCATATTTGCCAAAGAACTTGCCCTAAGGAAAGCTGCCGCCGAAGACGAGGCTTACGGGGCGGCAAACATGACTGCCGACTAGCGACTGCAATTTCAGAACCGCCTATCCGATGCTAAGACAAAAGCCACGTCCTGGAGCTTGGCTGATTCGGAGCGCGTGACTAACCAGCTTGACAGAGAGATTTATGGCATCACCTCGAATGAGCAGATGCGGTTCAAGAAGGAATTCTCCCTCCGCTTGATCGAGTTTGAAGCGTGGTGGGAGACAATCGGCATTCAGGCGCTCCGGAAAACCATTGAACAACGTGTAATTCATTTGGGACATCCAAAGATGCATCGTGTAAGCCATATATCAGAGTCACTTCGGCGAATGGGTTCCGGTGAGAATTTCACCACTGATATTTCTGAACGGCTACATATCGCCAACGTGAAAGAGGCATATCGATCTAGCAACAAAGTCAATTACATTTGACAGATGCTTATGCATAATGACCGGTGTACCGGTCTTGACTACATGGAGGAGACACTGTCATATCTTGCACTCCAAGGCTGGTACGATATTGATTCAGCAAAAGTTTTCAACCTACTGTCCGCTACCGATCAACGGCAAAGTACACGCAGAGCCCATCTGTTACGTCTCCAAACAATTCAGGACGAGCCCATTATCCGCCCTGTATCACAGCAGGTATATCATTTGAGAGAAACGCATGTCCACGGAGTGTGCAGAAGTATCAAATTAACCTCACTCAGAGATGCATCAGAAGATTTCGGAATTCCCAACTTTGGACGGCTATTCCGCGCGCTAATTGAAGAGGACTGGGGACACGAAGTTAGTGGACTCGTGCTCGGATATGATCAGAATGTACTCTTAGACAGTATATTTATTAAACTCCAGAATGGGCTGTTGTATTACCGTCAACCATTTCACTGCCCTACATCTGTTGAGCGTCTGGGACTTGATTGCAAGGTAGAATATACCAATGCCAACCAAGGGATCATGCCTGAAGCTCATAACATCTGGGTCCAGTAT
>Ga0307512_10003471_pt1 | contig 18306 bp, 19 predicted proteins | sample 14_EM_MG_FD_200267 | JGI IMG/M metagenome (GOLD analysis project Ga0307512, IMG submission 200267) | Populus trichocarpa ectomycorrhiza microbial communities from riparian zone in the Pacific Northwest, United States - 14_EM | ecosystem: Host-associated > Plants > Roots > Unclassified | place...
CATTTAGTCGCAAAGCCTAGCTCTCATTTGGATTTGCGACTAAATGCATTAGCTTGCAGATATCCTTTCTCATTCAGTGAAAGGTGTGAATTAAATGACATTATAGAAGATACGGTTCCATGTTTAGGTACGAGAGAATATCAAACGCTATCACGCCCGGTCGTTTTCCGACAGATTTCCTACACAAGTGTGTTTCCTGACAGGGCGTCACTAGGGGATATTTAAGGTGTATCAGGCATACCTTACTTGTGTGATCAACCCGGCGTCCAACCCGTTTGAAGAGCTTGATCGTTTTTGTAACGTTCTCCCACCGCGGGTCGACGTAGTCGACATCGAGTATTCAAGGGAAAACTTGAAGGAGAGTAAGAGCAACTACCGATGCTACCCGCCGTCGGATGGGGGCTTCTCCAACTTGAAGATTCGTCAAAGCACAATTTGTCCGCGGGATAACGGCTGCATTTTCGGTTGGGCGTGGCGGCTCAGTACTAGTTGCCGCCTCGACCAGTTTCCCCGCTTGCAAATGAATACGGAGCTCAGAGAGTTGGACGCAGTGACAAGCGAGGGCGACGAGTCCTTTGAGTGTGACATCGGTGAGGGCACTACACGGCGTTTCGCCTAACCGAAGGATTTCCAACTTTGGCATAGCTTGTGCTAGGCTGTTAATGATATTATCTTCAACCGTCGACGAGCAACCATTGTGACATGAGAATTCGATCTCGAGTTTTGACAGTTGTTTGAATCCAAGTAGGGACGAGTAGCTCGAGGTCCACGACTGTGAAGTGTGAAAGCTGAACTCCGAAAGTGAGGTTTGAGCAGATGCGACGCTTTGGAATTCTTCGAGGAAGTCACCGATCTGGGCGGACTCGGACGTAGATTGGAGGATGATTTTTCTCAATTCCCGATGGTCGCTCCACGAAATCCCTGGAGCCAGTCACGGCCGGAGTCCCATACGACACAAATCGTTTCGAGATCCGGAAGTTCCACTGGAGGTAGCGACGTCGACCCCTGTATGGATGCCCAAAGGTACTGGAGTTTTGGGAGTTTAAAGAGAATTCCACGCGCATCCCCATTCAATTGGGAATCCACCAAAAACGATTGGAGAGTATCTCGGTTGCATGGGAGGAGCAGTTCCGAAACAGCCGCAGCGATGACTTGGTTTTTTGGAAGGGAGTAAAGAACAAGAAATTGAATATTGGGGCACAATGTCAAGAGCCGGGCGATCGTCGACGCGACCATTACCGTGGGGGCACTTGTAGCAAATTTAATGCGGATATCGACGGTTCTGGAAGGGAATGAATGGAATGAATGCCTCGGAGACCGCTTTGCACTCGAAGGTCACCAGTCTCGGAAGCAAAGGTTCATTGCCGGTGCGGAGTTGCAGTTTTAACAGAACATCTGAAGTTACTAGGTCCTTGGAGTCATCCACTTCAAGCGTCCGGATTCCACGAGCATATTTTTGGAAACGACTCCATTCTGCTTTCGTCGGGATTCTCTGGAAGGACTTCGCCGGTAGAGCAATGAGACGAAGAGAAATACAAGCTGTTAGCGAACTCACGAATCGACCTGCTTCTACCTTCCAGACATCCCCTGGAAATGACTTGAGCAATGGGAGCAGTAGGTCCTGCGACTTCCATAACACATCTAGCACTGGGTCTTCAAAGCTTTCGCGGCAACAGGCCAACGATACAGCAGTTGCTTTTTCTTCTGACACAACAAGTTCGCGCGCTAGGAGTCTAAGGATCTCATCCATGTTGAGACACGGATGCTTATTGGACCTAGAAGTTGCTTGAGCCCATGCATCGAAGGCACGCAGTAACTGAGTGACTCACATTCGATTTCGCAGACAGTCACATATATACGATCGCCTGACGCGTTAACCACAAGCGCGTCGAGTGAGAAGAAATCCAGAGTGGTGTCCGTTAAGAACCGAAGCGCCCGTCGATCGCACCAGTGCCCGTGTAGGTGGCACACCGTGAGACCACTCCCACTCATGCGCATGGCTTGCATCGGCTGTAGCTCTCCCAACCGGGTATTTGGTTTGAGCGAAATGACTCGCCAATATCCTTCCTTATTTAGCAAAAAGTAGCGTGAATTAAACATGACACCCTGGAAGATACTAATACAATGTGCTGTACAGGCAAGAGAAGACCAAATGCGTTCGCGCCCAGCCATTCTCAACGGTGTTCCTACACAACTGTGTTTTCTGGTAGGGTTTAACTAAAGATCATCGGAGGAAGGGTGATAAGTGCGTCTTACTTGCGTGATGAATGTGGCCACCAATCCGTTTGAAAAGTTTGATCGGTTCCGCAACACTCCCCCACCGCGAATTGAGGTATTCGATGTTGTGTATTTCGGGGAAAATTTGCAGGAGGGTGAGGCTGACCGCCAACGTTGCCGGCCCTGAGATGGGAGTTTCCCCGACTTGAAGATCCGTTAAAGCACAGTTCGTCTGTGGAATGACTGCTGTAGGTTCGGATGGAAACAGTGGTCCTATTCTACTTGTCGCCTCGGCCAATTTGTTCGCTTGCAAATGAACACGGAGCTTGGAGAGTCGGGGACAGCGTAATGCGAGCACGATGAGTCCCTTGAATGTAACGCCCGTGACGGCCTTACAGGGCTGGTTGCCAAGTTGAAGGATCTCTAACTCTGGCATCGCTTGTGCTAGGTTGATAATGATATCGTCGCCAACCCTCGACGAGCAACCACCGTAACAAGAGAATTCGATCTCGAGTTTCGTCATTTGCTTGAATGCGAGTAGGGATGAGTAGTTCGGGGTCCATGACTGTGAAGTGCAAAAACTGAATTCCGAAAGTGAGGTTTGGGCAGATGTGGTGAGTACGACGCTTTGGAATTCTTCAAGAAAATCGGCAATCTTGGCAGATCCGGACGTAGGACGAAAGTCGATTGCTTTCAATTTCCCGATTTTTGCTCCACGAAATCCTTGGAGCCAGTCACACCCAGTGTCCCACCGGACGCAAATGGTTTCGAGATCTGGAAGTTCCACTAGGGGTAGCGATGTAGGCCCCTGCATAGTTGCCCAAAGCCCGCGGAGTTTTGGGAGCTTATAGAGAATCCCGCGCGCGTCTTCAGTCAATGGGGAATCCACAAAAAACCATTGGAGAGTGTCTCGGTTACATGCGAGCAGCATATCGGAAACAGCCTCAATCATGGTCGGATTTCTTGGTAGGGGTTCGAGGGAAAGGTGCTTTATGTGGGGGCACAGTGTCGGGAACCTGGCGATTGTCAACGCGAGCATCACTGTGGAAGGATAGGTGTTGAATTTTATGATGATATCTGTGGTTTTCGGGGAAAGAAAGAGGGGGATAGACGGAATGAAATCCCCGGTGGTATTCTTGCACACAAAGCGCTCCAGTCTCGGAAGCAAAGTTTCATTGCCGGTACGGAGTTGTAGCGCTAACAGGACGTCTTGAGTTACCACCAGGTCGATGGAGGTATCCATTTTGAGCACCCGTATTCCCCGAGCGTATTTCCGGGAGCGACTCCATTCCTCTTTTGTTGGGAGTCTCCTGAAATACTTCATCGGTAGTGCGATTAGACGAAGAGAAAGTGAAACCCGTTAGCGGACTCACGAATCGACCCGCTTCTACCTTCCAGACATCCCCCGGAAAAGACTTGAGCAACGGGAGGAGTTGTTCCTGCGACTTCCATAACGCATCCAACACCGGGTCTTCAAAGCTCTTGCAGCAACATGCCAACGAGACGGCAGTCGCCTTTGCTTCCAACGCAACGAGTTCGCGCGCGAGAAGTCTGAGGATCTCATCCACGTTAAGACACGAATGCATATTGAATCTTGAAGATGTTTTAGACCATGTATCGAAGACACGCAATAGCTGAAAGTGAATGACTCACGTTCAATTCCGTTGACGGCCACGGAGATACGATTGTCCGACGCATTCACTGCAGGCGTCGAGTGAGTAGAAATCTCAACTTGAAGGTGCGTAGATCGAGGAACGAACGAACGATTCAATCAATGAAGGCGGCAGAGCCCGTGACTTTATAGGTGGTCGGCCAGATGTACAGACATCGACATGGCTACAACTCAAGATGCCTAAATAATACATGGAAACCACCGAAGAAAGCACAAATAGTGGGACCGTTCCATGTCAACAACGGCGAAGCTTCGTGAGCAAAGACGACAAAAAAGCACAAGGGGCACATGCCCGCACATAACTTAAATTATCGAACTTTGCGTTTTTATCAGGACGGGAGCAAACGAAAAAAGGCAATACCTGATACTTCAGGGGTTCCGGAATATAGTATAGATACACGTACCAGTACACGTTATAAGAAACGGGATCCCAGGAGTTGCTACTCGAATGTACCAATGATCAGCACTCCTACTCTCCTACAGTGCTACGTGGAAACAGCGTATCATTGCTAACCGGGTGATGAAACACACCCACTTTTTTGAAAGGTCCTTTGGGGACCTCTATCCTCGGCTCTATGCCAAGAGGGGTAACCGCTACATAATATCTACGGGTGTTCGAAGGGAACTTCAACTTATTAATCTTGTCCAAACCAGACTTTTTTACATCGTGACTCCGCTTGTTGCGGGTAATCTGGAACATGAGCAGGATGGGTGAGGGTTCATCGGTAGGGTGGACGAGGAGTAAAGAGTCGATTGTGGGGAAGCATTTTGGGGGGCGGTAGTAGCGGTCGGCCTGGAGTTTGGTCCCTTCGTCTAGGGGGTACTCTTCTGATACAGTCAAGTGGAGTACCTTTGGGCTTTCCTCTTTGTGGGAGGCGGTGTAGTCGTTATAAACATCAACATCCAAATCCTTGCTCGTTGCCTGACTGCGACCAAGGGGAAATAATTTGAGGGAATACCCCTGCCTAAACAACTGGTGCATCCGGAGCTCAAAAAGGCCTCCAGCAGCGGGAGCCGTAACTGAGCTACCCTGGAAGACATTGTAAAAATATTCCATGCCGGCAGTTGCATTTTTGAGATGTCGGTCCCAGAGGAGCTCGAGTGCGTCCGGCGAGGTAATCGTCTTCTGACATCTGGAGCGCGAGGTTGGGAAGAGTTCCATGCGCATGATAAGGTCGGGGGAGTCGTCAGAATCTAGAGAGAGGAGAGCGAATCGCAAGGCGTCGGGTTGGATTGCCTCCTCTTGTTGGGCAGCACCGGCTTCATACTCGTCTGGTCTATGAGCGTACCTGGCCAGCTCCCTTGGGGATGCACTGCAGGTGTTGTATAAGTTTCTGAGCTGAGATTCTTCATAAGGGCCACCGCGTGCGAGTCCCATGAACGGACGGCTGCAGAAATCGTGAGTGCTGCGAACTTCTGGGTGGTGTCACATACGCCTGTAGAACCTCTTGGAAGGCCCACGTTTTCATGTAGAGATATCGGTAGTCAACTTTCTCGACCCACTCAAAGCTGTTCTGGCGAGATGGCGCCTCGACAGCAAAGAAGGGCTTGCCGGTGTGGAACATTGACGGAGGCTCAGAAGGGGATTTATTTGAGCCGATGGGGGCCAAAATCCTACTAGAGGAAGGACTGAATTCTAATTCCATATAGTTAACGGCTTTATTGAGGGACGTAAATTTGGAGGTGCTACCATCATGGAAGAGGATCGCGTATCCCCTCTCAAGCTGCAGTGCCGTGGGAAGTTTGAAGAAAAGTCGCTGCATGAGAAGCCAGATCAAAAAGACAGGTGTTACTGGCTAGAGATTAGGTTCCGCAGGTGGGGATGGGGAACGAGAGGGGCGGACCAATCCAGGATTGTCCACCGACCAGAAACGCTTCAATATCGCTTTTGGTTGCCACCAGAGCCGCTGGCTTAACTTCCTTATGTTCGGAGCGCACAAAGATACGCGAACTGTCCGAACCCCAGACGTTGGGGATGGTAACTCCGCAACCAGTCGGATGGTGAGGGTCATGTCGGAAAGGGGTTTCACTACCTCTCTTGACCTCGACCTTCTGTACCTCCAGCTTCTCGTCATCAGGATCCTCAAAGTCGACGGAGCGACCTGCACGGTTTATGAGCTGATTGATCCTGCGTTCCTGATCAGGAATGTATTTGATGAGTTTCTCGAGTCCCATTGTGGGTGAGGGTAAGGGGGAATGCCGATCGGCCCGATCCCAGGGAAAACCGCGTTTCCTAGGTGAATTCGAAGTCAGCCCGGCAATTAGCGGTATTGGCGTGTCGGTATACTTTACATAGCTATGTGAAATTTCCCCTCGCGTTCACGCATCCCCATGGGTATAATATGTAGGGATGACAGAGTATAGGAATGGATGCAAATTGAACATCGGAGAACGAGATGTCGACGTATAAAGCGTAGGGCCGACAGGCGACAGAGCCTGGGACGGGTAGGTCACAGTGCTGTGGTAACCAGGACTGAATTGCTCAATATGTGCTGTAAAAATGATCACCCTTGATGACTGCGCCCTCAAAATTATCGTAGGTAGGAGACGGGTCCCGGCCCTTAGAGTATATGGCACCTGAAGATGCGCCCTTGAGGCTTCTTCAACATGTAGTGGGGGGATGTTGCTTACCTGAACAACTGATGATTTTTCTGGAAAGGTAGATCGCATTCTCGACTTTTTCCCACTCCTCACCGATGTAGCTGGTGCTTTCTACCCAAGGGGGAATGCGGACTAGGGTTAGGGCGGTCACCAACACCGACTGTTCTGGTATTTGTATCTCCCCAACTGTAAGGTTTTCCGAGGCACAATCCCTCCGTAGAACAGAGGTATCATCCCAACGGTTGCTGGCGCACGCTGAGGCTAGCCACCTGAAAGTGTATACAAAGGATGGAAAGATTCGGGCAGCGGTCAGCGAGGACTACGAGGCATCGCCCATGTCAAGTTGATAATGACATCGTCGTCCCCCTTGAAGACCAACTGTCGTCGCGGGAGAAGTGGATGTTGAGGGTTTTCATTTGCGTAAATGAAAGGGGTGAGGAAATTTTCGGGTTCTATGGGCATCGTGTATACAAAGCGAATCCAACAGCGCATTCTAGACGGACGCGGCGAGTGCGGCCCTTTCGAATACCCCGAGGAAGCTGCCAATTTGTTCAGATTCAGAGACGAAGTTGACGGTCTCCAGCTTTTCAGGGGCCGCTCCATGGAACATCTCCAACCGGTCCAACCAGTCATGGTTATGGTCGTGTTTTATGATGAGGAGTGAGACCCGGCAGCATTAGTGAAGGTATTGATGTGTACCTCTCTGTGACCGCTGTAAGTCAGTGCAGGTCGGGGAGTCTGTGAACTACTTTACGGGTTTCCTCTGTCAATGGAGAATCTACATCGAAGTCCAGAGAGTATCTCAATTGGTGAAGAGCAATTCAGAAACGGCGTTGGTGATCATCGGATCTTTTGGTAGGCAATGGAAACTGATGTACTGCAAGTTAGGACACCGTGCCGAGAAGATAGTGATCACAGAAGCGACCAATGCTTTGGAAAGGTCGCGCATTGCGAATACGATGTCGATATGGGTGGTTCCGGGGGAACGAATAAGAGGATGAAAGGAGCGAACTCCGCCGTAGTGGATGACAACTCAAGAGTTGAGTTTTCAGATTTGGAAGCAAGGGCTCATTGAAGCTGAAACACTGAAAAACCAAGAACACCTCCGAAGTCTGTACTTTTACATCCTCCGGGTGTACTTCCGGGAACGAGTCGGTTCCTGTGACGGCGGCGGTCTTCTGAAATACTCGAATGAAATAGTTGAGGGAAGAAACAACAACGTATACTCGCCTTCATCCCAGACATATTTTGGGAAATTTTTCAACAACGGGGTCAGCCGATGCTATTTTCCCCATAATACATCCAACCCGGGCCTTCGAAGCTTCGAAAGCGACATGCCAAGGCAACGATAACCGCCCGTCCTCGAGATGAGACGAGTTCGCAGGCGATAAGTCTCACCATCTCATCCACGTGGGGACAAGCGTGCATCTGACCTAGAAAGTGCGCCCAATCTTGCATAGATGGCACGCAGACAAACCGACAGCTCAGTCAAGTAGCCGTGGTCACCGGTTTTATTCACGAGTGGAGTGAAAGGGATTCGATGTCCGGGTAAACGAATGAAGCGCTCGCCTATCACATGTGTCACTCCTGATTCACATCGCCCGATGAATACACTACTAGTAAAAACAAGTCAACTTTCGCAATATTCCATTTTATCAAGCAAAGTAATACGAGGAAGGTACAACATGTGTGGGGCGGGAAAGATATGAAATCGGGTGATTGTAGCGAGAGCACTCTAACACTTCTACGCACGTCACGACTGAATGGCACTCTCAAGTGTGGCTCCTGAAAGGGATGCCGTCAACGCTTCTTCGAGGTGTATCAAACGAGTGTTTCTTACTTGAGTAACTGGCTCGTCGTCTGGAAACTTTCATCGCATATGCAACCTCCTCCCACCTACGACCGATACATCTTATGTCGAGGCGGAGGCGGGGGAAAATGTGAAGTAGGGTTAGGGCGACTATATACGTGGATCTCCTTGGCACGTATATGTCCCCAACATCCAGGTACAAAGCACAATCTTCTCGCGGTATAGTGGGTTCGCCACCGGAAGTGACCTGTGGGATTCCTGATGGGTCGAGGCCAGCTATTTGAAAGTGGACGCAAAGGTTGGAGAGACGGGGACAGTAATAGGCGAGAGCAGCGAGCCCCTTGGTTGTGACACCGGTGGGGGCTTTGCAGGGTGACTTGCCTAAGTGAAGGATTTCCAGCTTGGGCATCGCTCGTGCCAAGTCAGTGATGATATCGTCGTCTATCGTAGATGAGCAACCATAGTCGCAGGAGAACCAGATGGTGAGATCCTTCAACTGTGTGAACGGAAGGAGCGAGCGATAATCTGGCCTCCATGAACATGAGGTTAAGGGGTAGAACATGAACTTTGAGAGTGTCGCCGGGATGGACGTGGTGAGTGCAACGCTTTCAAATGCTTCGAGGAAGTTGCTGATTGTGCGGGACCTACAATGAAAGGCAACTGAGGTCAGTTTCCCAAGCGTTGCTCCGCGGAACCCTTGCAACCAGCTATGGTCGTGGTCGTGTTCGATGGCTATCTCGGTAAGATTCGGGAGGACCAACGTGGGTAACGAACCAGGTCCGTCGATATCCACTCGTAACTTGCGTAGATTGGGGAGATTGCAAATCACTTCACTGGCTTCCTCCGTCAATGGGGAACAAAGATCGAGTTGTTGGAGAATGTTTCGATTGGTGACGAGAAGCATTTCGGAAACAGCAGTGATGATTATCGGATCTCTTGGTAGGGACTGGAGGCTGATCGCTTGTAGGTTGGGACACAGCGTCGGTAAGGTTGTGACCGCCGAAGCGGCCTCCTCTCCGGGGAAGCTGAGTTTGAACGTGAGATCGATGGAGGTGACTCCGGGGGAGAGGAACAAGGGGATGAGGGGAACAAGATCATCGGTGACGTTCACCAACGTGAGAGATTTCAAATTTGGGAACAAAGGTTCGCCGAAGATATCAGACTGCGATACAATGAAAGTTTTAGATAGCGGGGGCAAAGGCCAACCTCCTTCGAGCCTTCGCATCCTTCGGGCATATCCTCGGAGTCGAGCCCATTCCAGCTCCTTCGGGTACCTTACGAAAGACTGGAAATAAGCGGTTGAGTGAACAGAGAACGAGTATCGTCGGAGCACCCACAGCCCATTCTTCATCATGCCAGACACGCTCAGGAAAAGGCTTGAATAATGGGGGCAGCCACTCCTGAGTCTCCCACAAGACATCTAACACCGGGTCTTCGAAGCTTTTGCAGCAGCATGCCAAGGCAACGGCACTCCTCTTCCCTTTCGATGCGACGAGTTCTGATGCGACATGCCTCAAAATCTCATCCACGCGGAGGCAGTGATGCATTGAATCTGGAGAATACGTTGGCCGGTTATTTGGAGGTGCGAGTAAAATTGACGGCTCACGGTTTATGCTATACCAATGCTTACGAGCTGTGGTCTTTGTGGTCGTCCGCTTGTTCTAGCCGTCAAGAAAACGAGAGTTGCCTCACATCGCGGTCAGCTGACATGTGCGCCTATACTCCGACTGTTATGCGCAAAATCTCACCGTGACCGTCATCCCATTTCTATCGCGGCAACGTGCCCCGGAGGTCGTACATTGTGCATCGTGACAACTCGTTGATTATACCAATAGCTGTTTGTAAGAAAGAAGATAATGTACGGTGGGTTTCTAGTCTAAAGGGAAGGATCCGACGTGGGTGAAGTGTCAGTCATGCGGTCGAGGGAAACCTGACCCCTATGACTTGGTAGAAACTCATGCATCATGTCGGAGATCCAGTGGGGTTATTCGAGCGTCCATTCGTAAAGACTGTATCCTGGGGTTATGGCATTCATACAGCATAAGAATAAGGTCCCTCAACCGAGCTTTCCGTGATCTACGGCTGGTCTACAGCGCATGTTCCCAGAAACTGGCCAGGCACGGTCATCGATAGTCAGTACACAGAGACTTTTGTGAAGAAGAACTAACAATTCATGGTCGATACCAACGTTGCTGGGGGACAGGACATGTGCATGACGAACGAGTGTCAGTGAACGAAGTGCCCATAAACATAATCCCGCGCTTCTTACATCACCTCCCACGGATCGCGCACCACTGTGGTCGACCACGCTCGAAGTAGTTCTTGTTCGCTGTTCAGTCACATGACTTCCAGAGCATTCTGTATTATACATCGGGGTCGTGCGGGTAAAGCGACGAAGAAAGTACAAGTTCTGTTGGGCAGGTGAGATTTGAGCTAGTTGGGGTTGTCCCTTTGGTCTGTTTCTCGCTTAACCATTGGTCTCGAGTGTGGTTCCTGTAAAGTGGTCATTGAGGGCACTTCAAGGCGTAGTCAGGGGGCATTGCTTACTCGAACAATCAATGATTCCTCTGGAATGGTAGATTTCACCCTTAACCTTCTCCCACCCTTCATCGATTCCATAGATCTTTTCTATCTGGGGGAAAAGGTGGAGTAGGGCCAGGGAGACCATCAGCACTGACTCCTCCGGCACGGGTATTGCCCCAACATAAAGACACGTCAAAGCGCAGCCCGTCCACAAAGCAGTGGATTCAGTGTTAGGAGTCATTCCAGGACTTGCTAGCGGGATGCTGAGGCTAGCCACCTGAAAGTGTATACGAAGGATAGAGAGGTCCGGACAGTGACGAGCCAGGGCGACGAGTCCCTTTGTCGTGACACCAGTGGTGATTTGGCGGCATGGCGCATCGCCTAGTTTGAGGTAGTTTAACTTCGGCATTGCCCGCGAAAGGCTAGTAACGATATCGTCGTCCACCCTTGAAGAGCATCCATCATGGCAGGAGAATTCAATTTCCAGGTCTACCAGCTGTACAAATGGAAGGAGAGAGGAATAGTTTGGGCTCCATGAGCATGACGTGGAGAGATAGAAACTGGAGAGCGTATACTGGACAGATGAGGAGAGTGCAGCCCTTTCGAATGCCCCGAGGAGATCACCAAGTTGTTCGGAGTGAGGATAGAAGGTGGCAGCCTCCAACTTTCCGAACGTTGCTCCGTGGAACAGTCGCGGCCAGTCATCCTCGTCGTCACATGTGATTGTTAGGTCGGTTAGATTTGGAAGCGACGCTGGGGGTAGTAAAGTCTCCCTCTCAATGACCACCGATAGACTACGGAGGTCGGATAGTTTGTAAAGCACTTCACTGGCCTCCTCTGTCAACGGGCAATCGACATCGAATTCTTGGAGAGTGTTTCGGTTCGTGACGAGCATTCCAGAAACGGCGGCGGTAACCATGGGATCTCTCGGTAGGGAGTAGAGGCGGATCGTTTGCAAGTTGGGACACAGTGTCGGTAAGGCTGTGACTATTGAAGCGACCATCGCTTCGGGGAGGTTGGATTCAAATTTGAGAACGATGAGGGTGGTCCTGAGGGAAAGGAGCAAGGGGATGAACGGAATAAACGACTCCCTAACTCCCCATAAATCAATCATTTTCAGATTCGGGAATAAGGGTTCGTTGGCGGTGCAAAGTTGGATGACCGAGAAAACTTCCAAGGACAGGAGGCTCGGAGCGTCGAAATGTGTGAATCTTCGCATCCTTCGGGCGTACTTCCAGAAACGAGTCCATTCCATCTTGGTCGGTAGTCTTTTGAAAGACTTTCGAATCGAGTCATTAAGGGAAGAAAAAAAGACGCGTATTGTCGGTACACTCACCCTGTATCCGCCTTTCCAAACATCTCCCGGAAGAGACTTGAGTAATGGGCGAAGTTGATCCTGTGTCGCCCATAACGCATCCAGCACCGGGTCTTTAAAACTTTCACAACAGCACGCCAAACCAACGGCGGATCCCTTCCCTCCAGATGCGACGAGTTCGTAGGCTATGAGCCTCACAATCTCATCCACGTTGAGACAGCTGTGCATCGAATCTAGAAGGTGCGTTTGGTCGTGTATCGACGGGGCATGGATTAAATGACGGCTCACATTCAATACCAGCGTTGCTTTGGAGGTATCTTGAGTTTCCGTGGTTACAATCTTTGTTCACCACGAGCTAGAGCACGTAGAGTGAAAGGAACCACGAGACGCCTGCCGATCATCGAGAGCCAGGTTCTCGTCTGGCTTCTGAACTTGAGGCTGGGTTCCGGGGGCTTACTCTGGTTTCCCTCCTCCCGCTGAGCGTTCAGTTGTGAAGCCGCACCGGTGACGCGCTTTCTCGTCAAAATCATGTCATACCATTGCTTCTGGGACGACTCTTGACCAAGAAAAAGCTACAGAGGTATAAAGGCAGACGTCCAACCTCAAACTACATTCCGATAGATCTCCACAGGTCACTCCTACGCTCCGTTCTCAAGGGAGGCTTGTTTATCGTTTCTCGGATGGATGTAAGAGGGCGATCGTGGATCGACCTTTCCTTGCGATTCGGCTGTAAAGCAGTGTCAGCGTTAGGGTTTCTGAAGATCACACCGGACCTACGCGTGGTGGACCAGAAGTAACAAACCAACCCGGCGATGATTACAACGAACGCCACAAAATACGACCAGAATGGCTGGTAGTGCTGTAAATACATCAAGTCACTGCGGAGTCAAGTGCATATGAATTGGGGCTGGACATACGTATATGAATAAGCCTAAGGTAGCGATCAGACTTTTGGTGCCTTGGCTGAGGTAGGATTTACTTACCGAAAAGGAGACCGAAAAAGTCTGCAGAGAGCAAGTTGAGGTTATAGAACACGGAGCTCGCCAATCGATAGATGATTGGAGCCGTCGTGTACATGATGAACAATGCGGTTGTATAAGCTAACAAAAAACCAACTTCAGACGTGGTTAGCCCGGGGGCTCACGAAGGGGTGGAAGGGAACTCACCGATTGGGCCGTTCCACGCAACGTCTCCCATTCTTTTGTGCTCCAGGACGGCCGCCTGGATGCCATTAATGAGCGTGGCCCACATCCCAAGCTGACCCACGACCTCATACAACGGCGACTGGCGCACGAGGAATTCTTCTGCGGCGTTCGCTGAGGACACTGAAATCAGCGGATAGCGTCACAAATAGACTGGGGGGACCACACTAACTTAGGCCATACAAAGTGGCTCCAGTGAGCATGAATAGGTCACCCTTGACCTTATTTACCGCTTTCCGATCCTTGTCAGTGAGATGATCAGATGCGACGAGGATACCAAGACCTCCAACACAGATCAGGATACCCTAGTGTGATAGTCGTTATGTGAAAACAATGACACGGGTGTAGGCTAGACCACGTACGCCGAGCTGGGTCCAGGTGTACTTGGTGCGCATGAATAACCATGAGAAGAACAGGCACGTTGGGATAGCCCATCTATTCGAAAGTTTTCAGAAACGGAAACTCTGATGGAGGGAAGAAAACCCACGAGTTGAGTAACATGCAGGATAACAAGTCAGTGTATTGGTAAGCTTTCACCACAGCAAAATTTGCCTCGACGTCGCATGCGGCCAGAATAAAATCTGAGGGTCGGTTAGAGAGAGAGGCTACGAATAGATATTTTACCCACACTTCCAACCATCACGGACCACCATCTGTCCCCACCCTAAGAAGCTATCTAAAAATAAGGAGGTTAACTGAAGTGTATTAGGTTCCTCTGCCGGCTTACACTTGTAAATAGTGTAAGGCGTATAGACTACGAACAAAGTGAAGTACCTAGAAGAGAGGCAGTTAGATAGTGCGTGGCATGGAACATCATACCCACAGGAAGAAGGTCTGGGTAGTCGGTAGGGTCCATCCACGACGGACAAGTTCCGTGGTCGTAACGTCGGTGCAAGTGATACAAATCGCCACGAGTTGGCCAGCGAGCAGGCTGAGAATGAATCTCCTCGACCAAATGCTAGAGAAACGAGCCCAGAGGGTCTCGAAAAACACTAATGGGGAGTCGAACCGGACCCTTGGCCTCGAGATCCCCTCCATGTTTACGGACCGAGTAGCTGGGTCGAGTTCAACCTCGAATTCGGGCGGGACTTGGGAGGGAGAGTGGTGCTTTGCCTTGGTCGGGACAGCCATAATGTTTGACTCCATGGAGATTCTTGACGACCCTTTATGTCGGAGGGGCGGCTCTCCGGTGGGGGGATTTGACACCAGCCTTTCTCCCTTTCTATCGGCTAATCCAACGACCAGGTAAAATTCTTAGCATGAGACATACATCAGGCGGTGATCCTTGAACCGGCATTGCCAATGGCTCTCTGGATCCTGTGATCCAGTTGCATCGTTGAGAAGAGGTGTCACGAGGGTATCCCGTTTGTAGAATGCGTCAATCCCAGCACGTGACGGTGATCACCTTGGTAGTTCACTATCGAGGTGGCTCCGTGATTGGTAACTAGTTAGAACTTGTTACCAGAAAGCGAACGCGAGGCTCGGAGGCCGAAGCAGCTACAAGCGAGGGCGATGAGTCCCTGGACTATTGCTCCCGTGGGGGGTTAAATGTTTAGCACGATGCATGCCGAATTTAAAGCGCTACAACTTCGCCATCGCCGCGCTAGGTTGATGCCTAATGATACCGTCCGTCACCTTCGAAGAATACTCACCACTGTAGGAAATTTCAATCACTAACTGCGGTTGCGCGAATCGGGGGAGCGAGGAACACTTCAGACTCCATAAACAGCAGACATGAGGCCCGAAAGCTAAGAGGGTAACGGAGGCGACAGTTGTGAGCACGGCGCTTTCGAACGCTCCAATCAAGTCGCAGATCCCTTCAGAGGGTGTGTGGAGCGTGACTGGCGCCGGTTCGGAGTCTTACATATTATGAAACGCCCGCAACCAATCGTGATCAAATCATATTCGAAGCCGTTTACAAGTGCCACGGGGCATAGTGAAATGGTTTGCAGCGGTAAGAGGGTGTCCATAGGTCTGGACTCTCCCCGAAACTGGAACCTGGGCTCACATCCGTCGAACACACTCTGAAAGCGAGCTCATTCCAATCCTAAGGGCTTCAGTATTCCCTTGAAATTCTCTCCATCAAGCGGTTGGGCGGAGAGGAGAAACTCGGGTCGGAGCGGTGCCGTTCGTCGGCTTGGAGTTGGGCATGTTTCGTCACAGACAAACCCTCCTCCTTTTGGAGTTGGGGACGGATGATGGCCGCGGTTGCCGATGGCCGCTTGCGGCTAGGGCGAGTGGGCAATCTAGATCTCAAGATGGGAAAAAGATGCTGGAGCCACAGCCATTTACCATTTCACAAATGGATCAATCAATGACGGTTTTAACGACAAATAGCCTAATATAGCTACAGTAATGGACCACTCAACGAGCCACCCATAATTTTCTCACGATGCACTTGCTCACACACTTAGATATTTGACAGGTGGCTACCACATGACTCGGTCATTCGTCTACTATAAGGGTTTCTTAATATCTTGAGAAATGTGGTCATCACAACAAATCTGTGTGTTGTGTGAGGACCACTCAATGGCCACCCATAAAAGGGAAGTTTGTCACAATGTCATGCTGTTGTCACCAGTGTTTGTGTGGACAATTCCCACCCTCCTGTCATGCTTTTCTCCCCTCCCACTGGTGTTCAAATTTTTCCATGACAACTTGGGTATGGGTGTCTCATTTGTAAGTAATGGATATATAGTTTGAGTTAATGTGAATGCCTCATAAAAGTTTTACTGGTCAGGTTCTTTACTGTAGTGATAGAGAACATCCCATTTTGCAAGCATGTGAGTTTTTGCTCAATTTTTTGATAAAATTGGCATATCTTGGGAAGAACAGCAGCAATGACCACTCTGATTTTTTCTATGGTAGATACTATGCAACAATAGCTGTGGATAAAATGTAGGAGGCTTAGACTAAAATCTGCACTCAAATTGCCAGTGGTGCATTGTGTGGTGGTGGTTCATTGAGTGGTCCATCACTGTACTTAGATTTGAGTGAATTAATATTTTGAATAGCCACATTCATCCTTCCAGGCTGTTGTGTATCTTGTTAGAGTATAACATAGGTCATGTGCCTGATTGGCTATCACTCACCAGGGGCAATGAGGTATTTATCTGTGAAAGAAACAAGGATTTTACTTTGAAGTTTGAATTAGTTTCTTTCAGATAAAGGCGGATAGAAAATGCTTGACACTACAGTGATAATATAGATGGAAACTTCTTTCATTGGCTAACACATGACTTTACTTAAAATTTCTTCACTCGTTCTATTTGTCAGATACTTATTCAAACTTCACAATAAACTCAAGATTTCTTCAATGGGAAAATACTCTGTTGCTCCCTATGCACTGTAGATAGACATGCTATTCATTTTCATTTCTTTTCCTTTCCTCAGTTGATTAAGACATCGACTGAGGTTTGTACTACTTTACTGTACTCACACCCCTCCTTACACTAACAACTACTATAGCTCTTGTTATCAGGTACATACTAATATCAGTTGATTAAAATGTGTTAGGGTACTCAACGACCGCTACACAGAATAAGGCCTTTGGGGATGAATCACTGACTGATATAACTCCAGGAGCCAATTGAGGGACTGAAGGGAGAAGACAGGAGCTTGCTTAGTAATTGCCTTGGTTTACTAAGGGTAACTGGATACAAGCAGGATATAAGAGGGGGGACTTTGACTCTGTTTACTTCTCTTCACAGAGAGCTGGAAGGAGGGAGGTGTTACATTTTCAGACTTTAAACCCCATCTTTCAATGGCTAAGTCCTAAGTGCCCACAGACTTCAAGATGATAACTTCGTAATCTTATCTTTTAATCTATTCTCTTATCTTATCACCATATTCCTTTTACTTTATTTATCGCACAAGACAAGAAACTGAAGATAAGATCTATTCATCTATCTAGTGATTGGAAGTATATCCCGGATCATTGTACTCCGGAGGCTCCTCATACTCTGGAACCTCCTCAGCCCACGCATTCCTCCTCCACAAGACATCCAAGATTGTCTCGCCATCCGCGTACTCCTCATCTGGCCTCTGTTACGTTCTCAGACTTCAAAACCTTCGTCAAACAGCTAAGTCCTAAGCGCCCATGGACTTCAAGATGATAACTTCGTAATCTTATCTTTATCTATTTCTTTTATCTAATCACCACACTCCTTTCACTTTATCGCACAAGACATAAAACCAAAGATAAGATCACATTCGTCTATCTACTCGGAGTAAGCCGGAGCCGGATCCAAAGCCACGATCTCAATCGCCAATCCCTCCTCGATCTCCAAATCCTCTTCCTCCTCCAAATCCTCTATCGGCACCAATTGGTACACGACTCCCGGAGCCAGTACCGGAACTGGAGCCTCATCCTCACTACTCTCCGCTTCTTCCTCCAAACTATCCTCCACCTCGATCGGATGTTCTTGATGGCCTTCCAAAGCTGTCACCCGACAAAGAAGCTGAGACACCAGATGACGGAGTCCCATCACCTCCATCTGTAAGGCGTCCTCAACGTTGAGCCTCCCCTGATCCCTGGCGATCAGGTTTTTGATGTCGCCTTGCGCTTCCGCTATCAACGTTGTGTGTTCCACGACCGCCTCGTCTACCCTTGTCACCTCCCGCTCAATCCCATTCATGGCCATACCTAGGCCGGTCTCTGTCCGCTCATGGACGTACGCCAAATTGTCCATTACCATCGTCCCCACACTTCCCGCGTACTCCATTGCTTGTTGGAGGACTGTTACATTTTCAGACTTCGAAACCCTTCGTCAACGGCTAAGTCCTAAGCGCCCGACATCTCAAACCACAAAAACATGATTTCTAAGTTATTTCCCATAACTTATCTTATCTTATCTCACACTCCTTTCTTATCTTATCTTATCACACAAGACATAAAACCAAAGACAAGATCACATTCGTTTATCTACTCGGTATAAGCCGGAGCCGGATCCATTGCCGCTATCTC
>Ga0307512_10003472_pt1 | contig 18302 bp, 14 predicted proteins | sample 14_EM_MG_FD_200267 | JGI IMG/M metagenome (GOLD analysis project Ga0307512, IMG submission 200267) | Populus trichocarpa ectomycorrhiza microbial communities from riparian zone in the Pacific Northwest, United States - 14_EM | ecosystem: Host-associated > Plants > Roots > Unclassified | place...
TCACGTGAGGTGTCCAGCGCCGGGTAACCGCCAACCTTATATTGACATCGCGACGGAGACTTAGCTCCGTACCGAATATCTTACCACTTACTTCTACACCTGATCTCACTCGCGCCCGTGTGCAACCGTATACCATACTATATCCATATACTGCCGAGCGCCGGCGTACGCGCCCTTACACGGGGCTGCAGGTCTCCACAATTTCGCAGGATGAATAGAATCGCCACAAATGCGCATGTCCAGAATTGTTGCAAGCAATCGGCCGCTTCGAGCCTTCATTCATTGAAGCCCAGCAAGCATCAAAAGATGATTTGCAAAGTAAGGTCGCTCGAATCACAAATAAGGACACGGTCAATTTCGGAAGATATCATAACCTTCAGCAATCCGGTCTGCAAAGATTTGGAATCAGACATGGCGGTAGGATGTTGATAGCTGTGTAATCCAACTCAAAAGACTGCCAAAAATCACGATACAGTAAATCAGACTGCGTGTTCCCAAATGTTGACTCTACAGCTACAAGCAAAAAAATCAGATCTCTGAGACATTGCATGCATAATTGTGAAGTTGTATACAAGGACATATTGAAAAGGCTGACCGCGTAAGACTCGATTCAGTAACAATGCGATGCAGTTCATTGCTGTGTAGCTTACTGAGCCCCATCGAAAATTGTTGACACTCCATGGGCACTCAATTGTAGGAGGCGGACCCAATATTGTCAGTAGTATTTTTGCCTGTAAAGGCAGCTGATAAGTTGATTATGGAATCACGTCATTCCATAGCCCCTAGATTATCCAAGATGCATGACCAAAATTTGTTAATGCTCCGTTGACATTCATTTTTAGGAGGTGCTAGCGATACGGTCACTAGCATTGTGGCCCATAAAGGCAGCCGATGCATCGATTATGGCTCAATGGCGATGCACAGCACTTTGAGTGTCCATGATGCAAGACCAAAAATTGTTGACGCTCTGTTCACGCTCATTTTTAGGAGGTGGTAGCGATATTGTCACTAGCATTTTGCCAATCAAGGCACCCGATGAGTTGGTTATGGATTAATGCTGTTCTGTAGCCCTTAGATTGTCTAGGATGCATGACCAAAAATCGTTGACCCTCCGTTGAGGCTCATTTTTAGGAGGTGGTAGCGATATCATCACTTGCATTTTTCCCTTGAAGGGGGCTGATACATTGATTATGGGTTAATGCTGATGCACAGCGCTTTGAGTGTCCATAATGCAAAACTAAAAATCTTTGATGCTCCGTTGACGTTCATTTTTATGAGGTGGTAGCAATATCGTCCGTTGCACTTTTGCCCAGTGCGGCGGCCGAGACTATGAGTATGGGTTGACACGGTTGCTGAGCCCTTCGATTATCCAAGATGCATTGCCAACAATTGTTGACGCTCTGTTGACGCTCATTTTTACGTGACAGCGATATTGTCACTAGCATTTTTGCCAAAGAAGGCAGCCGATGCACAGCACTTTGAGTGTCCGTGATGCAAGACCAAAAATTGTTCACGGTCTGTTGACACTCATTGTTAGGAGGTGGTAGCGATATTACCGCAGCTATTTTTCCCAATAACGGCGGCCAACACTTTGATTATAGGTTAATCTCGTCGCACAGCTGGTTGATTATCCAAGATGCAAGAACAACCATCGTTGATGCTCCATTGACACTCACTTTTAAGACATAGTAGCGATGTCAACGCTAGCATTTTTGGCCTTGAAGGTGGCCTATACTTTGATTGTATATCACAGCGACCATGTCTTTTGTTTGATTATCAGACTCACAAGACCAAAAATCGTTGACGCATCATTGACCCTCATTTCCAGGATTGGTCAACAAGCGTATCACTATCCTTTTTGCCTATAACAACCTCCAATACAATCACTTTGGAAGGATGTGACTATGCCGCTGTTCGTTTGCCGAAAATGTAAGACCAACAATCTTTGATGCTCCGTTGACGCTCAACTCAATGACATACTAACAGTCAGTGGATGCTCAACAATCGTATTTAAAAATGCATATAGTGGTCATTGGCAGCCAATGAATCGTTTCTATGTGTAAACATTAGCATCCAAATGATTCAAAGCCTCTCCATTTCTGATCGACCACTAGACACGTTATCTGAGTGATAAATGACGTTGACCAATCACGTCGCAGTGCTTTCGGCCAGCAATTAACCGCATGAAAATCTATACTCTAGTTTTCGATATATTCAGCCCGACTTCCTTGCCTTTCTTCATCCAGCTCATTCTCTGCGATTTCCATGACCTACCATAAGCAATATTCAACATCTCGGCCATGTGCACCAGGTCTGTGCAGAGAGTTATGCGGTTGGATGCATGATTGTATGCAGTATGACAGTCGTCATTAAGTCTGCATCGCATTGCGCTTTGACCGCTGCATCTATGACTCGTAGGACATCACTGACTTATATTTGGTTAGTGAGTTCCATCTCTAATTTAGTTTTAATTGTCTAACTTACCAGTAACGGGCAGGACGATATCAAGTTCATTGGTCGTCAGTCAATGAGATTTGATGTCTAGAACATTGGCATGGCCTATCCAACCCTTGCACATGCATAGACGAAATATCATGTCTCACAATTTGTTCACTGAAATCAAGTAAAAGCTGACACGTAGCAAAATAGGTACAGGTATTACATTTCAAATTGATAGATCATCACATATGCCAGTTTGCGTATTCATTCCTCTGGCGGCACAGGAGCAGTCACCATGTCTTGGTCGGAATCTGATTTCTGTATGGTGATTAGTTTGGGACTCAATATGCAGGGGTTCAAGCTTATGGGTCCAACATGCTGTGATTTCTGAATTGAAGACGAATTGGGTATTGGGGCAGCCGGGAGGGACGGAATGCGTTTGTGTGTCTGTGGTTTCCACGAACCTAGCTTCATATGACTACTCCCTTGTTGAGAAATCACTTGTGGCTGTTGCAATTCTCCGGGGACGCTGTCAAGAGTCTCCATAGGCTCACCACATGACGTCAGCGCTGATGACATTGCATCATTTGCTGTATGAGTTTGATCGACAGCCGGAACATTCCATTCGGTCATCCCGTACTTCGTGTCCCTCCCACAGAAGTAGTAGGCTGTGTCTCCCCAGCGTGGTTGCATCACTTGGTCAAGCATCTTCTGCTTCTGCCGAACACGCTCCATGCGATACTGTACCGCTTTTGAGATTGTGCCCATCACCCAGCCGGGTTTGTCATCTTCACTAACCTTGCCACCCACAGCATCTTCCTTATCATCATCCTCGTCTTCCCCATCCTCCCCATCGTCAGAACTTGCAAAATCGCTCAGGCTATCTCCGATGGCGTTCAATATCTCCTCAAATGTTGTTTCAGGCTTGGTGGTTGTCAATCCCGCCTTATCAGCATTTCTCATATCATCCTGCAACTGTTTAATTGCTGTCTCTGCGTCTTCAACTCCCTTTCTTGCCTCAGTGGTCTCTCTTTCCACATAATCCTTGATCAATTTCACCTTCTCTTCATTGCTTAAGATGTGAGTTTCTGGTCATGTCCCTGCCACAGGCTTCTTTTTGGATCGCAAGCTACGCAACTCTCCAAGGGCTTGGACCCGCTCTGCTTCCAGGCCGCTCTTACCTTCATTCGCTTCAGGATGTCATCGTGTGGAGCTCTTTGTCGATTTGCCGTATTTGCCTGCCGGAAGTGGCGAAAGGTTCATTTTCGGAGCATTGACCATTGGATTTTGTGTTGACTTTGTTTATGGAAGAGATGTTGGATGTTGCAAGATATGGACCACATGCAGGCAGGCTGCGTCTTTTATGACGAGGTTGGTACGCTTAATCGACTTGAACAAAGCAAAATCTCCGAATTGATTGTCACTACATTGAGAATAGCAATGCTAACCATACATCATGACATGATGTTTAGCGTCTCTTACATGTAAGATCCCAGGGATTTCTTGAGACAAACATCAGCAGACGTCCTTTACATCGAAGAATATACCGTTGTTATCTCATGAAGACGAGATATCGGCAGTCATTCACCATGATTTTCTCATGTAAACAGACCCACATCATCAGGCCGACTTGGTTCAAATCGCAGGACGGTTGGCAACCCGTGCAACAGGCAGCTATGCCCAACAGGATACATCTTGAGTAGATCGAGCAAGTTAGCTGTTACGCATGCCATTTTGACTTGAAGATAACTATATATTCCTCAGGACTTCCGACTTCTGTTCGTTATCTTCTTCCTCAGGACTTCCCCCTTCGTTTCATTATCATCATCTCTTTACTTCCACACTAGCGAATCATGGCTCCACAAACACCGCGGCAAGGTGAGAGTGGAACACAATTGAGCACGACGACTGGCGCTTCATCTATTACGCCACCCGCTGAGACCCAACTACAACGCAGACACCACCTAGTTCACCACGACACTGCAAATGCAGCCACCAAAAATAAGACCCTGGACACACAGCTGAAAATTGTGAGTAAAACCGGAAGCAGCAAGCATAAGATGCAGCGTGCGATCGGATGTAAGTGTAGTCGTATTGAGGTACACGGCCATCAACTAATGGTATAACATACAGCTGGAGTATATACAGAGCGGCGTGCCCAATTTATAGCCGCCCATAATGGGAAACCTCCATGGTGGACCAAGGCATTTGTCAGCACAGTCCGTGAAATCGAACATCATGATGTTGACAGCTCTGGGATTGTTGCGGAATCATCTAGTCATAAGAATCCCTGAGAGTGGACCAAACAGGCTTTAACCACCTTGGAGGATGCTACGGAAACCTATATGGTTGAGGTAATAGCTGAATCTAATATGTAGATGCAGCAACTAATTTCTTGTAGGTTTTCAACATGTCTGCAACTATGGCAAGGCAAGGAGGTCGGGTACACCTAGAACAGTTTGACATGCGCCTGGCATTGAGTATGGCCAAAATGGCCCAAGGAGGGTTTTCGCGGGCCGCAATAGAGGAAACGCAATTCCTAATATTCAAACCTCAGGTAGAAGTCCGAGAAGACACGAAGCAGGGAGTTGAGTTTCCTGGGTATAAAAATATGAAGGCTGCGATGTAAAGTGACCTGGCTATGCTTCGGGAAAATCAGATAGATGGCTGCCTTCCTTGCCAAAATGGCCCAGCACAGAATCCCCAGACACACTGGAGACGCAAAGGCATGGGTGCACCTCCACCAGAGCAGCTCAGACACCAGACACCAGAACTGATGCCACATCCACCCGAAACGCCACCTGTTCCACCTAGCAACAATGAGGCAGCGCACTTATCCAAAATCGATGGTGTGCCACCCGGATATGTGTATATACATACTCCTCTTTCCAGTGCTCAAAGTATCAATCTTGATACATATGCCAAAGATCGCAAGAGTGATAAAGATTTTAATCCAGATTTGCTGACTGATGAAGGAACATCCGCTGGTTAGTACACTATCTGCTGTGATGTAATGCAGCTGACATCGATTTTGCAGCCGACAGCAGCCTATTGAACAAACATCACAGTGACAATGAGCATTGATCGAATGGACTGGGAATTTTGAGTGTATTATTATCTACAATTAGCGGATACTTTATAGTATATTTTAAACTATATATTTATATGTATTATTAAAGAACAATGTATTGATGAAGGAGAAAGTACATGAAGATGGTACAAAGGCCGCCAAAACACCATTAATGATATATTAGACCAAATTAAATGATACCATATTGTGGATACGCCCAGGGCAAAATGAGCGTCAACATAGCGTCAACGAGTTTTGGTCTCGCATCATTGGTAATCTTCGTGGTGATCTGTTGTGGCCATTCATATATGTGGTATTGGCTGGCTTTTTAGGCAAAAGAGAGAACAACAGGCTCCCTACCCCGTTCTGAATGTAAGCGTCAACAGAGTGTCAACGATTTTTGGTCTTGTAAGTCAGGTAATTCTGACGCGATTTGGTCGTTACTATGCATAATCAAAGTGTTGGCCGCCTTTGTTGGGAAAAGAGATAGAGGCATGTTCCCTGCCGCATCATGAAAATGTGTGTCAACAGAGCATCAACAATTTTTGGCTTTTCATCCTGGGTTATCACAGCGCAATTCATCAGTGATTGTGTATATACGATATTGTAGGAGTTTTTCTAGGCTCAAACGGTCATGAACTCTTCGTTGCATCATTGTAAATGAAATTGGTTGTTACTGTCCGGGAGGCTGTCGTGGGAACGTTGCTTGCTTTACTGCCTAGAGAGGCTGCCAATTCCTCCTTAATAGAGGATTACAATGATACGCTACTTAGATTACCCAAGCTGCGAGACCTTAAATCGTTAACGCTCATATGACGCTCATTTTCAAGATGGGGCAGGGAGCATGTCACTTCTGCTTTTGCCTATAAAGGAGGCCAATACCTCAGTTATGACTATCTGCAACCAATGCCTGCTCTAATTACCCAAGATGCTAGACCTAAAATCATTGACGCTCCATTGACACTCATTTCCAGAATGGGTCAGGGAGCGTTTGTCTACATAATTCGAGCACAAAGGCGGCCAGTACATCCACAAAGACCAACGATGTACCATTGTTAATATTTCACGATTAACAGTACGATATCTGAATGGGACCATAAATAGAACAACCTGAAATGCAAAACCGGAGATTGGACACACCGGGTCTAGCCTAACCTGCCCAAACCGGCGGGTCGATGGGTATGGGGCCGGGTTTGGACCACCAAGAAGCAGCAGGTCCGGTTTTTGGACGGTTCAGGACTCGGACTAAACCAGTTTTCTGGTCCACACCTGGGCCGCGGGCAGCTTACCTGGACCAGTTTTATACACTAGTGGTGGGCGTTGAAGTCTCCCGCAAGCACTGTGCCGCCTCCCCACCCCCCAGCCCGTTGATCTTCTGCCTGTCTAGTCTCCTCCCTAATCGCTCTCCTGTCTCCCTTGCTCTCTGATTATAAATGTTTACCATTCTTATCATTTTCTCTCCAGTCCTTTCTATGTTGAGGACAATTACATCGTCGCCTGCATTCCTGCTCCAATCGGTTCATTTGTTCATTGTAAGATCGCTCCCCTTGGACACCACCATCCAGACCATCTTTCTTTTCCTTATGTCGTATGCCACGTGGCTGATTCCGCTACCTGCTCTTCCTCACAGTGGGTCTTGCAGACACACCACATGCGGGTTCCGTTCCACCCCCGTTTCCAGCGCGGCCATGGCCCATTCATATGACCTGGCGCTGTTGTGTTGCATCACTTTACCCATTGGGGGCAGCGACTCCCGTGCGGTTTCTAGGTTCAATGCCGATCCCCACTGCCATCGCAGTTCTTGTTGCAGATTGTGCTTGCATTGCCGTTGTTGTCGGCATTGTGCACTCCACCATTGTGATGTCCTCTGCCTCCGCTCCCCCTTCCTCTGCATCGGCCAGCTCCTCTTCGCTCCTGCCCCTCTCTCCTCCTGGCGGGTTTCCTCGCCCCCAGGCCAAGCACTGTCGTGTTCACTCCTGAGGATGGTGCCACAGTCTTCGTGGTCTATCCTGCTGGTTATCTTCTCCTCATCTCCAGTGCCTCCTTGGTGGCCTCTGCCTTCTTTGCGTACCTACTGCTGAATGCGACGTGGTTTCCTTTGCAGTTAGGGCACTTCTCTTCAGTGTGGCCACAGAGAGAGCCCTGCTTTGCAATGCGCCCCACAACGTTACATTGATGGGTGCAGGTACGGTGCGGTCCCGAGCAGTAGCCACATGTCGGTTTGTCGCTGCACTTGCTCTCCATGTGGCCCCATCTGCAGCAATGCTCACATCCGCTGTCTGGGCCTACATTCGTGAATGGTTCAACTCAGTACCACACTCCCGCCTTGTTGATGCCTTTATCGATCGGTCTCTGTGCTACCTGATCCCCGTTACCACATAGACAACTGACGACACGGAGATCTCCCCACTCTGTCTCCTTTCGCTGATTCTGTGAGGGTTCACCAGCCATCGCACTAAAACAGGGATCTCCACTCCTTCATTCTCCACATGGATCTCATCCCGCATCTGTTGCAGGCCGTCTCTGCCTCTCCCCATGTTCCTTGCGAGTGGTACTGCATGGACTTTCATCATCTCTCAGGATTCGCTTTGTCTAACGTCGATGACTGGTGTTAGCAATGGTTCCGGACCATCACTTCAGGTCCGGGTCCGGTTCAGAATGGAACTGTTGACAAATTGGCAGTCCGGATTGTCAATACACCTGAACCGTCAATTCAGGCACGGTTCGATGGAAATCTCCAAACCCATCTGAATTGGGCCGGTTGTCAGTGGGTCGCCCAGCAGGTCCATTTGTAGATTTATATAATGTTCTTGTTTTTGCAGATGGATAATAGTATATTATTAAAAGTTGGCATTCGACAGCCAATAATCTCTTTTTGCATGTTTTGCATTCAGCGATATTGATCATTTTGGAATCCGTGTTTTTCCTATTATATGTTATATTTTTGACTATAATGGCATTCGATAGTTCTGTTATGAGCTCATGTATCCCCGCAAAGCCTTGATTACCCAATATGCAAGACCAAATATTGCTGACGCTCCGTTGAAGCTCATTTTCAGAATGGGGCAGGTAGCGTGTCACTTTTGTTTTTGGCTTTAAAGGTGGCCATTACCTCATTTTTGGATGTTTCCAAGCAATCGCCTGTTAGATTACCAAGATCGAACACCAAAAATCGTTGACACTCCGTTGACGCTCATTTGATGTATGGGGCAGGGAGCGTGTCACTAAGAATTTTGACCCGGAAGGTAGCAAATACATCGTCTATGAATGACTGCAACCAATCGCCACTTAGGTTACCCAAGATGCACAGCCAAAAATCATTCAAGCTTCATTGACGTTCATTTCCAGAATGGGGCAGTGATCATGTCATTAACTCATTTGCCGAGAAAGGCAGCCACTACTTTGGTTATGGATAGCACCAACCAAGTCACGTTTCAATTACCATACTTACAAGACTAAAAATTGTTGATGCTCTGTTGACGCTCATTTTTGGAAGGTAGTAGCGATGGTGTCAGTAGCATTTTAACCTACAAAGATGGCCAATAATGTGATTATGGATGTATCGTGTTGCCCAGCCCTTGAATCTTCCTAGATGCAAGACCAAAAATCGTTGACACTCCATTGACGGTCATTTTTAGGAGGTAGTAGCGATGTCATCTCTATCATTTGTGCCTATAAAGGCGGCCAATATTGTGATCATGGGTGCATGCCATTGCAAGGCCGTTGAATTATCCAAGATGCAAGGCCAAAAATTGTTGACGCTCCGTTGATGGTCATTTTTAGGAGGTGGTAGCGATATCGTCGCTGGCCTTTGTAACCATACAGGCGGCCAATACTGAGATTATGGCGTCACGCTGTTGCCCAGCCCAGTGATTATCCAAGATGCAAGAGCAGAAATCAGTGACGCTCCATTGACACTCATTTCTAGGATGGGGCAACGAGCATGTTGCTTGCCGTTTTACATCTAGAGCCAGCCAATAACTCCTGTTTGGATCAATGGGACAATGCAACCCTTTGATTGCCAAAAAGATCGGACTAGAATCGTTGACGCTCTGTTGACGCTCACCTTAAAGACATACCGAAAGTCATTCAGTGCGCAATCATTTTGCAGAAACTTCATACAGTCATGATTGACAGCCAATATACTGTTTTGATGTATAATCATTTCTATCCAAAAGCATCAAGGCCTCTCAGTTTCTGAGTCACCACTATTCACGTCATCTGCCCAATACATAATGTCGCTCCGTCGCGTTTCAGCGCTTTCAGTGGCAGTTTATGGCATACAGATCCATCTACTAATGTTAGACATATAGAGTGCAACTTCCGGATCGTTCTTTTTCCAGCTCGTTTTTCTCGATTTCCATGACGTACCATAAGCAATTCTCAAAATCTGGACTGTGTGCAGCAGGTCTGAGCAGAGAGTTATGCAGTTGGCTGCATGGACTAATACAACATGACGGCTGCCATTCATCTGGGTTTAGACTGCGCACTGACCACTTCTTCTATGACTCATATGACATCACTGACTGAAATTTTATTAGTAAATTTTATCTCTATTTCAGGTTTTGGTTTCTAATGTAACGGTAACAGGCAAGTTGATATCATGTTCGCTGGCCTTCTATCAACCTGATTTGGAGTCTAGAACATTCGCATGGCCCATACGACCCTTGCACACACACTGATGAAATATCATGTCTCACAATTTGGTCACTGAAATCAGGAACAAGCTGACACGTAGCAAAATAGGAACACAAAGTGCTTTTACAAGAGATAGGTCGTCAAGACTGACTAATGGATACCTATTCCTCCGGCGATGTGGGAGCCGTCACCAGATCTTCATCCGTATCGGATTTCTATATTATAATTGACTAGGGATGCTATATGCAGGGGTAAAATCTTACGCGTTCAACAGGCTTCGCTTCCTAAGGTGGTGTCAAATCGGGCACCAAGTCAGGCGCGAAATCCGGTCTGAATTTGTGTGACTGTGGTTTCTCCGATCCCAGCCTCATTTGACTACTTCCTGGTCGAGAGGTCACTGCCGGCATTTGCAACTGTCTCCGGAGGATGTCAACAGTCTGCATAAGCTCTCCAAATGTTTTCGGGGATGGTATGGCTGCATTCATGTCCATTTGGGGTTCAACAACTGCCGGAACCTTCAATTCCGCAGTCCCATACATCATATCTCTCCCACAGAAGTAGATGCCTGCGTCGCACAGCCCGGTCACGTCAATTCGTCAAGCCTCATCTACTTCTGCCGAAAACTCTCCATGCGGTGGTGTACTGTTTTCGAGCTTTTGCCCATCCCACAGCCACGTTCGTCATCACTCGGCTTGCCCAGCTCTGTATATTCTTCATCATCTTCCTCATCTTCCCCATTCTGCTCATCATCGGAAATTTTAAAATCACTCAAACTGGCTCCAATAGCATTCTACGTCTCTTCAGATATTGTTTCGGGCTTTCTGGTTGTCGCTCCCGCATTTTCAGCTGTACTCATGTCTCCCTGCTCTGGCATAATCGCTGTCTCTGCGTCTCGAACTCACTTTCTTGCCACAGAAGTTTCTCTCTCCACATGATCCTCGATCCATTTCTCTTTCTCTTCATTGCTTAAAAAGTGCATTTCCTGTCTTTCCTCCACTGAAAGCTTCGTTTTTGATCGTAAGCTGCGCAATGCTCACCACGCTTGGACCCATTCTGCCTCCAAGCCGCTCTTGCCTTCATTCGCTTAATGATGTCAACGTGTGGACTACTTTGTTGATTTGTTGTATTGGCCCACAGAAAGTGGCGAAAAGTTCCTTTTCAGAGCATTGACCATTTTATCCTGTGTTGACCTTGTTGTTGGGCGAGATGTTGGATGTTGCAAGATATGGACCACATGGAGCCAAGCTGAGTCTTTTATGTCAAGGTTCGTACATTTGATCAACTCGAACAAAGTGAAATCTGCGTTTTGACCATCATTTCATTCAGAATAGTAATGCTAACTGTATATCATGACTCGATGGTTAGCGTGTGTTTCATTTTAGATCTTGGCGATGTGTTGAGACAAACATCACCAGACTTCCTTTCTGTCGAAGCATTTCCTGTTTATATCTATCACACATGAAATTTCACCTGTCGTTCACTTCAATGTATCCCTGCCAACAAACAAACAACATCAGACCGACTTACTGCCAATCGTGGGACCGTTGGAATCCCCTGCAATTTGTAGCTATCCGCAGTAGGATATAGTATCTTGAGTAGAACGTGCAAGTTGACTGTCATTCATTCCATTGTAACCTGTATTTTACTATATATTGCTCAGGACATCCCATTTTTCGTTATCATCTTCCTCACCTTTTCCACAGAAGCAAGTCATGGCACCGCAATCATCTCAGCCCGGTGTGATTGAATCCGAATCGAGCCAAACACCGGGCGCTTTATAGAATGTGCCCCTGGCAGATTCACACCAGCAACACGGACACCAGTGAGTCCACCGCAACGCTGCAATTGCAACCACCAAAAATTGACCCAGGATGCACATTTACAAATAGTACGTAAAGCCGGATGCAGCAATAATAGGAAGCAGCATGTGATCACATGTAAGTTGCTGCATATCGAGGTACAAGACGGTCGACTGACAATATAATGTTTAGCTGGTGTACTTAGAGCACTCCGTAGACAATTTATCGCTGCACACAATGGCAAACCTCCATGGTCAACGAAGACATTTCTCTCCACAGTCCACCAAATCCAACATCATGATGTCATCAGCTCTGGGATTTTCGCGGATGAATTTCATTATAAGGGTCCCCTGGAGTGGGCAAATCTGGCTGTAAAGATGCTAGAGGAGGCTACAGAGTCGTATATGGTTGAGGAAATAGCCGAATCTTCCTTTTAGATGCAGCAACTAGTTTATGTAGGTTTTCAGCATGTCTGCTACTATGGCAAGGCAAGGAGGTCGGGTACAGCTAGAACAGTCCGATATGTGCCTTGCCTTAAATATGGCCAAAATGGCCAAAGGAGGATTTTCGCGTGCCACAATAGAGGAAACGCAACAACTGATGAAGAAACCTCACGCAGAAGTCCAAAAAGAGAAGAAGCGAGGAGTTGAGTTCCCTGCGTATAAAAAGGTGAAGGCTGCGATATAAAGACACCTGGCAATGGTTTATAAAAATCATACAGACAGCTGCATTCCATGCCAAAATGGCACAGCGAAGAATCCGCAGACATGATGGAGGCGCAACGAAACTGGCGCACCTCCACCTGAATGCCACCCCCGCCCGGAATGCCTCCTGTGCCACCTGGTGATAGTGAGGAAACGGAAAGTTATGAAATAGAAGGTATGCCATCCAGGTGTGTTTATATACATTCTCCTCTTCCCAATACTCAATTTTTCAATCATACTACATATGCCCAAGATACCAAGCGCGATAAAGATTTTATTCCAGATTTGCTCAGTACACTATTTGCCGCGTGGAAATGCTGCTGGGATTGATTTTGAAGACGAGAGCAGCCTTTTGAGCGAATCCGAGAGTGAAGACGAGCATTGATTGAACTGAACGGGATTTTGAGTCTTAGCATTATCTACAATTGGCGGACACTTTAAAGTATATTTCATAGGATATATTTATATGCACAATTGTGGAACAATGTAGTGATAAAGGAAAACATACATGAAGAGGATGGAATGACTGCCAAAACACAGTCATTGATGTTCTATGCCAAAGTGAATGGTTGCATGATGCGGATACGCCTGTGGCAAAATGAGTGTCCACGGAGCGTCTACAATTTTTTATCCTGTAACTCAGGTTATTAAAATGTTAATTAGTCGTTGTTATCTATAATTATTGTATTGGCCACCTTGATAGGCAAAGGAGAATGCTACACTCTCCGTGCCCCATCTTGACAATGAGCGTCAACAGAGCGACAATGATTTTTGGTCTTGCATCTTGGGTAATCTAGGTGGCAAATGATCGCAGACATCTATATCAAGGTTTTGGCAGCCTGTAGAGGCTGATAAGCAAGAGATGTTCCCGCGACAGCCTCCCGGACATTCACAACCAACTTCATTTCCAAAGCTTCAACTCAGTGATCATGAACATTTTAGCCTATAAAACCGGTCAAAACTCCATATATAGACATTAGCGGCCATCTCACGCTTTGATTAACACTGGCAAAAGTGCAAATCGACTATAGACTGCGCTAGGCGCACACGCACAGCACATAGCAAGCTTCCCGTGGACGCCTGCGCGATGCGCAGTCTGTAGTCATCTATAGTCGATTCATAGAGATGTGCGCATGGGCCTATTGAACTATATACGGCTGGCGGCCGGAAATGGACCTATACCTGTCTTCACTGCCTGGCCGTTATACCGGTACTGTGTCCGCTGGAGAGCCCACGGAAGCTTGAGAGCCTGCTTCAGAGCATATTTCGAATCCTTGCTTGAGAGCCTGCTTAGAACCCTGCCTCGGAGCCTACTTCGAAGCTTTGCTTCATTGTCGGCTTCGAAGCCTGCTTGAGAGAGCCATTCTTTGCGACGAGTAGAGTTTTCCACCAGAAGCTTTCGCCCGATGGAAAACCCTCAGTTTGTGGATGCTTCGGCTACTAGGAAGCTCTATGTCTGCGGATGCTTTGGCTACTAGAAAGCTCTAAGTCTGTGGAAACTTTGGCTACTAGAAGGCTCTAAGTCTGGGGAAGCTATGATGCTAATGATGACGTAGCCAACCTACTTGTCTAAGTGCTTCGGGTACTACGATCACCATCAGCCCTGAATGGGCATGCATATGCCTGCAAGCTTTGGGAAGTGAGCAGTAGATTCTGTTGGAAAATCCCAGTCGGAGAGCTGCTCTCCCCAAGATCCAATTGGCGACCTCTTCTGCAGAATGTCAGGCTGCAATTGTCCACACCATGACGGTGAGGCATCGTAAAATCTCATCACAGTGGCTGTGCTAAAAATCAGGTTCAGATTATCATATCGACCGACATCATGATTTCGGCCACCACCACCTGCCTCCTGCCTCCCGGTGCCTGGCGCCTGCAACTCAGCAAGTCTCTAGATCGAGCACCCAGGAGCGTACATGGGAGCATATAGTCAACTGAGATTGAGAGTGTGTTGCCTCTGGAGATTGTACTTGGGAGCGTGCCCGGGAGTGTGCTTGAGAGCATCTTGTGAGCTTACTTGGGTGTGTACAGTCAAGCAGGCTGCGAGTATGCCATCTACTGCAATTGGGAGTGTATTTGAGAGCGTACTCGGGAGTGTGCTTGCGAGCATTTTGTGAACTTACTTGGGAGCGTATAGTCAAGCAGGCTGGGAGTGTATTTGAGAGTGTGCTTGGGAGTGTGCTTGAGAGCGTCTTGAGAGCTTACTTGGGAGCGTACAGTCAAGCAGGCTGGAAGTGTGCCATCCCGTGCAATTGGGAGTGTATTTGAGAGCTTACTCGGGAGTGTGCTTGAGAGCGTCTTCAGAGCTTGGGAGCGTGCAATGAAGTGCATTTGGCAGTTTTGTTGAATGCAGCATGATGTATAGTATTGAGCGCACATAATTGCATGCATATCAAAGTAATCTTGTCAACGCACAGGTCCATAGGACCTGATAGTGCCACATGTCAAATATGCTATGAATTACAGTCCCAGAAACAGCTTCTCTATGAGTTATGCCTCGCGTAAGGACATTGTTGCCGGTGAACCTTCACGCAAGGCCACAAATCGTTGACGCTCCGTTGACGCTCATTTCCAAGATCTAGCAGGGAGCGTGTCGCTTCCTCTTTAGCCTATAAAGGCGGCCAATACAACGCTTATGTATAACAAAGACCAAATAACTCTTCAATAACATGACTTACAAGACTAAAAATCGTTGACGCTCCGTTGATGCTCATTGTTAGAATGAAGCAGGGAGTGTGTCTCTTTCTCCTTTGCTTCCAAATGCGGCCAATACCTCATGCATGATTGTCTGAATCCAATCGCCACCAAGATTACCCATGATGCAAGACCAAAAATCATTGACGTGCCATTGACTATCATATGCAGGATCAGGCAGGAAGCGTGTCTCTCGTGTTTTCGCTTATAGAGGCAGCCAAGAAATCCGAAAAGGGCAATGGCGTACCAAAGTTAATATTTTACGACTAGCAGTAGGATATCTAAATGCGACCACAAATAGAAAAACCCGAAACACAGAACTGGAGATTGGAACCGACGGGTCTAGCCAAACCAGGCAAAACCCGCAGGTTGATGGGTATGGGTCCAGGTTTGGCCTGCCAAGACGCAGCAGGTTGGGTTATTGGACAGTTCAGGAATCGAACCCGGACCGCTGGTGGGTTTCCCGGACCCAGTGCTACCACTAGCCACTTCTCATACTACAGAGTTCAAACATTGACCTTGATCAGAATCCAAATTTAATTCTGGAATATCAGAATCCGGAACGGTATCTGTACCCTCTCCCGGTTGGTCCAACAGGGTTATGCCTGGATTCTTGAAGTAATCCGATGGGAATATCTTATAATGCTGATAATAAATTCATATTTCGGTGAACTGGATTACACTTGCCAGCCACCAAATGCACTGTGCGGCAAATAGCTGATGTTCTTTCTCGAATCGATCCAGCAATAATGATAGGGTGAACAGAATAATATCCCACTCGTTTTGGAACTCAAGCTCGTTCATAGGGCGGGGGAACCACATACAATTCTACTAGATAATACTGATATACTTAGAGTAATAATAATAATAAAATGAGAACTGAAAACAACAATAATATTTCGGCTTCGTTCACGCAGGTAGGCATCGTTCGTGTTCCTGGGGCTACCCATCCAAAGCGGGAGCTTTGTCGTTCTTCTATAGCCTTTCTTGGGATACCGAAGTTTATTCCCGAACCTTAGCTATGATCTCATCTGTCATAACATAGAGTACTCTTTTATTACAAGCCAGGCTCAGTAACAGAGGACCACGCTTCCTAAAGATTATCGTGTCATCGCACGATTGGTTTTAAAAAGTTACTCTACTGATAAGTATCTGGCCATCATCCGCAATAAGATTTAATCAAACAGTAACTGCAACTTAGATATCTCGCAACTCATATATTTCGGATATTGGAAACAGCTCCGTCGCCTGACACGGTTATTTGGTGTGCTTTTAACAGATCACTTAATATATTAGGACACAACCATCACCATATACACACACCTTCGACAACCACACTCAACGCCAGGTTTTGCCAAGCTTTCCCCTCTATGTGGGGAGTGGGGTTTTACTTTGGCTTCACTCCATACCTTTTGTCTGTGTCCACTTGCTTTTGCAAGTGTATCTCATCATTCTAAAGCTCTCTTTACCACTCACCATCGATATCAATCGGTAGTCTACCCACCAACTCGCTTCTGGATGTGTTACGCCAGTTACTGAAGCGTACGACATGCCCGTCCATATACTAGTAAGTGAGGTCCGGAAGCGTCAAAGGCATGGCATATCAGCCCAGTATCAGTGATGTTCCATTAAGCGGTTGCCTAAAAAACCCCGCGAGTGATGAGTGCTGGGATACATGCTCCGTACAAGCTCTTCGAACCAACTACAATGGATCCCAGACCCACTTCTCGGGCACCACTAGTGCAAAGTACAAGAAGCCGGCCTTATGATAATATCACCCTCTGCTTCCCTGGTCCAGCCAAGCCTGAAGATGGTCAGTGCCCCATTTATGACCTAGGGAGATTCACTTCCGGACCTCCAAATCTCCTGCCTCTCTCTATTGTATTTTGAGTTGGGGCGGTTGGGGTATTCAACTGCGATAACATCAATGAAACCCTGGACTGAACATGAGCGAGGATTTTTTAAGTGGTGGTCATCAGATGACGTGATGTGCAGGTTATACTCTAGGAAGAGGGGCCAATTAATTTGAAAAGAGGTGATGGGGGAGAGGACAGTTTTCTGGGGAGCACGGTGGTTGCAACTTTGCTGTGTGGGAGTTAATTTTGGGGCTTTGGATTTCGTCAGATGTCTGGGGTCTTTGAGTTTTCATTTGCATGGAAGCGGCTGTGGAGGGGAAATTGTGGTATTTATAAAAAGTGTAGTTATGCCTTGGCCGCCAGTGGCCAAATTCAATATGATTACAAACAAACAAACCCTCACCATATAGGGTGTTTTGCTGATCTGCTTCAGAGGCATACATGGCAGCCCACCGTTACTCTGTCAACATTTGATCTTGACGTATTGCTCCGGTATTATTGAACTGGTACCAAATTGCTCTACTTGTAATCTCCCAGCCAGGGAGTCCGAAGCTCCAGGACTCTGCCCACATTTCAATCAATCAGACACACCATGCTCAGGCCATGACTATTCTCTTTGGCCATGGAGTACCCAAGTGGTTTCAATCCCAACCTTCGGAAACGTTTGCAGTCCCGCTTAATTGCATATTGGTTATCGTCTGCCTGACATGTCCATCGCACTAATGCAGTCGACGTGTCCAGTCCCGCTTGGCTTATTTCAGTAGGTGTGGTTGATGATAATAGGCACCTCGGCCCAAATGCTTAAGCAAGGCTGAGATTATGGCATCATCAAATCAGATCTACCGTAGTATGTGATCTTTCAATGAATCCGCTAGTGAATGAGACTTCACTATCCAATTGACATGAGGCTTGTAATCAATCGCTAAAGATCATATGTGGAAACTTCCAACATCAGCAACAACCCTGGTTTCCGTCTGAAACACCCGGGTGTTCCGGACGGCTCTGACGGCTCTGACGGAACCTCGTACCCTCTGACGGAGAATTACACGCTGCCTGTCGCCCAGGCGACGGGTCGCGTTGCATAGCAGAGCACCTGGGAGCGCCA